>Ga0179593_1351967_pt1 | contig 16292 bp, 15 predicted proteins | sample CZODoug2_1_08_16_FD_185931 | JGI IMG/M metagenome (GOLD analysis project Ga0179593, IMG submission 185931) | Vadose zone soil fungal communities from Angelo Coast Range Reserve, California, USA - CZODoug2_1_08_16fungal (PacBio error correction) | ecosystem: Environmental > Terrestrial > Soil >...
GTCCGACGCGACGTCAAGACTACAGGAGAGGGCGGGGAACGATGCACAATATCACCGACTTATCTGAAGCCACAACCGAGACAATTATCGCAGAGAAAAAAGGGGCAAACAAAATGGGCAATCTCAATTGACCTAAGAAAAAGGGCAAACGGGGATGGGCCGGCTAAAGAAACGTGTCGAAAATCTACGCGAGAAATCTAGAAGGCTTGACAGTGATGGGAACTTCCAAACGGGAAGAAAACTGATTCGCTCTTCGCAAAGCCAATGGGTGGTCGGGCGAAATCAAAAACCGTGTCTGTACACCACTCAGGAGGCGCACTAGAAAGGAAATCGCACCTAAAGGAGACAACCTCAGAGGCAACCACTGACACGGCGCCAAAAAAGCTAAAAATGACAGATCAGAGGAGAAAAGGGAAAAGATATTCTGGTATCGCGCCGAAGGATGTCAAAAACGGGGAAGAGAAACCAACCATCGAAAATTTGCGAGATAAAAAAAATACTACAGCCGGACGCTATAAAAGGTTGCGCACCGAAAATTCTACAGAAAATGGGCTTCGTAGCTCAGGAGGAGGGCGAAGGAGGGGGAATGAGGTTTACACAAAAATAACAGACAAAAAGAATGGGGGGGACTTAGGGTAGAAATAAGGTCGGCAGAGGGAAGGGCAGAAAAGGAAAAGAACCATTCGATAGACAGGAAGAAAAGGGGGGGAAAACCGTGAAAGCTAAGACAGGAGGATAGCGGAAGGAGGAAAGCGGCAACACAAGTTCGGTAATCCTTCAAGCTGCGATTCTTCTACGATCGGGGCCGCGCCTATGGGACGGATCAAAGAGGAGGGGAGTTGAGATCATGGGGACCGGGGGGTCGGAAAAAAATGTAAAGCGTTGCCGGTGGAGGGTGCTTAAGAAAACCAAGGGGACCTTCTACCAGCAGCGGGGGAGGAATCCAAGGACGACGAAAGATCAGGGTCTCAGGCCCAATAAACGCTAGAAATCCAAAGGCAAGCATTTCGACAGGCGCAATCGAACTCCATATGAGGGACGCAGGCATCAAGACTGTGCCAAAGGAAATTACACAGGGGATAAAGAAATAGCGTGCAGGGGGAGCGCTGGAGAAAGAAGGGGTAGCTGGGGGAGAACAGATAGTCACCGAAGAGTGGCACCGAATCCCTGATTCGGCGTCTTGAGCAAAAATGCGGAATCAAAGTGGGACCGTGCGGAAGGCGTAAAAAGCCGCATAATCGGTCTGGAGGGGGAGAGAAAACAAGCGAAGGGGGCGGGGACAAAAACGTAAAGGAATCGAAGAAATGAATCAAATAACAACAGCCTACGAATCGGCGGGGGAAAAGGTGGGGGGAAGGACGGGACATGAATCTGAGTAAAGGCTGACAACCATTCTCACAATGCCCCTAAGGTATTCTTCAACTCTCAAAGTCGGCAAGGTCAAGCGGATACCGAGTCACAGGGAACCGGGAACGGAGGAGCAACTGGCTTCTGAATCTCAAAAGGGCGTCTTGCAGAATGGGCAAGCTTTCAGAAAAAAATTAAGCAGTGGGGAAGGACAGAAGGGGAAAGGGAGGACGGCCGGATTCTTCATTCTTCCGAGAAAGGGCTAATGAGGGGAGGAGTAAGTGAAAAGGTCGGTCTCATCAACAGACGGGATCCATTGCGCTTTCAAATAAGGGTTTTACGGGGCCCATTTCAAATCTTAAGGGGAATCGAGCGGGGTGGATGGACGGGAAAAAGAAGAGGAGGGAGGCGGAGACTTGGTAAAGTCCGCAAGACGTACGTTAATTAAGACCTGAAGAAGGGGGATGACAAGCGGATAACGGGAACGACGCGTTTAGGCCGACTATAACTCGCGATCAGATGAAAGGCCAAGAAAGCTGCAAACAACGAAATGGAAAGGGCGGAGAGGGGGACAAAACAGGGTTGAATAGGCTCGCGCAGGTATTACAATACTCCGAGGGGAAGGGGCAACAAGCAGAATGGAAAGGGGGTTAGGGGGTAGCCGGGGGGAAACTGAGCGGGCCACCATTAGAAGGAGCATCGCGGACGAGAACAACAAGGCAAAAGGGGGGGACGAGAAGAACAAGAGGACGGGACCGAATGACGCGTATACCTTAAAAAAGTTTTCTCAGGAAAGAGGGGAGTGGTCGACGAGAGGTAGATGAAGAAAGAATAAGAAAATTACTGCTATCCAGGGGAAAAGAGAAAATCAATAACACAATAACAAAGACTGACTCTAGACCTCAGACAGCGAGGAAAATCGATTCCAAAAAAAGAAAGGAGAAAATTAAAAATAATCTTGGGAACCGAAGGAGAAAAACAAGACTTCAGAAACGAGACAAGACCTGCAGCGGGGAAAGGGCAGACCAAGTGAATCAGGAAAGATCATCACTATGAAGACCGGGGGGGGGCGCGAAAGTTCACAAGAGAGTATTCTGGGACAAACGGCATGAACCTAGGTTCCTCTGGGTGAAGGATTGTTTAGTCCAAGACTCTCACCACACGTCAAGCAAGCTATCAATGGGCCTCAGAAAGCCGGGTGTAGGCAACAAAACAAACTAGGATTAGGGGAAAAAGAGATCTAATACACGCCGGTAAGGCCAGCGGGGGAAAGGAGGGGTCGGAGGGGGGGGAAGGAAAAAAGCATGTGCCAGGAACACCGCTTCACCAAGGCGACGTCAGTTCTTAGTGGCATCAGTAGGAGTGGACCAGGGGAAATGTCGCCCGTTCTCAAAGGCTGGGGGCAAGGGGTAGGGGAGTCCCGGGGGGGGGGAACTTGAAGGGGGGGGAAGGCAGGAAGGGGATCAGGTGGTTGCCGCCGCGTATATCGGTCTTAATGTATGGTTTGGGGGGGTGGCTGCAGGCTTTTTTTTGTCTACTCATGGCTAACTCGTGAAAGGGAGTCTCGATTGGCCTTAGTAGTTGGCCTTGTAAAACCAGTAAAAAAAAACAAACTGGTGGCCCACCCCAATCTTGTGACTTGGATCGGGGTAAACTCCTACGACCGTATGGCAGTAAAAAAACTTAAGGTCTGGCTCCTACCGTCCTCTTACTACACGACACGCAAGCGCGCGTGTATTAACGCTAGGAGAGAAAAAGTGAAGCGAGCGAATTTCTTGTGCGAAACGAACAAGCGAAGAATCACCGTCGTTCGCAGGAGGCCCGGCATGAGGTAAAGGAGGGGTTGCGACGGGGGTCCTGCGAATCCGAACCGGACAGAGCACAAAGAAAAGGGGGAGAGACCGCGCATTACCTGCCGGAGATATCAAGGAAACGGGGTGACGAACCAGGTCACTAGACGACGCTGCAAGGGTTGCGACCGAAGGGGGAAGGGATTGTGGTATTGGATGGCATAATTCCAGAACAGGAAAGGGAAAAGGATCAAAAAAAAAAAAAAATGAAGGGTCATGTAAGGATGGGATTCCGGAAAAAGTACGGAAACTTTGTCATAAAAGACATCTCTTCCTAAGACGGGGAGGCCGGAATGGGACTTCCAGGAGACCATAAAGGTGACGAACTGTGAGGAACAGATAGCGCTATGACCAAAACTCGATAGTCAAAGTCTACCTCATTTCGCCGGGGTTACATGAAAGGACCGCACTAAAGGGGGAAAAGGGAGGGAAATGGGAGTCAATGAACCGCGGACAAGGTCTATAAGACGTGCACGAACGAACTTTAGCGGAGCAGAAAGGAAAGTGAATGAGCGTGACCACGGTTGAAGTCTGTACGCAGGGAAAATTAAAAAAACCGACCTTGGAGATGGGAATACCTCAAGTTCGGGCAGGGAAGCAGGGTTTCCCCACGAACCACCAGCGACAGGGCGTCGCGGAGAGGAGCATCGCCTGACTTCACAAAACGTAAACAAAGATAGAGTGATGTTGGGAATGCCTCGATGCCAGGGGCCGCTGGAGGGAGGGGGCTGCCTATTGTGCCGCGCACCGAAGCGCGGGTTTAAGCAGGCCCCAGGATTCAAAGAAAAGGAAGAATGCAATTCGGAGGCGGGGGAGGGGAACTTCGTGATAAAGAAAGGAACAAAAGCTATCACGAGCGCCTCAAGCGGAGACTGAACTTCTGAATTGAGTGAACGGGAAACCAAGGTCCTTCGGAACGGGTCCCCTTGGAAGCAATAACAATCAGATGCGATAGCTACGCGCATGAAAAGAAATGCTGGGAGGGCATTTTTCGCGGCTAGGGGGCGACGAAGGGAATCTTTATGTGCGCCAGCGATTTCGTTCAACAACTGAGGAGTCCGGTCTCAGGAGCGGTCGTCGGAGTTGAAGCCTGGCTCCTCCCCGCAACGCTGGGACCGTAAAAACTTCAAGTCGTTCATGTGTACACTAATAGAAATCTCTCCTGAAAGGGCCTGGAGGGGGACCTGTACACGATGAGGTACCATGCAAACGGGTTGCGATGTACCGCACGCCGGGGAGCTGCAGGGGGAGAGCGGGGTCATAACGGTACGCGTGTACACGATCCGAAATGGTGAGGGGCGAGGAAGGGTCTTCCTAAGAGCGAGCATAGACAGAAGATTGGGTAATGGGTTTGTATGGGGCGGGGGGAAACCTCCATTAGGAGAACTTCGCCCGCAGGGGGAGCTCGACGCTTCTGAAAACCAGCAGTGGGAACAAATAAAAGCTACTTGCTGCGGCCGATTGGCATAAGGGTATCTCCCGATCCTCCCTTTTCCGCCTGTGTTTTTTTTCTCAATGGTCCAACAGCTGGGCTGCAGACACCGATCAGGTAGGCTTACACACAAAGATCACGGGAGAGTGAATGTGCGAACGCTCAGACTGCTGTGATGCGGTAGGGTGCCTTTTTCGATTAAGGTTGATTTTTGAAGGAGCTCGCGGAAGGAGGAACCGGACGAAAATTCTATTCTGGGGACCAGACAGCCGCACGAAAACATTTGACTAGGCATGCGTGAAATGCACTTGGCCTTTGTCGAAATGCCCAGACACGTCACTCAGGAGAGAGCTTCTCGGGATCGTTCCGTATTTGTGAAGGGGGGCGGAAAAGGAAGGGGGCCTCTACGAGTTCGGACAAGAATTAAATGGGGGCAAAACCAGGATCGTGCATAGTTGCTTCGCGGAGACACTGAGGTGAAACTTGCTCGAAAGAACATTGGGAAAAAAAAGTACATCTCTTGGGCCTTAAGACATGCGGAATATCCAACACAACAAAGAGAGAGATCCTGTCAAAGGATGCGCAGGTCACTCATCACGAAGGAGAAAGCAGGTCGCGATTCCAAATAACCGCCTTAGAAGAACTCAGCGAAAAATCTCCTCAACTGGAAAACTGAAGCGCGTTACGAAAGAAGGGACGTCGAGCCGTTCGAATCGACAATCTCCAGATAACTAAAAAAAGAAGACGCCTGTAGTAAGTGATGTCAACAAGTCGAAAAAAAAAGGAATCTCTGAAACTTCTCCATGTAGACAAAAATGTTTTTGCTAAGCACTGCTAACCCATTATAGGATATGGTGGCCTCTCCCTAAGCTTCAAAGGATATCAAACATGACACCCCCCACCTAACTACTCCGTCAGGTCGATTACTTATGTGAGGCTAATGGAACGATCGAAGTTAGGAAAGGGGTTTTCTCAGCGACGAAACGGGAAATTCCGGAAGCGGTGGAACGATAACAACCAAAGTGGACAGGTTCAAAAATATGACGGCGCAACAAAAGATAGCCCTCAGTACGCAAGCCACTCTGATCTTGTGTCAGCACACGTATGGAGTCACGGTGACTCGCTCAAGGCGGGCAAAGGAGTGGAAGGTTTACCGGGAAAAAAGAAAAACCAGAACAATTGCGGAATTATTCTGGCTAGCATGCAATTTCCTGACATTCGTACTAAGCACCAATATGCAGACCGCTAAAAGGGACCGGGGGTGATAATCAAGCTCGGGAAGAGGACAGGAGAAATGTTCCCTCATGTCATCAAACCCAAGGAGATTAACGGTGTTCCAACAAGGGGAGAGTCTCTTAAGACTGCGCGGAAGGAGACCTCAAGGGGGACGGCCAACAGGGGGGGGAAAATGGTCAACCTTTCCTAAGCGCCTATTCAATCAGGTGAATGTCGCCTCGGCGGTAAATTGGGGTTTGCATTTTGTGTTAGTCTGCCCTCGCGCAAGCGGACACCCTAGGGGGACCTTCTAAGCTCAGTTTGCGAGAACAAGCCCTCGTGCGCCTCACTATGACAGATCTAACGCGAAAAAAATCAAAGCGCAAAAGAAAATAAAAGACCTCAGAGGGACAAGGCAATGAGAGGAAATCGATCAGATTTGTGCTCAGCTAGACTTAGTGAAGCAAGTGAATTCAAAACTACCGACTGAGAAGCAATTGCAAGGAACGGAGGGCTAGATGTGACCTTTTGCTGGAGGAATCGGCAAACCTACGGAGGGGAATGATAGTCTTCATGCTTCCTTAGTGCTTCCTCTAGGTAAACTCCAGTACGTGAAAGAAGGAAGCCGCAGAATCTGCTTTTCAAGGCGCGCCAAAAAAGTGAAAACCGCGGGCCCCCAACGCAAGGAAGAGAGAGACATCTAATCATCTAAACAGCGTGACGACGTGAAGAAGGAAGATAAAAAAATTCTCGCGGCCGACACGCTAGGAAAAAAAACCAAGGAAGGAACTGCCAAGGGGGAGGTCAGTCATCTCCAATCGAAAAAAAGGGAGACGGGTGCTCACAACGAGGAACCGTGGGCCGCGAAAAGGTGCCCAAGGGCCTCGACAAAGTAGTCGGGCACGAAAACCTGGGAGAAAATGTTTCAAGGGAATTAAGGACAGGACGGCCAGGGGGAAGGGAGCATGGCGTGGGGAACTAACGAGGTCTAGCATGCGGGGTCAGGGGATGATAGGGGAATGCAGATCGAGGTGCCATCTACAGGTCGTACCAGAAAGAATAATTTCAAGGTCTTGAAATCCTCTCTCCTTGAGACGAGAGAGGGACGAAAAAAGCGTGGTGGGCTGAAAAAATAAAAGAAAGATTTCGGGGGTAAATTCCTTCAAAAGAAACGAAAATTACCTGAGAAAGGAAGCAATGTAGGCCAAAAAGAGGACGCAGAAGACGGTGGGCGAGGTAGTTAGACTATTCCGTCATCATAATAAAACCATAAACGAGGCCCGGCAAAGAAACTGCGCTCGGAGGAAGGGAGCCACTCGGTTGCCGAGATTCTCATCTCGGGGAGCGGCCACGAACCTTTATTGTCAACAACTGGGATGTGCCGGAGGGGGGAAAATGGTCGCCGGACCTGAGAGAAAAAAAATTGACACTCAAGAACGCCGGCTGAAGAGGGAAACAAACGGTTTCGCGGCGAGGGGAAAAAAGACATCACGGTGCGAGCACGCTTTTTAACAAATGAAGGTTCTCCCGGAGTCCGCTTTCGTGTCGAAGCTAGGAAAAAAAGATGAGGGAAGAAAACGGAGGGAAAAGCTGCAGAAGGAGGGGGGGCCTATCAATAAGAATGACAAATGAAAATAAAGAAGAGACCAAAAAAGACACGAGATCTATGAGGAAAAAAACTAAGACACCCCGGCCAAAAACAATAAGCTTGAAGCCGGCGTCGCAACAGGAACAGCGCAACCACTAGAACCAATAGGCAAAAAATCAGAGACAAAGAATCACCAATGGAAAAAAAGAAACAGGAAGAAGCGCGACCAAGAATACATTCATCTTTATCGTGCTGAGACGAAGAGGAAGGAACCGCGAACTGAAGGCTCCTTGGGGAAAGCTGTTCCAGGCCAAGCAAAAGGGCCACAACGCAAACTCGAGCCAACTGGCACCGGCGTCTGAAGGGGGGAAAGTCTCAAAAAAAAAAAAAGGTGGAGTAAAAAGAAGGAAAGGGACCTCCTGTCCATAAAGCGGGAGCGTGACGGGCGGGGGGGCCCCCCCGGCCGGCTTGAAGAAAGCCGCTGCAAAAAAAAAAGAGACTGGCATTTGTGCGGAAGGAGTCCATTCCTCTCTGAGAAGCCTATTCTCGCCAGGTTCAAAGACGCCAAGCAGGATTGCCATTGGAGTCCCTTGTGATGGGAAAACCTAGGAGAGGCCGAGCGGGGAAGATGTTTTTCCTCGCTATGAGGCGCGCGGCCGGATGAAGAGGGGTGGGGGGAAAAGGGGCGGAAGGCGGTGTTGCAATCTCTCTGGTCTATGGTCTCGAGGGGCATGATGGTCGGGTTGTGGAAAGATGGGTAAGAGAGACTTTGCAACCTGCGGCGTTCAGGAAGTAATTGAGAGTCGTTTAGCGAATCTCGAGCGACACTAAAGAGAGAGTAGAAATTAAGTGGGAAGAGCTCGACCCTGGGGCAACGCGCGAGGGAAAAACAAGAGGAAAGGAGGGATCACCGTTTCGTTTGAGACGTCCGCCGGGGGTCTTCGGATTAGGAAGGGGTTTACGTAAGGGAAGACAGCCGAACTTCACTTAGCTGGGGCCAAACAGTAGGCGGAGAACGCTACCCTTCTAGAGAATTCAAAAAAGCAAGTCTCTCGCTAAAAGAACACAGTTGGTCCGGGGCGATCACCGAGGGGATGGGGCTGATGATTTCTGGAATATCTTCCCAAAAAATGAATCAAGTGCCCGAGTCGGGAACGCGGGGGAATCCAGTGCTTGAAAAAAGCAAAGTGAGGTCGTTGGGGAAAATGGGGCAAGGGAAAAAGTACACGAAAACTAGGAGTTGAGAATCAGCGTCGGAATCCCGGTCAAATGACAGAAGATTTGGCGGACGGAGACTGTGGGGTCGCCTGGACTTACACTAGCGCTGGAGGGTCCACAAATAGCATGCAAGAAAAATGAAGCCCTCATAAAAACGTGTCTCGAACGACGCGAACATTCCTGGCCGGAAGGCGAAAAGCAATGTCTTCCTTGAACCATCAAAAGGGTGACGAGGGAAGGCTTTAAGACGACGACGGGGGAGCTATCCTCACCGGAAGAAGAGGAATCCGTCTTTAAAGGGGAAGGCAGCCCGCGAACCGAAAAAGACCTTGGAGGGAGAAAAAGGAAGCTGTTCATTGCACTAAGAAAGTGGGGTTGGAGGAGCAGTGGGGCGGAGAGGGAAAAAAAAAACAAGGGACGAGAGTCTACTGGGGAAACAGAGGGGCGGGAAGATGATGTTGTAATAGCGGATCGAGATGCATTTGCATTGGGCGGAATAAGCTACCTTTTGGGGTCGCACCTAAGCAGTTCTTGCGGAGTGAAGCCTGACGAAAAAGGGGTCACTAAAGATTCCGCCGCGGCCCACGTGGAAAATGATGCGGTAGGCACACTGATTCTGGGGGTGCATGATGCTCTAAAAGCACAGTCGACTACACAGGGGGATCTGACAGAATCGCCCTTGAGAACTCCTGGCATTCTGATCAAGCTTTAATGGGCCTCCTCAATAAAGGACTCCCAATCCGTTCTGGGGCAATTCTCGAACCTGAATTAGCAGCGAGGCGGAAATCTCGTAACATCTTCGGGAGAATTGAAGCTCTTGGGGGGGGAGGGCAGCTATAAAATGAGCTGCGACGGTCTGTAGTGGCGCACAACCGCTACTTCATAAAGCTTAACTGAAAGTGGTATTTCACCGTTTAAAGGGCCTATACACATTCGCAACTGCCATCAGTGCTTAGTGAGCGTGTCCCAAATCTGTCGGCACAGAAAGAATGTTTCTGCAAAATGATCCTCGATTAGCTCTGGGTAAACACTAAAAGGTACAAACAGCCTTTGGGCAGCTCGCAACCCGTACCCTAAGTAGGCTGTCGTCAATCCTCGCAGTACTATGCCGTCTCTTTTTCACGAAAAACTGTTTTGTCTCGAAAGTCTTATCTTGGACGCGCACTCTCGAAGAAATACTTTGCGAGTTGAGACCATCCCGCTGGGATAGTTCGGAGTACGAGTGATTTAGAGAATAACGGTAGGTGATCTGAGGTCAGCGACGTTGGGAGCATTACCTACAAAAGTAGGGGGGTGTCAAGTGGTTGCTGAAATGGGAGGCGGTCGTAGGTTAGGAGGACGAGACGGGGTGAAGCCCCCCGAAAGGTCTTGCATATCGGTAACACGACACTAGCGGTTTTTGATAGCAGTACCGCCGGCCGCCGTCGAATAAATTGTGTGGGCTTGAATTTCGTGCTTGTAGGAGTGACTTAGACCCCGGGGAGTTGTCCAGCGAAACGGGCAGGAACTACTTACCCGAGAGCGAACCAATGGCAAGACTTTCAGGCCAGAATTAAGGGCGAAAAACAAAGGGCTCGCGTCCGGCGGGGATCTTGGGTGAGACCGCGGACGATAATAGGCGGGGCCCCACTTGGAGGGTGGGGAGAGAAGATACCGCCTGCATACACGAACCTTCGCGGATTCGAACAAAACAAGAAAACTCTATTTGAAAATGGTCTTCCTAGGAGACAAGCTCATAATGGGGACTGGACGGCGGGTGGAAAAAAGGGGGGTTTCGGATGTGAAGAGTCTTGCAACCGCTCGGTCTGGCCAATGAAAGAGGTGGCTCCAAAACAAAAGGGGTAGGATGCCTTCTTCAACGCCGTCTGAGGAACAAAAACTTGCGTGGGAGAGTCTCAGTCTAAAAAGTGAAGGCTGGGGCCGGGGGTTCTAGTGTCACATACTTCCGTCAAAGGAGAGCTCTGGGATCGGTATATGCCCGTAATTGGGTCGGGAAAAACTTTGGGTACTACCAAGGGCCTGGCTAATAAAGGGAGGTATCGAAAACGCTCTTGCAGGCAACATAACCCGGCGGATAAGGGTCGTCGTTTGTCGCGGAGGGGGAGCTTCGTGGGATCGTGTGACTAGGAAAACCTTCTTCATCAGCCAGCTTTGAAGTAGAACCAAGCGTGAATAAGCGGTCGGAAGCAACAACAACCGTAGGGGGGGGGGGGGAATCCTCGGAACGGATTAAGGCGAGTCAAAGCATGCTTATTAAGGGGGGAGATGCAGAATCACCGAATGGATAGAACAAAAAACCAAACTGGTAGAAGAAATTTAACAGCGCAGAGGCGGGGGGAAAAGACAAGACTCTATGAAAGCCTGTGGAAACAACCGTCTACAAGAAAGGAGCTCGAACCGTCTGCCGTGAATGGGGGACACGGCGAACCACTGCAGACCTCGAGGCTCGAACTAGGAGACACGACAATTTGGGTGGTCAAAGCAGGCGGCATAAAAGCTAGAGTCTCTAAACAGGAAAAGAGGCACATATCGGCAAGAATAATAAAGTCAGCTGGAAAAAAACCGTAGAGAAACCGGAAAAAACGGCGACATGAGGAGACCTGAATACCTGGGAAAAGGGTGAAGATATATCTTGGAAGGGGAAAAAAAAAAGGGGTGGGGTTCAGTCCCAAAAGGACTGATGAGGCACGCAGACAGGAAGCGCGCAAAAACCCCGGAAACAAGAAAAAAAGGGTCAGAGTAAAACCGAGAACAAGAAATAAGGGGACAAGACGAAGGCGCCCCGGGAGCGGGTAATCAAAAACTGAAAGGGGAAGCAACGAGGGTCATGAAGGCGAGGCAAAGGGAAGGTCGGGAAGGGGGAAAAAGGGGAGGTTGGACGCCAAGCAGCCTCGATCTAGGAGATTCGCTTGACAGGCCAAAACGGCTCAGACGAGAAAGTCGGATAGTACGCCGAAAAAGGGAGAGGGGAGCAAGAGGAAAGCGGCCGCGGCCCAGGAGGGAACCAACGTGGAGGGACATCGAGGCAAAAAGAGGACGCGTCTGCGACATCATCGGGGTGAAACTGGAAAAGGGAAACTGGGGGGGGAAAGCCGCTGGGAGCACTGAGGCAAGATAGTGGGAACAACGTCCCATCTTTCAAAACCCTCATGTTCCTTGTTTTCTTTGATGTGAGACGGTCAAGGGGCGTTGAACGGGCAAAACAAGAAGAAACTGGTGGACCTTCCCGTCGGGGCGCCGGTGCTGACCGGCCCAGTGGTTCCAGTAACTAAGAAATTCTCTCCAGAACAGAGAGAAAAGGTCGGCAAACCAGGCAGGCTGGGAATTCCGTAAAGGTCAAGTGCTTCTCGAGAGTACAGATGAATTGTTCAGAAGTTCTAAAAAAGGGGGGAGTGCACGTAATTCCCGGACTGATCATCTCCGACGAGAAGAACCGCTGCGAGAAAAGATGGAACTCGGGGTCACCGAGAAAAGGGAAGCCCTCATCCTCAGACGGAGTGCGGAGGAGCTTTCCGACGAAAGAAATGTAGAAAAGAAACGCATCATCGGCATGGTCTGGTTTAAAAAAAAGGAAGAGACTTCCGAAACCAAAAAGAAAGAATCAAGAGGAAAGCATATAAATCAAAAAAAGAGAAAGGAAATCTCGTTGAACGACGGAAAAGGGAAAGGCGCAGGTCATCACTCGCGAAACCATGCGCGAAATGGGCACAGATACCTGGAGGAGGGTGGAAAAAAATAACTAAGAACGGCAAGGTCGCCGCTTGAAGGGGCACCGCGGAACCGTTGAACTACAAAGGGCCAAAAGTGCGTGCTGAAAGAGACAAAAGAGAGTTCACAGGCAGAGGGACAAAACTAAGCGGTGACAAGAACGAATTGAGGGAAGGGCAGGAAAAAACCATGACCAGGAAAAGAGGCATGGAGGTGAACTAAGGACGGGCGGTGAGGGGAGACTGCGGGGGAATTCTATCGAGGGGGCGGAAAAGCTCGAGGAAACCAGGAATGACATAGTTATACCTTAATTAAAACGATCCTGGAACGTGTAGGAGGGAGGGGGGGGGGTCTAAAGAAGAAAATCGCCGGGAAGTGCGGAAAGGGTTCACCGCAAAAACAGGGAAAAAGAAGAAAAAAAGGGGCATGGGGGGGAGAACGCGAAGGAAGAGGGCTACGACGGGCCATTTATAAAACGCTTAACAAAAAAAAGAAGAAATGCAAAAAAAGCCTCCAAATCAAGAAAGATTGGAGAAAGGGCCTCCACTCCGGTGAAGATTAGAGCAGGGTAGACGAAAAGACGCAAGCCGTTTGAGGCAAAAGGACTTTCCTGGGGAGAAGGGGGTCGCAAGGGACGTTTACACAATCAGAGCTAGTTCTTCCGCGAAAAAAAACAAAAAAGTCGAGGGGCGCGGCGCTTGAGCAACAAAATTCAAGACGAGGAGTACAGCGCGTGGCTAAAATTTCTAAAAGAGGGACGGTTCGTTCGACGATCGATGCGAGGGAGGCAAAAGAATATATAAATGTAAAAAAAAAACGGGTGAGACAAAAAATCGGAAAAAAAGTGAACTCGAGACACGCAGAAAGCGAAAAAAGAGATGAGGAAAAAAACACCGAAGCGCGACCACCGTCAAAAGTCTTTCAGCCGTAAAGACGACGAATCGCGCGGAAAAAAAACGAGAAAACGGAAAGAAAACAGCCGCGAAAAAAAAGGGAATCATCAGGCAAGCCAAACCGGGAGACATCACAAATGATCGGCTGGGGATAAGATCGTGCAGGAAAGAACGCAGGGACGTCGCCGGATTTGGAAGCGGAGGGGAAAGAAATCAGGGGAACGAAAACTAAGGCACTCCGACGATCAAAGCCTCAAAAGGAAGGGGGCAAGAAGGGGCCACACAAAAAAAATAGGTAGATATAAGCGGCAAGAGCACAAGCGTTATCTAGTCTTTCCAGGATGGGCAGGCCGGCAGGGTGACTGGAACAGCAGATGAAACCACTTCTAGCCTGTCTTCGAGGTCAGAAAAGCGCTTTGTCCAAACTAGAAAGAGGGGGAAATGTAAGCACGGGGAGGAGGCGTTGAGGAAAACCTGGGTGATTGCAAGGCGATGCCTGCTTGAAGCGGGAGAGGGGGGGGGGAAGCGCATTACTGAGAGCGTCCGTCGGGAAATTAATTTTGGGTTGGGGGACGGGGCAACGCTTCGGGGGGCGAATCGATCTATCTTTAGAGGCTCGAGTTCAGGGATCTTTTTCCAGTGAGAGGCTAGGGAAACGGAAGGCTCAGAATTTCTCTAGTCGTTCCTCAGAGGGTCGGGGGGATCGTCGACAGAAAGCGGCGAGAAAAGGGGAAGGGGAGAAATGAAAAATCGGGGAAGAGCAGGGAATTTAGGGGAAAAAAGCGATAACCTTTTCGGGTTTAGAGGCCAAGAGCGGCATGATGTAATGGGTAGGAAGTAACAGGTCCGGCGACATAAAAAACCGGACTAAGTGAATGGGCCCCTAAAGAACGGCGTCGGACGCTACCTGGAGAAGTAACGGTGGAAAAGGTCTCCCGACGCGAGTTGACCTTGAGAGCCGCCGGGAGTGGTCTTTCGGGATGATGCGGGGTATCGGCTAAAGAGGGGGACCACGGCTGTTCAGTCTCGGGACCCAGTGATTCCTGGTACGGCAGGGAGGTCGTGTGGCCAGAAAAGAAAAAAGAAAAAGATTTTTGAAACCCGCGCTTCGGAAACGGGGCTTCAAGGAAAAAGGGGGGGACTTGACCGGGGAAGACCAACTGGGTGAAGAAATGGGCAAGCTATGGGAAGAAAAAAGAGGAGAGTACTCAGGAAGGGAAACGAAGCGCCTTATTTCGAACGCAAAAGAAGAAGACCTGGCCGGACTGAAAAATGCCTTCACGGAGAAACGGAAAAAGGGTCAGGGTCGACCTTCAGAAACGAAGGTGGGATAGCCGCAAATGGAGCCGTTCAAGTGAAGTACGTGAAAGTAAGTCCCGCGAAACCAGGGACCGACCTGGGGGATATTGGGAAGACCTCAGGGTCAGTTGGAAGGGAAGACATGGTTGGGCAGTGTTCGGGCGCTAAGAAAAAGCGATGAGGGATGAAAGGCTTAAACGATATGAGTGATGAGGGGGGAAAAGACGACTCGAGCCGGGGAAGATTTTCTTCAGGGCTGCGGGTTCCTGTGAAACACAGGGCAGTTGGCGTCTTGAAGCCGGAACGACCAAGGTCAAGAGGGAATACCATGCGGAAGAAGGCCCGCATCAGTAGGGCAAAGAAATAGGCGAGATTCGCCAGAGAAACTGATCTCCGTAGAGCAAGGAACGTCGGAACAGTGATGAGTAGCGGGAAGGTCCTTTCGTCAAGGAGGGATGGAGCGGGAGAAATCATCTGACTCATAACAAGGATGACCGTAATGCCTCGGCGAAGTGGAGAGAGGTGAAGGTCGCGATAGAGAAGGAGGGGAAAAAACGCGGGCAGGAATAAAACTCGAACCAAGGCAGGAAAGCTCGCCACATCGGGCCAGTCCGGGGAAAGCCTATAAACCTACAAATAAATTCAGAGGGACCCTCCACGTCGCGGGGCTCACTTCATCTGAACTTCCTAAGTCGGACTGCCGTAGAAAAACAGGTTCTCTACTTTCCACGATGGGAGAGACTGAAAGCTCAGAGTGGGCACTGCGCTTTCCCAAGAATGTTTTCTAAAGGTACGCAGAGGAATAATCTGAAAGTACGGTGGCATTGATTTCCGTCACGGAAACTCCTCATTGTTATAGGGGGGTATCAGTTGCGTCTAGAATTCCTGTATCAACTGTACGCAAAGAAGTGAAGAGAGTCTCGAAGCGGGAGGGATCGATACAAGGACAGGTCTCCATCATACTGCAGGTCTGACTATACTATCCAAGTGTTGAGGAAAAAAATGTATGAAGGAGGATTTTCGTTATCACGAAACACTCGATGGCTTGACGAATACACGGGGGCGGGGTATGGCTGCACCTCCGTCGATATCAATCAAGAATTAAAGATTTGAGGTACGGTGTATGATCCAACCCTCCTCAGTCGAAATAGTGCCTAGATGGGGGAGAGATTGGGGAACTCATCTCGAAACTTGCCTGGACTTGGCTTGTGTAAAAATGGTCCTGGTCCAACCAGGAAAGCTTCATCGATAAGAGGATTAGAGACAACAAAAGCAAGAACGTGGTACCGTTCTAAAGAAAGGGATCTCGCGTTAGGGGCGGTGCCGAGGGGGTGGTGGAAACTATTAAAAAAGGTTAGACTCTCAGTACCTTTCATAGAGCGTATTTGCTCTTGAACCCCGAAGGCCACGCTAATTCGTGGGGGGAAAGGGGCAGGATTGAGGGAACAAGGAAACATGTTGTCGGGGACGGCAGCGCATGGCGAAGAAAAGGGGGGGAAGGAGGCCGTGGTCGAGGGAAAAATCACGTTCAGACCGGCTGGAACAGTCTAGGAAGGGAAGAGTGGAGATGGTCTAACTTACAGGAAGAGTCAGGGAGGCGGGCAAAAAAAGATTGAGGCGTGGAATTAAAGAAATGGCGGCGTAAGGTGGTGCTTGGTGGCGCTGAAAATCACTTCTCGGGGGTGATAGGTTTTCTGCGACCGGAGGAAAGACAGTGCGGAGTGTCTAACGAGAGGGAAAAA
>Ga0179593_1394779_pt1 | contig 16292 bp, 22 predicted proteins | sample CZODoug2_1_08_16_FD_185931 | JGI IMG/M metagenome (GOLD analysis project Ga0179593, IMG submission 185931) | Vadose zone soil fungal communities from Angelo Coast Range Reserve, California, USA - CZODoug2_1_08_16fungal (PacBio error correction) | ecosystem: Environmental > Terrestrial > Soil >...
GCAAGTCCTCGTCAAGGGGAGGAAAAGCGGGGGGGGCCTTAGTGGGGAAATTAAAGCGAAAGAGGTTGAGCCCACCAACGGGTCATTTCGAGGGAAAGATGGTTGGCAAAAAGGAAATCCCGAAGGCGGCCAGCTGAAACCTGCGTGCAGGCGAAAAACCTGAAGGAGCTGTAACTAGATACCTGCGATAAGATCTTCAAAACAGAGGATAACGGAACTAAAGCGGATTATAAGGAGGGAACGTTGTCGCGTCAGGGACCAAAGAAGGCAGGGGCGACCCGGAGCGTCTGGGTTGAGGGTGGGGGTACTCATCGTAAAAAAGATCGCGCCCATGTTTTCTGCCTAGGGGGAGCTAAAAAAGGTTGTAAAGGGATGAGCATGAGGATGTAGTTGGCGAGGAGAAAGGGAAACTGCTGAAAGAAGTCGTATTAAGGACAATGATCAAGTTCCAACAGAGGGGGCAGAAGGAACATGTAATTTGTGGCAGCATGGATTCTAGAAAGGGAAGGAGGGGGTTGAAAACCAGGAGGAAATCCGGCGAACGGGATTCTTGAAATTGAGGAGTTCCCCGCTACCTGACTGATGGGGGAGGAAGCCTTGTTTGGGGGCCCAGGCTAGACAGGGGTCGGCTGGAGCCAGAGCCCGGCAAGGGAGGGAAAGGGGAATGATAGAGAAAAACGAAATTGAGCCAGATAAAGAAAAGAACGGTTAGGATGATCTCAGCAGAAACCAAAACAGCTTACCAGAAAGAAAAAGTAAAAGCAGGCCAGGCTTGAGGCGGGGAAGCTAGCCCTCAGGAAAAAGAAGGAAGCAGCTCGAGCCGCCAAAAGCAGTTTAATTTCGCCTTTGAACACCACATGGGAGAATCCAGCCCGGTCGGCTACGCGAACATTTTCAGGGGGGACAGTGAGTAACCTGAGCAACCTCGGCTTAAGCGGGACAAAGGAAAGTTAAAACGGGTCAGAGTAGTTGGGGTGCTGGACCGAGGCGTTTGGGGAGTTGAAAAAAAAAAAAACACAATCCAATAAGGTCCCGAAACATCAAGAACATACCGAGCGCCATAAGGGAAAGGAGTAAGTTTGGGTGAAAAGAGCAAGAAATTTAAGAACCTCTCCACGAGACCCTTTTGCAGTAGGGCGAAGAGAAAACGGCAAAAAAAAAGTGTGGCATAAGTGGACTAGAGATGCGACAGGGAAGCACCAAGTACGCCAACTTCGGAAATCAGTGAACGGCACAGCCTGTTAAGCTGGGAGAGTGATACTGGCTGACTGACACCTTTTGGAGAAGCAAATGATTGCCCCATGAAGCAGAGAAGGGCAAGCAAAGGCGCGCGGAGAAAAGGGTAAGGGTACAGATAAGTGCAGGGTCGACGGGAAAAAGCTTACAGGGAGCGCACAATCAAAAAGCACTGGCAACAAAGAGGAGTGACAAAAGAGAAAGGAAATGTTTTTCCAGGGGGAGGAAAAAAGCCTCCATCAGGGGTTCGTGTGGGAAGGGTAAAAGACTTTCCAATCAAAAGCGGGTCAAGACCATCAGGAGGAAGCATTTCGCTCGTAGGGGGGAAAAAGCAGGGGTTTACTGGGACAAGCAGAAACGCGTTGATAGCAAGTACAAGAGGGTGGCGCGTCAAACGCAGAGGGGTTGGGGACTCGGGAGCTGATCGTGCATACACGGAGGAAAAAGACCGGAACGCTTTTTTGACATCATGTGAAGGGAACCACAATCTCGCGGCGCAGCGCAATACCAAAGAATTAGCAGGTGAAAGGGAAAAACTGAACTGTCAACGCCCGAATTCATCAAAACCAAGGGTAGTGGCGACAAGCAAAAACTCGGTAACAGGGCCAGGGGGAACCATCGATCGGCTAGGGGAGTGAAAATATATTGCGACTCAAGGGCCTGAGAAAAGAGAGTAAGGGAAAACAGAAGGAAAGGGAAGGGAAGTTCCGCTTCCCATCAAAAAGCAGGAAAGTTGAGGAGGGGGTAGCTACGACTAGCCACGACTCTCTACCGATCCCCTGACTGCCTCAGTGAAACAGACCCAGGCACGACGTGGGTGCCCGGAAATAAATAAAAAAAGAATTAACGAAAAGGAATTGGGGTGAAAGCTGTGGGAAAAGTAAAATTCTCTCTTAGGGCCAGGTCCCACCCCGCTCGCGGACGAGATCAAAATAAACAGCTTTTTACTTTAAAGGAGCGTGCAAACGTCATAAAGGATAAGGAGAGGCCTTGATGGAGGAGGGGAAAACAACATACAACCGGATCCATAGCAAGATCACAGCCAAAAACAAACCCCGAAAAACAAAAAAAAAGATAGGGGGAAGAGAAAGAAAAAAAAAAAGAGAGAAGAGAGCAAAAGGGAAAACAAAAAAAAAAAAAAAGAAAAAACAACTGGGATCAACAAAAAAAAAACGGTGATTATTAAGAGATATGAGATGGAGAATGTGTGGGTAGCTCCCTCCATATTAGCAAAAAGAGATGTGTGCCTGGCGCACTCTACTTTAAAAATAGAAGCGCACCCGCTATCTGGGTGGGGTCCGAGGATGTCTCATGCCGTTGAAACATCGGGAACCTAAATTTAATAAGGGGGGTGGAAAGGGTTTGCAGTGACCACGCTTTTCACAACGTGAAATGAACGGGAATGGGGGGGGCGGGGTGATAAGAGTCCGCAGTCTTTAAGAAATCGTAACAGACTCTCTAAAAAAAGCTAACGGGGGGGTTTATTGAATTGACCTTGAGGTTCTCAAGAAGGAGGGAGGACCGCGTGCGTCATGAAAAATAAACAATGTGAAATCACCCGACTACTGATGTTTGCACAAACAGCTGAATGTAAGAAAGGATTGGGTTGAGCAATAACCAAAGTTTGATTCAGGGTCAGAAGGGAAGGGGGAAAAGTGGAAGGGGATTTGCTCACATGAGACGGCTTGTGTGAGTCTACTACTCGAGGAGTTTGGGTTGGAAGGAAAAGGCCTATACGAACAGCAGTCGGATGATTTTCCTCCAGGTGCCAGAGCCGAGCGAGCCAAGACCGCAGGGAGAGAAAACATAAAGGGGGACTGGATATCACAAGGGCCGTTCTGCTGGGGGAAAGCATAACACGATGAGTCGAGAGCCTGCTGACAGAGAGGACTATCCATGCCTGCTGAAGAAACGGGGGGTCTCCCGAAAGACTCTTGGGGTTCGTCAAAAGGAAAAAGAGGGACAAAAAAGTGTCGTCCTCATTCTGTCAGCGGTGGGAAGGGGAAAGAGAAGTTAATTCGTGTACTCGTCAAAGACAGACGACTATCTGTACCACGGACCTCCGGCGGGGGTCAAGACGGAAGTCGCCTTGAACAATCCATTTGGGTCGGACCTACCAGTGGGGGAAGGGAAACTCAGCGGGAAATCGGAAGTCGGAGGATGACGGCTCTCAAGACCGGGGCGTATGGGTGAACGATCCTAGGAATCGGGTCGCGGGAAAAGGGGGGGGACAAATTTGGGGTCTGGAAACACCAAAGTCTACGAGGGTAGAGGGAGAGGTTAAAATTTCTTTGCAGGTTAAAAAAACAAGAAGAAACCTTCGCTAGTGACACAAGTAGATGGAACCTTCTTGTTGAAGGGGGGGTGGGGGGGAACCTCCAAAACGCAAACACACAAAAAAAGGGAGGGTAAAACGTTGCACGGAAGGGTTGGGAATCCAGCGAAGCCGATGATCGGGGAAGGAACCGATGAAGGTTGTCGAACCGAAAGACGACCGGCGAGTTAATTGACAAAAAGGCAAAGAATCCTAAATGCAAAAAATGAGAAGACAGCTGCTGCTACTGAGAAACAGGGCCTGCGGGAAGTGGCACCGGAATCTCAAAAGCACTTGGCCTTCGGTCCAGGTAGCTAGGAAGATTATCGGGACTTTTTCCTCCTGCTTAAAGAACGGATTCCCAAACTGTGGCCGTCATTCTTTAAATCCATCAGCAGGTAGATAGAAAGGGGAGGAAAGAAGTAAAAAACTTCTGCGCGACTCCATCAGAGTAAGGGACAACTATTTCAGTCAACAACGCCGTAACCCTAGAAACAATCATGAATATAGGGCACGCATTTCAATTGAAGAGGGAAAGGAACTAACTCGGGATTTGATAGAGGACCACGGCGGAACTAGGGTCAAGTTCAAGAAAATCCCGCCACATACATTCGTCTGAATTCAAGGTAACGGAAGGAAAAGGGCTTTGACGCCACCACAGTCGACTAATCGACTTCCAACTTTCTCAAGCAGGGGATTTCAGGTCCGGTCATAGACCGGGTCAATAGGAAAAAAAACATCATGCTCATGAACCGGACCGGGGTAAACGAGAGAAACAACCAGGGAAAACTGTGACTCGAGAAGTGGGGAAAAGGGGATGCTAAAAAAACGCCAAGAAAACATATATGGACTAGCCGGGTCCAGGGGAGGAGGACATCTTTTAGCGTGACGAGACCAGCAAGAAGTACCTCGAGGGAGAGAGTAACGAAAAGGTTGACAAGGGAAAGGAGAGGAGAACGGGATCTCGAGTAGAAAGCCCATCAGCGTTGCCGCCATGCGCCTGTTCAAGAACAGAAAAAAATCGGATGGCAACACAGGGCACAGCGGGGAAGGACACAAGGCACTGGGTGAAGGCAAAAAAGGAAAGATCGCAAAAGACAATCCAGCTTCGGGGGTCTTGAATACTTGAATCATCTCGACCACCACACCGGTGAATGGTAAAAAAAGAGATAAAAAAAATCTTCAAGAATAAAGAAGGTTAAAGTCTGGGGAAAGGAGGGATTACTCGGCGGAGGGGACCAAACAAAGACCGGGTCTGTACTCTTTGAAAAGGCAAGGGCAAGTCCCACAAAAATTCGAAAGAGAAAGAGATCTTTCTCGGAGACAAACGGGGAGCGAAGTAGCTTGGACCTCGGACTACGAACGCAAAACTGTGGGAAGGGGTCAGGAGGGAAGGCTACAAAAGGTGCAGGGAAGGCGACCCGTCCGAAATTTCATCAAAGAGTGAGTTTGAGGATCCTCGTAAAAGGAGCGCGCCAGGGGGATGAGATTAAATAGAAAGGGGGGTTGGGATGTCATTGAGCAAGCGGTACGATTGGTGAATGACGTTACAGAGAAAGGAGGAAAAAGGAAGTAAAGAGACTTGCTCCAGAAAAAAAAACCCAGCAGCTGGGGGAGACTAACCGGGGAGTGGAAATGGGGATTCTCCGAAAAAGGGCACAGATGTAAGTCCTATTAAAATCCGATAAAAAGTAAAAGAAATAAATTTATGGGAGGTACCAGAGACTTACTGTTGTAGCGGAAATAATGCCGTGTTTGGCGTACCAGGAAGACAAGAGGCTTTCTCAAAAAAGAGGCTGCAGTCCTGGCTACTTCTAGATCACCCATGAGAGGGGGAATTCGTCCAGGGAAACAAGTTGCAAGCCTGTGAGAGTGAGCAAAAACCACCCGACGCTTCCATCTAGACCGGGTGAAAGGGAACAAGGGAGGGGGCAATTTTGGGAAAAAAAAGCCCGTCAGGAAAATCATCGAGATAGCAGCAGCGGTCCGACCCTCTTTCTCAGGGACGGGAAACTTGGGGAAACCTTCAGGGGACTTCACGAAAAACGTTCGCTACTGGAAAAACAGGGAAGAAAGGGGGGGTCCGCTTAACCGCAGAATCCCTAGTCTCGGGGTCTTACCCAAAGGCCTTTCAAGGGAATAGGAAGTTGCTGGCCGAGTACTGGTGGGACAAGGGGGAAAAAAAACCACTGGCAAGATGTGCTAGAATGGGTTCAAAGAAAAATCGTCAAAGAGAAACTTTTTCTACAAAAGAACCGAAAGGGGGAAAAAAAAAAAAATCTCCTAGCCCCATTAGCCGTTTCTTTCTTCGCACCAGAAAAACTTCCAGAGGGGGAAGCGAGGAGCGGATCGAGCAGCAGAAGCTCCTCCGTTAGGTTAAATAACGTTCGAAAACTTAAGACCTGTTTTGAGAGTGATTGAAAGGCCGGGTAGAAAAAGGGGGGATTGAACCCCTTACCTAAGAGGAAAAAAGCGCCGCGCGATACCACTTTCAGGGGACAAGAAATTGGAAGGCGAAACAGCGTAAAAAAACTGCTGTCTCCTTCAAAGACACCCGCATGCCAGATAAATGAAAAAAATACAAGAAGGGGGTCCTTGGGTTGCGAACAAAGGGGGGAGTGACGTAAACTGCAGCAGGCAGGGTTCCAGCCTCGGGAAAGAAAGGGATCTAGGAGAGAAGCAAGGAATACGGTGGTTAAATTTAAAAAGTCATAAAGCCCTGCAATGGATAAAAAAAAAAACAGGGTAAGTCTTGAATTTGAGAGAATGCCGGGGGCGCAGGTGTCATCGCTGAATCGGGAAGAAGGCGGCAAAGACAACAGAAAAGACTTCACCTATCTAAGGGGGGAAGGAACAAACATGCCCAGATGAGTGCGCGGCAATCAGCAAAACACCTTTACCAAGGAAAAATGCGAAGCCAAAGGGGCCGGTCCAACTAAGCCGTGGGGAAAACCCGGGGGTATGGAGAAAAAAAAATCGGGGAGAGGATAGATCTTAGGGCTTTGAAAAATCTTGATGTGAAAAAAGGACTAAACGCAGAGACCTCCTCGAGGAGTATCCCAAGAAGAGGGCACTAACGAGGCAAGAAAAAATCGGAAGGGTTTAAGCGTGTCGGCTAGCAGGCGCGGACCAGAAAAAATTGTAAAAAAACCAACGCCGCGACATTCAACAACATCCTTTTTCAAACGGAGGTGGGGGAATGGGCAAAAGTACAAAAAAAAAAAAAACCAAAAGGGGGACCTAATTGTGGAACTCTGGGTCAAAGCAAAGGCTCCGTGACTCACATGTAAAAAAAAGACTAGGGGAGCAGAACCAAAGATCAATCTTAAATTTGGTGCGGGAAAATTCTCAGGGGTCAAAACAAAACCAGTTGTGAGTAGTGGCCTTTCTGGCCGAACACAAACCCTGAGAAAATAAGATACTACAAAAACAACGGATAGGGAAAGATAATAAGTGGACGCGCAGCCAGGACAGAACAAAAGAACTGAGAGAGGAACAATATAAACAGGGCACCGGATGTGCTTTGGAGGCTCAAAACGCGAAAAACGGTGTGGGACCATGGAGAATTCGAACAGGGGAAAAGGTGGAACAATTCAAAAAAACAATGGTGACCTTAAAGCATTAAAAAAGGAGCAACGCCTGGAGGGGGAAAAACTGGCGGGAAAAAAAAAGTTGAGTACTGCTTGAAGAAACGTATCGAAAAAACAAAGGAGGGCGTGTTTGGGGGGGGGGGAAAAAAAGGAACGTGAAAACGGCGTCAAAAACGCGAGGCTAAAACGTCTGACAGGAAAAGAAACCTTTGGGGCAAGCCACGCCGAATAGGGCCAGCCTTTAGATTTTGCAAAAATGGCTCGATACCCATGTCTTCTTCGGAAATGACCGTGCAGGGGGAGGGAGAAATGAGAGTGAGGGAGAGGGGAGAGAGAGAACTGTGGCCTTCCACTTCTCTAAGAATAAACAAAAGAGAAGTTTGACGCCCGGTAAGCCAAAAGAGAGAGCAAACCATTCGCCCCGCACAAAGCGCACACCAGCGGTGAGGGGGGATGAAAGTCAGGAGGGAAGGGGTCTTGCGGATGTACCACTAACACATATAGATCTATACGATCTAGACTCCAGAGCTGGACTATCCTGAGATAGGGCAACCTAGGGAAGGGGGAAGGTTCTCAAAAACTGGAACGCAAGTGCCTCATTGGTAACTTACTCATTAATGGGAGAGGGGGGAGGGGGAAAGGACAGAGGAAGGTGGCAACCTCCGGCACTCCGAAAAAAGAAAATTTTGTACGGGCCACACGCCATGAGTGACGCGGACGAAACAGGGAACAATTTTTCGATAGAAAGGCGAGTCATCACTCAAAAAGTTAGTCCGATGCTTAAAAAGGGGAGAGAGAAGACAAGAGAGGGGTGCGGTCTCGCGAAGAGCGGCACGATATGTCTAAAGTTGGATTAAAAAAAAGGAAAACCTAGAAAAGGGAATGGGGAGAGGTGGAAAGGAGGAAAGAAAACCGGGCAGTCCGCGGCTTCGCGAGGGGAAGGAAGGAAAGCACTCTTTTGAAGTGGGGGGGTTTGGAAAAGGGTACAACACACTCGGAAAAAGAAACCGTAAACGGAAGGGGGGAAGGAAACCTATCGAAGACCGAGGGAGCTGCGAGCGGACCCTTAAGGAAATGTTTTTACGAAGAACGAGCGACCGTGGAGGGGGGGAAGGAAACAGAAAAGGCGAATGGGAAAACAAAGAACTGATGGGGCAAAAAAATCTAGCTGCTACGCACGAGCTGAGTTGAAACATGCAGGGGATATCTTGAAAAAACACGAAACAGAAGGGCCAGGAAAGTACTTTCTATGGGAATATTAGCGCGGTCAGGTGGTTCCAAGAAATCACACTCCCTCACCGTCCGAAGGCATTATGGAAGGGGAAATGGTGGGAGAAGCGCCGGAGACATGACGGGGAGGAGCTATCATATCCTAGAAAGGGAAAACAATCAGAAGGGGGATGAACAAAGCTACAATCATCAGTGAGAGGAACGGCAAAGGCAAGGGGGACTAAGGAACGGTCAAGACGGGAAAGGGTGCCTCTCAAAACGTTACAGTACATATCGTGAAATGCGAGGAAAATCACAAGGTCAAAAGGAACAATGAGAGACTCTTCTTTAAAGTTAAGAAAACAGGATCTCTGAAAGTCCAAAAAAGAACTCAAAGCATGGGGTCGGGAAAAGGGAATACGGGAAAGGAGAGGGGGAAAACCAGAGAGGAATCACCTCGACATGGGAAGATCAAAAAACTCCGGCAGAAAACACCCTGTCGCGAGGAAAAGGGGAAAACGATGCGAGCCCAACACGCTCAAAAGGGAGGAAAATGAAAATGAGGCCGGGGTCGCAAGTCACCTGACTGCAAAGGAACGTACTCTAAAAAAAGGGAAACGAAATTAACCGACGAGGGCGTAGGCTGTTTCCCGGGGGGATAAAGTATCAGAAAGGGACGGAAACTGGCAAGCCGCTTGGGAACAAACATGAGCAGGTTCAGCTTGTCAAACCAGGAAATCTGTGGCCAAGTCCTTCAACGCTTAAAGAACCCCGGGACCGTGTGGTTTGCGAGAAAAACGCCAAAGCCGCCGGAACTCAGAGTTTAAATAAAACCACTTAGGTTTTAGGGGGTAAAGGGATGATCTAGCTCCACCAGGAGGAAGATATGAAGTCTCAAGGGCAAGTTCCAACTACGAAGAACGTGGGGGATGGGGTATGGAAGGACAACGGCGGCGTGCGTACCGAAGAACCACACAGGGCCTGTTTCTCTGGATGTGCAAAACGTGGACCAAGCCTGTCCGGCAAAGGAAAAATTGGAACCGAGAAAGGTAGACAAAGGGGATGGAAAAGGGAAGGATCGGCAGTATCGTCAACTGAAATATCAGGGAGACGTACTACTGACTACTCTCGTTCGCGGAGTCATTTCACTGTGGGCGGAAAGAAACCCTAGGGTTCAGAAAGGGATTAAGGAACACTAAGTGAAGAGAGTTGAGGTAATGGTCTCTCGTAAACTGACTCTCCCTTGGGGGGGAGTCCTGAGGGGTTGAAGAACAGGTAAAGGGGAGGTCATTGGAAAAATAAGAATGGTAAACGATGCGCGATTACCTTCTCTCAGAAAGGAGTAAGCATATTGAAGTCTGAGAAACGGTGGAGTAACCAGTTGAAAGTTCAAAGAAAAAAGAACCTTGTCCTTTGGACAAGGGGATTCATAAAGTGCAGAGGGGTTGAAAGTAAGAAAGAGTCAAAAGACACGGAAAAAGTACTTCTTACATTGCCTCGATGGAACATCTAAAAACCGGAAGGGGGTCTGGGTGGCCGCGCTTTGTTCCAAAGAGAACTGTACCCTGTGCTGGGACAGCATGCGTGGCCTGCCGAAACTACCTCTCGAAAATGGGAGCGCAAGGGGAAAGGCCAGCCGGGTTATTAGTATCTCATCAGGACAAAGACAAGAATCAGGAAGAGAGGAGAACGAGTGCCATGACTGGGAATTGGGCCAAAAGATCATCAAGTCAGAAAAGTCATAGGAGAGAGAAAGACCGCCAGCATTTCAGAAGGAGGAAAGTTCAATTTACATGGGAAATTACAAGGTCCTACGTTCTCGCAACACAAAGTAATGTGCACTAGGGAAATCGGCTTAGAGACTGATACAAAAATGAAAGTTTCAAGGTGGAGATAGGTGTTGCTGGAAAGAGGTTGCGGGTGGAAAAACAAAGTCAAAAAAAAAAAACTCTTTGTCAAGAAAATCTAAGACCGAGGGAAAGGGTTGGTGAGAACAGCAGAAGGTTCAATCAAAAACCCTTCTCCAATAGAGCCCGCGTGTAGCCGTAGAAAAAAGGAAAACTCAAAAAAAGTGAAAAGAGATCGTGCCATCAAAACGGAAGAGGGAAGACAGACACCAAGACGACCCCGGTCTCTAGTCGAGGAACAACTTCAAGAAGGTTTGAGGTAACTGCATGGCCGGCACCGGGTGGGAAAATTGATTGGCAAAGAAAGCAGAGGAAAACGCCAAAAAAAAACTGTCCTGGGGAGGAAATGATCGACGATTAACAGCGGGTTAACCTGCTCGTCATCTCCGAGCAACTGAAGCCAACGAAAGAAGAACAATGAGGAAGTACATCAAACGGGGGGAGTTTTCAAGGGTATCCATATGGAGACGGTGAACAGTCAGCAAGGCAAGGGGGACATCAGCGGGCAGCCGGGGAAACCCAAGATAATACAAAACATCTGTTTGGACACTGGGAAAAAAAAGAAAGACCCCGCAGGGGGCATTGATATACCAGACACCGCTGGAAGTGAAAGAATGACGGAACGGGGCGACGTGGATCAAAAGAGGGAATAAAGGGGAAAAAAGCAAGATATTCATTCCTAGGGGCGAAAGTGGGGGAGGAAAAAAAAAACAAAAATTCGCCTCATCGCGGCTCACTCAAAAGAAAGGGGGGCAAGACAAGAAAATGGGGGAACAAATCCAACGAAGGTCCAAAGTCTCCTAATGAGAGAAAGACTTATTTCCAGACAAAAGCACTTAAAGAATCTTTGTCAAACCAGAATGGGGAGCCTGAGAATAGGTATTGGCTTGGACCCAAACTGAAAGCACATAACGCCTAGAATAACGAAAAGGAAGAGTCCAAACGGGGGGGCAATTTTCAGACTTCAAGCCGGAGACTGCTAAAAGCACGGGGGCAAAGCCCGGCGACTCGTCAGAAATCAAAGCACAAAAAAGGTAAAAGTTCCGGCAAAAAAAACAGAGTGGCAAAAACTCAGTTGTCAACTTGAAAAGGATGGGGGGGGAACCATAGTTGTCAAGAGGGGGACCACAAAAAAAACCAAAACCGAGAGGGTTTGACAAATTTCGGCGAACTCTCCCGTAAAAAAACCTCCGCGGGGGAAGCGAGGGGAAAGAAATGTTGGGTCCCGTAGCGTTTGAGAGCAAAATTCCAGCGCTGGTAGTCCTTCTGGGCATCGCAACAACGTCTCCAGGTCATAATAAAAAACAAACACACCAACGGGTAGGAAGGCATATATATAGAGGGGGGACGGGGTTTCTCGCCCAAGGCACAGCGGCTGAATGGCTTCTGAAAAAAGACGGAACGACAACACGTATGTACGTGGGTGGCCGCGAAATCCGCGAGGGTGGTTTCCATGTAGAGGAGGCCGGAAAGGGGAACATCGGGAACTTGACTGAAGAACAATGGTGAAAGGATTCATGGACAACTCTGTCCCGGGTGGACTGTAGCGGGAGGGGAGGTAGACAAGGGGGAAAGCGAGACTCATCTAACAACGGACAGTTGGGGGTAAAGAAGAGGCCCTAAATACCTTCGAGCTCGTAAAGACCGACGGGGGGAGATGAAAGGTTAGTAAAAATCATCGGGTCATAAACCCAGAGAGGGGAAAAAAAAAAAAACTTCCTGTTTGCTGTGGGAAAAAATCCCCCATCAAGTGGAAAAAGATCGGCGACGTTGACAGTCAGGGTGAGAGAAAAAGAAATCAGAGGGGGAGGGGGAGAGGGGAGCGAAATGGGTGCTAGCAGATGCAAAAATGCTTCTTTCTTTTACATCCGTAAATTCCATAAAAAGAAGCCCACCGGCGCCCAGCATTCTGAATAAAAAACATAAAAGAGGTATGGATAACCCTCGGTCCGGCTGTCTGCTGGAAACCAAGAGGGGGATATCACGAAAGAAGAGAGGGAAGCTGAAGATAATCCAGCGGGCAAACTTCTCAAACTCAAAAGACCAAGGGGGAGACACACCAAACTAAAACGCCGGGAGAGGGTGGGAACGGAAGAAAGGAGGGCGGCATTTGCAGGAGACAATTAAGGGAGAGGGGCTACACGAAGGAAAAGTAGAGCAAAGTGGTTCCGCGCGTGCAGAAGGAGCTGCTTCATTAAAAGAATTTTAACGTCACTAGACCATGTCCGGAAAAGCATCACTCTCAAAAACCGATTCGAAGGAGTATCAGGGGGAAGGGGAGAAAAACAGGGCGTTTGTGCATCGACCGGAGGATTCGGAACGATATGGTAAAAGTGTTGGGAGAAGAAACTACCGCTAACGGCGTAGTAGAGGGGGTAAAATTCTGTGGAGGGGGGGAAAAAAGAGAGACATCGGGAGGAGATCGAGAGAAAAGGATAGGGGGAGAAACGTATGTGGGAAGGTGGTTTTGAACAAATCAAAAAGAATCAACAAAACTCCTATACAGGAACATTCCTTTGGTAAAGAAAGAGAAGAAAGGGGAGAGCAAAGGTCCGGTACCCTGAGGGGAATGGGGGTGAAGGGCAAGGAGAGGGGAAACAGGGCTGAGGGAATGACCGGGAAATGAGGGAACCGACAACTAAAGTAACCAGCGGCGAAAAAGGATTCTAAGGATTACGCTCGGAAAATTTCACTGGCCGGGAGAAGAGTGGGGGGGAAAAAAAAGATACCTGCCTGCCGGACAAAGGGGTCTAGGGGGATTAACAGGTTGGGGGTTCCTGCGGTGAAAAGAAGACTCACCAGGGGGATGGCCCGGCCTGTAAAGACAGTGTTTCTAAAAGGTAGAAAAGAGAAGGGAGCCGAGCACACAGGCGCTGAGAGAAAGGGCATAAAGTTAATAAACGAAAAAATGACAACTCCCAAGGGAGTGAGAAAAATCATAATAAAGGGGTGGTAACTCGTCCTGACGAAGGAACTTGTGATTCCTACCTAAATTGACATTACCGTAGTAATATGAGGGGTCAAAGGGGGCAGGATCAGAAACAGGGGCCCACAAGGTTCGTAAGGGAATCTTCTTGGCAGGGGTAAAAAAAAAACAGGCAACAGGGAGACGAAGCTACTTGAAAAAACTAGCATGTGGTCAAAGTCCGGGAATCACAGAAATCGACCAACGGCGACAAGACTCAACCCTAACAAGATCAACACAGGAGAATAAAAAAAAAAGGTCGCGCGAGGGGTCGTTGAACCGAAACAAAAGCCAATCAAAAAGAGAGGAAAAAGGAGGCCGTCGCCGTCAAGTACTAAAAAGAGTTGAGGAGGGGGGAAGGAGAAAACAAAGGCCATAACGATTACAGAAGCTGTAGTGAGGAGAGAGAAGAATAATGATCAACGGGTCTCTAAGTAGAAAAAGACCGTGGCAATCGGCGTTAGCAGCATTCGCATACCGCTGGGGATCCGGAAAAGAGATTGGCCACGTCTCAAAAATCTGGAAGAAAAAGTGAAGGTGCGGCTCAAAATCCGAAGAAGAGTATAACGCATTAAAAATAAAATGCAACAAATCTTTAGGGGGTCTGGGGGATCTAAGGGACTGGAAGCATCTAACACCCAGAGGTATTAAAAAGGAAGGAAGATGCTTCACAAAGAATGAAAAGAAGTGGGGAGGGTGGAAGTTGGGAGTACTCGCGGTTGAGAAGGAATAACCACAAGGGACGGGGGTTTCTCTTACGAAGGGGGAGAAGCCATCCGTGCACTAAAGCAAGGAAGAAAAGCGCATGACTGAGGCAAAGAGGAGGGGGGGAAAAGGGAGCTGTGCTACGGAGAGAAAGAACGTCTATCAGGAGAGGAACGAGAGACTACGAACAGCGATTAACTCGTAGGGGGAATTGTACTAGGCCGGGGGGAGAAAAGGGGAAACCCGGCGACCGGCCTCCAGTCATCATGAGTTTGCGGTGGGGGACTCCGGAAAAGTAGCGCTCCAGTTTCTGCAGGGGGGGGATCATATAAAAGGGGAGCTTTAGGCTAAATGGTGGTCGATGAGGTCAGAGACGGACGCATCAAAGAGGGAGGAAAAAAGGGTAAGCGGGGAGGAGCTAGTCCAATGAACTGGAAAGGGAACGTCAGGAAATGGAAGGGGGGGGGCCATGGGAGTCTCGCACTTTCCAAATAGGGGGCGCAGTAGGTAAAGAGGAAAACGATTTCTCGAGTCTGGAAGGGGGCCTCTGGCCTCTACTGTGTGGGAGCGGTGAAGGAAGGAGAGGTGTTCCACCAAGGCGAGACTCGTGCTTGGGCTCGCCTCAAGGAGTTGAAGGTCAAGGGGGAATCAGAATGAAAATTCGGTCCATGCAGCCAGCCGGGGAAATTAAAAAAAGAGAAGAAAGAAGAGTCAAGAACCGTTCTCTCAAGATGCGGTGAAGGTCGGGAAAAAAAATCACAGACCGAAGGAAGGCAGCGAGAAGTAGCCTCGCGGATGCCGAAAGAAGGTAAAAATGGGGATATTTCGCAAGTTTAATGGAAATTCACGTACAAGCCTTGAGAGAAGGTCGTAGAAACATGGAAGAAGTAAAGCAGAAGAAATACCGGCGTGGCTCTGAGTTTTACAAAGAGAAGGAGAAAAAAAGTGTTCATAGAGAGTGGTTTCGGGAAAGGGGAGTTTGGACCGGGAAAAAAACCACCTTCAAAAGGGGGAGCAATCAAGACAGCCCCAGCTAATCCGATGTCGAAGCGGTTTTGGAGAAAATGACAAAAATAAATGGGCAACCTTCCAAAAACGGGTAGCCGGTAGTTCGAAACAGGAGGGGAAAACAACTCCAGAACAAACGGCCAGATACGCTTTTGCGCTCGGAAGGAAAGATGATCACAGAAAAAGGAACGACATGCGGTCGGTAGGGGGGAAAGAAAAGACACAAATTCAATCCCCGTGGGAGCTTGATTAATGGGAGAAAAAACGGCACCTGAAAAAAATGGGGGGGGGGGTTCCAAGGAAGGAAACGCACGCATGCGCGGAGGAAGACAAAAAAGTAAAAGGGGTACAGAGAAAGGGCAGGAGTCCGATTACACAGCTGAATAAACTAGGAATCAACCAAAACGCCCGGGAGGTAGTCGGGTAGTGTCGAGGATGTGCGCGGAGCAGGGGGAGGATAAGTCTGTGGGGCTGGGGGGGAGGGTGTGGGGGCTGCACGAGGGGGGGCCGGGTGGGCGAAGACCGACAGGTGGGCAATGGAAAGTTCCCTTCACCAGTGCAGGGAAGAAGGAAAAACCAGCTCAGGGCAAAGGAAAGGATCCTTATAGAATAAAAGCACCGAGGGTGGGGGATGTAAACAGAATCAAAGGCCGTCTAAAGGGAGAGCAACCAGCTGGGATGGTGAGAAGTAAAAATTCTTGCTAGTGTTGTGCACTCAGAGAGGAGAGTTGGGGCATAAAGGCGGCAATACAGCACGTTAAAAGCCCATCGCTAAAAAAGTGAAAGGGGGGAAAGCAGCTCGCGAGTCATCGGTCGGGGACAGCAAAAGCCGCTTGAGAAATGCAAAAGCAACAAAGCCGGTAAAACAAACGGCTCGGGAAGGGTAAAGATAATGTGGTATGTCTCAAAAGAAAAAGGAAAGAAAATGGAAACAGACGAAGACGGCGGGTGGGAAAACAAGGCAAATTTATTGGGGAGTCAAAGTGGAAGATCGGTCGGGGAGGACCCAACCAATAGATCCATAACGTATTTCAACAGGTGCGCATGACCAAGGTTAACCGGGAAAGTGGGTTGCTCAGAGGAGACTCTGGAGGAAACATAATTTCAAAAATAAACAAAGGGAAAATGTTTAAAAACCAAGACGGGGAAAAAAAGAGGTTTGGGCCTTCCAGAGGCATGCAACAATGGGGAAACGCGGGCAAAGGCATGGGACGCAAATTCGAAAGACCACCAGGCCCCCCTTAGAGTGAGGACGGGCTCCAAAAGAAAAAGATTGCGTGAACGTACGGGGGTTCTCACTGGGAGCCAGACAGGCCGTGTGATAGGACTAAGGGCGAGAAACCGGCTCCGTCAAAAAG
>Ga0179593_1367336_pt1 | contig 16291 bp, 19 predicted proteins | sample CZODoug2_1_08_16_FD_185931 | JGI IMG/M metagenome (GOLD analysis project Ga0179593, IMG submission 185931) | Vadose zone soil fungal communities from Angelo Coast Range Reserve, California, USA - CZODoug2_1_08_16fungal (PacBio error correction) | ecosystem: Environmental > Terrestrial > Soil >...
CAAGAAAAAAAGAAAAAAAAGGTCAAATGAAAGAGGGGAGATTCACAAGTGATTTCTGGAGCTGCGAAAAAGCAGGCTGATAGAAGGTAAAAAAGAAAGTCGCTGTGGAGAGCCTGGGCGCCCGACAAAACCAGCCGATCCATGAAAAGACGGAAGTCCTGTTCGAGCCGACGCACAGAGGACCTCACGGGGAAGAGCCCTACTGGTTGTTCGCAAAGCGACAGGTGGATGAACACGTTCCCAGGGATTTTGGGGGATTAGAAAGAGAAGGAGTTGGAAAGTATCGAATCTGCGCCTTCGAAAGGTCCATTGTACCAGCAGAAAAAGATCAAACGAAACAAGAGGCGACGGGAGCCGACACGTCGATCTGTATAGCATAAAGAAAGTGCGGCCGGAAGAAACATCTGTGTCACAAAATCCATGTTTCGGTACAGCAGAAGAAGAAGTCTACGAGAAAAAAGTTTGTCGGAGAAACGCTCCTATAAGACAGCGCACAAAAAAAGCAGAATGATCATAGTCGAAAAAACGCAATCCGTCATGTCACTGATAGTAAGCTGCTAAAAGTTTCAAAGAAACGATGGAGAGAACCCTAGCAGGTCGATCACGTTGTCGAAAAAATAAGTCGCGAAGGAACTGTTCGACGGTAGCTCCGCTTTCGATTTGTCTGATTCCAGCACTAACGGGACGACGGTGGAAAGTCTCCTAACGAGCAAAAGAAAGAGAGGAAAAAGCATCGGGAAGCCAGGGGAGTTCGTACCATCGCAAAAAAATAAACCGTTCAAAAAAAGATCAGAAGGACCAAGAACACAGGAAAATGATTGAACTCAATTGTGAAGACTTAGTTTTTGCTTGGGAAAATTGCCACGGGCAGAGAAAGGGAAAAGACCCTTGCACAAGAAGTAAACATAACCCTACCGTACATATGGGACAGGGAAGGTACCACCGATCACCGGCTTCTCCTTCCGATTTTCTCCTGAAAAGATTGGGGGGGAAGTCAAAATGCCACCCCGTTGCCTTGAAAACAGGGGTTCGGACCGTCCTCATATATTTTTAGTCTAAGATTGGAAAGTTGGCCCGCGATCGGGAAAAAGGAGGGGAAGTCAAAAAAAAAAAAAAAAAAAAAAAAAAAAAAAAAAAAAAAAAAAAAAAAAAAAAAAAAAAAAAAAAAAAAAAAAGACCACCTATCCTCCCTATTTAAAATGTGAGGGGCAGGGGGAATACAGAGAAATGAAGGAAGGGGACGTTGATACCTAAGGTGCGATACAATCGGGATGGGGGGCGGAGAAAAAAAAAAGGGAGGATGAAGAGTTTCTCTAATTGGTGCAAATAACTAGACATCCGCAATCTAGCAAGCGTATGCAGGGCGTGGGGGGGGGGGTGGGGGGGGGGGAGACGACGGAGGGTGTTTCGAAAGGTCAAAATTGTTAAATACGCAAAGATGGAGGTATCCTTCTTTTGTATCACTCCGTGTGGCGCAGGCGAACGAGGGGGAGTCTTGAGTTGGCAAGGAGGGTAATCGTGCCGAACCGGCGAGGTACTTCTGGGGAGAAACGTAGGTTGAGGAGGCAGGGGGGGGGGGGGGGGGGGGGGGAACATGGGAAGAGATTGACAGGCATTTAAGGGTGCGCCGCGCGGCTATAAGACTAAAAAGGGCTCCTTTATCCACATTAGGGGTTGAGAATGGGAGCGGGGGGGAAGAGGGTGACACTCACTCAGTGGTCTAAAGGTAAGTTGGAACCGGAGCTGTGGGGAAAGATGGGACGGGTATCTCACTATCATGGGAGAAAAGGGAGGACTGTTGGTGGGATGACGATTTGGAGACGGAACGGACGTACTGAGGGAGGGGGTCTTGACTGAGTGAGATATGCAGCTGATGGGTCCGGACAAAACGGGGAATGGTAAAGCAATGGCGGCGTCATCCTCAAGCGATCGAAAGCTTAAAGAAGGAGCCAAAAACGTGGGAATGAGCTATAGACTACCTTAAAGACTAAGGGCAAGAAGAAACGGGGATCTGTGTGGAGAAACACAAAAGATAGGGGGTTAAGGTGAATGTGGGGATTCAAAAATCCTTCGAGAAAAAAAAAGCAGAAAATAGGGGTAGAATTCGCACGTAGCCACCAAAAGTTGGGGTAGTCAAGCGGCGAGAAGTCTAGTGGCGTAACGGTGCCAAGAGCAGCCTCGAATGGGGCAGTAAAAATTTACCTTGTCTCCAGAAGGGATCGTTCAGGACGAAGAGAACTGTACAGCGCATTGAAGGCCTACTGGAAATTTTCCTACAACTGGAAAGGAATCCAACCAGGATTCTTATTTTGGGAGAGAAAGGAAAAAGGGCTGCCATTGAATGAATATGACGGAATCGTCCCCTGTCGACCAAACTAGGGAAAAAGGGTAACCCCAGGGGTGGCCATACCCATTGTCCGATCGTAGGGGAAAATCAAGAGGAAGAAGACGACCACGGCAAAGGAAAGGAAAGGTGAAAAAAAAACTCAATCAAGGAAAAGGAAAGGAACCGGGTCTCTATCATCCTAGGAGTAAGGGAATGTTTAAAATCGGTTCTTCCTGAACAAAAAGTCCTGTGGCAGGGAGGAAAAAAAAAAAAGAATGAGAGGGGCTGTAAAACGTCAAACCAGGAGCCGGCGCTCAGTGGTAAAGAGGCAAAAAAGGGGGTTGTTTATGGGAGGGAGACTGGGGAAAAGATAGCGCAACAACCAACGAGGGAGGAGAGGAAGAGCTCGTCCCAAAAAGAGCACTAACAAACACTTTGAAAGAAACTGACCAGCAGCAAACCAAACTGTCGGGAAGGGAAAAAAAAAGAGAAAGAAAAAGTCGGAGGGTGTGTGCTTCATCCTTCAGTGGCAGGGTCAGTCGAAAGAGGGGAAAAAAAAAATGGCAGGGACCGGAAAAAAGGCATCAGAAGGTTTCAGCCGTTTTCCTTAAAACAAAATTACCAGGAGGGAATCGGAAGAAAAAGGCCTTCGGTGACTAAGGGAGGTTTCGAAGGGAAGGGGCAAAGCAGTCCTCCACCCTGGGGGACCATGCCGACTGTCGACAAAGGGGGAAAGACAAGAGGAAGAAAAAAGAAAGACGGTACTGCGCAACAGCCGCCTCAATTTGGTTGGAGGGAAGGGCGGAGTAAGTCTAAAAGGCCCTGCAAATCGGCGAGGAATGGGGATCGTGGGGGAAAGGCCGGACAAAAATGCGGCGAACTGCAAACATTGCCCAAGTCTCTGCATTGCTAAGGGAAACCGGGACGGGGACTGCGAGCAGGCGAAATCACGGGGGGGTCTCAACGGGCTAAGGAGAGCTCAGAAAGGGAGGAGGGTTTCTCCAAGAAAAGCCTCAAAATTAAAGGAATTAAACATCGACGGAAGAGTGTGAATTGAACGTATGGCGCAACTCGGGGGCTGGCCGGTAATCGTATCGAGAAAGTAAAAGGCTGATCAATGGATACAGCTTCAGGACGTTGACCGACAACCGCGGCCAGAGTTTCGATCCGTTGTTCTCAGGAGGAGAAACAAACCATCAAGAAGACGACGGCCTGCGACAAAGAAAAGGGGGGCGTCATACTCCTTCAGGTCGCAGCAACAAAGGCGTCATACCAACACAAGAAAAAGCCCCAGGAGAAACTAGGGCAATAATAGCCTCAGTGAGGTAAAACAGAAGAAGGTGTTCCCTGCACTAGGTAACGATCCAAGCTCACCACACCCACCAAAAAAAAGAAGAAGATATACCAAAGGGGAGTAAAAAAGTCTCGGGGACTTGAAGCGCGGAGAAAATCACTTCATTTGTCCAATAGTACTGGAGGTAGGGGGACGACCGGAAAACACGCCGTTCAAAAGAAAACTTCTCAAGGAAGGTGGCACGTGACCAGAATGGTCAAAAGAACAGAGAGAGATAAGGATCGACCTAAGCGAAAACAACGAAGGATCCTCCAATTAAGGGGATAGGAGAGTTCGTTAGGGTAACTGCTACCGGTTAAGAAAAAACGTAAGGGAGTGACCAAACTCCACCAAACGCTCAATCTCGCCGATATGCAGGACTCCAGGAAGGAAAAGAAAAACGATGAATGACAGTAAAGTATCACACAGCACAGTGTGGATAACAACTTGAGGGAACGGAGGGAATGCAGTCGCCGAGGGGAAAAATACAATGACAAATTCAGGGGGGAAAGATGCGGAAGCGTTATGAATAAAGAAGGTCGACATAAGCCTGACAAGATCAATCAAGGAGAAGGTCAGGAACGGAAGCAACAGGCGATATCTCTTAGGGGTCCGTCAACAGTGGTTTCACGGGGAGAGACCGAAAAGCTTGGCGAGAACCCATTGCGTAAGAAGACACGGTTAACGTGTACGAAGAGAATTAGAGGTAGTCAGGGGGAAGGTACTCCGCTAGGAGGAAGGGTCGCGAAGTTTCAAGTTGGCGTACTCAATATAAAGAAAATACTTTGAAAACGGGGGGAAAAAAAACAAGGGGAAGACGGGCGGTTTGTTTTGATGGGAGTGGCGGGAGGGGGGGGGGGGGCCGGGGGGACTCGATCTGGGAGACATAACCTTGCTGGGGAGGATTCGGGGTTGAATATCTTAGGCGAAGTATGCGGAAGAGAACAAATCGTCTCCTCGAAGACTCAAAGGGGTCGGAGTTACGACGAAAATATAGCAAGGCGACAGCAAAAATCTGCGAAAGGACTGGAGCCACCGTTATAAAAAAAAAGGAAAAGGAGAGTTGGTTGTAATCACGTTAGTACCTTCAAAGCTGAAAATATCACCTGGGGGGACCGCCGGTGGATGCATTTAGGGGAGATTCTCCCTAGGGGGGTTGAGGGGGGGGGGGGATAAGAAAAGGAGGCGTTGCAGAACACCCGTTAAGTCCCCGCTAGCCGGATAAGGGCGGTTGGGCTATTAGGGGAAACATTACTTCATGGAAAAAGGGGGGGGGAATTCAACCGAAAACAAGTTCTGGATGAACATATACACGAGAGACGTCGGGGGGACTTTAAGGCGAATGCATTCAGATTGGGGGTAAATTCAGGAGAGGTCAATGGATTTTAATCCTGTAGAATACTAGATTGAAAGAAGTCAGGTAGCCTCAGAAAAAACCGCCGTCTGCATAGGGTAGGTCAGGGGAGGACACTCAACTACATGATAACTGAACAATTCTTACGAGGTTCGCTGCGAAAACGGGTTACCTAGGTTTGGGGCAATGGGTATACTTCCTTCGTAAAATGTGCGGTTGGAGGAAACAGCTATCATAAAAAGGGGAAAACGAGTAGGTAAAGTGTTGTCCAGGAAAAACAGCTCAATGTTTAAAACTCTCTAAAGATCGGAAATCAAATAAGACTGTTTATCAATTGGGGGCATTACGGAGTGGGGGGGCCGAAGAATGATATCGAAAAACAAAGGAGGAGGTGGGGGAGCGAAGTAGGAGAGAAGCCCACTTGAAAGTAATTCGATAAAGGAAATAAAAACAGTAGTATTACGAGGCGGCGAGCGGAAATCAAGAAGATGCAGGAAAAGCTACATGTAAAAAGAATAATGCAGAGTGAAAAGAAGAAGGTAATCACAATTGCAGAAAGGACCGACAGCAGATCCAGGCCAAGCATTAAAGGGAAAATCCAGCAAGGGGGGGTAACCGCAGTCCCCCGGTCATGATCAAGCTAACTGGGGAGTGTCCGAAGATTCGCAAGACGGTCCGGAAGGGATTGAATCGACGAAAGACTGAGTGCTCGTACTAGCGAAATCGGGGAAAGGCCTGAGTAAAATAAAATGGCCAAGAGGACTAAAAAAGGAGGGGAAGGAAAGGGTTCTACCGGCCGACAGCGAACGTTGGTGAATATTGGAAATAAATCACGGAAGGCGAACCGGGGGGTAAAACCAGACGATAAAGGGAAGGAAGAAAACAAGATATATAACGTGCTATCGAAATGTGGGGTCGGTCAAGAGAGTCGTGAAATCTAGAAAAAAACAACTAGGGGGGCAAAAAATCCTGCGAAACACGGACCTCGAAGAGGGGGGGAAATTTCAATATCTGCTGTGGCAAAGAGGTTGTGAAAAGGAAACTAAGGGAGAGCACTATCATTTTTCAAGGGAGAGAAGGTTGGCGACGGTGAAAGCAAGCCCGGGTAGATGCCGAAGAGTCTAAGGGGGAAAGCAACTTGGAGGGACGAAGGTGAAGAAAGCTATACAGGAGCCATTACCCGAGTAAACTAACTATCGTCACACTCACGCAGGCATTGGACGAAAAAGCATCACTAGAAACCGCCCAAACATATAAGAAAGAACCATCACCCCCATACCGTCTTGCCCTCCTGGGTAGGACAAATTAGGGGGGAAATATTGTTCCCTCTTGAAAATTTCCTCTACTAGAGGTCCCTCAAGGAAAAAAAATAAATCCCGACCTACAAGAAAAGGAAAAGAGGTTTACAAAGGGATCCAAAGGGGGGGACCAGGGACGAAAAAATGAAAAACGTTTTTAAGAAAAGAAGGGTGTGAGAAGCAAAGGAAAAAAAGTACAGAGAAAATAGAATGTGGAGGGAAGGGACCTCAGATATTTTGACATCAACTCCGGATTCTGATTGGGGCCGGAGAGAGATTCCTCAGGGGAGTTCATAGGCAAACACTTCAAAAGTTAAAAACGGGAAAGGGAGGGGGGAAAAGAAACCGAGCGAAGAGTAATCCGGTACGAAAGGGGAGGGGAAAAGACTTGGCGGTGTAGATTAAAAAAAACTAGGGGAAAGTTGAGAACGGTTGCATAAGGGGAAAAATGCCTTCAAAAAAGGAGCAGCGGAAAAAATGTCGTGGGGGGGGGATGGGTTGGGGGGGGGGGGCGAAGCGCGGTTTTCGAAAATGTACAGAAGCGACAAAGAGATCCTTGGAAATTGCGGTCTCGAGGGTGTGGACAGCATTGAGTAAACATCTCGAAGTAGTGAGGCAATGGTCGGTCCATAGTGAAAGCCTGCGCGGGGGGACGGGGAGGGGCTTTGACGGACGTTGGGTGCGCTCTACCTAAAAGAAAAAGGTGGGAAAGGAGAGGGAACAATTGAGAAGTGGGATTTGGAGACGAGAGGCAGAGCCGCGATTTCGCGGGGGAGCCCAAGGAGAGGTTAAAATATAGGGGGGGAGTTTGGAGGTCGGAGCGTGAAAAAACTCGAGGGAGTACGACAAGTGAAAGGTTGGAAAAAAAAAGAGTGTTGGCCGATTAAATGCCGCTGAGAGACGAGAGGGGGGGGAGACGTGGGGAGGCTTGGTTGGGATGAAGGGTGCTGCACACACTAAAACACCACACCCCAAGAGGAAGTCTCAGGTCGTGTATGAGACGGTAAATAGGATGCTTCGGGGATTGTCATCATGGGGCACTAAAGGGGAAAATGCCATGGGTCATCGGGGGAGCCCGGAACTTAGGGAACAGGAATCCGATTACATTGATCCAGCAACAATGCAGGGGGCTTATACAAAGGGAGTCCATGAGTACCGCAGAAGGAAAAGAACCAGCGGTTTCACCAGGGGAAAGTTGGACTGATTGGGGGATTTGGGAAGATCCTTAAAAAGAATAACTTCAAGCTGAGGGAAGAGGAAAAGCACGAGCCCCTGCGTGGGTAAAAAACCACTTCAGTACATTAATGGGAGTCCGGGAAACGGATAAAATGGAGGAGGGGGGGGGGGAAGTACAATTTTCCGGGGGGTCCGAAGGGGAGACGTCGTCAAATATCCACTGAAAGCGCCGATTTGCAGGCCGCATGAAAAATTACGAAACAAGGCAAGGGATAAAAAAGGAAAGGCAGGAGGTTGGAGCGCAAGAAAAGGCTGTTGGGGACATATTACGAGAGGAACAGGGTTAGAAACCAGGAGTGGCACTCTTTGCGGAAAAAACAGGGTTGTCCCGCAATTGAATGGAAGAGGGGAGGGGACAAAGGGGGTAACTAGGGAGTCAACTGCTCTCCGAGTTTGAATCAGTAAGAACTTCCAAAGTCTTAAAATTGGCGATATCGAAGCTGGATTTTACTAGTTTTAGTTGACTGAAGGGAAATGGTGGCACGATGAAGAAAACCATAAATAGTCTTGCAGGGGAATAGGTCACGCAGAAGGTCTATGAGGGGCAAAAGGGCAGGCAAAAGGTGTTGGCGGGGGCAGTCGGTGTGGAAAAGGAGTCTAAAACAAAGAGGATAGGAAAAGATGAGAAGAATAACCAAGACCCCATAAAAACACAGGTGGAAGAGGAAAACCAGTGACCGAGATGCCGGCTCCTGGCGGTGACGATTAGAAAAAAACGATTGTTGGGGGGGGCAGTCAAAGAGCACCTTCAAGTGTCACGTTCAAGAAAGAGAATCTTTGAAAAATGTCGGGGAAAAAGCTGGCAAATCAAAAAGTTGTCTAACCGAAGGGTCCGGGGGGGGGGGGGGGGGGGGGGGGGGGGGGGGGGGGGGGGGGGGGGGGGGGGGGGGGGGGGGGGGGGGGGAGGACTGTGCGCAAAGGATCCTGAGGAGGGGAAATAAGAGTGCTGGAGGGTGTCGACGATTTTCGAAAAAAGGATGTTCCAAAAAAGGGGAGTACAGCTGGGACCAACTAATGGTGGTTCATAAGAGACTCTCAGTGACCTCCAAAGGACCGCCGGTGAACTCAAACAGTGCGATCCACCTCCGCCATTGGGTTTCCTTGTCTTGGCGGTCGGGAGAACAGAAAAAGAGGGAATTAAATGCGGGAGCGTTGCAATTGATAAAGGGGTCAAGTCCGATACCTTCGGAGGAACATTCAACTTTCCCTGCCCCATTCGATGCGGGCAAGCACGGACCACGTCGGGAAGAAGAGGAGAAATCAAGAAATTTCTGACGCAGATTCTCAAGAAGACAGGAGAGGGGTGACTTCAAAAAAGAAGAAATCCATAAAAAAATCCGCAATACTAGGAAAAAGGTTGACGGAGGGGAAGGGCACGCGCTGCCGATACGTCGTATACTCAAGGAAAAAGTTTCCTGGAGAATTCTTGAAGAGGCTCGATAGTGCGTATTAACAGGCGGAAAGGAGGTTACAATCGAACAGTTGCAAGAATGAGGCTAAAAATAAGCAAGACGATAGCCGCGCAGAAAGTGGAGCATCTCTAGGGAAGTACAGACAAAATGGGTCATACCAACGCAACCAAAAGAAAGAAGCAAAATAGTGCTCTAAGAAAATTAAGGCGGTCCAACAGCGGATTTTCAAAAGGAAGGGAGGAAAATCTGGGGACAGCGCGGAAAGATCCAGCGCAAAATCAACGAGAATCAACAAGATGGTGGGGATACCATTGAAAGGAGAATAGCCGCGCGGCGACAAGAAAAAGAAAATTGTTGGCAAAGAGGACGGGGAACAATTTCCGGTCAGTAGACGAGGACACTACGGGAAAAGAAAAGACGTCCCCACGGTTTCGCCACGAAAGGAAAAAAAAAAAAATCAGGAAGCTGCGTATGATCGACTAGGCGAAACAAAAGCGACATAGCCAAGAAGTATAAGGATCGGGGGGAGAGTTAGGTTACTGGCAACCGTAAACGCGCTTGACCACCAAACTCACAAAAAGGGATAAAGAGCTCCGAGAAGTGTCAGTGAATAAACAGTATGAAACTCGAAACCTCATGAAGACTGCTTGGGGGGTCAGGGGGCAGTCTACAACAAGAAAACGGGGAGGGTTATCGCAAATGTCGGTAACGGCTGAAATGCATTCGAATGTCGTAAAAGAGGGGAAAGCTTGTCACTATGTAGTAAGCTGTGACGGAAAAGACGGCGAAAATATATGACTCGGATCGAAGAAAAGAAGGTCAAATATATGAGGGATGAAAGGCACAGGCTATCGAGGGAAGTCTTTTGTTGGTACAGGAAACGGTGTGGAACATTTGCTATCGAAAAAAAAAAGAGAGGTTCCAGGGGAAAAATTCGGAGAGCCCGTTCACTTTTGGGGGAACATTACGAGACATGCCTTGTCGGTAAAAAAAAGGGATCTTTGTGTAGGAGGAAGGGTCAGAGGACATGAGGTTCAAACGGACCATAAAAATACGTTACGGATTCCCCCGTCGGAAGAAAAGGGACTGTTGTTGATGCTTGCAGGAGGGGGCAGGGTCTAAGCGTGGAGTTTAGAACCTCCGGTCTTGCGCTCTTGTCCGAGAGGTTCGTTGGGGGGGGCGGAGGAGAGAGCTAAGGCCTGCTTGCTCAGCAAAGTGCAGAGGGGGAAGCATAAAAAAAGAACGGAAGAAGGATGGGGGGAAAAGGCGACAAGGGATCATTCGCTATTCAGGGGAAATAAAAAATTTAGGGGGGAGATAGGTTGGAGAGACAAAATCAGGTCGGGGGGCAAAACTATTGGCAAATCAGGGAGTACTATCATTGGTTAAACGCAGGATGCGGCCGTGCTGGTAGGAGTAAATATTGGTTGGGGGAGAAAGCGGTAATAAGGGGAAAAAATGGACGGTGCGCTGGGAGAGGGAAGACCAAGGTTGCTCGCGAGACAACGGGGATCTTTTGATAAATGATACAAAGGTACGTCTGGCACCGAGGGGGAAATGGCAGGAAAAGAAAGGGGGAGCACTTTCCACGAAAGGAAAGTCTAAGGGGGAGGGGCTTGGCGACGGCTGAAGCTTTGTTCGCCAGAAAAGCTTTGCACTGGATGGTGAGGGAAGGAATTAGCATATACTCGGGACGGACACCAGTCTCGAAATCCCAGCCCAACCCCGCCGCCGGGAACGGCGCGAAGGGGAGGCGGCGGCCACTCAAAGGAAGACATGAAAAGGGAAAGTGAAGTGCACGTCGGCTGAAAAGGAATTCCTATGTTTTCAGGGTCTGCTTGTAAGTCAGGGCCGCAGTTGATCAACGAGCCAACAGAGGTCATGGTGGAACCGGAGAGGGAGGCGGATTTCCGAGCTAAAGCCTCGGGGAGAAACCGCGTGTGAAGCAGGAAAGGGGAGGAAAGGTAAAGGTTGGGATGGAGGGAGGCTCATCTATAAATAAAAAACACGGGAGGAGGAGGAGAGAGTTCGCAGAAGGAATCAAATGGCCCTTAATTTGTGTCCCGCATATTCACACTAGATGATAGGGAGAAATCGGTAATGGCAGCGCGAAGGGCAACATGAAGTTCAGAGGGGGGGGATTCTCGCTTGACTAAAGGGGAGCCAAACGCAAACACCGATCAATGGAAAACGAGCATTCCGGGGTCTGACCTTCATACCTTCAAAACTCGTCCCTCCTTGTCACAGAGAAGTTGAGTGTCAACACACAGACGGATAAAAGTTCAAACCTGGAGGGGGGGGGGGGGGGGGTAGGAGAACAAAATGCGTGCGTACTCGCGTATCTGCGCGACTACGAAATCCAGGGTGACTAGGAAAAATTACGAACAACTCTCAGGAAGGGAAGAAATAAATGGACTAGCTTTGAGAGGGAAAATACTGGAGGAAAGGGACAGGACCGCTCTGGGTCCATCATACAGGCTTACTATCACCTGATATCGTCCGGCGTAGAAAACGGGGGGCGCTCAAAGAGAGGTATAATTCACTAGGGAAAAAAACTAAAACACCCTATGCTCAGCAATAAAGAAAGGCAAGGCATACCTTCTTCAACTTATCGTAATAGCTGCAAATATGTTTGGGGAAAAAAGGATTTATATCAACGATCCGAGAAGTTGTGGCGAAGAAGAGAGAATGGACCCTTTGAGACTGGTAACCTTCTTCGTCTTGTTCCCGATGCCGCGCACTTTGGGAGAAAACGTTAGGACGGAGATGCCATCGCCACGAACGTCGGAAACAAGCCAGCGAAAAAGCAGGGCGTCTACCCGAAAAAAAACAGGAAACCGATCAAGCAAGCCAATCAACCGGAAAAGGGTCTTTAACAGCCTTTTGGGAGAACGTTAATTTTTCATATTGGTCCCGACTTGAAATTCCAGCCAAAGAAGAATAAAAAAAAAATCCAGAAGCCGACTGACGGGAGAGGCAGGTTCCCAAAATCCCATGAGGTCTCCATAGGGTTGCACTAAGAGGAGTTTTGGGAAATAGCAAATGCCACAAAGTTAAGGGGAAACAAAGACTAGATAGAATGGGGGCTTCAGCGTCCTCATATTTTGACGTCGCCGGATGGTATAAAAAAAGTGGCCAAGCAGTCTAGTCCGAACTTCTGTTCCGGCAAACGGGCAAGAAAAGTGACTGAAGGGAGATGAAACCTCAGCGAATGAGTTCAATAAGGACGAAAGTTTCGATAAAGAACTTTCCTGGGTGTAGAGAAAAAGAGGAGTCACATGATGGCGAGGGGAAGACGGTTAAATCAAGGCCGCATAGGAGAGGCTGTTAGGAATTACTGGAGTTTTTGGGCGCAGCGTTTTTAGGAAGGGCGCTAAGGAAAGAAACCAGATACCTTATTGGCGTATCAAGCGTTGGGTGTGAGGCGAGGGGGGACTTATCCGAGGCGAAGTCCTTGATTGCAATTCTGGATACTGGGAGAACCGGGCAGGGGTTCAGTGTAGTGGAAAAAAGACGTTTTGGATGAGAGAAAAAAAAACAGTGCAAGGGAATGGGGGGGGGGGGGAAAAAAAGGGGGGGGGGGGCATTGGGAAAGGTTGGCAGAAGCGGAGGCGGACCGCCTAATTTAGAATGTAGCCCCAAGGTGGTGATATCGTTGAGTTTGAGGCGGGAGAGGGGGGGGCAAAGGGGAGGAAAGGTGGTCGAAAGAAGGTGTGACAGATGTGGAAACACAAAAAGCTGGAAAGGCCGTCTTATCGAATAAATCTTTAGAAGGGAATGGGGTGGTATGACGAGTTTGTGAGAAGGAAAAGGAGGATAGTCCTTAAATAGGGGCTGCCGAAATCGGATATGGCATCGTCTCAAGGGAAGAACTTTGGGAAATGCAATTGCCATTCAATACGCACGGAGAGCAGCCTAGGAAAGGAATTGAAAAGAGCAGATCTACGGGTCCGTCCAGCAAAAAGCCGCCATCCGTTCAATACATCTTTTTGCAGAAGGGGAGGGGATTAATTGGGGGATTCGAAGGAGGAGGCAACACGAGAAAAAGAAAGAAGAATTCGCACGAAATGAGGGGAAAAGGGACAGGGCCAGCCGGGAGAGGGGGGTGTCCCGGTGCCGCTGCCTCCATCTAATTGAAGGGGGAAGGTAATGGAGGGGGGAGAAATGGATACGGACCCACGAGAAACTGGAAAGCCGATTGGCAGGCCGCTCTGTTGAACGAAACGCAAGGGTAAAGGAAAATAAAAAACAAAAATTATCCGGTGGATCGCACGTATGCGGAAGGGGGTCAGGAAAGGGAAAGATCGTCGTGGAAAAACTTAGGAACTCGGAAACCAGGGTGCAAAAGAAAACGAAATCGGGAAAAAGACTAGTCACGCAGAAGGATAGCAAAAAATGCCGCCGTCCGCAAGGAAAACGAACGGAAACATTGCGATAGAGGAGTGAGGTTATCAGACATTTTGGACGAGAGGTGAGTCCTGAACAAGAACGAGGTGACGTGAAAGAAAAAAAATCCAGGAGGTCTGGCGCTTTTAATCCTTAAAACCATGACCGCGCTGAGGCACGGTTCCCGGCAGAAATTTGTGAGTGATGGCGTAGGGTTTTTCCGAGCGACGAAAAGAAAAACAACAGAGGAGGGAGAGATAGGCCAACCCCGAAGAAAAGCAAGGGAACAACCTTTTGGAACGAGGTAAAGGTCCCCAGCGCCTGCTCCTTGCGTGAAACAAGAGGGGACCTATCGGAGTGTTTTTCGGCAGAGGAAAAAACTGCATGGCTTGTGGCTCATAAAATCGATTAAAAGTGGGAAAACATGTACCGAAGCTCGAAGTCGCCCAGGGGACGAAGTTTTTCAGTGAGTAAGGCGGCAAAGGAGAGGAAACGGTGAATAAAAAGGGGGGGGGAGGTGGTCTACTAGTTAAAGGGAAAGAAAATGCAGTGGAACCCCCGGGGGATTACCAACCGAGTGCCCTACTTTTTAGACACTGAGAGAGGACATCAGCCCAAGCGGAATGTGGACAGGGGGGGAATAAAAATCCCCGCATGGGGGATTGGACTTGTGGTCTACGGACAGCAGGCGGAAAGCAAATCTATCTTTTCCGAGGTTATAGTTTAAGTCCGAGCCTTCGGTAGAAAGGGGAAAAGGCACTGCCCCCGCGGAGAACGTAAGTGAAGACACACAGGGGGAACTTATCTACGAATGGGGAATCCAAAGTTTCGTCCGGCAAATATGGCTACTCTATAAAGGAGGGGGTGGCTCGAAGGTCTAAACCCAATGAATCAAGTCCTTAAAACATCTCAGGAAACCGAGTGTAGGGAAGGGGGGGAGGAAGATATTCTGTCAGGGTAAGTCTTATAGTCGATGAACACGTTGGCTGGGAAGGACTAATCATTCTCGACGAAGGATTGACCCGCGAAGAGGGGGGAAACAATCCATCCAGTTGCATCCTGTTCTCCATGACGGCCGACTATAACCGCAGGAAAAATAAGGGAGAATCCGCAAGGGAACGGAAGCACCACCAATGCAGCCAAACCGAAGCAGTCCAAAGATGATGCGCTAAGAAGAAGTTAATGCGTTCCAAACAAAGCAGCCAAACATACTTGCCGACCACTACAGAGGGGAAGAGACCCGCCTCACCAAAAAAAAAAGATTAGAACCGAATTGGGGCTACAGGCGATAGACGGGGCTCGCCGCACTTCGAAAAGGCAAAATTCCAATGTTCCCGCGACTTGCCATTGGAGTTACTTATACAGAAAACACGCCGTGGACAAGAAAAGAAAGGACTCCAGCTCAGAAGCCGGATGACAGAATTGCTCAAAAATCCATCTGGTTCGATGTGATCGACATCGAAAAAGCAGATACAACCAAAAGGATACCTAAGCTAGGGGAATTGTAACTGAGAGAACCCGTTAGGAAAACGAGGCGTGCCCCCAAAAACATAAGAAAGACATCTCAAGGCTGTATGCTGGGTCAGGAATAAAGGGGGCAAAAGAGAGAGAAAAGAAGGGAAGACTGCGTTGGAGAAAACAAGACCACCAGAACTGATTGTTAATCGCAACTTTCGTGAAGGCGTGAAGGAATTCGGGAGAGGAGTAAAAATCGCCAAATTGAGGGGTAACGAAGGGGATTAATAATGGGGTAGGACTGAAAAGACTATGAACTAGATCGGGGGGAAAGGGGACCTCTGGCTAACCGAGCTGTCAAAATGAGGACGGAAAGCAAAGTCAGAAACTCTAGTCTTCTTTTTGAAGGGGGGAAGACAACTGTGGTCAATGTTTGGGGGGGAGAGCATGCAGATGTGAGGAGAAAACGATTTCGGAAGACATTGAGCTTTGGGAACCTCCTAGAAGTCAGCTGTCTTTAGGGATCTTTGGGGGTCAGGCTTTCCAGGGGAGGAGGGAACCTGTCATGCGGACAATAATTCAAAAATGTTTTACGGAGAAAAGAAAAAAAAAAAAAAAAAAACAAAAAAAAAAAAAAAAAAAAAAAAAAAACTTCGGTGAAAGACGTGAAAAAGTTGGGTTTCATTGGCGATTCTGTGGGGCCTCTCGTGAGCTGGACTCCCTTAGTGCCGTCTTTCAAGGGGACGTATCTTTGCTGTTGGTCTAGTGAAGGGGAGGAAAGGAGAGAAAAACAAAGCTGTCTCCGCAAAAGGGGGTCAGAAAGGAGAGAATCTGAGCAAGGTCTACAAGGGAGAAGTTGCTCTATTCAGCTGCGCAAAGGGAGAGAAATTCTAGGGGATAGCAAAGAGTTCGGGGAAAAAACAGATTTGCAGCAAGTACAAGGTGGCCGGCCGGGCGTGGAAGGTGACTTTCTCAAGAGTCGCTATGGGGGTCGATCCTTTCGATAATTGCTCAGCCCAAACTTTTAATTCTCGTCAGAACGGAGAGGGAGGTTTCTATGAGACCTGTCTGACGGGAAAAGAGAAGAGGGAAGCCTTCGCAGTGCTTGCTTTCATCTCCAATCGCGGCGGGCTTCCGACCGGGCAGGGGTCGCTTTTTTCGTAGTCAGCTGTCAGGGAGGTAAATAAGAAGGGGAGAAGAGGAGAAGGAAACGAGAAAAACGCAGTCTCGGTCCACATGAACCACATCCAGACCGATCGTGCGCGGCGACACTCAAAAGGACTCTAATTCCCCCGAGTGGTACGATTTGCCGTTCGGCCTTCTAAAATTAAAGTGAGGTTGATCCGGGCGGGTCGGGCGCATGTTTTCAAGCACCCAGCGTCAGACGGAAAGGGTGGACAACGGAGCGCGCACCGCTAAAAGAGATCACGAATCCAGACTCGTGTGAAGAATTGTAGCATTACGGGCAAGGGGTGTCTGAATCGAGGGAGA
>Ga0179593_1465732_pt1 | contig 16290 bp, 17 predicted proteins | sample CZODoug2_1_08_16_FD_185931 | JGI IMG/M metagenome (GOLD analysis project Ga0179593, IMG submission 185931) | Vadose zone soil fungal communities from Angelo Coast Range Reserve, California, USA - CZODoug2_1_08_16fungal (PacBio error correction) | ecosystem: Environmental > Terrestrial > Soil >...
GGGCGAACATCAACTGAGGGGGTAAATAACGACAAGGGCAGTACTCTGTGTGAGATGCTGAAAAAAAATGGTAAAGGCGTTTGGAGTCACCGAACGCTGGGGAAGATAAAGAATTGAGCATGTTGCGGGAAGCTTGTGCCGTTTAAGATCCTACTAAGCAAACGAACGTTGGAGCAGACTCGTCGAGCTCGAGTCTGCACTCAGTCTGAGCACCGTGCCGAAAAAAATTCTCGCCGCAGCTGAAGGGGGCAGGGCCCGCGCCTGGGGGGCGGTCGGAAGTGAAAAGCTATTCTGGGCACTTTCAACGTCAACAACTGGTTAAGAGAAGGGGACGTGGGGGGAAAGCCGCAACCATCAAAGGCCGGCGACTTCCGGCCTAGGCGTAACGCGGGGTTTGCTTCAAGGGAGAAAACAAGGGAAGCCCCGAGACAGCGCGAACACTCGTGGCAAAGTGCTGCAAAGAGGGAGGAAGGCGTGGATCAAAGGAGACCTTGGTAAGGTGAAAGAATGGTGTGACTTTCGAGAGAGAACAGTTGGCGGCGACTGTGGAAACCTAAAGGGTCAACTGCACAGGACATCTTCTTTGGGGAAGGGTGGAGAAAGGAGAGGGGCGGGAAAGGAAGGGGTGGTTTTTTGGGAGGAATCCCGAAAAACGAGCAGAAGGCCACCGTCTCCGAAGACGCACCGAGCCGAAAATCCTCCTCGACTCTCCTCTAGAAGGGAGGGAGAGAAAGCAGGAAGCGCGACTAAGGGCAGGAACTACTAGTCAAAAAAAAAGGGAAACTAAACCGCGCCTCGAGAAACACCGAGGCGCATAGCAATCAAAAATGATCTGAAGACAGGACGCTATCTTCAGGGAGGGTGGAAGAGTCGGCGGCGCAGCGGAGTTGTTTTCGGGTTGGGGGTGGGGGTGAGTTGGTGGGATTGTGTTCTATTCGAAACAAACTGGGGTCTAACTTCTAGGGAACCACTCGGGAAAGATCGGGAGGCCACCTGTACAAACTCAAGCTGAGCCTCACTCTTCTCTCTCGTAACAAAAAACGGCCTCGCGAAAAAAAACAAGGGAGGGCGTTTCCCAAGTATAAAGGTGCGTCGGTAAGGCGCAGGGCATTATTTTGTGGGGGAAGGAAAAGGGCGTGTTGTTTACTCAGGCGGGGTTCTGAGGGGTGTTCTCTGCGGAGGGGGGGGTGGAAAAGCAGCCTGTACCATGGCACCATTCACTCACAGGAAGAAGAGGGGGGACGCCAGCCCTCTAGATTTGAACGGATCCATGACTTGAAAAGTGACACAGGAGCTAGCGCCCGCCTGGGCTAGTTAGGGTCTTTGGGCGCGCCGAGTGTTGAGAACCGGGGGCCAGGCGGAGTGTGTTCAGAAGAGGGAGTTGTCGACAAACTTCTCATCATCTAGATAAGACCAATTCTCCGGTGGAAGAGGATATCTTGGGGGGTTTCTTCTATTTCGCGGGGGGGGGTGTTTCATGATTGTCGCTAAAACCCGCTTCTCTGAGAGAGAGGGGGGGAATCGACGGGATCCGGGTGCGTCGGACGACTCTCAACCGCAGAAGGGAGTAGTATAATCTAAGAAAAAAAGTAAATCTCTTGTCATCTCTAAGAAGCACGTTTAGAGGTAACGCTGGATAAAGAGGACGCTAGAGACAGTCAAAAAAAAAAAAACCAAAGTCACCTTGCTCTCCTTCATTGGGTCGGGGATTACTCGATATGGGAGGGGGCTTTCTCGAGAAGATAAAATCTTTTCGGGATCTGGACGTGAAAATCGCGGCAACATTCTCAGGAAAGGAGGGGCGGGAAACGGGAAACGTTTTCTCAATGGGGGAGGGGCGACGTTGTTTACTGGTTTATTCTTTTCTAAAAAACAAAGGGTGACTGACTCTGCGGTAAAAAAGAGGGGGGGGGCGGGCGGGGGCGTGGGGGGGGGGGGCGGTGGGTGTGGTGGGGGGGGGGGTGGGGTTGAGGAGGGGGAGGAAAGCGGTGTTTTTAGGAAGTTTTTTCTTTTGGTTTTTTTTTTTTTGGGGTTTTTTTGCTGTTGATCTCCCTGGCTTTTGGGGGGGGGTCTTTATTTTTGGGAGGTTGTTTTGGGGAGTTTATAGGCCCCCCCCCGCCCCCTCCTCCCCGCCGCCTCCCTCCCCCCCCCCGCCTCCCAACCCCCACCCCCCCCCCTCCCACCCCCCCCCCACCCCCACCCCCCCCGGGCCCCCCCCCCCCCCCAAACCACCCCCACCCCCCCCCCCCCGGGGCCCCCCCACACACCAACCCCACCCCAGGCCCCACCCCCAAAAACCCCCCCACCCCCCCGCCCCCAACCCAACCCACCAAACCACACCCCGCCCCGCGGAACACCCCGCCCCCCGCCCGCCCACACAACCCCCACCCCCCCGCCCGGGACTTTGGTTTTTGTTTAAAATTGTTTTTTTTTTGTGTTATGTTTTTTTTTTTTTGGTTCTTCTGTGGTACGAGAACCCCCCCCCCGACCCCCCCGGACGCGAAGTCACCCCCCCCCCCAAGGCCCCCCCCCAACCCCTCCAACCCAGCCCTCCGCTCTCCCACCCCCCCGAGCCGGACCCACAGGAAGGTCATATCCTCGTAAGGGGGAAGGAATTTTTTTCGTGTCGAAAAAGAGAAGGAGAATGATTGCCTGTGAAATGGAATACTATTAAAACATCCTTGAGAAATCTTCAATCTCGTAGCAACCGGGGTGGTGAAGCCGGACGACTCGGTGGAAAATAAAGAACCAAAACTAAAGTCATGTGTAGGGAGCGGTAATGAAACTCGGCTTCTTGCCGTCAGAGTGCAGGAAGGAGGAAGAAGAAAGGAGATGCCCATTGAACAGGTCTGATAAATGGGAACTTCCCGGACCCAAAACCAAAAGGGAAGAAGAGAGATGATGAACGGGGAATGAGGAGAGGAGTGCTTTTCAAGGGAGGTGCAAGTGCATGTAGCCGGGGGGGAGGAGGGGGGAGGAGTAGTAAAAAGAAAACGCCCAACATGAAGTTAGCCTTGGGCGTGAGACGCATCGATCGACGGTCTGAAAAGGGACGTCTACACTACCTAGAAGGGAGACGCGGCTTTACATTTGCGGAACGCTAACTATATTGATCATCGGGGAGGGCAAAGGTGAGGCCCGCATGGAGGTAATGAGCGGAACATGTAAAGCACTCTTCTACGATGACAATGGGGGGAAAGGGAGAAAGTCATTTGTATGGTTTCATTCCTCTACGCTCTGGGAGGGCAAACATTGGGTGAAGAAATAAAAACGCATGGTTTTAGTTGGTAGGGGGGTTTTTCCACCCCCAGTTTTTCCGGGGACTAGCCCTTCTTGAAAAAAGTGGGTCGGCGAGAAGCGAAATGGGGGGGAGGACCGCTTCTGGGGGAGGGAACATGAAAAAACTTGGTCCGGGGGGGCGCAAACCCCATATAAAGATTCCCGAAAGGAATACATGGCGGTCAAGAGTTGTATTGGGGGCAAGGAAGCGAAGAAAGCCGTCCTGGAAAAAAAAGAATGAGCGACGATTGAGGGGGGAACTGAACATTCTCTCGGGGGAGGGGGGACCAATCTTTTTTGTCATTTATTTAAGTTCTTGAGGTAGGTTTAGCAGTCACCTTTCGGAATGTGGGAGCTGAGCTACATGGACTATCGCGGATCTCATAAAAAAAGGGAAATTCTAAGGCTGCACTCTACACAAAGACGAGATGGCTATACCGAGAAGCGAGAAAGATTTGGGCAACCTTTAGAGGGAAGACGCGTTTTGGAAGTTTTTCAGAAAAAAGAGGGGAAAATTCTATGGAAGCGAAAAGGGGGGGGCGTCGAGGAACTCGAGAGAAGCCGAGAGGGGGATCTCTCTTCAGGAGGGAAAAAAGAAATCATCCAAGAATGGAGAAGGTGGAGGGGGAAAAAGACCGTCCGTCGGGGTTATAAATCTAACGCCAGCTGCGGACGGAGGGAGAAACTTTGTTTCAGGGGGGGGGGGGATATCCATGTAAAGAGTGACCCAACATGAGAAAAAAAAAAAAAAAGAAAAAAATGCTTCTCAACGGCAGCTGCTGTCCTAGGGGAAGGCCGCGCTCAAGCAATTCAGGGGAGCTATTGTTTTGGGACTGGAGACTATTCTATTAAGATGATAGGTCTGGTTGGGGGGAGAAGAAGCCGGCGGGGGGGTTCCAGGAGAGATCCTGAAAACGGAACGATTTCCGGTCTCCTTCTGAAGTAACTGCACCCAGAATGGAGGAGAACGACGATTTCTGAGAAACCTGTATCATTACTCTTAGGTATCCCGCTCGACCTCGTCGCGCGCAAACAAGGGAGCGTGAGCGGTGAAATCCCAAACGCCCCGCCAAATGGAGGATGCACAGAGAATTTGAAAAGAGAAGGAGTGTCGGCAAGGGGTGCCGTTTGCGGTCGCGGATGAAGGCTGTCGTAGGAGACTGTCCTCCCTCGCGGAAAAAGAATCTATCTGTCGACATTAAGGAAGCATGTTGATAAGGGACTGACGTAGTCTCCTAAGTAAACACCCAAATCTCGGGGGGGAAGGGAGTTAGGTCGGTTTTTTTTAAGGGGTAGAGATGAGAGTGTTTTTCGTTGAACCTTGGTGTCCTGTTATTAAAAAAAAACGATCGGGTAGGGGGTGTTTTCGCAAGGGCGTCTCGGGGGGGAGGGAGCGGGTTCTCGTCAAAAACCTAAAAGAGACGTACGTCAGCCTGCAGGAGCAAGCCCAAAGACCGCGGAAGGAAAGGAGGAGGGGTGGCGTGGTATTTCAGGGCCCGAAAACGCTAAGCGGGAACGGAACAAACGATTGGGGGGGGGGGGAAGAGATGGAGAAAAGTGCGGGAGCATACTTCCCCGTCGCCATCAAAGAAGAGGAGTAAGTGGTGACAAGAAGCGCGATAACTGGATTGTTTTTAGCGCTAGTGCAGTATTATGTGCAGGCGCCGGTCTTTGGAGAAAAGAAAGGCCGAACTTGGAGACATAGGAAAAAGGAGATGAAAAAAAAGCTCATTAAGAACGTACCAGAAAAAGGTTGGGGGGGGAGCATGGGTGGGGACGAGAAAAGGGGCGTGAGAAGGGGGGGTAGGAACAGAAGAACACTGTCGCCTGTTTTCTGGAAAAAAAAAGGCAAATCAGCTTTTCTCTGGGACACAAAGAGGGATCGTTTCCGAGGGAAGTGGTCCTATCTCCCACCGGAAGCGGACAGACAAGCCAAGACGTACCGCGACGCCCGGTCTCTAAAAAACTCAGTCGAGGAAATATGAAGGGAACTAAGCAAAGACACCGATGAGGCAAAAAGGGGGGGGAAGCCGGACGCAACAAAAAAAAAGGAAGACTCCTCATTAAGTCAGGCTCCCTCTGAGTAGACAAGTCCAAGAGGATAGGCAGCGCGCAGCGCGTACAAAATAGAAAATCGAAGGGGGACCTTGTCAAAAAGGGCGGGGAATCGTAGTAGAGGAAACGTAAAGAGGACGGAGAGTGGAACGCTGAGGAGAAGAGCTAAAAAACTAGAGGGAGGCTTCGAGGTCGCCTCAATGCGTCGGTCAAAGAAACGTCTGATTTCTGAACGGAGGGGGGGCGTACAGAGGAGGGGTGGCTAGGTTCCTAGGAAAAAAATATTTCCTATAAAATATTTCTTGTCCGAAAGTACTCTGGCATGTGGAGAAGAGGTGGAGGGGGGGAGACAAAAGCAGAGCGACTGACTCAAAAAAAGAAGAGACCTCCGTAGGAGAAAAACCTCGAGAAAGGGGAGCCGGAAGAAAAAAGGAAACTAAAAAGTGCCTCAAAAGTGCAACGGAACGATCAAAAGGCGATGACTCCTATTGTCCCAGAGAAGCTAATTGCCGACAAAAGCGAGTCCGCCTCCACATACTATGAGGGGGGCTGTCGGGATAACAGGTCAGGGAAACTCTGAGGAAAAGGAGGAGAAGAAGGCAGAGGAGGCGACTGTGCTTGGGGTAGTTATTTCGCGGCGGCTCTTCGAATTGTGCAAGCTCGACCAGAGTTTGGGGGGAGGGATATGTAGGATCACGCTCCTCTCACCCATGATGAGAGAAGAGGAAGGCGAGCTACTCGAGAGAACGGGGGGGGGAAAGTGTCGCCCTCATGAAAGAACACTTCAGAGGAGCGAGTAGGAGGAAAGCCAAAAAAACAGAAATCGGGGAGGAAAGGAGTCACCCCTCCGCGATCGCAAAGAAAAAAACCAAAACCAAAACCGACCCAATTATTGAGGAAAGACAAATTTCCGGGGACTAGCATCTGGAGGGAGAGAAAAACAAAAAAGGGAAAACGGGGAACACCTAACTACAGGGGGAGGAAAACTCGGAAAAAACTCAACATTAGATAACGGGGAACCGACCCAATGTCTTTGAAGCGTAAGGGGCCTTCGAGGGGTACGGTTGAAGTCCTGGGCCAATTCTTTTTCAAGACGCGGGGCCATATAAAAAGAGGAAAAGAAAACTTGAAACAGGGAATTCTCGCCCCGCTCTGTCAGCGGGGGCAGGGGCCTGGTCTGGAAATTCGCGATCAAAAGGGGGAAGAGGGGGGAAGCATTTTAGGAAGAAATTAAGGGCCCTCTAGAAGTCTGTGGTTCCAATGACTCAAGGAAATTTGTGGGGGGGGTGTGGGGAAAACAAAACGGATATCAAGACGATAAGGGGGAAGAAAAAAGTATACCGCACCAGGAAGGGCCGGCTGGAGAAGAAAATAGAAATCAAGACAAGACAAAAGGAAATCACCAATGCAACGACGCTGTCGAATAATGAAGACCGACACAGGAAAGACTCCGACGATCAAGAAAAGAATCATCAGTACAACAAACACTGGATTATGACAAAGAGAGGAAGGGACTACAGCCGTCGCCGCGAATTGGGTTTCTTGGGGAGGGAATGGAACATTCAAAAAAAAAAAGTTGGTGGTGACGCGCGGCAAACTTATCCTTGTCTGAGCGGGGAGGAAGACCTGACCAACATGATACGTATCCTTGGGAGTGGTCTCAAGACCCCTTGTCTGTTGGAGAACGATGAAGAATGTGCACCAAATGGCCGTCATCACCTTATGCAAATTCATTCTCAGACCGGACGATAATGGGGGACCTCAAAAAAAATCACATCCACGGGGGGAAAAGATGATCGCGGGAAGAAGGGCAGGGACCAAATCACGGAGGCACGGAGGGGATCTCACGGAGGGTTCGCAATAATAACGCACCCCCAGAAACGATATGCACATGTTGCTCTCTCCCCCCCTCTTCATCAAACAATTTTTTGATTGGGGTGAAAGAACCCCCCCCCACCCGTATCCCGAATTGTGTGTAAAGATAAAAAAAAATCGCAACAACCCGTCGCGCTCACCAACATCGAAAGGGAGATCCGCAAAATCAAAAGGGAAAAAGGGGCTCTTCGGAAGTGCGGTCGTTTCGAGGATGGGAAGGACGTTCTGTTTCGGGCGGGAGGACCTAAAAATTCCACGAGGAACAAGGATTCTCAGAGGGGAGAAATGGGGGCAGGAGAAGAGCAAGACAAGAAAAGGTGGGACGGAACGGCAAAATAAAAAACACTCCTTCTCCTGTTAAAGAAGGGCGCCTGCTTAAAAGGGGGACGAATGTCCTAGAGAAATGAGGTGAGGGGCTCAGGATAGCAGGAATCGCAGAGATTGAGTCCTCAAAAAGAGGGTCCGAATTCTACCGTAAAAGAAGAACCGGAGCGGGGCTTGGGTGGAAAACCCGAAAAAAATTAGGGGCCTCTCTTCCAGAGTGTCTTAATTTTATCAGACTGCAGAAAAAGCGTTCTCTCAGGTGGGTTGAAGGAAGTACGACTGCGGACGGGGCTGGGGCAGGAAAGGGGCGACAACGGTCGAAAAGATTTTACATCTGTTAAGTCAAACACTCATAAGGGTCCGGTGCATTGCTATGTAGGGGGGGAAGGATCGGCGGAGGGTGGAGTACCAGCGTAATCTTCAGAATAAAGTGGCGAAGTGACGGGGGAGGAAGTAGCTAGCGATCGGGGGGAAAAGATCTTGGGAAAATATCTGGATGAAAGGAAGGGAGGATGGGACGCGATAAGCAAACCACGCCGCCGTTTTTGATCTAAGAAGCGCCGCTAAAGGAACGATGTCGTAAGAGTTTTTGCTCAACAGAGGTCCGTATCGGTGACACCCCATGTCTCGAATCCCCTGAAATCAGGGTCCGAGAAGAGAGCGGGGGTGGTATTACAAAACAGAAAAAATCCAGGAAAAGACAGGTCCACCCAACACGGATCTGGGAGAGGGAAGGCAGCATTGGGGTTGTCTTGGACTGAGGACGGGGAGATCGACACCGCCTGATCACACATCCGAAACGACGCGTCAGAACTAGAAGACAGGACTCCGTGAGGAGCTCACAGAGGGGAAGAGAGGGGAGCATACATCGCGGATGCTTGGCGTTTAAAGACGATATTGCGAACAGTTTCCCTTTCGACTAGGCAAAAAGGGATGGAGTCTGTCGCTGTGGCTAAGGACCACGAGACCGACCACACCTCAAAAAATGGGCCTTTGCCTCTAGGCTGTGACCAAAAAAGCGATTCTGAAACAAAAGGACAAAGGAGTAAACAGGTAGAAGCGTGAGTCAACAAGGCTGTTGTGGGAAGGAGTTCATCCCCGGTGAAAGGACCTTCTCTGGAATAGACTTGATGTTCCCGGTTCGACGATCCCCTTATGGGAAAAGATATGCGGGTCTCCCTCTCAAGAGCCCCCAGATTTCGAAAGACAACAGGGGACCTAGCCTGCATAATGGGAACGAACACGGCGGGTCGGTGTATGACGTGCAATATTCTTTTATTAAAACAAGTATTTGATGGTAGTTGAAAGGGATGAAAAGGGGGCAAGGGCCGCACACCGCTTTCAGACAAAAGAGGGGGAGGAAGATTCCGAATGCTGATAGGAGAGTGGGCCAGGGTCAGAGAGTGTGCACGCCCAAAAATGGGGCGACTGAACCGGAGGGGGCATGTCGAGGAGGGGGGGGGGGGGACATTAGCAGCTCAGTGTCTCCAGGGATTTAGCCAACGTTGGGGAGAGGAACGGCTCGAGGGCTGGGTGAAGGGGGGCTTCCTAAAAAACAACACTCCTCGAGGGGACCGGACTCAGCGAGTATCGATGGTACCCTCGCCTCCTCCAGGGGATTAGCCGCGAAAGAACGGCATTTCCTGGGGGAAAAATAGATATTGTCGGAGTGGAGGGGCTCCGCACAAATCAGAAGGTCCTGCAAGGCAGCGAGGGGAAGGGAAATCATGACGGGGGATGTATGAAGGACACCCGCCCTCGCGGTGAGGGTTGCAGGGAGAAGTGGAACAAGTTAGGGTGAGGGGCGATCTCACCGAACCCAACCGCTCCCTAAAAAACAACACGACACCCCCCCGCCGAAAAACTCGCAACAGTCGAACCAACCAGGCTCGACGGCGTCACGCACCCAGAAGGAAAATGAGCTGCTATGACTCCAGCCTGATTGAAGTTGGGCAAGTACCTTAAAAAAGGTACTCTTGGATCAGGGAAAAAAACTCATAACGACACATCAGAGCGCACTCTGGACATCACAAAAAAATCACACAGAGGCAGTGACGGATCTCCGGAGAAAAAGATCGCATAGCAATGAATCGTGTTTCTAAGTGGGCCCGCCGATAGTAGGCCATGGGTACGTCCCGGGTGCGCTAAGACCGCCCCCAGAATATGTAATGCCATGAGAATCTATTCAGAAGGGGGGCCAGGTGGTTCCGATAGTTGTACAAGGTACTGAAAGGTTCGTTAAGGGGGGGGGTTCAAAAAAAACGTTTCATTGTACTCTTGGTGATAGAGAGACTAACAGTCAGTGTCAAGGGGGGACAGAAAGCCACCCCTTGAGGAAAAACTTCCAATATTGCTTGGCCATGGGCACATACCCCTACTCGGAGGTCAGGAAACTCTCCGTTCCAGAGGAAGTCTAGGCTATGGCTTTTGGAATTGAGGGGGGGGGGGGGAAAGACGAGTAATGCCTCCAAAAGTCTGGCACCCTCTTGAGGAGGCACGAAAAACGGATCCGGATCATGATGAACATATGAGAACGAAGGGGTGAACACATGGTTATAGAGAAGAAGGAAGGCGTCCAAAAACCCTTCTTTACTCTGACCCCTCACACAAAACCTAAACCTTGCCTCGGTGGGGAGAAGGGCTTCGCACGAACCGAACAAGGATACCCGCCCTCGCTCTACGAAGCATTCCACAAACAAATAACCCATTTCTTCTCCTCAAGACAGGGGGAAAAGCTCAATGAAAGCAATCGGCATGGCCGCGAAAACAGCAAAAAAGTGTCTACCGTCTCCACCTGAACCCCCGCGCAACGCAACAAAGTAAGTTCGTCGGGTCACCGCGCAAAAGCGGGGGGCGGCGCCTGGTAGAGTAGTGTCTCCCACGGAAGGGGGATAGACCGGCGGGGGGGAAAAGAAATCCTTGACTTCACCAAAGGGGTCCTCGGCGTATGTCAGTTCCGTCCTGGCCCAGAAACGAATCGAAAAAAACGTGGGCGGTCCGGATGCACAGGGGAAGGAAGTGGCCCTGCGATGAATCACTCCAGGGGGGAAGGGGGCGTTCACACAAGTTCCCCTCTGAGAAGATGTGTTTTGTGAAAGCAGAAAGGCATAAACCAAGTACTCGCACACAAAGAAAAGGTAAACGATCAGGTTATAGGGGAAATTCTAGACCACACGAAACTTTAATAAAGACGGGGGGCACCCTATGTAAGGATGAGACCAGCAGGTCCTTCAGAGACGCGGTAATGAATTCTCTCAAGGATACCAATAGGAGTATTAGGAGAATTAACGACTCCACCTCAAGGATCGAAGCACTGTCTGCCTCGCCTGCGAAAAAAATGAATTGGGTTAAGTGCCGCCGTGGGCAAAGGATGGGGAAGGAGACTATTACGAAAGTATCCGGGGGCGTACTATCTCAGTGCTAATGAGAAATAAAAGAAGAAATAAGGAAAACGTAACACAACCCATCCAAAGCGTGTCCCGAAGAAAGAGGGGGGAGGGAGGCCCCCCTAAATCAAGTAGAGGGCCAGGGCAAGACCCTGATGGCCGAGAGGGGAGCAGGGAAGGCAAAAAGAGGAAAGAAGAAAGAGGGAACAGGCTCATGGGGTGTGTAATTTTGGTACCATCCACGGAGCAGGGAAGACACCGGAACAAATTGGTGCCGTCCACCGATCGAATTTAAACAAAGGGGCAGGAGACCACTCTTCCTCCAATTAGGTTTTCGGGCGACAAACCTACAGTGTGCGCCCCCCTCCTCAGACCGAGGAGGGGGCTAGCATGCGCCCCAGGGGAGCGCATAAAAGGCTCCTTCCCCACGCACAAAGAAACTGGGAAAAGGGGGGGAATCTGAAGGGGAAGAATAGAAGGGAAAGACGATTGACTGTTAAAGGGCATCGACGAACTCTAGAAGGAGCTCCAAAGCTGCTAGGTCTAACAGGTAGGCCGTAAAAACCGCGCCTCCTGCGGCTCGTCTAGGGGAAGAATAAGAATAATCTGGAGGAGATCGAAAACCAAGAAGAGGGAAATCTTAGAAAAGAAAACACAGGACAGGCAGATCTGGGGGGCGAAACCCGCGACAAAAAGACGAAAGACGCGGGCTATATCTCAGGGAGAAAAAGACGAAAAAAAAAAACAAACAGGACACCCCAAGGTGGTGGGACCCGTCGAAACTCCAGATCAATGAAAATCGTGAGCGTCGAGAAGCAAAAAGCGAAATCGGGACAAACAGGAACAAAAAGAAACACTGTGGGGATTAAACCCCTTCTTTATCCCCGACCCATAACGCGAGCGCGAGGGCGAAATAAACAACTGACATTACCAAAACGGACCCACTGTCTTTCCATGAAAAACGGGACATTCCAGGACAGTCGGATCGTTAGCAAAACTACCGCTCACAATACAAAAAACCACCGCGCAGCTGATCAGGCACCAACAAGACCTCAAACTAAAAAAACGGTGCTTGGGGAAGAAACATCGAAATGACGAACACTGGCCAACGACGAAGCTCGAAAAGAAGGCGTTTTTGGCGGATGCGTTCAAGGTCTCGAAGCCGAGAAAAGAGGGGAAAAAAGTTTCCAGAAAAAAGCCTCCTCCACCTCCCCCCGGGGGCGCCCTCCGATCAGACACACCCTACGCGAACGTCTCCGAAGGAGAGATTATTTGGGAAAAGGAAGGGTCTGCGAGGGGGCTGGGCGATCGTTAGACTCTTGTGAGTTGTCCCTGGAGGTGTTGCGGTCCTTGGGAAGCAGCCAATGCGCGCTTACCCGATCCGCGCCGCCAACTTACGGGGCAAGATGCGCGCGAAGAGCGCACTCCCCACCTTGGCAAAATTTCTCGTAAAACAGCCCGGGTGCCTAGAGCGCGAGACAGAGGGGGGGCGACTTCTAAAAAGCCAGGTCTCGACATAAAAATCAAAACTCCAATTTATCGATCCCAGATTCGGGTGATGTGCCTTCTGAATTGAACCGTCAACGGAGAGGACTAGGGGGGGGGAGGCGAACACGAAAACGAAAAAGCGCTCCGGGGGACGCACTAGCAGTTAAACAACACCAAGAACCCATCAGGTGAAGGATTACCGTATCAGAAGGGAGAAGTTCGCTCAGGGCGAAGAGGGTAAAGCTCGGGTTTCTGCTGTCTGAGGCAAAATGCTTTGTCAGTCTGTATAAGGAGTCAGGAACTTTTGATAGGGCACTGTAGGAGGGCGGGTTTATTCTAAAAACTATCCGCGGACGAAACAACCTTATGTTAAAAATATAGAGAGGCCCCCACAAAAGTATTTGGAGCAGGGCCTCAGACCCAGAAAGAAAGAAAGCCCTCGAAAGAGCCTGAAACCCCGAGAGCGGAAGACGCGTCTGTCACCCGACTGGGCGCCGAATAACGTCAGGAGATAGCTTTCCCGAGAAGAGAAAAAGGAAAAAAAAATCCTGGGAAAACGTAAGTAAGTTAAGCGTGCAGAAAAACATGCTAATTCCCAAAAAAAGTATGGGACTTCCCTCGTAAACCCGACTGGGGTTACAGGGGTTGCAAAGAACAAACAAGAGACTAAGGGGCCACTCTGTCGCGGGAGAGATCGGGGCGAACCGAAAATCGGATATCGACCGACCAAGAACGGCCCCTCGAAACCAGCCAACCTACGGCAAAAGATTCTTGGTCCGTCGGCTTTTCAAAGATCCGACGATCTGCAAGCAAAGGCGTGGGGGCGCAGTTCGCCCTGGATCGCCTCGCGGGTCTCAAATCCCTTCTAATAGAACAGTCGTTCAGAAGAGGAAAGAGGCGGCCGGTATTAAGGGCGTGTGTCCGTAAGGGGGGAGCCATCATGCGGGCTACATCGGGCGTAGTGCAGTGGAAAGGAGAACGGCAAAAGACGAACGCTCTGAAAAAAAAAAACCTCAAATTGACGTCCTTCTGACCGGAGGGGGATCTCCTCTATCAAACGGGCACCCCCGGGACCCTCCGCCGGCGATTGCTGCCGGGACTCATCAGATAGGGTTGGGAAAAGATCTTTACCAAGGAAAAGGACCGGAGGTCCAGGGTCGCCTAGGTTGTGCCGGGGAAAGAGGAGGCAGCTGTCGCTGGGTAATGACAGGGAGGATCGCCGCCGATTGATCAAAATCACCGACACGTAAAGGAGGGGGGCCGGCGCTCGGCATAGACGGCACCTTTGCTGAGAAAGTCGTGGATATGCACGAAAAAGATCCTGGAACCAGGGGTTTAGCGAACAGACAAAGAACAGGAAAAACCTCGAACCTGCTACTCGCGCCAGCCTTCCAAGGACGAGAGTGCAACCGAACGCAGACGGAGGGGGGGAGCCGAATGCCGCGATATTGGTCGTGGGGGGGAAGGAAAAAAACACCCAGGGGAGGGGGGGGAGGGGTCCATCGACAGATTCGAGCCGTGAGGGATAGTGCCTCGTATCAACCGGGGGAGAACACCTAACCCAGACAAAAGGTCACGACTGACATGTTTTCGTGAAATGAGATGCCCGCAGCGGGGAGAGGGTCAGGCAGTCACGCAAACCACAGGAACTTCGCGCCGCCAGCCAGGGAGAATAAAAAGACGGCAGATTGGATATGCAGGCAACGAAAAAAAAAAACGGTCGTTCACAGAGTAGAACGCGGCACGCCAAAAACCATTACGCGAGCCCCCCTTCGTACTTCCGACGAGAGGTCGGCGAAGGGGCGTGGGGGGAGGGGGGACAAACTGCGGTGGGAGAGAAAAGCAGGGTGGCAAAAAAATCCATGAACGAACCCGGAAACCACATGCAGTGTAAGGTGGTCTCAAGGGCAGGCGATCGCGAAGATAGGGCAAGCAGGAAAAAACCCTTATCATCTGGGGGAGTTGCCGGATCAACTCCCTTACCTCAATGGAGGGGACACGCCGGGAGAGGAAGGGGGAACATAAAAAGCAGATAGAAAAAATGGGTAATTAAGCCGTATCGAATAGAGCACCCCTCAAGGAATCTCTAGGGACAACCTGAGCACCGTTTATATGAAGTCCAGAGTTCCTTATAGGGAGAGGGACTTCTCACGGTAACTTCTCTAAACAACAGGAAAAAAATATATAAAGGAGAATTCCTCAGAAAAAAGGTCCTGGGAGGTCAATCCCCTCGCGGTGGGAAAAGCCGCGTCGCATTCTCTACAGCCCCGTCGGACCTTGATGGGGGAGGGATTAAAAGCCTCCCAAACAAATTCCCCTGTTGGGGTGCGTATCGATTCCCGTGAAAACTCGAAACTTCCCTTCACCACAAAAACTTTTCTTGACTCAAAAACCGACGAGGGAACACCCGCAGAGAAGGTGCATATTAAAGTGCGTCTTGATGCCGTCGAACGATTGGGGACGTCAAGCCAAGCACCCTCCAAGGCCGAACCCGTCCGCTTCTACGGGGGGGGGGGGGGGGGAAGAAAAACTTCTATAAATCCGCATAGCCGCTTCACCTCACCTAAGTCGCCCGATCAAGGTCGGAGGGCGAAACAGTACGCATTTTCGGAGCGGGAAGGCTGGGGGGCAATAAAAGCAGTGGGAGTTGTGACGCAGCCCACATATCCAGATGCAACCAAATTTAATACATGGAGCAGGGAGGAGGAGAATGGAAGGGGTTGTCTGAGGCGAAGGAAGCTTTGCCACCCGCGCCCCAAAGGGGCCCGACGGACGGTTCGAGCAGGGGGTAGAAAGGTGAGGGTGGGCCTCTCCTAAGCGCATGAATCGCGGCGAGAGAAAAAGGGAGGGGCATCTTGGAAAAAGAGAGGACGAAAAACCCAAATCCGGAGAACGGAGGAAGGAACCGCTAAAACAAACGCCCTCGACGATAATAAAGTCTGAGATGGGCGACTAAATCTTCAGAGGGTGTCAGGGAAGGGGGAAAAGCCCGCTCTTAGGCTAAGCGGGGGTTTCGGAGAAAAATAACCTCTCTCTCAAAGAGAGCTGGGGAACCGTCAAATGGGGGATCGGAAGAGCAAGGTCTATGAGGGGGTTGTACAGCAACGTCTGAAGTATATTTAATTACAAATCTGATGCCAGAATCACATTCTCCCCGAGGAGGACAATTCCTACTCGAGAAGCCGCTTGGTTCGGAAAAGAGAGAATCTAGTAGGGGACTCTGGACGATATCATCCGCGTCCAATGTTGGGATTTTTGATAGCTACGAAAAAACAGCTGACAAATTCGGCGGGTTTTCGAGGAACGGCTGTGATCGAGGGAAGAACGCCTGCCTCCGGAAGAAGGAAAAGATACAGATGTGTTCAAAAGAGAAAATCAAAACAACCAAGCGAGGAAACCATACAGAAGGGAAGACACGGACAGGTCGCGCACCAAACCCCTTTACGGGGGGAAGATACAGAGCGAGCCGAAAAAACAAACACCAAAGAGCCAAAGCAGATCCTCATCAATTTGAAGGAACTTGGAAGCGCACGCGCTGACACTCGGGAGAGGTGTGGAAAATCAGGAGCGACACACGGAAGGGTCTCTCTCTCTCGCGAGGGTGCTGGCGGTTCGAGCTGTACTTTGGGCTGAGTTCTCTTTAAGGAAGACACACCAACACATACTCCATGTACGACCCGAGGGAGGGAACTGAAGAACTGTTTCCTCATGAAACCATGGAGGAGGGGGAGCTTGGCTCTGGGTGTTGGAAGGGAGGGGGGGTAATCTCTGGGGGAGGCTTTTGGGAAACACAGGAAGAGAGCACCGGGGCTTAGAGGTGGTTGGAGGCAGAATGTTTTGGTTGGACCGACTCGTGACAAAGGCAAACAAACGGAGAACACCC
>Ga0179593_1355876_pt1 | contig 16288 bp, 12 predicted proteins | sample CZODoug2_1_08_16_FD_185931 | JGI IMG/M metagenome (GOLD analysis project Ga0179593, IMG submission 185931) | Vadose zone soil fungal communities from Angelo Coast Range Reserve, California, USA - CZODoug2_1_08_16fungal (PacBio error correction) | ecosystem: Environmental > Terrestrial > Soil >...
GAAATGCGTCGATACGGAAGAACGAAGTGGTGGTTGAAGACGGACGGTGGTAAAGATGGAAAATCGTGCGGAGCCGGGGGAAAAAGAAGCCGGAAGAGGGGGTGAAAGAGATCGGAGTCCATGGAGGGAACGAAAATGGGAAGGAGTGCGTAGACCGTATATTGGCAAAAGGGAAAGAAGATTCGTATAATTTCTTCTCAGATTAGGAGACGTTCGGAGGTAAGGCAATCAAATCATTCATATTGAGTATAGGGAGTTGAGGGCTTATTTCAAGGGAAGTTTGGGTAAGGGACTAATCCGTAACGAAATCGATGGTGAAAGCAAAGCAAACATAAAACTGTCGGTGTCTGGGCAAAAGTCCCAATCTCAGTCAATAGCAACGCTACAAACGGCACAAACTCAAAGATGAGGCTCACCCGATACCGGTCGGAGAGGGTAGGGGCTGCATGTCAACGTTGGGAGGGTCAAAGCTTCACATGAAAGTTAAAAAAAAAAAAGGAGAAAAGCCAGAAAGGGCGCCGCATAGAAACAAAGTGAACACAAGTAAAGCCCACGTAAGCCGAATGGGGAAACGGGAAGGACAAGGAAGAAAAAGATGAGGGATTCCGAAGCATCCCTCCGCGCGCCGTTGTGATGGTATGCTCCCGGCCTACTCATTCCCACCTAACAGAGACTGGGCTGAGGCTGTTAGGATGGGCAAACTTGTTAGCACAAAGCGGGGAGGGGAAGTGGCGGGAGGAAGGAAAGAAACTGCAGACAATCTAACTGCACATTGAGCTTTGGGGTGAGGAAACAAAAAAGTCACTTACTTCGTCGCAGAGGAGACTCAAAACCGGCGGATGGAAGAAGAGCAAGGAAGGCGCACCAGGGTTGGCCGCGAACAATTCGCCAAAGGTCGTCAGGAGGCCTGAAAAAAACTCTCGGGGACGACAGACCATTCGCGATAAATTAACGAGGTAGCTCGGGAGGAACGGCGGAAGGGGGGGGGCCGGCAGGAGACAAACGTGATCTCCTCACAACAACAAAAATGAGAGGGAGAAATCTCAAATAAAAATGACGGCATCGGTTGAAAACAGAAGGTGCGACAGCGATAAGGGGGGGTCGGGTGATAATAGGAGAGAAATGAGGGGTGGTGATCAGGCCTGAAGTAACTTCAGATAAACGCGAAAGGAAAATGGAGGCTGGACAACCGCAAGGGACGAGAAGGGGAGCGGCAAGCAAGAAGGAAAGAAATGTCGGATGGAAAACCCTCCTGGAGACAAGATCTTAGGGATTTGTATTTTTCGAAAAGAACGTCCTTAACACTTGGACAGGAACGGATTAGACTAGGAAGTAAGGGAAAGAGGATGTGGGGGCTCGGAGAACGAACTCCAACGCCGAGGGAGGAAGGCGAATAAAAAAAAGATGGTTCGGGTGAGCGGAAAAGTGTCAAATGAGGTCAAGGGGGTGATTTGGTCTGTTATGTGAAGGTTGTCTCGAATGCGGGGCGACACTGAGGATTAACCTGGACACAAAGGTGTGAAAGAAACATTAGGGGAAAAAAACCGCTGTAAAGACAGCCTGTCTCCGGCACGGCCTTTAGGGGATAAGAGCGGGGTATTTGTGGGAGTGTGGCAGGGGTATTGTTTGCGAGAGGGTGACCGGGAAAAGAGATATGGGAAGATAAAATGACTGCGCAGGGGTAGGTACCAACACCAGACGAATGCCGGAGGAGAAAATCGTGGGGAATACTAATGCAGACGTTTGATTCCGAGGAGAAAAATTGATTTCGTATTTCAAACGGCAAGCGGGGGATGGAAAATTTGGTCAAAAGATGCGTTAGCCCAAAGCCAGGGGGTTCAAGGTCCGCGAAGGGGGGAGGCACTGACTTACGAAAGGCTATCCAAATGAGGGAGCAATAAACAGGAATTACAGCAAGCAAACCCAAGGTATGGGTACCTTCTCTGGGAATCCACCAACAGAGTTCTTGGCGATCGATTATCTCGGAGCGAGTAAGTAGACCAAAGGGAGGAGGAAAAAACAGGAGGGGGGAAGTTAGTTAAGGATGTGGTCGCAACATCAAAAGTGGCCTTCGTGCCGGGTATGAAGGGCTTGGTGTTAAACACGGGGCACACGAAGGGGTGGGGAGCAGCTCAAGGAAAAGGGTAACATGAGGTGAAAGTAAAAATCGGAAAGGGGAGGACCACGGGGGATCATTGGGGGAGGAAATGTCCACATACTAACGACAAAAAATCCCACAGGTGAAAGTCCCCAAAGGTTCACGGGAATCAGAAACATCGGAGGGGGAGGGGGTGGGGAAAAGTGAAGGAGTTAGAGTTCTGGCAAGTACGCTGGTGGAGGAACGGTAGAGGTACCCCAACACAAAAGGCAAGAAGATGGGGTTGGCCAGCGGCCACCAAGAACCGTACAAGAGATTGTGGGAATCTTCATTGGGATCGGGAACAATAGAAGACGAAAAATAGGGGGATTTCCTTCAGCGTTCGGGTGGAAGGATCAACTTAGAAAGGTCAAAGGGCAAACAAGAGGAAGCAAGGGGGGGATTTCAAACGGTTCCAGCAAGGCCTAAAAAAAAAGGAAAATACAAAGCTTGTGTTGGATTGAATCACAGGTGAGCAAAGCGATTGGGGAGTCTAAAGGATCATGCGTTAATCGTGTCATGGGGTCTGTTAAGGGGCGGGGATAAGTATCAGCAGCGTGCGCCTAAAACAGAGGCAGGTGTGTAGATGCCCAAGCAAGAAACTGGAAGGATTCGCAGGAAGAAACGACGACGGGGGAGGGCAGACCTTGGGAAATTGCGAAATGTGCTTAACAATGGAGTATAGTAACATTCGATAAAAAAGAAAGCAACGGAAGCGGAACGCCGGACAAGCAAGAAGAAGCACTATTAGGAGAACTCCTTATTCCTGCTTGGGGAGCACCGAAAAAAGGACTCCTAGCTAGCGCAGTAAGGATGAAGACCGTTCAAAAGGATGGGGAAAAATGATAACGTGGTAGAAGCAAGGGGAACGGGGAAAGATAAGTCTTAGTTACAAAGTACCAAAGGAAAATTGTTCATCAATCCAAATAGAAAGATCACCGAGGCAAATCCGGGGGCGAAGTGAGGGAAAAACTAATTTCAAAAGGGTGGGTACACTATCAGAACTCGAAAACCCAAAAAGAGAAGAAATGAACGAGATGCCTGGTGTACCTCAAGTGAAAGCCATGGTGCAAAAACTCCTGAGGGAGGCGGTTCCTATCGAGGTGGGGGAGGGGATAGATGTCCTTTTGTCAGGGAAGGACTAAGGTCATGCAAGGTCCGAGGGGGCGGGCCCACGTAGGAAATGGGGTAATAATTGGGGGGAATAGAAGAAGGCCAGTTTTCGACGCGACAGGAGACTTGTGGGAGAGACGGAATAGGGGACAGAAAAGAAGAAAACAAAACATAGTGAGATTATGATTTGGGGGGAAGAGCGGAAGACATATCTGTAACGCTTATGACAATGGGTGGAAAAAATTCTATAGATCTCAGTTAAGCAACCAATCGAAAGGTCAAAAAGGGATCTCAAACTTCAGTCGAGGAGAGATTCGAGAAGCTCAACTTTAGAAGGTAAGTAAGAAAGAAAAAAAAGGAGTAGGGAGGAAAATCTGAATCTAGAAGTAGAAATAACTAAACCGAAGGAAGGGTTTAAATAGAGAAGCACATGGAAGGAGACAGGCTGAGAGAACATCCCAACCACTGAAGAGAGGGGGATGGCTTAGATTTTCGAAAGCGTTGGCCGGATTGCCTCGGGGGGCCTTTTACCGGGATTGCACCAAAAATAAAAACTGTTGGGGGGGGCATCAAGCCCATCCGAAAGAAACGTCCCGGGTCGCTTGGCGAGGCAAGTTGTGGGGGGTGTCTCCCTGACGGGAAAAATTCTGACGGGAAGAAAGTAAAAGCTGCAGGGGGACGGGGATTTGGTACGGCTCCACAAGAACTGAATTGGGGTGTGGAGGTAGAGCAACGGAGAAAAAGAGGAAGACGAATTAGGAGGGGAACTAATGAAAAGAAAGCTCTAAGACGGTAGGGATTAATTACACGGGTGTTTGAAGGGAAGTGATGAGGGGTGGAAACAGTTTATGTTAAAAGTTGAAATACACAAATAGAAGGAAGGTAGAATGCCGAGACGTTGTTGGAGGTTAAAGAAAATCATTGGGTAGAGAAGTTAGTCTGGATGTCAAAAAAAGATAGTGCCATAGTTATACGACAAGCACCTATCAGAAATTGGGAATAAGATGCGAACACACACTTAACTAAGGACCTTGAAAGAAGGGTGAAAAACAGAAGGATAATCACGCAAGCCAACGGGGAACGCGAGATCGATAAGACAGAACTTTTGGGTGGGGGGAACTAAACTGGGGGCAGAGGAAAGGGCCATGAAAGGGGGGGGGGGAAACTGGGATATCGCCGAAGGCGGTTGAGACAGGCGTCAAGTCAGTGGCAGGAAATTCGGCGGACCGGAATAAGTGAAGAAGGAACGACTTGGGCTTACAACCAAAGCAGAGGCATAGTAAACTAAAGTAGGGAGTACGGGGACAGGAGGTCAGGGGATCACACGTCTGAAAAAAATAGTGGAGTAGAACGGCGGGGAGGTAGTTCAGGCTTTGGACCTGTGACATACAAAAGGAGAGAAAGAGAAAGGCAACCTCAGGGGGGAAGAAATAGCTTGGCTGGCCCGGACAAGGGACTCGCAATACAAAACGGACAAACTCACGAACCATGGATCAAAGGGAGGATACTAACCGAGAACAAGTTGCATAGAGGAGGCGGGACTGTCAACCGTATTGGTGAAAAGACAGGTAACAAAACACCACACAAAAAACCGACCACCCACCACAATCCACGGGGAAGATGGGAAGTCCGCCTTAAGAAAAGGGGAATGAGAGACAAAAGTACATGAAACAACAATAGCACGAACAACTTACCCTCGGTACTGCGGTCAGCAGGGACAGCAAATTAGGGGGGAAAAGAAGAGATCACCGCCGTTCGGGGATTTTCGTAAAGGGAGGAAGAAAAACCTACCGGCCAGGAAGGGATAAAGTCCAGCTCCTCTTAGGTTGCAAGGGGGGTCAGCACAACCGTAAGCACAGACCGTAAGAAAAATGCCCTGCGGACTACCGGGAACATGCAGGCTTTTTGACTCAGGAGTGTCTTGGAAAAAATGGACGGAGGGGGATGTCCGCTTATCAAGCCGGGGAGGAGCAGAGGGAAAAATTCGCCGGTGAACGCTCAACAGAATTAGGGCACAATGTCGAAAGGAAGAGCCCAAAAAAAAGGTTCCGATTTCAACGGGGCCAAGGGTCAAAAAAACTGTATTAGATAAGGGGTAGAGGCGAGACAATCACGAACAGAGCCTGTTGGACGGGAGGGGAAAAGACCTGATCTCTAACTCAAACACAAAAACGAGAGATATTCGAGAAAAGAAGTCAAGGCAGCGGGAAGGTGAGAGGGGAAAGGGGATCTAATTAATTGCGAGAAAGGGTTAGAGGTCGAAATATAGGACGGATAAAAAGGCTGTTTGGGCAGGATTGGGTGATTCCTTCTGAAGGGAAACTTGGGGGAATTCTGTTGCACTGTAACCGGCCTGGGAAATAGAGCTTTATCCAGAAAAAGGCGAGGGAGCGAAGAAGGACAGACACAGGGGGCGAAAAAGGAAAACAACACCTCTGTAGAAACGCAGGCGTTGCAGTTAAGAAAGAATGGAACGTGTATGAATAAGGGGTTCCACGGGTGCAAAGTTGCGACTTAACGGAGAGTTAGTCTGCCGGAGGGGCTCAGGTTGGAGGACGCAGAAAAAACTAGACAAAGACGAGCGGAGGGGAGGTGAGGAGCATCCCGAAGGGAGGGGGGGTATTAGTGGGGGGGCCATTCCAAAAACAAAAAAGACGGAGGTTCCGTTTGTGGACGTGAGAGTAAGGGCGGGTATTGGAGAAAATGCTGCGTTCAGAAGCGGGGGAACGTGGGAAAACGTTTGTCATTGACTTGGAACCAAAGGATCCAAAAGGACAAAAAATAAGCATTGAAAGTCCTTTCGGGGGGACAAAGCATAGCGGTATCGGGGGTGGGTGAGTGGGAGAGGTTATGGCGTATTGGAAAGCATACAGAGCGGGTTACGATCTTGCAAAAGCCCTTCGATGGTAGGCGTAGGGGCCTAGCCCACAACCCCAAATGGAAAGTACGCGGACAAGCCCAGGGGTGGGAGAAACAAGGAGTCCTGAAGGGGGGGGGCCTGAACACAAAGAGGTAACGCACTGAGGTCGAATCTTCGGAAAATGCCATTGAGAAGGGGTCAACAAGTCGTAGTAGAACCTGTCCTCCGGAGAGGTGGAAGAACGTGAAGAATGGAAAAAAAACAGACCTTGCGGCGCGCTAGAGGCAGAAGAAAAAATTTCTTTCTAAGAAGGCTGGGCTTAACTCCCACACAAAGTGACTTGAATTTGGGGGAGGAATCACGATTCGGGGAGTTCGAGAGACGGGGCTTGAGGGGTAAGGTAGACTCGGGTGGGCACCAAAATCTGGAAATCGGAGGGGACGTATGTTTGGAGATAAATGGGGCGTCGTCAAAGGTAGGAGGGTGAGTTGTAGGGACGGGAAAAAGTAAAATTTTCTTCCTCCTAGCAAAGAATGAGGACCAGGAGGGTAAAAACGGCGGCTAAGGGAAACTGGAAGAGTTGTGATAAATGACAACGAAGGGTTTCCAGACCTACAACATCCAGCAGAAGGTCAAACACCATAATTAAACCAAGGGGGGAAAACACGGCGAGAGACCGGAGTTCATAGAGGGGGAGGGTTGAGATAAGGACGTAGTACATGCTGGACGCGGGGGGGTCCCGGACTGATAGGGGTGGGAAAAAACAGAGAACGCCGCGAAGAGGGGGGGTGCGCCGTTGAAAAAAATAAAACGTCGAGCAGAAGAGTGGGTTTCACTATACAAGGTCACGGAATTGGAACGGGAAAACCAAAATCAGGACGGACAGCTAAGGGTGCAGTTGGCCTCGGATGGGTTGGCAGACGGCCTTAGGAACGCATGACAATAAAGGAAAGAAAAAGGGTCCATAAACGATGATTTCAAGCGGGGGGCGAGGAATATCCCAGATCTCGGTGGGTAGTGAATATGAAAGCAACACTGGAGGACAATGTATGTGTCTTCTGATAAAGGTAAATAGGTAAGGGTCGGTACTGGTGGACATTTTCTAAGGAAAAGAGAAACAGATTGATCCGAGAATAACATAGGGAATGGTGTCGGGGCTACGCCCGAGCAGACGGGGACAGGATACGAGATCACGACCGCAGACAATGACTGGGAGAAGACGAACGGGGCGCGAAGCGGACACTTGGGATGATAGAAAATCAAAGGGTTCGCCTCAATGAAACTAGCGGGCCGATCCTGTAGAGTTTTCCCATAAGAGCGCAGGGGTAGGAAGAGGTGACTAGTTTTTGTTAGTAAGGCCCCAAGTCTGAACGTGCTGAGAATAACCTTCATGACGACCTATTGAGCCGGGCAATTACTGGGACACAAAAGAGGGAAAAGGACAGCTACCGAGTCGTCAGACGCAAAAGGAAAGGGATCATCAATGGAAAAGAGATATCAATCACCTCCTCAAATCAGGGGGGGAACTTGCTTTCGGGTGTGAAAAGGAATCATCTCAAAAACACAAGGGGAAGGGGGAGATAAATACTGGTGTCCGACAATGAAAGCACAGTGGACTGACACACAGGGCGGATGAGAGGAGGGGGAAATGAGGAATAATTTTTTTGGGGGAAAGTAGAGGGGAGCATTCATCACGGGAGGGGAAGGACTGGACGGAGCAAGAGAGAAGTCACATGAAGGTTGAAAACAGTTGGGGAGGAGGAAGAAGGCTATCCTTAGGAATAAGAGGGGACGAGCGGGGTAAGCAAAGGGAAGCGGAAAGTGCTGGACCCGAAAGCTAGGGAAAGGAATAGGTGTGACTATAGAAAGACAGGTGTAGCCTCGGGCCAAAACTTTGCAAATGCTAGAGAAGGTAAAGCGTAATCGAAGAGAAAGTGTCTTGGGGAAAAGTACGACAAAAAAAAAACAATGGCCAATTGATCATAGTCTGTCTAATAGGGGGAAGAACATAAACCTACATTAAGAGTTTAAAAAAAATCAATAGTCAAGGAAAACAGTCTGTATGTCCATTTTGAGGCATCCCCAAGACTCTAAGGTGCACTGTCTAAAAGGTAACTGGTGTGTCCGAGTGGGGGAGATGTGGAACGGATGAACAAGGGCGGTTGTCGAAGAACCAGCCGGACGCGAAAACGGCCCAGACGGGGAAAAGCTTTTTGGGGGGCCTCAGACGTCCCATGAGACTGGTGTAAAGGGATGGGAGTGAGGGGAATCGCCCAAAAGAGTAGACTTTTGGTGTGGCACTGTCCGAGGAGAGCCAGCGTAAGAGGCCAGAAGTGGGAACGAGGGCCCTCGAGAAGGGGAATCTGGCTTTACACACGTGGGGGCATGCAGGGAGGTGGAGGGTGGGTGTCTGTAGTCGTGGGGGGGGGAACATGGATTATCCAAAAAAAGGGAGAATGGCAAGGGAAAGGAAACGTTTTGGTACAAGCAGTGGAAGCCATTGTGGTAGCGGATCAAAGCTAAGGGGCACTGGGGGAGGACAAGCGCCCAAAAATAAACTAAGGGGGCAGACCTCAATGGGTGGGGAACAAAGAAATTTAAGCGACAACACCTGAACTGGGGACCATAAGAAATTGTCGACTCGCAAGCCCGAGTGAAAAGAAGGGCGATCTGATACGAAATGAGTGGGGTGATAAAAAAAAAAGGGAACGAGGGAAACAAGGAAAGGAAGGGTTGACGTGGCAGAGGGAAGGTGTATCCGCCGCAAGGGAGGGGAAGAGACTAGTCAGGAAACAAATTCTCAAAGCATGTGAAAGTGGGTAGGTTCACTTTGCCACATGAGACAAAGGGCAACGTTAATAAAATTCAGAAGAAAGGGCGGTATAACGGTCAAGGAGGCAGCAGAAAAGTCTGCATCGTTGAGGGTATAACTATGACAGGGGGAAGCTATTGGGTGTTTTGGACCTAAGTCGAAACTCGATGGCAAAAGAGAAAACAATGGGGGGAGAGAAGGAGTGGCTGACCAGAAAATCTCGCAATAAAAGAAAAAGAACAGCATTGGATGAACGGGGATAGGGGACTCAAAAGAAAAGGGAAAAAGGAGGAGCGATAGTCGTAGGGATTGTTGAAATGGAACAGGAATTCAATGGGGAAAAAAATGGGAGGGTACTCAGGCACCACTCGTCAAATGAACATAAGGACTCAACAAACATAGTGGGGTGAAACGTGGCCCGCGCAAGGGCCGACCACCCACTAATAGTTCTGTGAGAAAGGGCTACGCAAAGAGAAGGGTGAGGTTGGGATGCAGCATACGAGTGCCCTTCAAGGAAGAAGGAAGATCAGCTAAGTGGCAACGTGTTCGAACCAGGAGGAGTCACTACCGTCCGGAACCAGGGAACAAGGAGTAAACGACCTGCAGAGGTGAGATTGAGGTTGAGTCAGGAAGCACATTAGTGACTTAAGTTTGGGAGGATAGGAAGAGGGAAGGGGGGAGTGGACAGCTCAAGGCGGAGAACGGTTCCGCACACAAAATTAAAGAGGAAACTTCGGAAGGCGCAAATGACCCAGGAGAAAAGATTATTGCCAAGAACCATTGAGCGCAAAGGGAGAGGGAGTATCTAGCGAGCAATCAAGAGAACTAGCCTGTTTGCCGATGGGATAGGCCAGAAGACAACAAAAAAGGGATGAAAGAGATTCAATTTGAGGAAAATGGAGAAAAAGGGAGAATGCATCGGGGGTGATAAAAGAGTTCTCTACTGTCGCGAAGGTTGAGCGACAATGATAGAGAGGGGAACCGGAGGAGGGGGTGTAGGCAGGATTATACATTGGAGAAGGCAGGGGGGACGTGAGACCAGAATGGTGAGCTGGAATCATCGCCAAGGCGAGAAAAAACAAGAGAGATTGAGTCTTTCCATAACCACCTAAATGTGAAAAGAAAGTGGAATTAAAAAGCCGGGTAAGGGAAGAAGAACGGTGTGCGAAAAAATTGACAACTTAACGTAGCAAAGGAGGGAAGGGGGAGGAAAGGACCGAAGGTGGGGGCGCAACAAAACTAGATACCCGCGCGCATGTCCTAGGAACGACATAAAGAAAATTGGTGGGGTTAAGGAGGACGCGGCCAGGGTAAAGAGAGGGAAGTGTGGGGGTTGATTTAAATTTCAACTGGAACTGTGGAGAGAAAGGGCGTAACGGGACGTAACGAACAGGGTTTCCCAGTTTAGGTCAATGTAATGGGGAACAAGAAAGGGGGCAGAAGAGGAACTCTCCCAGGTGGTGAAGGGAATTGGAGTGGAGCGGATCCAGGGAGGGTGCGGGGCAAGGGGGGTATGGGCACGAAAGGTGGGGCCGGCCAGAAAAAAAGAAAAAAGGTTAGGTGGCGTGAGAATTCAGGGGGTAGGAGGAGGACCAAACCGGCAAAGGGGTACTGCTGAAGAAGGTCACAATCGTTATATCTCCCGATTCAGAATTGGTGATGAATTCAAAAGACTGAAATTATCCGGGGGAAATGAGGGGTCTAGGGATCCTGATTGGTGGCAACGGATTGGCGCACTTCAATGTTTAGAAGAGAAAAAGGGACTGCACGGGAGGGGAAAGAAAGGAGATCAAAAAACCCTCCACTTTCGTCAATACATTAAAAACGCAAAAAAATGAAGAGTCTTTCATAAAGGGAGGAGTAGAAAACCAAGAGGGGAGTAAATTGGGGGCGCGATAAGGGGAGGGCGGTTGGGCGGAAGTGTGCAGGGACCCGAGGTAGGGGAAAGCCTTGGTCACTGGATGGAGGAAATACACTGGGCGGCGGACAAAATGGAGAGGTTGCTGGGAGGGAAAAAAATTAATAATTGGGCTCACGGATAAAAGGCTTTACTATGGTATAAAAAGCGGCGGAGCAAAGTGCCAAGTGGTAATAGTTTTGATGGGCCACCTCATTTTCACATACTCAAAAAAATCAGACACAAGGGGCAGGCCTCAAACGAAAGACTTCTTATCGAGGGGGGAGGGTGGGGTTTGAGATGGCTGGCATAGTCCGGCTGGTTTCAAAATGTGGGGGGTAAACACATCAGACCGCGGCAAAAGGAAGGTGTGGGGGGGGCGAGGAAAACTAAACGTACCAGCAAGCGGGTTGGAGCGCATCCGCCATGGGGACAGGAGGGGGGTTAGACAAAAAAAAAGCTGACTAACAAGCGATAAAAGAAAGGTGACTAGGTCTGGGAGGGTCCTTGTCGCACATCAAGGGGTATTTTTTGCACAGAATGTTCAAAGTCTCGAAAAATAAAATTTAGTCCATTAAATATAAACATCCGCTCATTTGCAAGGAAGAGCCCCAAGAGGGCTGGGGGGTTTGGGTGAATCCTGAAGGAACACTGGGATTCATTTCTAGGGTGGTTCTAGATCACGGGAATTGGTTCGGGTTTATTTGGTTCACTGGAAAGAGGGGTCACCCGACAACTCGAAGTTTGGTCGGGTCGATGCCCGGCAGAAGGGATAGGTCTCGAGCTCTCAGAAGAAGTAATAGACCATGGGATACAGGCTACATGACTTGGGTAATGATATAACGGTAATAGAAAGGACGGGAATCCTTGAATTAAGCTCTGGTAAAAATCAGAAGACCCATGCGATAAGGACTTAAAGGAAACGTCTGATTGGGTGCGGGAACCCCATTTCCTTGCTGGGACCATGGACAAAAACGAAAGGGGAATCCGTTCCAAAGAAGGAAAAGGTACTACGGGGAAAAGAGACCATTGCCGAGGGACCTAGTAAAAAGGGGGATGCTCATGAAAACCCGAGAGGGGCATCCGCAAAAGAAAGGAGGGGATGCATTTCACTGGGGGGAAAAAAACAGATCTCATCGGAAAAAAAACAAAGAAGAGAAATAGGTTTCACTTGTTAAAGACAAGGACGTTGGAGAAAAAAGAGGCAGGGGGGGAGGCGGTGAGCTTAGGGTGGGAGGTGAAAAAGGAAAAATAGGGCCGGGGGGGCTTGACAGAAAGGTAGCGGGGGAAGGGTAATCTCTTGCCCACTGAATAAGGGGCCGAGGGGGGGAACGGAAGAAAATCTGTAGTCAAAGGGGGTAGCTCTGAGGATGAAAAGGGGGGCTGCAGACAAAACAGGAAGAGAGAGCATAGTGATTGCTCTGCTGGTGGAAGGGTCATGGAGGTAAGACGAACTATACTAGGAGGCGAAGCCCGGTTAAAGTATGAGAAAGGTAATCGAGAGCACTTGGCCCAAATCGCATTATCGAGGGAGAGCTCGAGAAATACGGAGAAGAGGAGACACCACAAAGGCAAGAAAGGGGGTTAGGGGGGACACTTCGGATTCGTGAAAGAGAAAACTACCTTAAAGAGGAAAAATACAGAAGCCTGAAGGAAAACGACATTGGGAAGACAGTGGGGGGCTGGGCCAGGAAGAAAAAAACCTACATATGGGAGGAAACTCTTAGTGAAATCAAAAATGTGAGACCTGTGATTGAGATTCGTGGGGAAGATTTGCCGTATGAACACAAGGATGTTGCCACAGCACAAACTCCTCTAAAAAACCGGTCTCTGTGTACGTCGATTGGGGGGGGTCTACAGACGGACAATGCTGAGAATGGGCAAAAACTTCAGGTACCGGTGTGGGGGTCACGGCCGGAAACAAAATCATCGCGCGTCGATGTGGTGGGGAAGAACAGCCAAAAAGTGACGGGGGGGGGGGGGGGGAAACGGGCGGGAGATAAGGGGGGGTAAGAGGAAATGGGGAGGACTACTTTAGAAAGAAAATGGCTTAAAGAAATCAAAATATCCCTCGAAATAAGACGGTCGAAGTGAAAGGCAGGTTTACACTGGGGTTAAGTGAAACGTTAGTTTCTTGGTTGAGGGGGGGGGTCTTGATGGATTAGAAACAACAGGATATCAAGGGGGGGCCTGGCTCAGGCAACGGGGAGTGTGTGGAGGTCAGCAAGGGGGTTACCGGTTCTGGGAGAAAACACGGATGAAACGGGGTGTCGAAAGCACAGAGAAATTGGAAGAAGAAAAGCAAATGGATGGGCACAATCCCTTACTCAGTAACCATACGGGGGAAGCACGGGGAGAAGTCCCGACAGAGGGGGAACATCAGAGAGACGGGAAGGACAAGACTCGAGTGTGGTGTTATCCTAAACCTGCAGGGAATGACAAAATGTTGGTTATCGACGTTTGTTAGGGAAGCCAGGAGTGTGAGAAGCGTCAAGTAAAAAAAAGTAGTCAAGGAGGCGTACCGGAACATGGAAGTGGGTAGGAGACCCGATGAAAAATAAATGAGTGCGAAACTCAAGTCGTTGAAGACTGTCATTGGGGGGGGCAGGAATTAAAATCGGCACATGGAAAGTATAACTCTGGGGGGACATTTGGGAAGGGGTTTAGGCTTTTGGGACGGGAAAGAAGGAGAAATCGAGGGGGCAAGATCCGATCGTATGCGAAAGTTGACTTCCAGGAGCACAATACAAAAGCGGAAAAAAACAAACGAACACATGGAATCACCGAGATATCTCAGAAAACGGCACAATGGTCTTCTCGGGCCGGAGCAATCGGTTAACCGAAATTTCAGTCAAAGGGGTGCAGGGAAGTAATACGAATCGAAAGAAGGAAGAGATAACAGGGAAAGGGACATAGCACTAAACACACGGCTAAGGGGCTAAAAAAACACACCCTAATAGGGATTCAGGCAGAAAGCAACTCCGGCAGGGAGGGGGAGATGCAGAAACATAATCCCAAATACAAGCTCATCTGCTATATTTAAAGGAGAAAAAACGAGATTCGCAGTAACGAAAATGCCGAGATAAAGGAAAATGCAGAGGGGTAGAAAAGTTGTCGTGGAAAACAAGCTGACTTCGGTTGGAAGGACGCGCCTGATTGGCGGATGGATGAAAGCTAAATGGAAGTCGCCGGTTCCACAAAGGAGACAAAGTGTAGAAGACTGGCCCAGAAAAACGGTTCAAAAAATATTGAGGGGAGCGAGGGAGAGGGGATAGACGCGGAGAATCACGATAGAAATGTGTATCCGGAAGGGGGGAACGGGGGAGACAGAGAAAAACAACAACGGAGGGAGGGCAGGAAGATAGAAGAGGAAAATTTACTTCACCCTTAACTGGAAGCCTGGAGGGGGAGAAAGCCAGTGTTAATACATTTCACGAGAAAATGGGTGTCGGGCACAAAAAAAAACGGGGCTTAGAATAATAGTCGCAGAAACGGATGTATGCAGGTTTAGAATACAATTGGGCGTGGATCGGAAACGCGGGAGAGGGAAAGTGATAGGATAAAACAAAAAAACAAGAGCAAGGAGTGAGACGAAGAGGCAAGCACTAGAAGTACATCATTTTAAGAGGTTCCCCTAACTAGGGAGCGGCTTGATTAGACTGGGTTGCGGACTTAGAAATCCGTCAAAGGGTGGGAAAACGTTGAAGTAGCTATTCTCTAAAGTGCGTAAAATAACCAGAGAGGGGGCTTCAGAGAGATCCCCCGCCGCGAAGGCTAATTATGAGAATAAACAGAAGGTTGTGGTACTCGTACTCTGAATTGGAGGAAGTTAAAAGTGTTTTGTGAATATGTCATGGGAAAGGGACGGGTGTGATGGAGAGTCATATAGTGTACCGCGGTGGAAAAAAATGTGGTTCACAAGACCGGTGGACCATAACAATCTTCCATTGACGGTTCTTTAGGGGTGTAAAAATGGTTAGTCCCCAGGTAGTGGGGCATTGTTGAAGGGGGCGAGAGGGCCGAACAAGGGAAATAGAGAGGTGGCGGATATAGGCCCTGATATTTCGCATGGCGTAGAAGAACCCAACCGAATACAGAGGTCATAGTTATAAAAACATAAGGAAAGTTGATTGACTGCACTAAGAAGGTGAAAACCTTGAGGTCGAAGGGAGTCAGGCTGGGGAACTCCTGTTGAAAAGGCTTGAGAAACAAATTGGAAGGTCAGCCGCGAAGGGTACTGCACTACTGGACGACTGTCTAACCGGAAATTTCTGAGAAAGATACAAGGAGGCAAAACGTCAACACAAGGTGCTCCTTAAGAGGCGGGCGGCCCACAAAAATCTATTGATTATAGTGGAAGGGGGAGAGGAGTTTATATCTAGTTCTTGTAGAAACAGGGGAGGAACAGGGGGAAAGTGCACGGGATTTCAGAAAGACAATGGAGCTTCCAGGGGAGAGTGAGGGTGAAAGTAAGGCACTACTTGGAATCCGCAAAAGAAGGGACATTAGGGAAAGACACAAAACAGGGGCATGGAGCCATGCCCAAGTTAGGGAGAGGGGGGGGGATAAGCCCATGACAAAGAAGACACACATACAAGCGTTCACTTCCAAAGGGTAAGGGAATCAGAGGAAAAGGGGATAGAGGGGGAGTTTTACAGTTTGGGTTTATGGGGCATCGCTGGTTAGGAAAAGTAGGGATGGTAGAAGGGACACAACATCGACTAAGAAGTGTAGCCGGGGACCACAAGAAAGCATTGTTGACGAGTCCAGGTCAGCAGGGGCTCGGTTAAACAAAATCATTATAACACTGACGGGGTTTGCGTATGCGGGCTGGGACAAAAGAAGTGGGGAGGATCCGGTAAAAATATAAAATTCGCCAGACTGTGTAAAATTCCATAGGGCGACAGGGGGTTGAAGAGGAGAGCCCCATAGAGGCGTGTTTGGGATAATCTGAAACTGGCGATATTTCGGGGGGGAGGCTGCGCTATGTAAAGGGTCCGGGTCGGGGATGTTCATGGGAGACGATAGAGGTAACAGAGGGAACCGTTAACCTGGCCGGAGGGGTAAATGAACGAGAAACTGCGCAGAAAGACTCGAAGAAGGAGAAAGGGCAGAGCCGGGACCATCAGGGTCTTCAAAGAGGGGGTCTTAGGGTGAAATTAAGAATCAACAAGGTTCGGATCCGAATTAGAATGAGGGCCGCCTGATTTCATGAAAGGGAGACAAGATGGAGCACTAGGGAGAGAAGAATGTCCGCTTTGTTTATTGCATACCCCAGGCCGTGGAGATAACCCTTCAGGGGAAGAAGGGGAACGATTGCGTTACCAGGTTAACCCCCAATACACTGTAAGGAAGCGAGGACAGACATCGAAAGCAGTAGAACGGGCGACCAAAGGAATATTATCCATAAATGTCAAAGAAAATCCCATCCGGACGATTTTTGAGGGGGAAGGTAACTTGGTAACAAGG
>Ga0179593_1370003_pt1 | contig 16288 bp, 11 predicted proteins | sample CZODoug2_1_08_16_FD_185931 | JGI IMG/M metagenome (GOLD analysis project Ga0179593, IMG submission 185931) | Vadose zone soil fungal communities from Angelo Coast Range Reserve, California, USA - CZODoug2_1_08_16fungal (PacBio error correction) | ecosystem: Environmental > Terrestrial > Soil >...
TCTTCAATTAGGCTCGCAAAAGATGTATTCGTTTACTGTGGAGGTTGTTCAACTATTTCGAGAGGGAGGGGAGGGGACCTACTTATCTATCCTATCAAAAAATGAACACGAACTATTCGACAACCTTATCTTGGAGGGGGAGAGGAAAACTCTCCGGTCTGTAAAAACAACACAGAGATAAATTCCCGTAATTTAATCTAAAGACCTCAGGGGATCCTAAAGGAAGAAAATTGGGGAAGTCACCATCTTCAGTCTTTGAAAAAGAGGAAGTCTCAACGGCGCAGAAAGAAGACCGGCACAGCTGCTGAATGTACTAGAAAAACCCTCAGTCGGGGAGAGGGAAGCCAAGCTCTCATCCTCTATCTAAGCTGCAAGCAAACGGGTTCGTGCCCAAAATCGGAAGGAGAGGAAAAAGAACGAGAGCTCGCAGTTGCTGGAGCTCTTGTACTTCTCGCCTCGAAGAGTTCACAAGAGAGAGGGACCAGAAAGGGGGAAGGCCATGCGCTAAAACAAGGATAGCGGTCAGGGCGCGCCCGATCGGGGGGGAAAGACTACCTTCTCCGTGAAGTTCTGAACAGAGGGCCTGAGTGCTAGGGCCTTGAAAAGGACAGGAAGCTAAACTTAGCTGGGAAGGAAAATCGTTGACGTGAGCTGCGCCGATCCAATCTACAATTAGAATAGAGGCAAGAGAATCTGGGTTCCTCTCGGAATACGTTGCGGAAGTCGATTGCGAATCGGCGACAGGGAATCTTTTGGCTTCGCCCAGCGATGACTCTGAAAAGGAAGGGAAAAAGGGAGTCGGTCCTCAAGGGTCAGGAACAAGGATAAGGCGGCGGGGGGGGATGGCAGTCTTGAGAGAACCCCGTAAGCCCTCGGAGAAGAAAGTACTTACCGGAACGATAGTGGATCCCTAAATACATAACGATCACCATAGAGCCATATCGGGGGGGAGCCGTGGAAATAGGCCTGGATTCCATCGCGGGTGGGCGTAGGTCACGTGCTGGCGTGTTGTTTTCCTAAACCTTTGACGGGTCACGAAAGGAACAAGGCGGCGAGAAATTACGTCGTGGAATACAGATCGTCTGGTGTAACGAACGACTGGAACGTTTCTGGGGAAGGGCTGGAGAGAAAAACGAGTGTCTAAGTGGTACATTTTCGATCACCTTCGATCAAGGGGGGGAGATAAGGGCGTGGGTTCCCATAAAAGGGCAACTTCACTTTGCGGGACCTATGGGGAAGGCGACCGATGGCAGGACTAAGTGGTGGACAGCAGGAGGGGGGATCCTTGAGGCAGACAAAACAGATGAACCACAGTAACGGGATTCCAAAAAGGGTCTGCTGTGCACTTGACGAAGAACTTTTCTTGGTGGAGGGTAGGTGAAACTGCGAAGCCCAGAGGGAAAAGACGTCAGGTTAATGACGTGTTGTGAGCATGATATTGGGAGGCGGAGGACAAGGAAAAAACAAGGAGAAAAAGTTTCCGCAAACGAAAGGTGGTAGTTTCCCAAGCCGTCTTATCAAAGCCGAAGGGGATGATCAAGATCGGCCAATGAGCGTGTGGGGATAAAGGGGAAGAGGGGGTGGTAGCCAGCGGGGGTGTAGTTGGCCGACAACAGAGTTGCAACATCATCGTTGAAGGACAAAATGCCTGCTGCGGGAGGGCAAAAGAAACAAAATCTGCACGTATATCTCAGAGGGCAGCACTGGAAGAGGGAAGCTCAAAGAGAATGGATTGTGAAGGGAAAAAAACCGCCTGTGAGTAGTCTTCGCCCTCCACTGATTAGGTGCAGGCCATGTACGGTAGAAAACGAGAAGGGAGGAGAGGGGAAAAAACGGGTCGGCCGCTTTCGGTAATGGGAGGAAGGGGACCTAGCTTTAAGAGGGAGAATTAGTAAGGAATGTTAGAATGGGATGGAAACCTTTGGTCGATGGGAAGGCACGTCGAAAGGCAGAAAAAAATTAAGGATGGGGCGGGGGTCCAAGACCAGACGTCCTTTCAACGTCTCAAGGGACGTGAGAAGCGGTAGGACGAAAGGTAGGGAAAGGAGGAAGGGGGGATCCGGTGCCGGGCCTGCGCCAAAAACCTGTTGGAGTGGAAGAGTCGAGCACAGGCTGCAGAGGCTGGGCGAAAGGGCGTGACCCGAGCCAATGGAAGGCAGTGCGGACCTTCTCCCGGGCAGGTGGGACACACTCAGTCTTTTAACCGGAGGGTATATGAGGTGCTACGAGGTCTACGCTGACAAAGCTCAGGGCCACGGACTTCTTTTCCGGCAAGGTTAAAAAGGGCGGGACCGTGAAGGGAAAAGTATCAGTGAGTGCGGGCGGCTTCTCTCAACGGGTAGCCCCGCATTGAACTGATGGTTTGCCCACCCACATTGAAATGAACACAGCAAGAGGCAGAGTAAAAAAATCAGGGATTCCCGGCAGATTGTTGGGGGTCTCAAGCGTGGGTTGATTTCGTCTAAGCGTTCAAGCTAGAAGATAGGGATGGAACTCTAAGATCGAAAGGGGGGGCGGCGTTTTGCTTCTGTCCTTGGGCTGGGAGGCTGTAGTTGTGAAGGGTATGGGTCTTGAAACGTATTTCGACCACCCGTCAATTTGGGCCAACGGATTTGACGGTTAATAGGGGGGGTGGGTTCACTTTTCTGTAACAGTTGACCGTGATCTTGTCTACGTAAGAAATGGTAGGGACTACTATACCTGACTTTAGGGAAGCGTAGGGTTTGTCATTCTGCGTGGAAGGACTCTCTTATGCAAAAGGAAACCCAACCTAACCGCGTTCTTTTTAAAGATAGCGTCAGATACAAAGGTTCTGTATATTACCTCCGAAAAGGGGGGGGGTAGAGCTGCCTGGCCCGCTCGGTCCACTAAAACTATTACGGGAGAGGACACCGAGCCGGGCGACTCCTTCCATCAATGCACTGTGGGGTAAATCTACCAACCACTGGCCTTCGGTTAAGCTAAAACAGCCGGTCCTCGAAGTCCGCAGCTCAAGAAACGAACGAGGAGAGTGTTGGGACGCTCCATACGTCCTATTCTTACAGGGGTCGAGAGAGCAGAAAAAGTCAGGAGATTTCTTCCGAAAGTTAGACGTCACGAAGACATCTATCGCCAAGCGGTGTTACCCTGAAAAGAACCAAACTATGCACTCGCAAGGTGGGGAAATCGGGTGGCACTCGGCTCAGAAATAACGTCACCGTAAAAAAAAGATTCCACCGGAGACGACTAAAAGCAGCCACCTGAATCTAGGGATTCACCTGCAAAGACGCGGCAAATAAGAGACCGAAGGTCGCATCACCTCCAGTATCTTGAAGACAAAAGAGGGAATCGATAACTCTAGCGGGGGAAGAGGGTGTTCACTGGGGTCAAAAAAACGGTGAAAAGTAAAAGCTAACGTTATTCTGAAAAGCGGAAATGACTTCTCAAACGAGAAGGGGGACCCAGGAGTCCATGACCGAAACGCAGAGCATGAAAATCCGTCCCGGGGCCGGATCGCCGGGCGTCAGCGCGAACACTCATCGGACCTAAGATCAGGGGGAAAAGGGGGCAACCACCTAGCGTGAACCCGGCACTCGGTAAGGGTCCAAGCTCGACGCCGCCGTAACAGGAAGCCATCACGAAAATACGGCGGGCCCGGGCGAAAAGGAGGGGGCGCACGCAACCGGGCTCCTGGCCAGAACAGTAGACCCAAAACTTTCTTGAACTAGGACCTTAATCTTCAACTCTCAATGAGACGGGGGGGAACGTCCAACGGTCGGCCGGAAACCACGCCATCCACGGGGGGGTAGAGAAAGCTGCTCAGGCACAGGAAAGAAGGAAAAGGCGACACTCAACCCTTAAAAGAAAATCGACTTCGTGACCAAAGACTAAAGATAGGGGACCACTACGACGGCCGAACGGGCCGACCGGCGGTGAAAGGGACAGACAGGCTGAGTCTACCAATCCATTGCCTAGCACGGACCGCTGCAGGGAAGGGGCCAGGAAGAAAATCCACCTGCCTTGCGGGCGGCAATCAGAGAAAATCATGATCGGTTAGGAGGAAGACGGACCAGGGAGGCGGGAATAATGCGATCTACTGGCATAAATATGAAACAAAGAAGACTGCTTCGGCAGGACGCGCTGTGGCAAGCGTTGATGCCAACTACAAACAGGAAAGACAAAGAAAGAAGTTTCAGAAACAAGGAGGCTCCAGGGCTTGCTCGAGCTTTACACGAGGAGGGTCTTGGCTTCCGAAGAAGGGGAACTCAAAGCAGCCAGGAAAGGCGAAGTTGGGCGACGCACTCCTGACCGAGAGCTCAACCCGGACTTACCAGCGTCGAACAGAATCGGGACGTATACGCCTTACAAGAGGAACAGCCGTTGCATGTCGGTTCGCCGGCCAGCAGAAGGGGCATCCAGGAAAGGTTCCTCTGTCGGGCCGCCAGGAGAAAAGAGAGGAACTACGGCAAAAAGTCGCGGAAACGAGATTAAAGGCCCCTCGGGTGTCGCCAACTTTGACGTTCCGTGAGGGAAGAATACAAAGCTAATCTGGAATGAAAACGAAAAAGAAGGCTACGAACAGGAAAAAAGGTTCGACATCACTAGATACCTCTACTAAAATCTCCCAGTTTAAAAGTCCGTAGACCAAACTGAACAAAAGCGATCAACAAAAACTAAAATTCTCTGCCGGTCTCCGGGCCTGGGCAACTCGGCAAACTACACGGGGTGACTGCCAAACAGAAGTCAAGGGGAATACTCCTACAACCCGACGATGGACTTCAAAAAAAAGACTTTACAACAACCGACCTAAGTTCTCTATGGGGGATAGTCGATGGTAAAAAAAAGGGAATGGGTAGACACACAACCGATCAGGAAAGGGAGAAATTACCAGCTAAAGGGGAAAAGGGGTGGAAACGCAGAAATACTCCCTCCCCACGAGCAAAGGGGAAGACGTCCTTAAAGAGGCCATATCCCGGTCTAAGCACCCTTCAGCAAAAGTCAGAGGAAGGGGCTGAGAAGCCCCCTCAAAAACCGGTCCGACAATGCGCTCTGACATAAGACTATGACTAACCTGATAGGACGTCAAAATCGAACGACGTCGAGGCAAAAGAAGGGGCGACATCGGGCGCATCTTCACTTAAACGAGCGATGCCTAATCATGGGGTTAAGATTGACGAGGACCATCCAAAAAAGCGCAAGGGCGACGGAAATCCTCCCAGTGAGGTTCTCTGGCAAAGCATATCGGCTACTCTCCCATAAAGAGATCCGGGGCTAAGGCCTTCACTGCCTTCTCTCTATACGGTCTTCTATTGAAGAGTACAGAAAGAAAAGTTAAGAGGGATCGGAAAAGACACAGTACCTCGATCACTACAGAGGTAAGGCAGATAACGCGGGACGGTATTTCTCGCTTGCGGGGAAGCGCATCAGCGACGGGGGTAAGATAAACGAAAACGATGCTCTGCTGGGCCTTATTGAGTTCGAGGGGGCTTAGCGTAAAAAGGGGGGCAGACGGACAGGGAAGGGGGAGTTTCGCCAATTACTCGGACGACAGATGATCGGAGGGAAATGGATACCACCCATGACGGGTGGTCATATCGATGCAAATATGAAGGACTAAGGGAAAAGAACCTCAGCCACTACTTGCCGTCGTAATTAACTCCGCTCTCCTTCTACTTCACGGCAGTCTCTGGAAGGATGTCAAAAAAACTGGGAAGAACCAGATCTTCAATAAAAAGGAAACTCTTCACAGTCAAATCTTAAAAAACCCTCTGAGAGACGATGAAGGGCTTGTGCCTACATATATCGAAAAAAAAAAAATGGAGATGAAGGAGAAGTTCGGCGGGGGCTGAGGAGAGAGTAGTATTGGAAGTGAAGAGTTCACTAGAATGAGATCTGGCCACTTCGAGTCCTCTTAGATGGACGGAGGAGCTCAAGGGTCTAACTTTATGCATGTAAAGGCAGGACAGAGTGTCTGTGAGAGTCTTTAACCACTCCGGTTTACCCTTCAAAATCTCCTGAAGAAGAGGGACGCATGGAGACGCCATCCACTCAGAGAAGCTTCAAGGAGGGTGCAAAAGCCAAAAGGCGTGACGTCTGCCACTCGCAAGGGCGAAACGGGACGAAAAGCACTCATGCAAGCTGCGTAAGCGGTCCCCGGGGACGAGCGGCAGAGCTCCCAAGCTGGCAGTCCATCCAAAGCACGCGGCGGTCCACCAACCCCCCCAACCCCCCGCTGTTCGTGTGGCTAGAGGCTACGGAAAAGGAAGGGGGGCTGAAGATGAAAGAGCGACTCAGGGTTCTGATAGCTCTTGTACTTCGGTCTCAGAGCCGACGGTGAGAAGGGGAGAGAACACAGGGGAAGCATGCGCCAAGGAAGGAAGGAGGGCGTGCGAAGATCAAGGGGGTGCCAGATCCCGTCATCTCGGGGAGCTAAGAAAAAACGGTCAGGCGGAGATGCCTTAAAACAAGCGCACCTGAGAGGGCCAGAAAAGAAAGTGGAAGGAAGAGGTCGAAGAATAGACATGCGACATCGCCGCGTCGATCGTACGCCTCGTATACATTTCGATCTCTGATGTAGGAAGCGCATCGGCGTACCGTTGCCGGGGGAGGGTGCTGACTCCCCAGCTCTGAGAGACTGGAGGAAAGGGGGGGAAGAGTCCTGAGCTGGCCTCCTTCATGAAGGAAGCCGGGACCTTTTCTGCAGGGGGTATGAGAAACTCTGCACCCCGAATCCCTCGTGAGAAACGGGGGGGTCGGCGAACGTTGACCGAGCTTTTTCATAAACGGGTCACCGTTTCTCACTGTTGAGTCTCCAGCTGCGATCAAAAAAAGCATGGCGGTGCCAAAAGGAAAAACGTCGTCCGGGAAATGGAATAGGAGGGTTGGGAGAGGAGGTCACGTAAAAAAGGGGGGCCTCCAGTGTCTGTGAAGGGGGAGGAAGTTCAAGCGGCAGAAGACAGAGTGGTGATCGGAGAGAGCGTCAGGTTGGTCGCCCCAGAAGATGGGCGGAAGGATAAGAGGTAGCAAGAGGCGTAGAAAGGTGTTGACCTGTGAAAGTCATTCTCCTGACTAAGAGCACGAGAGCGTCCGGTGGTTCAACAGATCAGGAACGTGGCGCACAGGTAGAGAAGCAGGATGAGGTCAGCAGGAAGTGTTGGGCCGCCCGATGTTTGTGCAATTCGGCAGCCAAATGCCCATAAAACCGGGGGGGGGATGCCCCACCTTCGGGGGTTTCAGTGGCGGAAAAGAAAGATTAAAACTGGCTGGGGGGGTAGGTTCCGTATCCGCAAATCTATTCCGAGACGAGGACGGTGTGAGAAGTGGGGGGGGAAGGCGGCGTCAACAACAGGTTACGATGAGCCGGGAAGGAATGTTCGTAGTAAGAGACGTCGGAGCAAAGATAAGACTTCTTTAGAAAGAGAGGAAAAAAAAATGACAGCTGTTTAAGGAGCGAAACGGGGTTGTGGGAGTCATAAGGTTGGAGTTGGACGGAAAAAACGGGTGCAAAAGAAGAGTCATTCCGGAAGCCGGCCGTTGTTTCTCCAGAGAGGAAACGGATCGAATAGAATGAAAAGATCCGAGACCCCGGGCAGGCTTTTGAGCTGAAAAGCGCCTGCACGGGGCGTAGGATTCTCCCTTCCCGGGAAAGAAGTTTCGGGAAGGCCATCAGGATTCGGGGGAAGACGAATTAGAAACGCCGGTCAAGAAGGAGGCCCTTTCGGAGTGGAACCTTAGCTTTTAACCAAGGTGGTCGAAGTCGACGGAGGGAGTATTAATTTTCTGATGTCGCCGGAAAGAGTGAAGGGAACCGGCGCCTAGGCGAGCAACCCAGGGCCGTGATTTGGAGGTGGGTTTCCGGCCAGACGTGCCGGGGGAAAAAGGCGGAAGGTACCGTGGTGAAACGGAAGGCTAGGTTCAGAGAAAGGCCGTTGGGAGAATGTTCCGGCCAGGCGCCTCCTGTTAGGGCTTTTCTCTTGTCGAGGGGCATAAAAAGCATAAGGAGAGTTCGCGGAGCTTCCAGAGGTACTAACGAGTAGGAGAGGGGAAAAGCCATTCGCGAAGGGGTTCCACTCGCTTGGAACCGTGACCGTTAAGACACTGGCGGCGCGCGAGGGGAGACAGCAGGCAATAAAGGAACCCCAACGTGAACTTTTTCGCTCAGCGCGGGGTCAAGTGGAAAGGAACCGGGGCCAGTGGGGGCCAGTGGATCTGATGAATTCTTTCGACCTTTCTTCTCACGGGTCGAAAAATTTGCAGAGTGGGGTTTGACAAACCCAAGTGCCCACGATCTCGGATCTAGGGGCAGTCTGACGGATTTGGGGAAACTAAAATCGTTTTGAGCATTTATTCTCCTCGGGCGCTTCGTCGCGGCTGTCCTCTCATGCTCTATAATGTTGGCTTCGTTTGCTTAGGGGAGGGCCGGGTAATCTGGAAGGAGGGAGTGAAGGTTAAAGGTGGCGGCTCAAAAGGTCTCCACCCGATAGTTGCCAAAATCAAATAGTTTCATTTAATCGTGGGTGGGGGGGGTATGTAGGGAACCAGGCTATTTTAAACAGTGAACGGGAGAGAATAGACCTTTAGACACTCTCCTTACGTGGGTTGGAGATCAAGTCTAAGAGATAAAGGAGCAATCCGAAACGACACCGAGCCGCGTCTGTTAGGAAGCTGCGGAGCTCGGAGAAGCTTTGAACGGATAGGACAGACGGGAAAAGGTGGGGGGCGCTGAAGGGACCAATCAGGGGGACACTATCAGAATGCCGCGGGAGCCCTCGTTCCTTCAGGAAGTCCATAGCATGAAACGAAAACCAAAACTTGCCTGAGGTAAAACCTAAATATGAACATCCAAGGCTCTATCTAAAGATAGAGCACACGCGGCTCGGTGTGGGGGAGCGCTACCAGCTATACGAGGAGCCTGGCGAAAAAGAATTCAGGGAGAGTCTGTTCTAAAAAGGGGGCTAAGTCTAATAAGAGGGCCGGCAGAAGGCGGGGCCCTCACCCACACCGATGAACATCGACGGTGGAAAAGCTCGGGTTGGGGACCTAGGCTCCGGCCCAGAAAGGCACCACGAAAGAAGTCAGCATCGGACCCGCTACGACGAAACAGCTAGCCCAAAAGGAAAAGAGGGTATACTGCGCGGAAAAGCCGCTAATCCGAAGGCGGGGGAAGGAATTTTCTCTCAAAGATAAAAAACACGCGGTGAACAAAAAGGAATAGAGACCGCGAAGTACGCGGAGTTGTCACAGGGGGAAACCCATCGGTGTTCGCCAAATCGTGTGAGTACCACCAGGGGGGTCGGACCCGGCTCAATACTTCATACACGATCCATGGCTAAAAAAGGAGGGGAACTTACGTCGACGCGCTGATCAAAATAGTCCCTTTTCCAAACAGCCTGTCTAAAGCGTAGAAGAGAGGGAGAACGCCATATCAGTTAACGGTGCCCCAAGCTGGAGGGGATAAAAACCCTGCACGTCGAAGGTCGCGCCTCTCCTCCGCCTTTAGAAACTGGAAAAAGAAGCGAACAGGCTATCAGGGATTCTGGGAGGAAAAGCTAATCGAAATACAACAGCCCGTAGGACGAAAGGAAAGGAACCCGTCTAACCAGCCTTAGGGACAGACATCGGCAGGAAAGATTACAACTCTCCAGAGGGCCGGTGCCCGTGAACTGTCGGGGGGAAAGGACCACCTGCCAATACGGCATGGGTATGAGCGAGAGGAAGGAAAAAGGCCCGAGGGACGGAAGGCTACATCATCACCTTCTACGCCGTAATTATACGTAGGAAAGCCTCTGAAAGCTAAGTCAACTACGACATGGAGAAATTTCCTACCTGAGGAACGAGAAAAAGTATGGGACCGAAAAGGGACAAATCTCAAGTCTCCTAAGGGCCGGCGTCCACCGCCACATCGGGCTTCGGACGATAAAAAGAATTCATCGTGAAAGGGGCAGCTTCCAGCTGCTTCCATATGACGGTCTAAGGGACGAGAGGAAAAACTCACACTCAAGCGGGGCAGGGGGGGACTTACGCTTCTTTGCAAACTCGTTGTATTCAAAACGAAAACCGTTCGAGGGAGTCCCACAACCAGGCGCAGTCGCAAACCGAGGAGAGGTCTCGTCTCTTGGGAAAAGAAGACACGTCAAGAGGGGCTCCGAAAGGCTTGTTAACTAAAAACCAGCTCCAGTAGACTCTTCTGGTGGTGAACCTACAAGAAGAATTCCCACGGAGCTGAACAACAATTCAGTCACCTACTAAAAGCAAACTGCTAGAGAGATGGAGGAGAAAGGGGACCTACAAGTTCACAAGCCATTTTCCTGATCTGTGTAGAAAAATGAAATCCAAGCATACTTGGTGGGTGCCGGAACGGAATTGGGGCATCTGGCGTGCCGCCAGGCTAACACGAGAGGGGCTTGCAACCAGGTAGATGAAAAAGAGGGGTCGAACCAGCGGGGAGGAAGGTGTCCGGGTTGACCTGATCCTGATGAAGACCACCTAAAGAAAGCGAGGGAAGATCGCCGCGGGTTCTAGAACATTTCAAAAAAGGTTCGAAACAGAAGAGGACGGAAAGGAGGCGAAATGTCACTACCAGTGAAGGCCTTCTACCACCTTGAAAGAGAGGGATAAAATCACACAACGAGAATTAAAAAGGACGGTACGGATTACTTCCTCGGCACCTAAAGGTGGGCTTGGAAAAACAAGAAGCACGGGACCTACGGCCTGACACCCGGATGGACTTCCCAGGACGCACGTTACCAAGGGACCCAATCAGTCTCAATATTTGATCTGCACTGATAGGAAAAAAAAGGGAAGGAGAACCCCGCAATCGGCACTCAGACGTCCGCTCCTAGTGAGGGAGGGGGGTTCGAATCCTACAAAATAAACAAAATCACAGGGGGAAGTCAGCTGAGGCATAATCAAACGGCGATCCCCGTTCAAACAAGTAGAGATCAAGAGCATGGGGATACAACCCCTCGTTACCTTCTCATGATGAAAGAGGATCGACAGAATACTCAAGATCGAGCAGTCACGATCGACGAAAGTGTCTCATTTCGACAGGAGAGGAGAATTCTGCACGTCCCAAGATCTTTTCCCAGAAGTTACCAGGAACGACTGGCCCCAGGCCGTAAGCCGCGCCGGGGAGAAAAAGTCAGAATAAAAGACTTACACGGGCTCGGGAAACCGCAAGAGCTGGAGCGCAAAGAGCATCCGAAAATCCTTCCCTAGCTTTATCGAAACGCCAACGTCGGCGTATGAGGGAAGAGGAAATATCTATCAGAAAAAAAAGATTCGCCTGATCTGTCTTCAGAAGGAGAAGAAGGAACTCTGATCAAGAAGAAACCCCGCCCTAGATCAGCGAGTCGGAATTACTCTCTGACGGGGAGAGGATCGACGATAACGTTGAGTCTCTCGAATTAATCTCGTAGGAATGAGGAGTTCGGGACGGGGTCGGGGGGGCTCGATACGGCAGACTTATATTTCATGAAAAAAGGATACTGTGCAGCTTCGTCTGTTATGTCGACAGGACTGGAGAAAGAGGGAGGTATGAAACCGTGCTAGGGGGAAGAAAGCAAAACCGCCACCTTAAAAAAGATCCTGAACTCGTCTCCGGAAGGAGAAAGACGATCGTCCGGCTCGATTCAACAGGGGGAGAAAAGTATCTACGAGCCAAGAGCGTGGACCCCTAAGTAAAATTCAACGGGGAAAGAAATCGCTCCGAGGAAAGGCCGAATATAACTCAAAAACAACACTTATATTATTTAAAGAAAAAAGATGGACGGAGGATCGGGGAGAGAAGGTGTAGTTGAAACTTGTGCGAGGGGGAACGCTCTTTGCTTCACTGGTCATCTCGGTCCCGATGGAAGAATTAGAGCCGGGGGGGGATCTGAGATCGGCAGGATCACTTCTACTAGAAGGACTCAAGGGAAACGTGTTAGTTGATAGGGCAAAGGTCCCTACCTTTCTGCATCTCCGCTATCGGAACGTCTGGAGAGTCATCAAAAGAAGAAAGACTCATCGTCTAATTTTATAAACATCTTAAGGCGTCCAGGAATAGATCAAACAGAGAGAAAGTCAGCACATCAGCCTTCAGAGCGACTCCCAGGAGAGGGGGAGGAGATCACGCAGCGCGTCAGACACTCTCTCCTCAAGCCGTCGTCTCTTTCTGTAGAGAGAAAGGGGTAGAGGAGGGTGCTGACTGAGCAAGAAGAAAAGCAAGGTTTCTGATAGCTCTTTAAATCTTAAGCAAGAAGGCAGGGAGGGGAAAAAAGTCGCGCGTCAACAGGGAAGGCGGCTCCAAGGATAGCAGGTAGTGGAGCTCCCGCTCTTAGGGGGTGAAAAGGAGAAAGTAGCCGGTGGAATGAACGTCGGCCTTCTCGGCAAAAGCCGGACGTCACAAGAGGAAATGGAAGAGGCAAATCGCTCGGTCAGTGGCAGCTGCGTCCGGGAAAGTCTACTGTAGAAAAACATACCGGAGTAAGGCGTTACGCTCGAGACGTTTGAAACGGGGATGTCGCTCGGTCAGAGGAGGAACCGTTTGCCGCGGGGGCTTGCTCCCCATCTCTTGCTCTAAAAGGACTGTAAATTGGAAAGGAAGGAAAAAGTAGGGAAAAGGACAGAGCAAGGCAGACCGTGCTGCTTGGGTGGGTGCTTAGGGAAAGAGAGAACACGAAAACGAGGAAAAAAGAGGCGACCTGCCGAGTCGGTGGCATACCCTTCCCTAGTTGACGAGAGACGGGGTCCCAGAATAGAACTTGGGAGGAAAGTACCTTTGTGCCCGTGGCCAAGTCCATCGGCTTGGGTAGGCGGAAAAATTTCAAGTGAAGCGGGTTGGGGGGAACTGACACAGGGTATGGGAAGGATCAAAGAGGGGAAGGGCTAAGAGGCTTCGTTTATCGGCGAGCGTTACGGGGTCGACTGGACTGGAACTAGTCAAGAATTTCTCGGAGGAGGGAGAAACGGTCGGGAAAGGGGTTGACCTGTTAGAGCACGCCGGAGGTCATGCACGAAATCTCGTCGGTGGTCTAAAAAAAAACAGATCCAAAGGAAAAGGGAGACACGGGGGAGAAACTGAGTCAGCTACTTGTTAAAGTCCCAGATGGGGCTGAGGACGGGCGTAGAAAGAGGAAAAGTCCGGCGGCCCCACACGTCAGCTGGGGGGGGACGGGGAGGAAAACATATCAGGGGAAATTTATGTAATGTAGGTTCCCGTATCAACCAAGGAGGAGTAAAATGCCGCGACGGGGGCGGTGAAGTGTACTTTTTTAGACGAGAATTTTTTAGGAGGGGAGGAAGGGGACAACACGTCGAAGGTAAAAAGGCCAAATGGTTCGTGGACCACCATCAGGGAAGGACAAGAACGACGGAGTGAGACAAAGATCGGGACAAGAAGAAGGCGTTGGGTGGGGGGCTAACTGGCAACTGGTTGTTTGGAACTCGAATGGTTGTAGTTTTGACGAAAAACGGGGCAACATCAGCGTCGGCCTAAAAGTCGGCTTCGTGGGACTCAAGAGAGGGAAGGAGGGAATTGCAAAAAGCTGTAAAAGGGGAGATCTCCACTGCGCTTTGATCTGTCCTGGGTGAGCAACCGGTTGGCTGTCGGCGCCCATGCCCTTCTTATAAGGGAGGGGGAAAAGATTCGTGTAGAATCGCCTTCTTCGGCACGAAGGTCGGGGCCAGTTCGGAAGGTCATCGTTGACGATTATCTGGAAAGGGGGGGGACTGGTATAAGGTAGGCCAGGAGAAGGGGCTTTTTCTCCGGGGAGTATTCCTTTGGGATGAGCCGATTCAGCGAAACCTCCTGTGGCGGTGGTTTTCCGCACCGACAGGGGAAGGTTCACCCGGAAACTGCTCTGGGAAAGCTGAGGGAGATGAGAATAGGGGACGGTGAAGCCAACATTGTCAGGGGAAGTCGCCTCCGTTGAGGAAGGGGAGAGCATGTGTCGAACTAGCAGATCGTCTGTAGGAGTATGCGGGGTCCATATGCCATATCGTCTTCTTCTGGGGGAAGGAGGAGTAAAGGGTTTACACTCTCTGGTGGGCACCGTTCAACCGGGGTCTTTCTTCGAAGAGAGTTCGACATAAGCCAGGAGAGCAACCGGGACGTCTGGTTCAGCTAAGCTCCGAGGAAGAAAAACTCCAGTGGTAACGGGAGCGGGGGGAGGAAGCTTGGAGACTGGAGCTACACGTTCAGAACCCCGAATTTAACAATTTTTTGGTGGAACAAAGTGCCCCCGATTGCGGATCGTCTTTAGAGAAGAAGAAGGGTTGTTCTAAAGCGTGTTGAAGAGTATCTAGGCGGGGAGGGAGGTTATATTCTTCTTGAGCGCAGAGAGGAGGGGGGGGGGAGTCGTTGGGGACAAGGGGATCACGGGGGCCGAGAATAGTAGGGGGGAAGTGCGGGGGAGAATAGGTCTACACCCTATGGTTTGCCACCTGGCGAAAGGCATAGGGGTTTTTAGGGTAGGGGCACACCAGCTTTGAGGGAAGTGAGTTCTGGATGAACGAAAATGTTTAAAAATCAATCACTGATGACAAGTAGTGCGCAGCGGGAAGGAGAAGAAAAGTCAATGAGATGAAGCATCAGAACCAAGGACATAGTTTTGGAACGACTGCTGAGCTGCGCGCAAGCTGTTCGTAGATGGAAACGGACGGGGAAAAAGTTGGTTGAGCGGAAATCCCGCGGCGGCCAACGATCCCTAGTGCAGAGAAAAAACGCGGCCGGCACGCCTGAAAGAAAAAGTCCAGTTAAAGTCTAAAACCCAAACCCCTGTGGCCTGCGGGACTATAAGAAAAAGAAGGGAGATATCTCCGCAGAGACGAAAAACTAACTCTGCGAGTGTGGTCTGCCTCTCAGAGATAATAAGGAGAAGGAGATACGAATACAGGAGGGGGTTAGTCTACCAGGCTACTTAAAAATCACGGTGGAGAAGGAGATGTTAACGCCCGAAAAAAACGATCCTCGCCCGGTGGGCACGAGGGGTGGAAAATTCTACCGCCCGAAGGAACCTACCTATCCCAAAAGGCGACCCTTCTAAGAAAAAAACGAAGAACAATGATCGATCTTAGATACGTCAATCCTCGAGAAAGCGACCGGGAAGTGCGCAGTCACGGGAAAAAGCTTAAAAAAAAGAACTCGCTACAAGAGATCGACGAGTAGGGGGGAACGTGGGTAAAAAACACGTTCCATTCGGCGACGTGAGCGCAAACGGGGAAGGGAAGTCGAACTATACACCGAGAAAACGGCGGTCCTGACCGCCGCAAAAAGGAGCTTAAAAAAGTCCAGGGGAAAGCCCGACTTAACGATCGACCTCAGGGGGGCGCGAAGAAAAAGAAAGGACTGGTGACCAAACAGAGAGGGGAACCCGGACGTGGGGTCAGCCTCTCCGAAGCCGGAGTCAATCGTGAACGCCAGCGAACAGCTATTTATACGGGAGAAAGAGAAGGGCTCACAAGTCAAGACCAACCGGTGCCCGGACAGTGCTCACCCGGCCTTCTCGACATGAAGAAGGGAATTCACCGCGAACACGGTGACCGGCACGTCGGTAAGGAAACGCCCCTCAAGAGGGAAAGGGGGGGGATAGTAACGCGGGAGGAGTCACATGCCCAGTCAAAAGGCGAAAGAAGACCATTACTACGCCGAGGCGACTTCGCCAATCTAATTCTCAGGGGAAAACGCAGACATGCCGACGGATACAGGGGGAGGGAATAAAACAGGATTCTTCGACATGAGGACGGGAATCGGAATGCACGACTGGCAGGTCTCCGGGTCTAGCGCCAACCTTCGGCTTACCGAAGAGAAAGGAATGCAGAACGGGGAGAAGAAGCACTGCTTCATAATGCGATCAGAGGAAGAGCTGGAAGAAAAGCCCTAAGCAGGCTTCGTCTTAAAGGCTGTTTGACCCGAGGGGGGGGAAAAAACAAAAATTTCAGGGAACCACAACCAGTCGCAGTTCGAAAAACCGCGGGATCGGGGAGAGAATCGGATCACGGGAAAGGGCCGTCCGGGCGGTATCCGACGGCTGGTACGACGAACCATGCCGGAAGATACCCTTCGAAGTGTGGCCGAAAAGGCCTCATCCCACTGAAGAGAAAAAACAGGACTGCAGCGCGACGTCGAAAGGCTAGAGTGGCGGATCGGAACCTAAATGTCACCAGACATGGGACCTAGATGGGGGAGAACAATGCACAGCCGACGGGGTTGGAAGGAAAGATGGCATAGGCTGAAGCAAGGGATAACACAAAACGGCGGCAACCATTAGCGGACCTAAGGGATTGATCAAAACCATACGGTTTCTCAACGTGCCGTTATGAATCTGGG
>Ga0179593_1494275_pt1 | contig 16288 bp, 20 predicted proteins | sample CZODoug2_1_08_16_FD_185931 | JGI IMG/M metagenome (GOLD analysis project Ga0179593, IMG submission 185931) | Vadose zone soil fungal communities from Angelo Coast Range Reserve, California, USA - CZODoug2_1_08_16fungal (PacBio error correction) | ecosystem: Environmental > Terrestrial > Soil >...
CGAACGGGGGCATTACTCCCACGATAGAAAAAATCAGAAAGCTGGAAGGAACGAAAAAAGACGACGGAAAGCCGAAAAAACGAGTCGTAGAGAATCACATGAAGGGGGAGGGGAAGTCGGCAAGAAGAGCGGGGACTCTGAGAAGCAAGAGCGGATGAGCTCCGAATAAGAAAGTAAGCAGTGGACAAGATTGGAGACATAGCGATTCTTTCAATCCTCGGGAAAAACAGAACTGATATGGGTAATCGCGAGTAAAGCCATTGCTCAATGGGGGGGAAAAAAAGGCAAAGAGCCAGGTTCTCCAAAACCGTCATCCGGCATGAAAACGAACAGAATTGCAAGAAAAAGAAAAAGGTCTCAAGGGAAGAGAGAAACTCGCCGGTGTCTACCGTTCTAGAATCCCGACCCATGCAACAACTAGGGAAAAGTCAAAAGCAAGAGTCAAGGGAAAATTACTAGGGGCGACGTACAAGAAAGTCGAGGGAGAGTGAGGTCACATGAGCACTGGTGTCCCGACGTTTCCCCGATGAATGGGCCAGCCCCAACGGACTAGGCAAGGCGTTGACCAAGGGAAAATGGGGGAACAGCTCAGGGCCATAAAAAAAAAGGAAAATATACGGAGGGCTATGGGAGCGCTAGACAGGCGCAGCGGACCGCAACATGAATCGGAGATGCCGGCCGTGAGGGATGCGCAGAAACAACACCTCGAGCCTGATATACACCGAGGGGCGCAGCGTGACCGAAAGACAGAAGACCGAAACGACACCGCAAAGGGAGGAACAAGAAAGAATAAAGTACTAACGAAAAGAGAAAGGATGGGGCTAGAAGCAGGGAGAAAGGAAGAAAAATTCGCCGAACACGCACCGCTTCGTGGTCTAGGGTAGGAAGAGGAAAAGGCCGGGGCTGCTGGAGAATGGAAGGCAAGGAGGAGGAGGTGAGGTTGCGGCTTCGCAATTGCGAACGGCAAATAATATAAAGCGAAAAAAAGTGAAACAATATGCACACAGGCGACAAGAGACCAGCCTTTCTCCGGGTCGCGAAGGGCAGAAGCCGGCTCGCACGAACAGCCGAGGATTCGGACAAAGCCGAGAGACTCCAGGAAGAGCGGGGGGCAAGGCTAGAAAAAGGCGGGGGGAATCGGCATGGACTCTGGGCAACAACGGGGTGGCCCACAAGCAGCGTCTAAACCGGATTTGCAGAGTGGCTCCACTCCAAAGAATTTACTGAGTCTCAGAAAAGTCTCGGGCTTAAAAGCAACGATGTTCACTGCCAAGTACAAAAAAAGGGCTTAAAATTTGACTATGAATTGAATCCTCCTCTGGCAATGCCGAAAGCTCGTGCCTCCCTGAGAAGCGCATGGGAGGCGTCCGGTCAAGAGTCCGTGGTGGAGGATGCCAACTGCAAAAAAGGTCAAAAGCAGCGTGGACCGATCCGGGAATACGGAGGAGGCAAGGGCGAAACCCGGGGAGGAAAGGGCATCAACAAAGACGTACTAGACGAGGCATCAATGTTCAGAGGGCATTGAGGACCAAGGGAAGAAGAGGTAATAGGGGAACAAGCGAATGGTCTTCTGGCACAGCACAGGAAAGAAGAATTGAGGGAAGAGCGTTCCACGGCTGGGCGTCAAAAGGGAGCATACCGGGTCTACGCTGCGAAAAACCGCGGGGAAAGAGAGAATAGCCGTTCCCGAAGGCACAGGGACATGGAGAAGTTGAAAGCGCGGAATAAAAGAGAATGTCGTGCATAAATAAAAGAGTCGTGAGGGGCAGAAAGAAAGGTGACTGAGAGCCCTTGGGACGCCAGGGGAGACGAAAAAGCCGGGAGAAGCGAGGGGGCAGACTGAGTTTTCCGGAACTTCGGGGGAGAAAGTCCAAGGTCGGATTAGATAGGGGTTGTGGGGTACGAATCAGGTAAGCGTCGGCAACGATCGGAGAAGGTCTCAGCGAACGCCCAGGGCCGAAGAAGAAGAAAAAGACAATGAAAGGGACGAGAAACGTGAGATTGCTGCATGTGAGGGCAGACGAGAAGTGTGAAATTGAAGGCGGAAAAAAACAAAGGGGAAGCACTGGAGTAATCGAACGGCTCAAACTGCCCTCGGGAACAGAAGTGCGTGACACACGATGAAGAAACAAACAAAAGGTTTGAGGATGCATAGCCATTAGACATAACCCGAGGTCTAAGCGGGGCGCATGGAATCAGTGGCATGGGGAATCACGGAAGAGGAGGGGACGCTCTGTGATACCTTGTCCGCACTGCGTAGAACGTACGCAGACGTGCAAAAAACCAGGAGGCAAATCACAGGCGCGGCGGAACGAACACGTCATCGTAGAGGCGCCGAGGCCGGAGGACAGTACGAAGGGGGGAAACAAGGAGCGCGAACGGAATGCGCGTCGACGGGAGGTACGGGGATAGAAAGGAAGGTTACGGGCGAGCCGAGAGGGTGGCAAACGGTTAACAAACAACGTGCAACCCGGGCGAATCTTAACACAACCGGAGAGGCCCGAGGAAGTGAAGTGCGGGGTACTACGGCAACCGGAAGTGATAAAAAACGGGGTGAGGCAATAGTGAAAACGGGTTGACAGAAATAGGGGGATGAATCCTGGCCATTGGGGTCCAGAAAACGACAGGGAAAGAAGAACGTTCAGGATTAACCCTGGTGGAGAGATGGATGACTGACACTGAGGGTGGGGGAGTCCGCCAACTACATTGGGGGACTACCAAGCGAATCCTGGGGGGGGCCGAGTTCCGGAACCGCACATTCTAACTCTAACCATTTTCCAGGACGGAATAAGACGGATTCAAAAACCAGGCACGCGGATGGGCCAAGGGTCGTTTACGGTCGATAAGGACACTGGCAAACGGAAGTATTATGAAGGGCTGGAAAAACGCGCCGCACTCGTATCGTCGGTGTGGTCCTCGGACAGGCGGGCGTGGAACCGAAGAAAGGGACAGAAGACCTCCAATGGCCATTCTGGTGGGGTGGCAGAATAGGAGGCCAGGTTAGGGAAGAGGCGAAGCCACAACGCTCGGGGAGTACCGGATAACATAACCCACCAAGGACGTCCACTTAAAAAGCGAAAAAAAACGCAAAAAAAAAAACCAGGAAAGCCCAGGGAAGTCGCATAAGAAACGACAACTAGCGGGGAAGAAAGTCACAGATAAAATCAGTCAAAAGCCAAAACGGAAGGCAGTGGGAGGGAAAAAGGCAAAACGAGAAAAGAGATCCGGGAAGGATCTGACGGTTTGGGGTGGAGTGGCGGGCCCAATAGAGTCCGTATCTAAAGGCCGAGAGGGGGCAGACTGGTGGGGTCTGGAGGAAGAACCTCACGTGGTCAGGATGCAAACAATCTAGAAAATGGAAAAAGACGGAGAAAGAGCCGCGGTCAAAGGGCTGCGACGGTGTCAACACAACGTCGGCAAACCTTCAGCTGCGTCCGGGGACCAGATGGCCCCGTCTGCAGGAAAAAAAACGGTAAGAAACGGGGGGAAGCTGGGAATCTGAGGGCAAAGTCAGGCGCGGAATTAAAAGAGCGGGACGAATGACGTGTCTCCGAACTTAGGCTGAAAGAGAGACACGTCCGTTGGTCAACACAGCAATAATATTCAAACTTCAAAGGGGACAGAAGACATGAGTGACACGGTGACCGGGGAGCAGGGAATCCAACTTTCCAGCGGCAGCCAAATTAGGAAGACATGCATGGGACAATGATTCAACGGGGAAGAGAAAAGAACGCAAAATGTAACAAAACCCCGCGTATCGGAAAGGGTAAAGCCCGCTACGCGAAAAAATGGGCAGGACAAAAAACGGAAAAAAAAGAAAGAGTTCGCTGAAAAGGGAATGGAAAAGAAGTGGAAAAGGTAACAAAAGCAGAAAACGGGATAACGACTTCCCAGAGGGTGAGCAGACGCCCGGAGACATAGAGGCACATGAGGGAGAAATCAAGTGGGTTTGCCAACCATCACCAAAGTTGACGGGCTAGGCAAGCGAACAAAGAATCAAGCAGTTCGTAACGGGGTTATAAAGCAGACCCGCCGGAATAGCCAGGCAAGATGATCGGGCGTCACAGAAAAACAACTTAACCAAGAAGGGTGGGCATAACAAAAGACGAAAGATCAACGGGAGTAAGGACGGGAGGATAAACAGGAAAAAAAGCTTTCGAGACTGAAAAGATAACAGCCCGGAAGCTCTGCGATCATCACGCAGGAAATAAAGACAAGCTGCTTGAACGTCGGTCAAAAAGGCTCGAAAAGGACGAGCGTCAGGAACTCAAGGGTAATTGGGGGGGGGAAAAAAAGCCAAAGCTGAGCGAAGGAAGGTGTGGTGGCGTACAGACCGCCGCGGAGTGGAAAAACGGAGAAGAGAAACACGGGGGCTAGAAATCAGAGGGCACCGGGGAGTAGATTGCACAAGGGGGGAAGCGAAAGGCTTCATTGGAGATCAGAGAGTGTATTCCCAGAAATCAAAGCACACGAAGAAAACGGGGAAATCACCGGGGCCATCAAATAATGTCAAGGAAACAAAGAAGAGCAGCCATACGCTAATGCTGACATCATCAAGGGCGCCTAGTGGAACAAGAATCCAGCGCCTGGGATGAGGCCGGTCATATAGGGAGTTCCCACTGGGCCCAGGAAGGAATGTTAACCTGAGTAGGGGGCGCGGGGAGCAGGAGCGAAGGTGTTGCATCCAGACTGCGGGGGCACTATGCAAACAGCAGAAAAATGCAAGCTGGGACAGAGGGGAAAAAACGGGAGAAGTCTCGGGAAGGAAAGTAACGATCAGTCGATTGCCCCGACAACATAGACGAGAGGGGATCTAAAATATCGACAAAGGGCAAACAAGGTAATGGATTTTCAATAAACTAGCAACGGCCGTATCGGATGACGGTGGGTGTATACGGAAATTTAATGTCTCGTGAGGGTCGGGCGGGAGTCAGCCGGAGAGAGCCAAGGGGGGTCTCACGAGCGCTAAGGGGCGACCCCACCGTCCAACGGCAACATTGGCCAGAAATCGGAACTTCGCGTCAAGAGGGACCCTATCAGAGAGGCATCAACTTAAGTAACCTCCCGAAAGTCCCTGCGGATCAGAGACAAACTCAAAAATAGCAAAATCTTCGGATATGTAGCTCGGAAAAAAGGAGACAAAACAGGGGGGGGGGGCTAGGGGGTCTGGGTGAGAAACCGAGTCACCCGGGTCACCTGCTACTTTGTAATTAGGGGTCTTGTCTGGTTAAAAATTGGGGTTTGTGTCTAGGTGTGGGTTGCTCCTGTTGGTGACAGGGTCGCGCCGAGGTTGGAGCCGCGCGTCAAATAACGATTGAAATCAACACTAAGGGCATCTCTAAGTAACACTCTAAAGCATAGCGGGAGGTAAACTGGATGACGAGCGCGGACCCGTTTAAAAAAGCTGCGCCAGTACGAGGTCAGTGAAAGGCCAGGGAGAAGACTCGCCAGCACAGACATCAAAAGCAAGAAGAAAAGACATCGTGCAGATTAAGGGGGTGAACGCGAACGGGTCAACCTCGGCAAGCGCAAGTGGCCATCGAAAGGGGAGGACAATAAAGGCGAAGTGGCGAGACGTCTCGGCAGACAAGTAAAAGTCATCTAAGGGGAGGTACGCTAACGGCGACAAGTGGCCGGACAAAATCCTCGCAACCTGCCCAAGGAGAAGGCCAATGAGAAATCGAACCTAATGCACCGGGACGCGGCGCTAAGAACGCCAAACGGAAAAAGTCTCGTCGGGAAGAGACTTCCCACAAATGAGTCCCAGAGGAAGTGGTCTTCGGGTGAAAAAGCGATTCATAACCATGGGAGGGCGCGGGCGTCGGGGACGAAGAATAAAGTCAGTAAGTGAAACTTCTGGTCCCAGGTGAACCACTACGGAAGTTGACCAGAGAATTCACGGCAAATATAACAGTTCACGAGGGGGGGGGCACAGGTGTAGGGCAAAGAGCAGGGCATCTTGAGTGGGCGGCAATTACGGTGCCCAAAAAAAGAATTAAGAGCGACCACATCCAGCCAAACTAATATGTACGCTAAGAAAAAAGGGAGAGGAGAGAGAAGGGCCAGGGATGCTCACGGTCCGATCAGAGAAAACGGTCGTCTCAAACTACCAAGCTGGACAAAGAAATTCTCGGCCAAGGCTCAGGGCGATGACAGCAAAGCGCAAGGTGAGACGTACAGACGTATCGACAAAAAGCTCGGAGCAAAAAGGGTGGAGGGGGAACCGCGTTGGGTCTAAGGGAAGTGCTCAAAAAAGACACAATGCCAAGTCTTAGGCCCAATGAACAGAAGAACAAAAACGAAGGATTGAAGTTATATCGGGGAAAGCACAACGACAAAGACGATTGCGCTCTTCGACGGCATGCGCTTAAGGTTTCGGAGGAATGGAGGGGGGAAACAGCAGGAAAGGAAAAGGGAAGGCAAGAATGAGACAACCCGGTGAAATCGCGATGGGGTCGGGACGACGGAGGGGGCAAAGAACGAATCGGAAAAGGGCGGGGTAACAGGAATTGGTCAAACCGAGGAAAAGGCAGCATGCAGCAGGCGAAAAGGCGAACGGGATCTGGGGGGCATGAAACAAAAGTCGGAAAAAATAGGAACAACCGCGAGCTGCGGCATAACCATGGAAATGTGGACAAAAAAAACTGTATTCAAGAGTCTAGAGAGGGGAAAGGGGCTGGATTCAAGGCTCGGGTGTCAACGCAAAGGAAGGACGCGCGCGGGAAAACCAGGTGCTAAGTAAAGCAAAAGACATGCGCACTACCGAGAAGAGCGAGAGAAAATAAGACGGGAAAAGGCCTCAGAATGGGCGGTACGCGCTGCTGCTGTAACACATGGCGCGCCGGGTCGGATTCGATGGGGCTTCCTATGAATAAAGCCAAAAGACGGGGGCAGGGAAAAGGTGAGGCCACGGGCTACTGGGGTCACAAAGGGAAGCGGGGGGCGCCGCCTGCTTAATAACGACACAGACACTAGTCCTCGTTAAGACTTACACCGACATACTCAAAAGAGGAGCAAAGTCTGGACTGGAGTCGGTCTGGGAGTTACAACACTCACTGAACGCGACCAAGAAAAAACCAGGCTCCTTGGGAGGGACGAAATGAGAACACACTGGGGCTGCAAGCGGCAAAGGGACAGCAGGGAGTCAAGGGAGGGAGCATGGGAGGAACACTATGAGGAGGGCAACGGAGAGAGCGGGGAAAGAAGGGCCTGTCCTTCGCAGTGCAGGTAACCTATGATTCGAGTGGGCGTCTCGTAAGAGCAGAATGGGCTCAACCGACGGGGGCACAGAGTGGGAAAAGAAACCACCATAAAAAAGGAGGGAACTCGAGGGCCAAAAAGCTTGGAAAGATCGTCTTCCTCAATCGGCAAACCTCGGCAAGGACTAAGACGTAATACAGCAGATCTGCGAGAAACACGGGAGAGGACGAGGGGAGGAGTGGGCATGGCGCCATGCAACGAGAGCCACGAAGCCAATAGTAAGGGTCTAGGCGTCGCGACTCAAAGGTAACAACTACGAAAAAGTGCTGTAGGCGGATAAGGGTTGAGGGGTGAGGGAAAGCGAGCGAGGGTGACAAAAGCCGAAGAAAAGGAGAAAGGCGAGCAAAAGAGGGGGAAAAATGAATAGAACGGTATACGAGCGGGTTAGACCGCGACACGGCGTGCGCCAGCTCAATCATTACAATGAAACACGACTGTTCACGATACAGCGAGAGAAAAGGTGACTGGGAGAAGAGGACTTCCCGAAGAAAAAGGGGGGGATGAGGGTGCAGGCCGCCTCCGATGGAAGGGGCGAGACCCTACGAAGTGCCCTTTTAAGCCCGGCAAAGTTTACGCAAATCAACGATAAACAGGCATTGAAGGATGACACGGTGGTAGGAAGAAAGAAGGGGACCGAAAGAGAGACCGAAAATAGGAAAGTGTAAACAGAAATTGGGGGGAGAAAAAAAGAGAGAGAGCGGTGGCATTCTGCTCTTGACCAAATATTCGGTGACCTATACGCCGAGTTATCAGAGGGCTGGAATGGTGTCGAAAATGGATGATCGACGAGAAGGGAGGACAGGAAAGCGGGGGGATCGTCCACAGGAGGAGGCTTTGTTGACGCGCTCAAGGGCGGCGAATCGCCAACATCTGAGAAAAGCCGGAGGAGACGGACAGGGGAAAAAGATGCGGGGCGAACTTACTCCAGAGGTCTAAGAAGCGTTACATCGGATGGAAGGGGAGAAAGAATCTATCGACAGGAGAATTTAAGGGAGGGGAGAACGGACAAATACGCAAAAGGGTTGAGCCATACATCGGTCAACACGAGACCACAAGAAGATTGAATAGCGAAGTCCTGAGAAGGGGACTCAATGATCATTGGGAAAGCGGGGCGAGAAAGGACTAGCCCGCTGGACAAAACTCAGACTCGACCCTGGGGGGCGGCAGAGGGGGATCGTCTTCAAAAAAGGAGGGAACGAGGCTGGCGACTCTCCTAAGAGCAAGAATCAAGGGGAAAAGATTTGACTCGAGGCACGCCAGGGGGGGAAACCGGGGGTCTATCGTGGGGCAAAAATAACTGGTGACAAGGGTTAGGGGTGGAGAGTACACTAGAAGAAAACCTCAGCTCGCCTGGTAAAATAGGGCCCACAGTGTGGATGGGCCAAGAAGGCTGAGACGGAGAGGGAGTATTGGCTGAGAAAAAAAAGCTAGACGAAAAAGGGCAGCAAACCCTAACGAGCGGCATGGGCGCCCATATACCCAAGAAGAAGAAACTTTCGAGTCGGAACGGGAGCACAAGCAGAAGGGATACATAGAGAAAAAAAAAGATGGCGAAGCCCTCGAGGGCTTGAAGTCGCCTGATTGCGCCCCTCATACTCGGGAGTCTAACTCCCAGCGGAAGGGCCTCATGGGACAGCGACGAAAGGAAAAGGAAAGAAAAGGAGGACAGGGGGTGTACTGACAACAAGACCCACTGGGGAGTAATCACCCGTGGGGCTTACATAGTGAGTGGGGCATAAGACCAAGGAACGTCAAAGCGCCAAAAAAGGGGCCAAAACGCGCAGGTACAAGCAGCACCAATCAGCCTTCCAAGACAAAACGTCGAATGCTGACAAGGGAAACCTCTACGAAGATGATGACCTGCGTTCATCAGGATCCGTCAAAGACGGGCAGAGCGAGTAAGTAACAAAAAACCGTGAACCCTAGAATAAAGGGACGGAAATAATAGCTGCTTGACGAAACTCGACCAAAGATGGCTCACACATGGAGGTCTGTAGCTGGCGGTCGACACAAGCAGAAGGGGCGGATGAAAGGGAGGAAGTGGGGCCAGATGATGCCGGGGTCGCGATGGCTGGTGTGCGGAGATGGGACCCAAAAAGGCAGGCGAGGGTGCGAAGACCGGCGCTACGTCAGAAGCGACGAATGCCTTGGGAAGAGGAACTTCGTGACACGTGAAGGAGAGGAAAATCGATGGCCACACCCGCGCGGGCCAATTAAATACGACCTGGAAAGTATAACAGAAGTTCAGAGGGAAAAAAATCAAAAGAAAGAGAAAAACGTTGGGAAAAAGCCTGAAGTAAAAAGCAAGGATGACGGCTTGTCAAACCACTCCGAATAGGCAGTCGCATCCGCCTAGAAAGAAAAAAAGAAAGAGTTGTGCGTCAGGACCGAAGAGAAGGGCGACTGAGGAAACCGAGTGAGAAGCGAAGAAGTCGGTGGCCCCTGGGGAAATAGAGCTGCGAAAGCGTTAGACTAGAACGTGAGCAGGGAGAGCGACACGTGGGAAGGGTGGCCGAGAGACGCCCGGAAAGAATGGCCAATCAAAAGCTTCGTGCGCTGACAAACACCCGTGACTCAAAAAGCGGGGGGCGGAAACGCGCGGAAATCCAGTTAAGCGATACGCAGGCTGTGAAACGACCAATTTCTACCAGCAAAATAAACACATCGCGAAGTGAAAAAATTGGGGGCGAACGAACATTCTTAGCGAAGAAGGAAAAGGGGGACGAAAAAGATACCATCGTAACCTTTTCTGTAATCATGTGAAAAACCGACTGTGACGTAACGTTACGTCGAAAGAAGGCGACTTGAGTATGCGGAACAGGCAGAAGAGGTACGGGGGGGACAAGGTGGCACACGTAGCAGCACACACTCCAAACGAAGAACTAGGGAGGTGTAGTCGAGAACCATGGCATCAACGGGGAAAAAGGACAAGTCCCTACGTCAGGACGGTACGAGAGATGTGGCATCCCAAGACTGGAGGAAAGCCGAAGGAAAGCGACACGCGGCAGGGCACAAAAAAGGCGGTCACTCACAATTTGCGGCAGGGAGGAGGTGAAATTGGAATGTGAAAAGAGTGGTGGAGCGAGAGAAAAGTAAAGTGCGGGGGAGTCACTAGACAGGCGGATGACGTGGCGAGGACTGATTGCACCCATGGACCGGCGTCGCCCCGAATAGACCAGCCTCGGTTCTAGGAAGGGAAAGAGAAGGACCGGAGGGCAGAAAGAGAGTGGCGGGGAGGAATTCTGGCGCCCTTGAGTGTGACGTGACTGAAATTCGAGGCCGGCACAAAAGGTACAAGAAGAGGACGGGGCGACAACTGGAGGTCTTATGCAAAAAGTGGAGTGGTCGGGCGAGCGGAGGGGGTCCCGCGAGACTGGACACAGGTGGTTACTGTATAGGGCAAGCAAAGGGAGGACGAGGAGGGGGTGAAGAGCGACAACTCGAGAAGACGGACACACCTGGAATCACTAAGTGGCTGGTAATCTTAAAACACAAGGCCACCCAAACCCCAGTAAAAAAATAGGGCCGCTGAAGCAGGGGGGGCTTCCAGAGTGAATCGCCCACGAGATGGGGAACAAAGTGCACGCAGGAGGGGCAGGCGTCGGAGAACTGTAGGTCGGCGTTCCAGGGGAGTAACTCAAAGTCTGCAAAAGAGAGAGACGCACGGGACCGCATCTCTGGGTCCAAGCCGTCCGAGTGACGTGAGCGCGACACGGCGGGACTCCGGACACCAAAGTACGGGGTTCGTCCTGGACAAAGGTGGGGCATGCAGTGAGCAGGGGTCCCGACAAAAAGCCGAACGGATGTGAGAAGCAGGCGGATGGGCCAAGGTCGACACTCCCGCACTGCACCGTACTCAGGTAAAACCCGTGGGAATAAGAGACAGAAGGCAAAGTCGGAAAAGAAGCATACTAGGGCTAATGCGGCGAAGAAGGAAGAAGGGGACTAGCAGGTTCGTGCGTGTGGCGTTGGGGGGCAAAAACCCATATCTTCTCTGCGGAGGTACTTGTAAAAGTAGAGTGAGGGCGCAGAGGTCGAGGAGCCACAAAAGAGGATAGGTAAATGCATCAGCGAGAAGTCAACAGCGGAACGAAACGGAGGCGGGAGCGACATTGTGCAAGGTCACAGCTGTGCAAGCCAAGCTGAAGCAAAAACAAGAGTAACATAAAAGCAGGCGGCAGGAAAGTGCAAGGCCGGAAGTTCAATATCTTGCGGCCACTGGGGTGGGAAAGCAGGACGAGGGGACGTAAGGTCCAAAAGAATCAAGCTGAATGTTATCGATAGTGAAACCGGGGCCGGACTCGGTAATACAGAAGCACGGAGAACAACATAATAATTCTCTAATGATCATCGATTGAAGAAAACATTACCACAACCCAAGGTCGGCCGTAATCACGCTGTTACGAAAAGAAAAAGTGGAAACGAAAAATGGAGGGACAATTTCAAGGGGGAAAGGCGGAAGCCGCGGTAAGAAATCCATTTACGCGCTTCCAAATGTGAGGGGCCCGACAATAGTCGAATAGTGCGGAGACTGAATTTAAGTCGAAATCCGATGACCCAGGGTGGGTACACCGTGAGAGGAAAAAGCTGTGGCAATCAGTATCTAAAGAATAAATAGCAAAACCTCATGAGGTAAGGTAAAAGGGCACGATAGATTCGAAATGGCCTGATCCTTACACTGGGCACTAGGGCAGGCCCTGACTACTCTGTCGGATGGCGAATGAAGCAAGTCAAGTGGAAATGGAGGCGAAAACCGATCACACACAAAGTCGCAGAACAGGCTCAAAAAGTCGAAAACAGCTCACGGAAGGGGAAAAGGCTCCATACTGAAAATGCAAATCGTTTTAACTTGGGAGGAAGAGGAGTACCATCTGGGGTACATCGTATAATTCTGGCACGACTAAAAACCGCTAACAGGGACGAAAAAGGGGTAGAGGGCAAGTGACAGAGCTTGCCAGTAAAGGGTCAACGATCCATTCTTACGGGAGAGGAGATAACCTCCAAATAGGCGTCCAACAAGAGATCAAAAGAAGAGAAAGCGCGGCATAAAAACGTCATAGAAAAAACACGGTGCAGGTAACGCCGAACACCAAGATTCGAAGGAAACGGGCGGGAGAAAAAATACGGGCAAAGGGAACTTGAAAACTCGAGGGGTGTGCTGGGAAAGCGACAGTGTGGAAAAACAGGGTGAAAGGCATCAAATAACGCCGGTTAAGCGTAAGAAGTAGAGAGAGCTGGGCGCTAGTACCGTCACGAAAATGGGGGGAGCAAGTTGGGGGCGGGGTGCGAATACATAGGACTTAGTCTAAGAAAACTAGCAAGATCGGGGAGGAAAACACTAAGGAAAGGAGTGAAGAAAAAAACAAGTCCAGGAGGGCGGCTTTCCATCGGTGAGGGGGTAGGCGGGCTTATCAGGGGTTGAGGAAGGCAGCGGCGCCGGAACACATGCCCAGTCGGGAGAGAATTCACAGAGGGGGGAGGAAACGAACAGGGCCCCAAACTTGAAAAGAAAGGTTCGCGAACGCTTGCAAGTATCTCCGATATTTGGGGGGAACAATACGGGGAGGGGAACTCAGTAAAGAAAGATGGGAGGTCACGAGAAAAGGAAGAGGGAATCAAATGGCCAGTCGGTACCATGAGAGAGGGAGGCCTATCCTGACCGGGATGGAGGCGAGACGGTGGAGAACAAGCGGAACCTGTAAGAAAAGGGACAGATGTTCTCGAGAGAGGTAAAAAACAGCTCGAGGGAAAATGGACCGGGCTGCAGTAACCCAAAGCCACGGGAATCGCGGAATAAAAAGACAAACAAAAAAACCAACACAGGACACACCAACAGAGAAAAAAAGGGACAACGTATATACAAAGCACACACAGCTGAGCACACGGTAACACACACCAGGAAATGAAAGCACACACTACCAACACCCCATCTGCAGAAAAAACAAAAAGAACGGAAAGGAAACCGTATGACGCAACAAAAAAAAATAACAGACAACACAACACAGAAGTAGATGGGGAAACGGAAAAGGAAAGTCCATCAACCGGGAGACAAGGATTGCAACGAATCCCGGGGAACAGGACATGAAAGCAGGAGACAAAAGGAGTGGGGCACCTGGAAAGAGGGGAGAAAAAAGCAGTAAACACTTAAACCTTGATGTACGTTCACGAAACGTCCCAATCAGATCGGAAGCACGAGGACCAAGGCGGGGCAAGACGGAGGGAGGGAAAGACTGATGAGGCGGAGGAGAAGGGAAACTCAGTCCCCTTAGGTCTGCAGACAGACCTGAAGAAGGTCCCGGCTCCTGGATGAAAAGGGAGTCAGGCCAAGTAACGGCAGACTAGGTACTAAGAAGGTCGCGACTCCGTTACGAAAAAAGGAGGTAAAAACAAAAACCCTCGATTCGGTATAATTTCGGCAGCATCGACAGCGGCGCGATAACAAGAAAGGGGTAGACGAGAAAACTATCAGAAGAGACACAGAGAGCAAAGGGGAGAAAGAATAGACGTTGCGAAACTCCGAGAGGCTACTTTACAATTTAAGAGTCCGACGAAATCGTGAGGGCCCAGAGCAATCAGCTTCAGCGGAACGGAAAAAGAGGGAGCTACTGTCATGGGCTGCCAAATAAAAACTTTTGAAAAAAAATCCTGCCAGAGGAGGACGGTCCGGGATACACGGGGGATCGCTGAAGGTGGGAAGATAAACTGGAGCGCATACGGTCTGCGAACTGATAGGCTCCAAATCTCTTCACACATAGCGAGTGGTCTGACAAGAAATCAGCTTCACGAAAAAGGGGCGGGAATTAGGGGGGTCGACTTCCCGAACGTCGAAGGCCACGCGCCAGATTCGCTCAGCACGGGCCAGACATAAAAAGCCTGTTCAACAGAGTAAGCGGATGTTGGAACTTGAGGGACGGAACGTGGTCCGGACGCAGCGTGGGTATAAAAAAAAGGTGTCGAGATCGAGAACTGCCGAATGGAGCGGATGAAGCGGGGATAGAGAAAGACATTCTGCCAGACTGCCAAGACTTCGAATGTGGGGAGTCACTGACCGGAAAAGATGAGAAACGAGCGAGGGGGTGGCTGGAGGATGGCGATGGGGGAAGATGCCAAACGCTAAAGGAAAAAAAGAGATAGGCAAAAACTGTTCAGAAACCTGAGAAACTCGCCCGTCTGACGCAGGCTATCGATAAAGAGTAAGCCGCGGGGGATAAACCCGACCGAGACGCAGAGAGCTGGGAGAGGGAAAAAAATACATCAAGGAGCGACTGCATACCTGGCAGATACATCCTGGAATAGAGAAAAGAAATGAGAAAAGGGACAGGATCTGGCACAGGGTCGTAAGGGGTCATGGAGCTCAAGAGTCAAGATCACGACCGGTGCAAAGAGTGGAGGACAACAAGCAAAGCAGCACGGGGGATCGGCCGATAGAGGAAGACGGACGCAATTGCATCTTATTAGAAAAGGGTACGGGATGGTCACGATCCAAGCCCGAAAGAGGACCCCGCTTCACAAGAGTCGAATCAACCTGCCGAATCAAAGGAACGTAAGGGGAAATACGCAAAACACTATGAAAAAGAGACAAAAAGGTCTTGTCAAATCACCCATACCCGCGAGGGAAAAAAGAACTAAGAGGCAGAGGCATCAGGGCAAGGACGGGCCACAAGCTATCTATACCGGTAAGGACGCGGTCACGAGCGAGAACAAGAGCGAGAAAAGGGGTCGGTCTACGGTAGAGTTGAGAATATGGCGGCGCCGGTAGACTCCGCTCCGTGCTCGGGTGCGTCAAAAGCTTCCGATCACCGGAGCTTAGGTGGCCTACTCGCAGGTTCCATGCGTGCAAAGGAGCTCGGGGGGACTGTAGTCAAGGCGCCGGTACCGGACTTCTGCTTCGTTGAGACACGCTGTCTATGCAAAAAGGAGTCACTGCAAACTGACAAGCGCACTGCGCAACTGTCACGAGGGGAAAAAGGGGGAAAGAGGAACGGGGAGAAAAAGCAGGGTTCCAACGGAGGAAGAAGCGCGCAAATGAAGGACCCAGGAAAACATATCAAGACGAAAGAGCGCTCAACATGAGCGAAGATCGGCAGAAAGGAGGGAAGGAGGAAAGCCCGCCTCCTCCTGAAAGAGGGACTAGCAATCACGAGTGAGGCCTGGTCGGCACAAGGGAGGGCGTCGTGGACAGTTGGGAGGAAGGCATCAATATAACAGGCAAAAGCAACTGGGGGGTCGAGCAAGGGGCCGCCAGGAGGATCTCAACAAAAAATGAAACGGGGAGGTGGGAGAGGGGGGGAGGGGAAAGAGAGAGGACTGGAGGCATTCTGCAGACGTGAAACACCCATAGATCGTCAGCCCTGCAATTTGCGAAATGCTGGCATAGGAAAAACTTCCAAAGGAAGGGCCGGCGTGAAAGGCAAAGCGAGGTACACATGCAGGTTACCTGCGGTGCGCTGAAGCAAAATCATAAAAAAAAAAAAAACAGAAAAGGCCGTCTCTGTCACAGCGCAAAAAAGGACGGGCAAGAGGAGTACTGCGGGAGAGTGCGCGGCGAGAGCACGGGGCAGCGAGGGAAAAATCTCTTAGAGAAACATCGTGATGTTAAGGAAAGAAGAGCGACAAACTGGCTCCTGTGTCAACGTAAAAAGAAAAAGTGAGCACCATAAAAGGTCACTTCTAGCTGACACAAACAAAATCCGCCTAAGGACCGGCGAGGCCGCAGGGAAGAAAGGAGATGTACAAAAGAGCAGGGGAAAGAGAACAGGTGGCTATTATAAGAATCAAGCATGTCCACTCGAACCTAGACGTCCCAAGTGGGCCAAGACAGGAATGGCGACTCGGACGGACAAAGACTGGCAGAACAAAAAAATTTCAACAACTATTCACTTCGTCCATAATAAGCAGACGAGTCAAGCCCAAAGGGGCCAGCGGGGGGGGGAAATCGAGTCACGCCTTTGAGGGAAGTATAGGGGGAAAGATATTTGAATAAACGTCTTGATAATAGACATTCTCATCGCGAAGGGGCCACTGGGGT
>Ga0179593_1275271_pt1 | contig 16285 bp, 14 predicted proteins | sample CZODoug2_1_08_16_FD_185931 | JGI IMG/M metagenome (GOLD analysis project Ga0179593, IMG submission 185931) | Vadose zone soil fungal communities from Angelo Coast Range Reserve, California, USA - CZODoug2_1_08_16fungal (PacBio error correction) | ecosystem: Environmental > Terrestrial > Soil >...
TTTTAACAACTTAGGGTTGAAAAATGATCACATCGAAGAACTTCAAGAAGGAGAAGAGGGGAACTGGAAAAAAAGGTCCGGAATTTGGTCGAACCATGAGGGCAAAAAGACGGAAAACCTCTGGAAGAAGGGTAAAAACATTTGGGGAGGGAGGTATAAAGGAGAAGACGTAAGTAACAGACACACGGGGTCAAATATTGGGGGAACTAGGAAATTAAAAAGGAGCCGGACTAGGTTGGGGGGCTCTTAGCGGACAAGAAGGAACCGGAGGGTAAAAAAAAATATTTACGGGGGAAACTGGAGGACCGATAAAAGTACTAGGTGAAATGATAAAAAAAAATAGTCGTAACAACATAAAGACACTAGGAGAAAGTCGTCAGAGGAAGAAAGGTAATACTGAGTAGGGTGAAGAAGGGGGGATCACCGAACAAAATCGCTCGCATGGAAAAAAGTCCTACATGTCGTGAGGAAACCCTAAAGGAGAAGATGACCGGACAGGAGATCAAAAATAAAACTTAGAAGAGATGCCACAGTTTAAATGGTCGGTACAAATTCCCGCCGGGCCCGATCACAAAGGTCAATGAGGGGTAGAGAGACAAGTGACCGGTGTCATCCGCCATTCTACAATAAACTAGTAGTCTCGCAGCTAAACTGTCACAGCGGCCGTCCGAACGCTGCGTGAAAGAAAAGGCATTTATGGCTTTCCCCGAGCGTTAGACATCGCTGCTATAAGTGACGAGAAGGTGCATCCTGGGAACCTCTTTTCACGCCTGTGCTGAGGAGGCGCGGAGCAATCGGCTACTGAGAAAAGACGAACAAAAGCCCAGAAATGCATGGAATTCAAAGGGTGTCGCTGTCGAAACCAGATTACACCGAATACGATGGGGCGATGGACGCGTGGACCGGATATCGAGAAGAATGCCAAAAAAAAAGGACACGGGTGCTTATCAGACAGGGCTACAACCGAGGGACAAGGAGTGTACCAGGAAAAGACCAAGGACGCAACTGGGTACGCCAATTACCACAACCTGGTTCACAAAGATTACGACAACAGCCGGCCGACTGAAGCCGAGCGGAGCAAAAAAAAAGAAAATTCGGTCTCACTCAGAGAGAAAAAAGGGTGAAGGAACCGACGCGGTTCATTGGTAGATCACCGGTGCCCGAATGGAGACGGGAGTCAGGGTCCTAACGAAAAAGCGAAAAGAAGAATCGCAGAAAAACAATCCCCATCAAGAACTACAGTCTACGACGACCTGCGTCCAGCGAGACCATCGCTACTACCGTCCACCGACTTGTTCCCACAGAGAAAAAAAAAGGTATAGAGAAGGAAGTCTATGAAGTGACGACGGCTCCTCTCGCAGAGGGTGACGGCACCTCACGACCCGACTAGGAAAAAGAAGGGAAGAAGGAAACGTTCAAGTAGTACCGGCTAGGAAGCAGGCAGCGGGCAGAAGAAGGAAATTGGTAACGGAAAGAACCTGAGGAAACGCTTATACGAAAAAAGAAGTCTACGGGGGAGCAGGAAGGAATCTCCTGGGGAGGAAGGTAACGGTCTGCAGAGACAGATAGAGTCCGCCCTAATGTTTGTCCGATGATTACCGGACGCATCTCGAAATTCAAAAAAGGGTGAAAGAGAAAGAGAAAAGAACTTAAAAGGGAGGGGGGGGAGAACCCGAAGAAAGGGAGCCTCCTGCGCATGAGAAAAGAGCGACTATAACCGGACGGACGCAGCCAAAAGATTGATGGCTTCGATGGAGCAAACCTTGGGTAGGAAATCGCGTAAACTTAAGAGGGGGAAGAAAGAGACTCAAAAAAAAAGGGGAAGAGATACAAGAAAAAAAAAGCGGGGTAGTTGAAAGAAGAGCTCAACGAGACACATCGAAGCAAGAAAAAAAGTAGTGCAAGTCTACAATCGTGTACCGTAGAGCCTCTGAAGAAGGAAAAACACAGAAGGGGACAATGATTGCAAGAAAGAAAAGAATTTGGAAGTGACGAATAAGTCGTCAGTTCAAGCGATAATGTTCGAGAGGAGGCATAAACATTCAAAGAGGAAAACAATCAGGGGAAAAAGAGGAGGAGGTCCAAAAGAAGAGGGGAAGCTCAGAAAAAGGAAAGTAATGCCACAAAATGGAAGGTGCACTGAAGGCGCGGAGGGTGGGAGGGCTAATCTGAATGGGAAGGAGTAAAGGAGGAAAACGCCCAAAGGGGAGGGGAGAAAGGAGAATCTTCAAAATGTTATGGAGGAAAAAAAAGAAAGAAGACAATTAACTAAAAAATAAGGGGAGTGCTGAAAAACGTTTCAAAGACTGAGGGAGCTGTACTTTACAGAAGGAGGAGAAAGAAATACGAGGGAAAAGGAGAGGCGGTCCCTATGAAGGAATTACAGAGATAACTCGTAAAAGGAGTGGTTGAAAATGCCCACTGGGGTTGTCGGAAAAGGGGAAGGGGGGGAAGGGAGTGAGAAGTCCGACAGAGGTGGTCCGTAGATACTTGTGGGGTTCAAAAAAGGGGAGGGAATGGGAAATTAGGCCAAGGAGAAAGAAAGCATAGTCCACGAAGGGGAAAAGGATGATACTCTGGAAATAAAGAAGGTCAAGGGGGGGGAGCGACATGAACCAGAAGAGGACTTTAGGCTTATTAAACGGTATGATTGTGCAAAACCCGAATGGAATCAAGTTTTTGGGTGGGGACTCGAGATTGACAGTCATAAAAGGAAGAGTTGTAGAAAAGAGGGGTTCAAATGTGGGGAGTAGGGAGTGGCACACAATTTTGGTGCCGTCCTTGCGGAGTTCAGGAACTGGGGGGAGAAACTTTGAAAATGGAAAGGAGGTGGGGGTCAAAGGAAATAGGGAGCAGGAAGGTAATCAAAAAAAGGGAAGCAGCGCGCTATCTCCAGAACACAGCGAAACCGAAGCCCATAAAAGGCAGAAAGTTTACGAGAGGGAGCCCATCAGTCCACACAGGAAGACCGGAAGAGTAGGGGGGTGGGGGAGAGAGGGACAATGGATACGAAACGCGAATGCACCGGATTGGAATATGAAAACGCCTTCTGCAAGGTCTCTTTCGCGTCTAAGGAGACTGAGAGGGTGGGACTCAAAGATGGGTACTCCAATCACTTATCCGAACAGAGTATGAAAATGAATAATGTCAGAATTGGGAGGGGGTATCTTCAAAGGAAGCCAAGACTCCTTAATTGTGGGGAGGTGATCTGTTAGAAGAAGAGGAGACAAAAGTCTAGAACCCGCCCCATTTGTGGATTTATCGGGGGAATTCTTCTACGGGGTTCGAAAATGTTAGATAAAAAATGGGAATAGCAAGAAGATCTCCGCGAGAGACGGGGATCGGGCCGCGTCGTGACCGGGACATATCCTTAGAGGGATAAGGGTAAATGTAGGACAAACGCCATGCTCGCGATACGGCTGCTGCCCTTCAGGACAGAGTTGCGAGCTCAAGTATCCTACGACAGCTTTCAACGCCGCGGCGCCTCGTATGTCGACTAAACTGTTTGGTCGTTTTTGATGGAAAACCTCCTACTCTAAGTGGGACGCCACCTACACAGAGCTTGCGTGTGGAACAGAAATTGGGTTGCGCCGCGCGCGCAAAAAAGCCAAGAGGGGGGGAAGGAACGAAAGGGACCGGGTGGTTCAGGCCCCCCTTGTGCCTGAATGTCTGACATTGCGTACCGGCGAGGAAGCGGAAAAGATGTTTTGGAGAGGGACGAACCAAGAGGGTGGCTCGGGGGGAAACGAATCGTCGAAGAAATCGGTAAGGGAAATGCAGAGGTCACTCACGCTTGGAAATCGGAGATTGCACAAGGCCACCGGTTTTGGTCAGGGAGTACGCTTCTAGGAACGGGGGCTGAAAGATCGCGCACAGTTCACGAATGTAACGAATAAGTGCTGGTCGAGGAAAAACAATTCTAAGAAGGAGGGTAACCATAAAACCACAAGAGAACGAACACTTTGGATACACGTGCCCGTATTCTGGGCAGTAGAACCGGGGAGTGGCCGCTGGCGGCAAAAGTGGGGTGGCCTTTCAGAACCAGGGACGGCGGATCTCTACAACAACGGAGATGAAAGAGAGAGATCCCTCAGGTGTAGGTAATAAAAAACTGCTTCCGACATACGGCAGATACCCGTTCTCCTGGAAAGCACGGCAGGAAATTTGTTCGTAACGCGAGGTACTGGGGTAAACGAGCTTCTTAGCGTTGGGGCGGTTCGTCGCCTCCGCAATGAGATAGCCGCGTTTGATACTGGGGAAAGGGGGGGAGAAAGGGACGCAGGGGCTAATGGTACGCGAATTTACAAAAACTTGAGGGGGTTGCCTGCAAATCGGATAAGTTCCGATGCCCAATAAGTTTTATGCAGATCGAGGTAAAAAGTAACTATTTTTGCGACGACCATTCGTTTAAAAAGCCGCCAACTCGTTGAGAAAAAAAGAAAAAGCATTTAGTCGAAACCAGGACGTGGGGCTTAAGTCATACATTCGATCGGCGAGGGGACTCGAACCGGCTCGTCCGGCTACGTTCACGGGAGCCAAGGAAGTGTCACTTCCCAAAACCATGGTCTGAAACGCAAGCTCAGGTTGGAAACGTGCGCCGAGATAGTCGTAGGTGGCATGCTCGAAGGGGAGAAAACACGAGGAAGACTATTACTTCTTACGGCGATGTGAGCCCTGAAACGGAGAAGGGCAGCCGGGCCACGCGAAGAGTACGGAAGTCGGTGAGACCGAGACGGCGGAACCTATTGAGGAATAAAGAGATGGAGACGGAAAATGGGAGGTGGCAAAAAAATGTTAGTGTAAGGGGGGGGGGAAAGGGGAGAAGGGAGGGGAAACAGGGAGGGGGAGAGTAAAGAGGTAATGGAGAGCAATGATGGAAGATGAAGAAGAGCGGAAAAACGGAAGGGTGTAGTGAAAGGAGAAGGGCGAAGGAGTAAAGGAGAAAGAGAAGGGGGGGGGTAGAGAAAGGCAAGGGGCGAAGGAAGGGGGGGAGGGGGAGGAGAGACAGGGGAGGTGGGGAAAGATGGAGAGGAGGAAGAGAGGTGAAAAAAGATGGGGGGAGATAGATGACAAGGGGGGGCTAGTGAGGAGGGGGGGGGGGGAAAGTTAGGTGGTAAAAGAGACAAGAAAAAGAGGGAGGGGCAGGGAAAGAGGCGGAGAATGAGGCGGGAGGCGAGGGGAGGGGCGTAGAAGGAGGACAGGCATACAAGTAAAAAGGGGAGTGGGGGACGAAGAGGGGGGAAGGCGAGGGGAAAATAGAAGGGGAGAGGTAAAGCGTAGTGAAAGTTGTGCGAAATGGAAAGCGGGGAATGGCAAGAAGGTAGGGTGGGTGGGAAATAGGGAGAAGAACGCAGGAGAGGGAGGTGGGGAACTAGTGGAAGAGAGGGAAGATGAGGGTGGGGCTGAGGAGGTATGGACGAGCTGGCGTAGAGGGGAGGGGGGAGTGTAGGGGGGGAGGAAGTAATTGGGGGGAAAAGAATAAAGGGGAAGGCGGGAAGAAGAGAGGAGTAAGGGGGGGAGACGGGGGAAGAGATAGGAAGATAGGAAAAGTGGGGGGAGGAAGGGCGAGGCAGGATTGGAGGTTAGAGAGGGTGGAGAGAGCAGGAAGAAATCTGCCAATCGGCATAGGTCCAGACTGCGCGCACGGGCTTCTCTCAAGAAGGAAGGGAAACGAATGGGTATCGCATGGTCAGCCAAAGCAAAGCAGCCAAATCCCGCAAACCAAGTGTCAATCTTTTAAAACTGGAAAGAAGCGGGTCTTAGTAAGAAGAAGAGAAAAGCATCCCCATCCCCTTCGAGGGGCAGGCAGATGAAGCCTACCCTATACTGTTCACGACAGGAAACTATCTGGTCAGGGAAGGACAAACTTCGGGCTTACCAAAATCGGGAGGGGGAGGGGTACATCGGGGGAGGGGGGGGGACTATCAATGAAAACAGAAAAGAAAAGCAAAAAAGAGGCGGAACCTCATTTCAAGGCTATGAGAGGGAGCGAGGGCTATTACTATCCGTCATCTCTCCCAAAGAAAGAAAGAAGGGCTCAGGAACTGTGGAGGACGGGGGAAAAAGATTCTCAGGGAGAGAAAGAAAAGATCAGTGTGGAGCGCGTGTTCCACCTTTTATCGGAAGATCGGAAGAGGAGAAGAGTTAGTGACCCGACTCGACCGAGAAGACAAGCTACCACCACTACGAGGGGAAAATGGGACGGAGACATCCCGGAGGAACCAAGGGAAAAAAAACCTTTTTTAAAGGAAGAAAAGAAAACTGTGCCCAATGGAACGACAAATCCGAGCAGACTGAGCAGTCTCAATAAAAAAAAAACTTCAGGGGCGTGCGTTCGCCGAGAAAAACACAGGGGGGAGAAGGAAAGAAGATGGGGAGTCGGGTGAAGATACAACGTGAAAGAAGAATACGCGAGAAGTTGAAAAAAAATTCGTGTCGAGTACTCCTGGGTCAAGAATGAGCAGGAAAAAGAAAACCAGAAGAAAAAGAAAGAGCTACACGACCGAAGACGAAACGCGCGGGAAAGAAGGGACAATACAAAAGATTGTTAGGGTGTAACCAAAGAAGGAAGAAAAAAACATCGAGTTCCAGGCAGTCTGGAAAAGGAAGTGAAAAGACTTTGACCACGGCAAAACTCGCGCTGGTCTCCAGCAATGGAAAAAAGAGAAGCAAAAAAGCGAAGGGAAGGCCCAACGGAGTGTGAAGTGGAAGTTGGGGTCATGTCGTCTAGGAATACAGTACAAGGAAGAGGGGAAGGGAAAAATGGGGGGATCTGGAAAAATTAGTTCCTTGAAGAAAAACAAAGAAGCTCTACTTAGGCAGGGGAATCCCAACCTCTCCGTGGAATTAATTTAACTTTAGGAGAAATGGGGAAGAGGATTCGTTGGGTTAAAAGGGGAGAGACGATGTGTGGGGGAACGAGGATGAAAAGGCGCATCGCCCACAAATCAAAAGCATGTAAAGCTAGGACTTCATAGGAAAGCCGGGAGGTCAGACTCATAAAAGCACAGTTGGAAAAAAGAAGCAGGGCAGCAGTTCAGAGAAAGGGAGGAATGAGCAGAGAAAGTTAAAAGGGGAGAAACAAAGTCTGGGGGAAGTTGCTGTCGATGTGTCCGTCCAAGTGGGGGATTGGGGAAAATGAAAAAGAGGGGGGATTAGAAGATCAACACCAAAAAAAAACTTTGTATGAAAAATATACGTAGAAAGACCCAGAGGGGGGGGGGGGATTTTACAAAACAAAACAAACTTCACAATCGACCATAAAATAATTGGAGGAGATCAAATAGGAGTTAGAGAGAATTCAAAAATTCTATTACCTGAGAATTAGTCAGGGAAGGAGGTGTTGACCATTGAGGGGTGAAAGGCCCTCCCATTGTTGGAAGGGGGGGGAAGGTGGAAGGAGTAGTTCAAAGAGATGAGGGTACAGGGAGAAGGAAAAAAGCGACATCAGGGGGAAAAATAGTATCCTCACAAGACGAAGGGGATGTCAATTATCAGCCACTTTAAAGGACAAAAAAGTAGGGAAAAGGACCCCACCAAAACACCCGGAAAGAGGGAGGGTTCTAAGTGGGCATCCTTTAGGCAGAGTATGGGGAAAATGGAGGGCTTCAAGCGGAACGTTAAAAAAAAAAGGTTCATTTCTTCCTAGAGACAAAGGTACCTGAAAACGAACGTTCTGAGGAAACGGAAGAGGCGGAGGAGGGAAGGGGATGTACAGGGGCATAAGGGGGGGAAATCAGTAGAACGGAAATAAGGAGGTAACCTATTAGGATGGGGGGGAAGAAAGAGACAAAGGCGGTATGAAATTGGTGGAAAAAACAGGAAAAAAAGAATTGGGGAAGGTACGGTATTTACGCTAGGGGGGAATCACTCCTACATGGAAAGAGAAGGGAGTTTTTGAAATGGAGTTCTGTTGAGAAAAGGATTTTGGTAACGAAGGGGGAAAGGGAAGCCGGTCTAAAGACTGAGTGAAAGATCCATTAAAGCCGGGAGACCATCTACTGGGGAGGAGGATGTCCCCCTTTAGGAAGAAAAAGATTTACCTAGTTTTTGGGAAAGAGCTGGAACAGAAAAAGAAACCTGGCCGGGTGGAGTGAAAGGAGTTGTGGACATTGGGAGATTGTAGGGGAAAAAAAGGGTTGGTTCATTCAAAAGGTTAAAAGAAAAGTCAGGAAACAGTTGAATCCTTGTCAAAGAAGAAGGTGGTAATAGGACAGAGGGGGGGGAGATCCGGGGACTACACTCTGAGGGGGGTTTTTGTGGGGGTTGGGAGGACAAAAAAGCCACAAAAAGTCAGACATCTCAGATAAAACCATAAAAACCAAGGCAGGGAGGGTAGAAGTGAGGAAAGGGAGAGGGAATTGGCTCGCAAGGACAAGACCAGGGAGCAGGGAAGTTAATCGGGATTGTGGGCGAGATCCAGAGGGCTCGGAGGGAAAAGAAGGCGCATCGAGAAGAAGCCTAGGGGGAAGCAGACTGGGACTTTCTCTTTCTGCGCAGTCTAGGAGGAGGATGGGAACGAACGCGAGGGTTGTAACCCGAAAGAGGTGTACGGGGCACGACAGAGTAGGAAGGAAAGAGGGGGACAACCTGAGGGGGGGGAGCAGAGAAATGAGGATACTAATGACAGGGATGGGTGCTTGGGGGAGGAACTTGAGGCTTAGTCAGGAAAGATTTCTTGAGATAACCAGGAAAGTTCCCGTGGGTAAGGGGTCGGGGAAAATTCACGGGTGAGAAAAATGGAGATAAGAGATGGGGGGGTAAGATCCTCTCAGGGAGATCTGACCTAAGGGATCATGTATCTCAGAGTCTGGGTTTTCTCCAAAAGAGACTGTAAGAGGGTAGACACATGTAATGAAAAGGAAAAAAAAGGGGGGTACTGATATGGGAGGCGTACTTCACTGCACTGGAATCGGTCAGAGAGGCAACAGGAAGGAATACTAAGATCAGTCGGGCTGGAAAGTAGGTGGCATTTGGGAGACACAATAGGGAAAGGAGGGGGGATCGCACGAAATCATGACTACTCTGGGAGAACGGTTGAAAGAATTTGGGAGGGGTGTAAAGAAAAGTTGTGCGGAAGTGCCCGCGCCTGAAAAACGCAAACGCCATCGAGCCGGAGAATGTCCACTGTTAGCAAGGAGGGGGAGTGTGTCTGAAGGGCAAAAACGCCAAAAGGAGGGGAAAAAGAATGGTTTTCGAGGCGCAAGAAACCAGAGGTGTGGGAAGATGGGAAACAAAAAAGGAAAAAGAAAAAGAATCGTCCCGACACGATAACCGATGGTGGAGCATCGGCCGATGGAAAAGAAAGGGGGGAATCATACAGGGAGGGGGTCAAAGGCGCGGATCACTTCGGCGGGAGCCGGGCACCAGAGAAGGGGGCGCACAGGGGGAAAACCTGCCGACTCTAAGGGCGGGGCTCTACAGACAACAGAGAGATTGTCATTGGGGACAAAAAAAAAAAAAACACAAAAATTTGGGAGTCCGGGTGCCTCGAGAAGACATGTGGAAAACAGGAAAACGTGTATTTGAGCGGATGGGGGAGGAAAAAGAGTTTTGTCATGGGAAAGAAAACATTAAGCTTATTGATTATCAGAAAGAGAAAACAAAGGAGTAGGAAAAAGAGAAGGAGATGGAAAAAAAACCGTAAAGTTTCTGTGACGGAAAAATGGCCGAACTAAAAGGGCCAATACCTTTGGATCAGGGGAAAGAAGGAGGCAGGTACAAAAAAGGGGGGGTTAGTCGCGCTTGGTGGGTTTAAGTGGTGGGAAAAGGCTAGTCCAGAGGGGGGAGGGAGCGCCCCCAATCAGTAAGAGAGAACGGGGCGCAGTAAAGGGAAAAAAAGAGGTTAAAGAGTGGAAAACCCTTCGGTGTGCCTGAAGCACAAGACTCTCACTGCCAAGAAAAGACGGTTGATCAAGAAAACTGTAACAGGGAACGAGGGCTTTAAAGAATGAACCATCCTTAACAAAAAACCGAGGTTCCGCATCGAAAAAATCTGGAGGGAGAAAGAAAAGCGGGGGTAACGGGAAGGCAAAGGACATCACTCGGAGGCAGGGGAAGAAAGAAAGGTCGTGCGACGGGGCGTGAAGGAAGGTCACGGAAACCGAGAAAAGGAGGGATCAAAGATATAGGTTTTCAAATTTGCGTCCGAGAGTCAGGATGTGGACCATTAGAAAGCCTAGATGTCGGGAAACATGGGAAACGGGGGAGAAGGGGAAACTAGAGAAAGGAAGATCAGACTATTTCACGCCTATTAAGTGACTTAAGGAAAGCCTACCAGAGCGAGCTTGGAGGTGTCCTTTCAAAGAAATGTGTCGGGGAAAGGAACGAGAAAGTCTAGGAGGGACCAAACCACGAAGAAAAAGACATTACGCTCTAAGGAGATGACCTAAGAGTCAAATGCCGGGGGCGACAAGTTGAGAACAATAGAAGGGGGGCCGCAATAATCAGAAAAAAGGGAAAGCTTTTCTAGAAATACTACCTATGGGGGCGAAGTAACATCCTAAAGAAAGAATCAAATCCCGCAGACGTGGAATGAGAGCAATAGAATTTGAAAAAGAGGGGAAGGGGGAAGAAAGAGGACTTAAAAGGGGAGGTCGACAAAGAGAGGGAGAAATCGCTTAAAGAAGGGCTCAGAAACGAGAAAGTCAAGGAGGTCTGTACCTCTAGCAAAGAGGTGCTGCGGCTAGGCTCTGCTCATTCAGACTGAGTAAGAAGAAGGGGGAAGAACTCAAGAACCCGAGGGAAATAAAAGAGGGGGAGCTGAAGCACCATCGTTCCACGGGAGAAACGTCTAATTTAGATGCTGAGGAGTTGAGAGGTCTATACGGGAGAATCGACTGGTCATGGAAAGGGACAGAAAATCGGGGGTGCGAGGGGGAAAAAAAAACTAAGGTGGGGAGAACTACTCACGGTAATACAGACGGCAAAAAATTGGGGGAACCAATTAAGGCCACCTTTTCAAAAGTGTAACGAAAAAGATGCCGAAGCGATCGGGACGAAAAAATCTTAACTTCTGTCAAAAAGAAAAAAACAATGTTGAAAAAGAAAGAGGGTAGGACGGGCAGGTTGAAAGGTCACTATCAACAAGGGCCCCATCCGAAGGTAGAAAAAAGTGCCAACGAGGCATTTCCCCTTCTGACTCTGCGCCTGGCCATCAAGGCAGAAAACTACCTCAAAACCGAATCTACTAAATACCGAGCGGAGGAAAAATAGTCGTGAAAGAGAAGGAAATAAAAACAGGGTGAATGTTTTGACCCAGAAAGCCGACTCTAGTTATGACTCAAATGAGACGTGACCGACGGAGAAGTCTCTCCGGGGAGGCCATAAGGGACTGGCACGTCAAGAAATGGGGGATCACAATCCTATTCCAAGGGCAGGCAATAAAGTCTTGGTAACCTACTTGGTCTCTTCTAGTGGGGAGGAAGAAGAGGTCATAAAAAGGGGGTGTGTAGACTTGACTACCGAGTGAAAGAGGAAGGGATCCAAAATCACGGAAAGAAGGAGACTTGGAACTTCCTCTCGAGGGGTAGAGGGGAGATCTATGGCCAGATGAGTCGTGGCGCCTGATCAGGAGGGGGGAGAGGAATGATAACGGAAAGCTAGGGAAAGTACTCGCTCTTGTGAACTCCTAAAAAAAGGAGAGGAACTGGAAAAAAGTGCGGCGCAAATCCTGTACATCCGCAAAGCCTCCTGCGCATTTCCTCGAAGCAGAGCTCTAACGGAAAAAGGGGGGGGGTGACGGCAAGAAAAAAAAGAGTGGGGGAGGTCGATTTTTAGAAAAAAGGGGGGGGAGGTTCGCGATCTTTTTGGAGGGTGAAACATGTGGGATTCTATTAGAACAACACAAAGGAAAGAGAGCGATATCATACCATTCGGGGTGGGGGGTCAGACAACGTGGCAAGAGCGAACAAGAACCACTTTTGAGCTAAAATAGAATCACATCAATTAGGAGGCTACAACTCGGTAGAGAGATCTTCAGCAGGTCGGGGGCGCTTGCAAGGGAGGGAAAGCTTGTAGGCAAAGGTAAAAGGGGGTAAGACGAGGGGAGAAGGAAACAATATCTAACTTGTGGCTAGATGACGGGAAGGGAGACTCTCGGCAAACATCCTTCTAGGACTAAAACTACTCTATCTTTCAATAGCCCCGTGAAAGTTCCTATGCTATGGACACGGGGAGGTTAGAAGAGCTTTATTAGGAGGGCATCTTTTTCAGGGAAGTCAAACAAAGGGGACGGGAATCTGCCAGAGCATGTTCATGTATGAGAAGACAAAGGAACGGACGAAATCGTGGGGGAGGGAAACTGAAGGGAGGGGACATCAAATCTTGCGGTACAAAGGCAGTATTGAATACCATACGGACCGTAAGAAAGCGGTCACCGTATCTCCGACATGGAAATCAGAGGGGGAAATATTGAGAAAAAGGGAGTGTGGTGGGGGAAACCAGGAAAAAACTCGTTTAGTGAAGGTGAATTCAGTGGTCTCAGCCTGAAAACAAAGTGGAAGGAAGGGGAAGGTAGGTTGTAGGTAGGATGTCTAGAGAAGGTCCTTCAGAGAGAAAGGAAAGCGTCTTCGTAAACTGGCATCTGCTTTTCAATGTGTGAACCTAAGATACAAGAAAAAAAGGTTTGTTCAACCAGGGGGGGGGGAGGCCGGTCTTAAAACCTTTTAGGGGCGGTGGCGCCCGAATTAAGAGGTTGTTGGTGAGCATCTCGCGCAGCTCAGCGGCCGCTGTTTGTCGGTTCAAAGAGGTTCCATTGGTTGAAGGAGGGTTCGGTCACGAAACCAGTGGGGGAAGGGGGGGACGGCGGAAAAAAGAGGGAATCACGGGGGTGATCCCGAAAAGGGCAATAATTGAGTGGTTTGTAAGACAAAGAGCTTTAAGCGAGGGGAAAAGAAAAATCATAGATGCATCGAGATAGGGCATCTGAAACGCGCGCCCACTCCGCGCAAAGGGGTGCACTGACAAAAATCGAGGTCCCAAGGAAAAAAAAAAACCGAGCCGGTCCATGTGGGAGGGTTGGGAGCCTCTGATTACTCGCTCAACCTAAACGCAAGGGAAGAACAGGGGGGGAAACAAAAGAGAAATAACGGCCGCCGCCGCTGCCTTGCTCGTTCTGGAAACAGATCCTCAGCTATTTACTCATCGGGACTTGGGAAGCAAAAGGGGGACTAAAAAAAAGACGTCACTCTTGGTCAACAGTAGAGGATCGGTCAGCGCCCGCCTCGCAGGGGCCTTGAGCGGGTAAATACTGCGGGGAATTCAGACACTCTTCAGGAGGAAAAAACCACAGAACCCTGGGGTAGTTAAAATCGTCGGCGTCTACCCTGTCTATAACGCGCTGGTAATCGCCCTCGACGATCAGATCGTCCCGTGGCAATTCATCGGGGGAAATGAAAAAGAGGGCGAAAATACATTTAGGACAGGTCCATGCGACGCGATGGCCGCGGCTGCCCTTAAGCTGCAGCGGATGCCAGAGGAGCTACTCTCGGGAAAAAAAAGATGAAAACCGAGGGTCATGTTGGTCTACACATCGGCTGAATGGGCACAACAAAAGAAGAACTACGAAAAGGAACCTTTTAAAACAGAGCATGGATGGTCCAGACCTGGTTTTGGGCCGCAACTACCCATAAAAAGGAAAAAAGACAGGCGAACGAGAGGCCCGGTCGGGTCCCCTCGCCGATCGCGTAAGGCTGACTGCCTTCCGCAACCAAAGGATCATCAAATTGGTGGTTTTCTATGATCTAAAAAAGATTTGGTTTACGGAAGAGGGTCAGGAGAAGGAGGCCAGGGAGAATTAAAAATAACGGGAGGGGCGCATCGGGGCAGAAGATGTGGCGCAAGTCCAACTAGTTTGTAATTCGAAAACTTGAGAACAGGCTCCATGCTAGCTACTGCTACAGTTCACTACTTAGAAATTGCGGGGCGAGGAAAAATCCAAGAGGGCTAAAGGAACCAGAACAACACAAGAGCGAAACAACTTTTAGTAGTGCCCATATACAGTTCAAACAGAAAAGGGGTATTCCGGTATGCTGAAGATACTGTTCCAGAATTGAATAAGCGGAAAGTCGAGAGAACAAAAAAAGAGGTGAAAGAGAGAGAATCCCCGTCAAGGGTTCTGTCAGTCCAACCGTCGGGTCCGAAGGAGTGGGACACTTTGCTCCTGGCCAGAATATAGTCACGGTACTCCAAAGTTGTTCGTCTCTGTTTGGGGGTGAGGGGACCATTCTAGGCGAAATCTTTTGGATTCAACGCATCTGTAATCGACGTCTTCGGGAAAGAAGGGTTCAAGGAAGGACCGGAGGAAGCGGAAGTGATCCTCGATTTATACAAACCCTAGGGTTGCCATCGCAAGACTGCCTATGAAAAGCTTGTCTCTGAATATGTCACCGGGGGGGGGGACGATTCTTTAGCTACATGAGGGGGAACAAATGAAAAATACCACCTCGGGTTCGAGACGCGAAAAAAAAGAGTGAGGTCGATCTCAGGGAGCACGGAAGTCAAAAGTCAATCATAGTATATTTTGGGAAGTGAACTTACAGTAGGGCCGGCCTCGAGCGTTTGCGGAGGAGCCGCACTCCTCAAAACAAAGGGGGAGAAAAACTCTGTGTGCAACTGGAAAATGAAGATATAGGAGAGGTTGTGCCAGGAGCCAGCTCGTCGTCCGAAAACCAAAAGAGACATGAGGAAGAGGTCTGCAGGACATGGGGGGAAGAAGACATATTACGGAAGGGCATCCTCCGAACGGCGTCATGCGAATTTCCTACATGGAATGGGAAAAATCTGTTCCGTAAAAGAAGGATCCATGATACCTAGCGAGATGCCCTATGTGCGAGGAAAAGCGAGTTATCTGCATGGTCGCCAAACCGAGCCAGTAAAAAATCAACAAAAAACAAAAAAACAAAAAAACCAAAAAGAAAACCCAAAGTGTGCCCTTTGTCCGCGAAGGTGTCTGAAGTACAGCAGACCAGTCGAACAGCATCAAACACCGGGGCGGCAGGTAGCTGAACCGGGCAAAACCAGAAGAATGTGACCCAGCAGAAAAGGTAAACTACTTGTCGTCGTCCACTCTGTCTGGCGGGAACACACGGAATCGCTGCGATCCTGCCGACAGAACGAGCAATGGAAAAAAATGGCGGAACCGAAATATTTCCACAGTGAGAAAGAGATAGCCGTCTAGAAAAAAAATCTCGAACACCCCGAATGTGGAACCGCTAGGGGTGTCGCGTAAACACCCAAGTCTCAGGTGCGCGAACTTCAAGGGAGGGGAGAGGGGAGCGTTAGAAAATAGGAGCTGCTTGAGTTCGGGTTCGGGGTGGGGGGGGGCCTGAGCAGGGGTGCGACCGATGTGCGGGGTGCGGCACTCGCTGTCTGTGGAGGTGGGGGCGCATTACAAGCGACGCACGGAGGACCGAGAAAAAACCCGGGGGGGACCAATTCGCCAACCTGGGGCACACTGGAACCGAGGTGCGCTGCCGCGAGCGACCCCACACACCCCCCACCAAAGAACAAAACCTTCTTAAATCGGGCGCAGCAGCACACAGTTGAATAATGACAAGAAGAGGTCTCTTGAGGGGAATGGATCAACCTGCCAACGCCGATAGGAGAAGGTCCGAGCAGTAAAACGTCGTGCTTCCGAATGGCCCTAACTCAAGAAAAGACCGCCAAACAAATACCTATCTACGACGAGGTCGGCGATACACTAGCTTCAACCTCGGAGAAAGCGACCACGAGTGGTACTTTGGGCCCCAGCAAGAAAAACAAGAGGGAGAGAATTCTAAAATGATGAATCGGGACCGACGGTCCGGAGAGCAGTTGTCTTTCCAGAATGCAGGACCGAACCCGACGCGGCCGAGGACCGGTGTCCCAGCAAAGGGGTCAAATCCTTTGGGAAATTAGCTTCTAGGAAGACGGAACAGAAGAGGGAAAGAGGAAAGGGTGACTTATGACGACCGTAGGAAAAGCTTAGACGAAAGCAGGCGACGGGCTCCGTCCGCTCCTGGAATGATTTAACAAATGCTACAGGCCAGAGAGAGGGCGGGGGCCGCCGCAAATAAGAGGTTGGTACCTATTAAGGGCTACCGCGCATCTCGACGCATCTTCTTGTAACGAAGACGGAGACGTCACTTAACCAATTGCGGCCCACCTGATCAGCCCTTGCAAAGCCCTGAGCTATCGACGCGAAGAGCGGCGAAGACCGAGTTTGGGGTATAAACCAAGCAAAAATGTTCTAAGTGGGCCGTCCCGTTGTGATCGCGCGGAGTAAACTTCACACGCGGGGGAGGAG
>Ga0179593_1484011_pt1 | contig 16285 bp, 20 predicted proteins | sample CZODoug2_1_08_16_FD_185931 | JGI IMG/M metagenome (GOLD analysis project Ga0179593, IMG submission 185931) | Vadose zone soil fungal communities from Angelo Coast Range Reserve, California, USA - CZODoug2_1_08_16fungal (PacBio error correction) | ecosystem: Environmental > Terrestrial > Soil >...
GAAACGCCAAAAAAGGATGTTGCAAGGGGTTCGTGGCAACTTTTTAATGTCCTATGAATAGGAGAAAGCCCCTCTGTGAGGGCTCGTAGCGAGAATAAGAAAAAGTCGAAGGAAAGAAGTTGGAGCGATTCTAGACTTTTCTTGTCGGTCATCGAACCAGAACAATGTTGGATAACGAGGAAACGGCAGCGGGTTAAGGGGGAAAACCAGGGGGAAGCAATAACGCAAAAGAAATCAGGGGAAAGTATGAAACATTCTCGTTTAAAGGGTAAAATGCCCTTCAAACAGAAAGAGGGTGGGGGGGAGAGAAACACCAAGGTTAACGAAGAAGGAGAAGGGAAAAGCAAAGATCTCTCTTGGGGGCGTTGGGTCAAAGGGCAAGCCGACGGAGCCAAAAATGGGGGATGTGGTTTGACTTTACGGGACATAGGGGGGGGGAAAGGCTTCGAAAAACCGTCATTCACGAACACTGTATACCTTAAGTCAAATGAATAAAAATATCGGAAACAGGAAATGAGAACCGTCTCGTGCGGGGGCCGGGTCAAAGACATGGCGTACTGCTATTAGGCGTATAGCGGAAACTTAATAACCGAGGAGTATCAGGGTTTGAGAGAAGGAATATTAACTGCAGATAAAAAGAAACCATAGATGCAACCAACCCAGCAAGGCTAGAAACCACCAAATGGAGAGAAGGTCAACATAGGACCCCCAATGAAGTCATTTAATATTCTCTTCAAGGTAGGGGGAAGTAGGGTGGAGGATTTCAGGCAAATGGTGATGTTCGGGTCCAGGAACTAGTGGCCACAAAAAATAAACTATCTGGGTGTTACAAGAAGAGAGGGCGGACAAGAAGGGCATTTCAGAGGGAAGATCAGGATATTGCAGGAGGTTTCGAGCAAAAAGGATCCAGGAGGGGTGAGCGTCGGAGGCACGAGTTTCTTGGATAGTGAGAGGAGTCAACTGGGGGGGAGGGGAGAGGATTTGCAATTAGCAAAAGAGAAGGAGTTAAGACTGCACAAATCATCTGACGCGGGAAAAAAGATAGAGGAAAATCTTAAAGGTTTGGAATGAAGACATGGTATTGTTGAAGATTGCGACAATTGTCCTGCGAGATGATCAAGGAGAAATACACGCTAATCCAAGGGTTATAAAGGGAAAAAAAGATCAGGGAGCGGTCAATAAGTTCACAAAACTACGGACGACTGGCCCTAATGAAACTATGGAAACATGCAGAAGGTGGAAGAAGGTCATTCTAAGGACGAGGGGGGGGGAATCAAAGGGGAAGGGGATGAATGGACCTTAAAAGCTAGAACGACTTTTGAAGTATAAGAATGGGTATAATGGACAGCTCTGGTCGGATAAAAAACCAACGGGACAACTGGAAGGGAAGAAGAGGAACAAACGAATTTACGTGACGTGCGATACTGAGACTGACGATCATGCATAAAAAAGAAGAGGACGCGATACTGACAAACCACCATGGCCCAGCCACCAGACAAGGGAAGGAGTCAGATCCAAAACCAGGGGGGACCAAGCCAAAACTAGTCCAGTGCCCATCCTTCTAAGATAAAGACGGGGAAAGGACTGGCCAGTGAAATCGGAACAATACGTAGACGCCATCAATCCTGGTTAAAAGACCAGGAATATGACAGGGGATATTAACGAGGGAGCTGGACCGACATGGGCTGTGGGGTTTTGGAAAGGGTTTTGGTAATAGGCGTAATCGGGGGTCCAGGTTGTATTGAACATGGTGGTAACATGAGGAGGTTACTAGCCGGGGGAATCCCAAGGGTGATCCCTTAGATAGGGCACGTTGGGGGGGTGGAGAGCCGAGACCTTTACTGGGTTTTGACCAAGCAATCTACTTCAGGGAGACTTTCGGTGATGTTCAATGGGAAGCATCATAATGGAGGTCAGGTAACTAGGAATCAAGAACCTCTCCCTCAAACATTGTGGGGGGAAAGTTCCCAGCATTACAAGAAGGGTTAAATGAAAAAAAAAATTCCTGTGTTTTTTGGCTGCCCAGGCTCGTCACTTTGTTTTCGACGGCCGGTTCAGAAGACTATGACTGGAGGATTCTGGAGGGGTACCTTGCAGAGTTCTCATGGGTGACAGGTTAGACACCTAAACTTGAGAATCGAACGTTGATGGGGGATCTCTAGAATCACCTTCTTTTGCAAAGAACTTTAATTGGGGGCAGAAGAGGGGATCCCTCATGAAACGGGTGGGGGTCATTAGGGAGGCTGGGGGGGTAAGCTCTGTTCCAAGTTTGGGATCAGGGGTGGAGGGGGAATCGGGGTTCCCCCTTGGGGGTCCTGGGGGGCTAGTCCTACTCGTGGGGGGAAGTCAAAAAAAATATGGAGGGAAGAATTCAAAAAGGGAAGAAGACAGGAGGGGGGGTGTTCCAGCCTGAGGGGCTCAGGAAAAGCAGAAAGGAAGCCCCTAGGAGCCTCAAGTTACTGTATGGTAAACAAATGCTGCTATTTAATCTGGGGCAGGCTTCAAGGAACTTATACTCTTGGCCTCCAGGGAGAAGGGGGGTCTAAGGTTAAACCAACACATACCGGTCGTTACATGACCGTTGGGGGAAACCTTTTCTCTTCCTCGTGATATGCACAGGATGGGTGACTTTGACAGGAGTCACCCCGGGGTGAATATGACTCCTCATGGGGGATGCATGGGTTTCCTGGGGAAGGGGGAGGGGTGTGGCAACCCCACCCTGAAAAAAATGTACGTTGAAAAAAATTGTAGGGAAGATCCTCCGACTTGGAAACCGAGGAATGGGTCCCTTGTTTATGGAAAGGAGGGGGAAGGATTAGGGCCAGGTGTTTCCCCAGGAGGGGGGAGAATGGAAGGGGACGGAGGATGTCCGAGTCTATGGGGGGGGGGTGTCGGGTGCCGAAGCGGGGGTCCGGACACTATAGTTGGAACTCGGTGGTAAAAGGCCACAAACACCTTCTTCTGAGTAAAAGCTAGATAAAAAAGATGAAAACCTCGTCTCTTCTGACCAAAAATTCGTCCCCCCCCCCCATAGAAGTCCAGGATGAACGCGGCCACTTAATCTAAACCCCATCACAGGGTCCACCTCGGCCCTTTTGTCCTCAAACCTTAAATGTCCAAAATCCCCTAACATTTAAAACCCATGATGAAGAGAGAGGGAGGATAGGAAGAAGTACACCAGGAGGGGGGGGTGGGGGGGGGGGAAAAAGGGACGGGAGTGTGCACCCCCTTACGAAAACAAATGAAGACAGGGGAGCCCAGTACCCCTTTCTTAAGAAAAAAACAAACCTAAAAGGGCAGAGCAACGAAGGAAGAAGGGAAAGGGGGGAAAAGACAGGACCACGGTATTGTGGATGCCAATTCTACCACAATTAGCACAGGTAAGAAGGGAAAACCCTGACTCAAAGTTCATACATAGCAGCTATTAAAAGAACATCTATACACGGTGCAAGCAAAGGGGGAAGTCAGAATCAAAGAGGAAACAGGCATGGAAAACCCAAAAATAGGAGCGCATGGTTAATTATTCAAAGGCCATAGTAGGGGCAGAGTAAGAAAAATAAAATTATTCTTCACTTGAGAGGCACCGAATCACCAACAAAAAACAGAGAAAGAGAGGAACCCTCCTAGCAAAAGAAAAGAAAAGGGAAAGGGAGGGACAAGAGAGGGAAGTCCAGCGATGTGAAAAACAGTTCCGAGTGAAGGAGCATCATATTGGTCCTATGAGGGGGACTAAAATGACTAAGGGAAAGGAGGAGAAAAAAGCCAGAGCAGGGCATATGGGCGACTTAATTCAAAAACCCAGGTAACGACGAAGAAACCAAATTCAACTAGATTAAGGGCTGGAAAATTGACCCAAAGGTGGGAGAGAGGATGATGATGTCACGAGTGAAGGGTAGTGAAAATTAACCTCCAGAATATTAAAGAATATTGGATCATTCTCACAAAAAAAGGCAACAGAGGAAAAACATTCGAGGGATCAATGCAATATCATGGAGGCCTATAAAAGACCTCATGAACAAACACAAGGGCAATAAGGAGAATATTAAAGGGAAAGGAGAAAACTGGGGAGTGCCAAAATACAACCAAAATCCCACTTGACATGATACATATAGCGGCAAATAACCTTCTCCCAGTCTGGAGAGATTGCTTGGAGGGATGCAAGGGCCCAGCAAAATGGAGGGAAAACCATGGATGCTAAATGAATCGTCCCACCTGAAGCCCATCCGGGATAGGGTGGAATGGGGGTGATATTAGACCATGCTGGTGGATTGGCCAGGGGATGGGTCATATGGGATATCGTCACATTAATTATTTCTTACTAATGATTTCATTCATGTTTGCATCCAAGGGAAATGCACGTACGCGTCAAGAAAATGGGCGTCCCGGGAACATGTTGTCCCGGTATACATAAAGTACCTTACCCATCCTTTCATTCTCACCACGGGAGTATTAGGGACCTGTAAGTCATCCATTGGTTTTGACGAAAAAAAAGGACTGGTAGAAATGAAAGGCTGTGACACTTCCGGCATTAAATAGTTTCAGCTGGCAGCGGTAGGAGGCAGGGCATGGGGTTGCACGGAAAAATTGACATAACGATTTTGCCGAAAACAAAAAAGGGTTTGATTTGTTGGTTGGGGGGGTGGGGGGGGGGGGGGGGGGGGGGGGGGGGTGGTGGGGGGGTGGGGGTTGGGGGTTTGGGGGGGTGGGGGGGGGGGGGGGGGGGGGGGGGGGGGGTTTTTTTTTTTTGGTTGTGGTGTGAGGGAAATCTCAGAGAATACTCGAATTGAAAAAAAACGTCAGGTGGCTCATATCAAAATGGTTGAATCCATTTGCAGTGCACCACCACAATCTTTGGAATAGTTGCATGCAGATTTGTGCATAGGATAAGAATGTAGAGGAAGAGGGATAAAATATGGAGCTCAATCAAAAAAAAAAAATGGGCCTCCCTCTGAAAGCAATCCTATACAATAACTTGGAGCTTGAGCGAAAAAAGTGTCAAAGAAAATACGCAAAGAATCAAAGGCGTTCTCTTTTAAGACAATCTTCTTGTCGCTACCAAGTAGAAGAAAAATCCTGGGAAAAAAAATCAAAGATGAACCTCAAGGGGGGGGGGGGAAGCTTGGCAACAGACAACTCTAATCGAAAAAATAAAGGGGAAAAGACCCAAGGGGAGCAGAAGATTGTGATTTCCTTTGCGGTGAAGACCCGCATCAAATCAAACCTGTTTTGGGACCGGAAGGGGGGGCTGGGGTGCAGAGAAGGTGGAGTTATTCCGGAAGAGCAATTAGAAAACCCGATAGAGGGCTAATATATGTACTAATACTACGAAATAAAGACAGGGATGGGAAGGAATGAAAATGACGGAGAGGAACGGTGGCAAGAAGAGTCGGGAACGGTAAGGAAGACCGTTGGTGCCGATTTCTGCTCTGCAAAATAGACGTGGTCAGTTGGATGCGGGCACGAAGAGCCAAGAGAGTGAACCCCCAAAAACATCCAATCTGCGTTTGCTCGGATCCGACGTCGTTTCCCACAAAAAAAGATCAAGGAAATGGGGGGACTTGTCTTGAAAAGGGCTCCAGACACAGTTCCTGACACAGCAGGAGATATCAAGGATGGGGGGGGGGGATTGGCAGTCGGGCTCCAAATCTCTCTTAAGGCAAATTAAGGCGGGAAACCGAAAGGGGCGAGAAGGAGGAGACAAGAAAAGAAGGTAAGCGAACCTCGGTATTACCCTACGGATCAGGAGGGCGCAAACCCAAAGTAAAGGGACCTGGTGAAGGATGGGGAGGAAACATAAAGGCCGGGTCGACTAGGAGGACTCACTTACAAACTTGCATGAGAGTTTGGGAGTCGCGCGAAGAAGAAAGAAGGCAGAATCATAAATCGTCCGTACATGCACTTGGGGACCTCTGTCTAACACTTTGACGGGGGGGGTCAAAAATCGGGGGAGGTTGTGACGCGGCCGGAGGGGAAGGGATACACGTCACTCGATGGTCCGCGGGGGCTTGAGCATCGTATCCCAACACTGACCCCTTACAACAGAGCGACAGAGTATGCAAGAGAATAAAAACCGTGGAAGACGGCAAGAAGTTGGGAATAAGAAAAGGGAGGGAGGTCTTGCTTCTCGCAAAAATCTTAAAACCTATATACGTGTATACGGAAATTAACAGTCCAAAGGTTGAAAAATGAGCAGAGGGGGGAAGGGACATAATCATCAACGTAAAGAATAGCAGGAAAGACGCTCAAGGGAAGAGGAAGGGGGAAAGCGGTGCCCTCGTTATAATCCCTTGAGCTCACGATCTGAGAAGAAGGTTCAGAAGATGGGGAAAGTTCTAAATAAGGGAAAAAAAAGGGAAGGTAGGCATAGTCTGCACGAAGAAAAGAGTCTGGCAAAAAGCAACTGCTGGGGCCCCGAGGTGAAGGGCGACGGGAAAACCTGTAAACGCATAAAGAGGCAATCCGGCTGATAAAGAGAAAAGAACGCAAGAACTAGCTGGGAGGAGCGATGGGATCGCGGGAAAACAGTGAGTGGAGACCGCTAAGGGGGGAAACATGATGTTGTATCTGCGGGAAGGGCACCTTGAATCATAGGAAACCGCAAGGAGACACAAGTGGGTAGAGGGGGGGAGAGAGAGAAAAACGAAAGGATAAGAGAGAGTCAGCCAAAACGCGGGGGGGGGGGGGGGGGGGGGGGGGGGGGGGGGGGGGGGCGCAATGTCTCCCTGTGCGATTCAAGGGCAACGCAGAAAAGAAAAAACAGTGTATAGACTGATGATAAAGAACAGCCTTAAAATAAGAGAAAATCTCTGATACGACTATTTGAGTTATTTTGAATTCTTTAGCAGATCGGAGCTTCTTGTCCCCCCCCAAAAAAAACCAAACCCCCAAAAAAAGATGCGGGAGGAAAAAGAACCTTTGGCTTTCGATCGTGAGAGCAGGACAAAAAGTCACAATGGGGCGTGTCACCCATCAGGGTAGAAGGAACCAGATCAGCCGGGCTTTGCTTGTCATGACGAAGCTTCCTAAGTCGGGCCGAAAAGGGGGGGGGAACTTCGGGACAGAGGAGGGGAAAAAATCTGGGGACTAATTGCCGATAGATTAGATACAAGGGAAAAAAATTGAAAAGAGTCCGAAAATCCTCTCTGAACCTTGATATAAGATAGTGTGGGTTCAGTGGGGGGGGAGATCATGAAAAAAAAAAAAAAAAAAAAAAAAAAAAAAAAGCCAGAGTTCGATAAGAAAAAGCTGGAAGAAAACCGGGGTAAGGGAACACTCCCGAACAAGTAGCTAGACAGGGAGAATAATTTTGGGACGCCTAAAGCAAGAAAAAAAAAAGCTAAAGGCGACTTCCTAAAAAATCAATAGGGGGGCCTTCTTTGAGAATGGGGGCCTATAGGACTCGTGTCCTCGTGGGGAGGGGGGGGGGGAAAGGGGGGGGGGAAGAAAAGGGGGGAAAGGACAAGAGCAGGAATCCCGAGGGTACCAAAAGAATCAAATGTACCAGCCCCCATAAAGTTAATCAAAAACAGGAAATTTCACTAGAGACATAATTGTAAATGCCGAGTGGTGGGGAAAAGGAGAGGAAAAGGGAGAGGTTTTGAGCACGAAGCAGAAAAATCCATGAAGGGAGGGGAGAAAAGGGAGCCCGATCTGGGATAAAGTAGTTCGGCGCTAATACCAATGGATTTTCAACTGGGGGGAACGAAAACTGTATGGGGAATGAAAAAGAAAGGTACCAGTCACTGTCTTTGGGAAGGGGGGGGAAGGACATAATCCTTCGCGTTTCAAGGAGGTTGTAAGTGTCCCCCATACAAGGGGGGGGAGCGGAGGAAAAAAAAAAAAAAAAATAAGTTGGTATAGGACGAGTTTGGCAGGGAGTGGACGAACAGCGGGGGGGAGTATGGGAACTCAGGATCTTTGGTTGGGGGGACGGGTCATTGAAGAGAAGGGGGGGGAAAGGGAGGGGAAGGTGGTGTTGAACTGGATTGAGAGAGGAAAAGGGGAAGTGAGGACAAGATCAAAACGTCTATGCATAGGGGAGAGAAGAAAAGAAAAAAGGGGTATACATTGAAAAATACATAATATACACCCGTCAGGTCACTGGCAGAAGGGAGGTGTACATTTCGTCACAAGACAGAATGAAAAAATATGAAAGGAGGTATGAACAGACTACCTTATCCCTAACACCTCTGATGGATTGTTGGAAGACAAAAAAGTCAGGAAAGAGGAAGAAGCAAAAAAGACTAAGGGGAACAAGCCACAACTCCCCTTCCCTAAGCGAGTCGGTGCTGAAAGAAGGTCCACAAAGAGGCAAGGGGAAAGGGGGGCGTGAAGACTAACATTTAGGGTGGGACGATATGGGGAGGGATGGGGGCAGCGTCACCACCACAATTGAAGCCTGTGAAAAAAGGGGGGGGAGACAAAAGGACGAAATTTTACAAAAAAAAAATGGAGAATGTTTGAAGAATAGTAACGATGCCTAACGAGAGTTTCATGGGCGTATTCTCTGCGAGTATTTCGGGAGATGAACAGCGCTGAAAAGTAATGTTCGGGCCAGTGGACTTGCAGGGATTGGAGGAGGCACTGGACAAGTGGATTGGTCTTCTGGAATAGGGTTGTCGGCATTTCATCGCCTTGTGAAAGAAGAGGGAAAAGCCACATCTGACGACGGGAAAAAGCAAAAAAAGAGGGAAAGGGGGGGGATTTGTTTGGAATGAACAGCACATTTCCTTCCACTGGTTTGATGATGCCATTGCTAGGAGCGGCAGAGTATTGAGGCAATGCGAAAAATCATAATCAACCTGAGGAGTGGGGTCAGGGGAACCATCTCCGGAGCTGGAGAGACGTCCCACGAATGCAAGATGATATACAAAGAAAAAAAGGATGGAAAAAAAAAGTATGGGAATGAAAGAAAAGTCAAACCTTAGGACCGGCAGCTCTTGGACTCAAAACATAAAAATTTTCCCCAATCCTCCCTCACAGCGGTCATAAACGGTGGAGATGATGACCTATGGGGAAGATGGGACAAGATAGGGGGAAGAAAAGACGATGGAAAACATGGGGAAACTTTATAACAACCGTTTACCTTTCCTCTCAGAAAGGGGATGATCCACCCTGTAAGAAATCCTTTGATGAATCTATTGACTAAGAATAGGGAACGACATGGAAAAGAGACCATACCCATGGAACCGCCACCAATCGGGATAAAAAAGCTGGGAAAAAAACCTACCCATCCCCCCAGTGGCGTAAGTGTGCATCTCATTACTAATTAAATCCATGGAAAGGTTAAGCGGGCACATTTCAATACAAGACTAAGCACAACTAGAAAAAAGAACACATCGGGTCAATCACTAAGGAACTGTGCACGTCTATAGGCAATTAGGCTCGGGGGGGGGCGTGGGGGGGGGTGGACGGGGTTACTCATTCTAGGATGGGGTCTACTATTAAAGGAGACTCTCATTTATGTGCACGGGGTGTTGGCATTATGAGGTGTTAAACTCTGGAAAAAAGGGGGGAAAAAACATCATATGTTGATCACGGTTTGCACGTGGGTGGTAAGCAACGAGGGGTCCGTTCTCGCCTCAGGGGGGGGTAACCTAGAAAACTCTAGGAAATAGGTTTGGGAATTTCTCCTCACTATGGAAACTGTATCAGAGGAGATCGAGCAGCTCAGAAATCAACCGGGGGGGGGAAAGGGTTCAAAGACTGGTTGTCAGACAACCCAAAGTTACTTCCTGCCATTGGACAGAATGTTGGGGTGGAGCAGGTCGTTTGAACTGGGGGTTTTGGCCTTCAAAAAAAGAGGACATACCGGGTGGCAGTGTTGCGGATTCTCCGGGCATGCGGGGAAAGGGACATTTGGTCGATTGTAGCAACCAATAGCCGGCTGTGATTGTAAATGTGATGGTCCTTTCAAACAGAACCGGACGGGGGGGAAAATGCGATGGCCTAAAATCGTGTCCTCAAATTGAACTGGTGCGCGGTTACTTCATGCATGATAAGGTTCACTTTTATGTGTGGTCTACTCCGGTTTGGTGCCAACCCAAAAACAAACAAAAGGGGTAGGGATAGGTCCCTAACTGGGGGCGACTGGGAGAATCACGACCACTATGGGCAGGAATTCCTCCCTGCCGCTGAATAGTGCGTTGGGGGGGGAAACGGTCAAGACGGGTAGAGCAGAACTTGGGCCGAACAGGATACTGGCAAAGTATAAAAGGGACCCAGGCAAGCAATGAAATATGTATTGCAGCAAGGGTTTGTCTAGCTGGAACACTGCAGGAGGGGATCAACTCAAGGGGGAGAAAAGGTTTAAGTACTAACAAACGAAAGCGGAAGGGGGAAGGGGGCCAATTTCCTTGTACGGAAATGAGTGCTATGCACAGATGGGGCGATAAGCTCTGAACCAAGGTTGTCTCTTAATCATTAAACAATGTTGTGATGCGGTGAGGGGGGGGGGGACACCAAAAATCACCGTCCCTGAAAATGGGCCAAGTCCACCAGGCTTTGTAGAGAAATCTCTATGGCCAGCCCTAATGGCTGACAGGTTAGTTACCTTCGTGGAAAGGGAAGGCTGAGACATGAAAGAAGGGGTTTTCCCCAGGGGACGGGGATCCGTATTTAAGCGCATGAATTCGAGAGGGGGTGCGGTGCGAAGCGGGAAAATCTAGGGGAAAATCTTTTCGCGCGCAACAAAAACACAGTCTGTTGGGGGAAAAGAGATAGATGAAAAGAGGAACTGAGAGAAAGGACAAACCGCAGGAAAAAAAAACAACCCAAGGCATGGAGGGGACCAAACCACAAACCCTTTTGCAGGCAATGTGTCAAGACATCCGGTTCCCAAACTGATCACAGGGGACCACCTGGAGGGGAAAGGAGAGGGACGGAAAGACAGGGGGAAGGACGGCAAGTTGTTCTGTGAAACAGAAAACCCACTCCCTTACCTAAAAAAGCCGACATGAAGACTTCAGAGACAACCTGGTGGAACTGAGAAAACACGCCCGGGGCATAGCACGAAGAGGAAAAGGAAGGGGAAAAACAAAGAAACAGCGGTATTTTGGGTAGACCAAGACTACACACGGGCAAGGATGGAACAGTACAATCCGGAAAGGCATACGACAAGTTTCAGAGGAGAGCATTCAGAGGAGACATGGCCAGCAGAAGGGGAGGAAACCAATAGGGGGGCGGAATCACTTCTACTCAAAGAAAAGAAGAGAAAAACCCAACGGTTCAGGCGGCAATGGGAGAAAAAGGAAAAGCAAGTATAATGGGAGAGGAAATAGAAAAAGGAAAAGAAGGAATATACCGCCAAGGGGGCTTCAAATGTAACCAAGACAACCCACAGATAACTTTTACAGAGCTTAATCCAAGAAACTACAGGTCAAGGGAGGGACATCGATGAAGGGGAATCGGGGAAAGAAAAGGGGAAAACAAAAAGGCAAAATATGATAAACACAACATCATTTTCCAACGTAAGGAGAAGGAGGGGAGGATTCTCCCGGAAGGAACCTAATCAAGGAGAAACAACTATGCCATAAAAGAAGAGGCGCCTAAGGGCGAAAACCAGGGAAAACCTGGGAGGAAGAAAAAAACACAGAGGGAAAACTCAGGAAGTACAGGCCGGGTTGAAGAAAAACGATGGTAACATTGACCAAAGGAGGAATTCATATAAGTTCTTTCTTAGTTTCACCAGAAAGATGAATCAATAGGGTCTGATGGAACCCTCACCCAGGAGGAAGCCGAGGGGAAAACTGAGGGGGAGGAAAGAAAAAGAAAAAACATATCTCGGCATCCCCCTCGGCTTTGGGATGCCTATCGAATTGACCAAAACAACCACAAAAAAACAAAACCAATTCAATAAAGGAGGAAGTATTGGGGCAAAGAGATAAGAAAAACAGGGGAAGAGGAAAACAACAGTACACAAAGCCACCAAGGACAAAGAAAATTCATTCAGGGAAGGCTTTCTTTGACTCTTATGGTTGGGGCTATGAAGGGGGGCTTTAGGAGGAAAAAGGGGGAAAGGGAAAGGAAAGCCATGGTATGGGGAGAATCATATAGATTCGGGCCCAACCTGTCCCGGGCTATTCCCTGGGGGGAAAGTTTGGGTCCACTGGTTTGTTAACCTCTTGGGGCCAAGATGGGGGAGGGGCCAATGGGGGGGAAGTAAAGGGAGTAACCATTAGTAGGTATCCCAGAATGAAGGTGTCGCCATTGTATAATCTTTTGGGTGATAAGTATTTCTCCGTCCGAATGCTAATCGGTAAGGGAGGAGGAATGATCGTTAGACCCTTATTTTGCAAAAAAACAGATACCCAATCCGTCAAGGGAAGAACAACGAATCCCGTTATTAGTGGTAGTCGTCATGCAGGACGCAGGATATGGGGGACAAACCATGTCCTGTTAGAACTGAACGTCTAAAGGAAAGTCATAAAATAATTTGTGCTGGCCCGTGTATATCAGTATTCAAAAAGGGTCAGGGGGTCAGAGGGAAGGGACAAAAGATAAAGGAAGTTGGGGCCAAGAACCAACCAGGTGATTTGAGGCAGGCGCAGGGGAGAATAGAGGGGGGTTGACTCACTAGACAGTCACTGGGTAATAAAAAAAGCCAACAGTGGAAGGCCAGGGGGCGGCAGGGGGGAAAAACCAATCCCGTGTTAGACTGGGGGCCAAGCGCATCTTTTGGGTCATCTTATCCACGTCGATACTTGCCTAACAGAGGGAAAGCCAGCACAACTCAAGGGGTAAAGGGGCCGCCGCACATCGGGAAAATAGCCGACAAGACTAAGCCGCTGGGATAAGGGTGCAATAGAATGGATAGGAAAACGCAAGACTACAACGAGAGGGGGACGAGGAACGACCCTCTATTACTGTCGTTAAACTAAAGTAGCTGGGAAAATAAAGTGCACCACCAAATCCCAACCTCAATGGGTGTGGGGGGAAAGCGGAAAAACCAATCCGATAGAAAAAAAAGAAGAGGAAGAAAAGCTAACACTGAACGGCCTAGTGGAAATGTACTATGGCTTGCTGAAGACCCGCGCCATTTTGGGTAGGGCCCTTAGGGTTTCGCAGAGAGGTTGGGAGTTCAGAAGGGGGGGAGACAAAAACAAGAGCCAGAGGGTAGGGGGGGGGGGAAATGAAAGGAAAGACCGAGAAAGAAACTTAGTAACAGAATTACCGTTTCTAATCGGGAGGGACTATATATGTATTCGAAAAGTGAAGGAAGACCGGGGGGGAGGGAAATGTGCGAGAGGCATAGGACGGAAGTTTTAGAATGCCCTTGTCGGACATAAGGAAAAAACCAATCAGGCTTCGGGTAACGCGGAAAAGAATGGGAAAAAACGATAATGGAGTGGTCTTCCGACTCAACAATTCCTGACCCAAGTCAAGTACGAACAGAACGGGGTGATTTCAGAAGAGGCTCCAAACCGAGAGAGGAGGGGGCGGACGGGAACAGACTTTCGGGGAAGGCGGGAGGGAGAGAAACCCTTTAAATTGATGAAGAATTCAAAGCTTTTGAAATCAAGTAAGGGAGAAGTGATACAAAAAAAGGGAAAAAGGACAGGTGTATTCGGAGCGAACGCCTACGGCCTTCCAGCGAAAAGTACCTCCGTAAAAGAGTTCTGAGCTGCGCGAAAGGACGAAAGAGTAGATATCTCGAGCATAAAGAAGGGAAGGAACAACAGGAAGGACAAGGGGGGGGAGATAACACTGGCGGGGGAGGGTCCAAAGTCTGGTATGTTTGACGCGTCGGGTCTCAGTGACCGCTGTTGGACCGAGCTTGAGCGAAAAAGGGGGACCAGCAACAGGAAAAAAGAGAAATCAGGAATAGGGAAGCGAAGGCCGCCCCTATGACGACGGCACATTTGGAAGAGTCCGCCGGGCGATGGTCGCTTTAGCACGGCAAGAAGTAGAGAAAACTGGTCAGAGGTTGAACGGAAGGAGAAAAAGGGGGGAACTGAAGATTAAAAGAAAACTGCGCCGGGGTTGGAGGGGTGGAAAAAACGCAGAGCCACTTTAACCAGGATCAAATCCAGGTCTAGAAGGGAGGCTTGTGCCAAGCAACGGGGAGAAAAAAGAGAACTGGAGGATCTGCCATCTCATTCATCTTTCAAGAAAATACTTTAAACGGAGTTGGCTTCAGATTATACTTCACCGACCAAAGCCACAGGGGTGGAAGCTGGGACGCCTCAAGAAATGACGGGGGGAAACAAGGAGGGGGGAAAGGACTCAACAAGATCGTCAACCTTATTTATCTCATGGAACTGCCCAGTGCCTCGCCGCTCATGCGAAATAGTAAAAATCCGCAAAATCCGTCTTGATTCAAAATGGAATTGAGGAAAATGGTTAGGAAGAACTCGCGACTTCGAAAAAAGGGATTTGGCAGAGAGGGTACAAATTGACGGACAAGGCGAAAATTGCAAAGGGGGACTCTTTCATCTCCACACCACGATTAGGAGGAAATATATATAGAAAAAGAAAGTCCGCTGGTCCGCCGGGCTGGAGGTAAAGAACAATTTGAAAACGCATATGCACAAAGAAAGGTGGACGAAAGAGCGGTAGAAGACACCGAATCTCCAATCGGAGAATAATGACTATCCTGATGCGTATCTTTCCCAAAAATATATTCTATTCGGCTGTCCGGTTCCTCTATCGGCAGTAACATGAGGGGGTTTTGGAGTGCTATCCGGGAGGAAGGAGCCAGAAGTCAAAGGGGGAAGGGGTTTTGCACCCATCAGGCGCTAGGGCCCACCGAGGCTTTTGCCGGAACTGAAGGGACGTAGTTCCATTAACTGGGGATGGCCGATATTTTGAAACTTCTTGAAAAAAAAGGATGGAGGAGAGGACGGTGATCAACGGCGATCTAGACCATTCCCATAGTCAGAAAGAAACTGAGGACGTAATCCTTTTAAGTATGCCTTTGACAGAGGGAAAAAAAAGGAGGGTAAAGGGAGGTAATGAGGAACGGGAAAAGGGGGGGGGACCTGAGAAGTCGTAACGAAGTTAGTCATCTAAGTCTCAGAGTGGTGGGGCAAGCAGCCCGCCATCAGCCGCTACTCCAATAAAACTGATGCCGGCGTACAGGGAGAAATTAGGGTGCAAAGTACCAGGGCATGATCGGAAGGGCTCGGGGGGAAAGTGAAAAAGGTGATACCGATGGAATTCTCACGCTCTAAATCCCGCCTTCCGGGTCATCTAAAGGGGCAAAAACCATCCAAGACGGTTTGGTGGGAAAAAAAAAAACGTAAGGGTTTTAGAAAGAGGACAAAAGGGAATAAGGGCCGATATGATTATTCGCATCTACTCTTTCGGGCTAGTTCAAAAAAAACATCCTAAACATCTGGAGGAAGATACTGCGGAGCCTAGAAAGCAGGGAAAAGGCCAGTTAGTGGGAGGCGCGAAGACTACAAAAGGGGAAGGAAAGGGGGTTAGAAAAAGAGAGCCGCTGTTAATGAGGAACCTGAATCTTCCAAGCAAGGCTTTTAATTCTCATAATTCACAACCAGTCTCGGCACGTAAGGTGGATGACCTTCCAAAAGAGAGAAGAATGTGGAAGGAGAGATGGGGAAAAATACAAAAAGAGAAGGAATACAGGAAGTTTTCGACCGTTACCCACACAAGAACTCATAGGCAGTGTTTCAATACGGGGCGTCCGCGAAAGTAAGCGGGGAGGGGGGGGGGAAAAACTGAAATTGCAGAGACGAAAAGGCAAGGAGAAGAGCAAAAGTCTATGCGATCGGGTCAATAACACGGTATTATAGAAGTTCCTTACATATAGACCGCGCCCTGAGTCGTTCAGTTACAGGGAGTGAAAAATGGAGCGAGATTGGCTAGCAGCAAAGAGCCACTAACCTCTATCTTCTTTCGTCCTTATTAACTGCCGGAAATGAAAAAGCATACGGGAAAAAAACTCCATCAAAACCTCCCTGGCGCGTAGGGTCAGAAAACCTAGTACACACCATAGGGCCGTTCAAGGGGAGGTAGGAGAGGAAAATGGGAAGTGGTTGGGAGAGGTGAGTCTGCAAGCGAACCACAAAATTGAGGGCATATGGGGGGGGAGGGTGTCCATGCTATGGGCCAAAAAAAGAAGAAAAAAAAGTATATTTTTGCAAACACAAGAGCGCGGGAGCAAGAGAAAGGAGGTTATAATGATTATCCTTCGGTGAAAAGGAGGGGGAGAGAAAGACGGGCCCAGTATGTATAGGATGAACTAGGGGGCGGGAAAGAGGAAGAGAGGCCATTTACAAACTTGAGGGTGGATTCGGAGACTGAGGCACGTCAGAGAGTTAGT
>Ga0179593_1506218_pt1 | contig 16284 bp, 15 predicted proteins | sample CZODoug2_1_08_16_FD_185931 | JGI IMG/M metagenome (GOLD analysis project Ga0179593, IMG submission 185931) | Vadose zone soil fungal communities from Angelo Coast Range Reserve, California, USA - CZODoug2_1_08_16fungal (PacBio error correction) | ecosystem: Environmental > Terrestrial > Soil >...
CACAGAACATGTGGGAGGATGCGGTACAAGGAGGGGGCCGCGGAGAACACAGAGGTCGTCAGGGGAGCACCCATCAGGGAGGCGAAATGCCAGTATACGGTGTGTCGGGGGTTTCGTACAAGCCAGACGGCGAAAAAAACGAAATGCTAGCGGAATTCAAGGCGAAAAAGGGGGCTACGGAATAGAGGGAAATGGACCCCCCAGTCAGACCGGCCCACCGCTCGGAACTATCAATACGCACCTTGAAAGCAAAAAAGAACTGTCAGGAGTAACGTAGCGAGCTGACATGTGGGCCACTGCGGAAGTCAATACCTGCCTCTGTGGAGACGACGTACGAGCATGCCCAACAAAAGAGAGGATAAAGCAAGGTGAAACCGCAAAATCGGACGAAGAGGGAGAGATTGGCAACAGGACAGGCATCGCTTATTTGGCCTGATACAACACTCTTTGGTCAAAAGTCGACAAACCAGCCATACATTGGGGGTGGGGGGGCAGGCTGGTATACTCTTCGGGAAAAAGTCGGGCGGGGGGTTCCAGAAATAAGGGCGCCCGATGGCTGTAAAAACAACGAAGTAGGATGGGAACGTCTGGAAAAAGCTCAGTTAAAGGTTAACAGACAGTAAGAGTAGGTAAAAAGGGGAAAGACGTCAAAGCGTGTGCTTCCTGCGCAGGGGAAAAAACAAGGGACGGCTCCCTAAGAACGTGAACCCGGGGAAAATACGGCATGCTTGGCAAGTGGAGACGGGAAGGACGACGGTGTGTGGGCACAGTCAGGGAACGCACCGATGTCTGGCATATGCTGAGTGCGGAACGATAAGGTGGGTCGGCACCTTTAGTGATTGCGCGAAGGGAAACAAGAAGGAGCCGGGCGCGAAACCGGAAAAACTCAAAACGGAAAAAATATGCCTAGCCCACGAGGTTCCGAAACGAATGAGTAACAAACGCGGGGAGAAGAAGGAGAATCGCTAGGGGAAGGGGGCTCAGGAACTGTGTTAATGAAATGCTTCAAAACATCTGTGCATGATGGCGCACTAATGGAGAAAAAATTTGAAAGCGAGCAGCACGGTTGTATACCAAGGCTGGACCCTCCGTGTGTGTGCCGGTGCACGTTAAAGATCCAGACCATCGAGCTGCGGGAAAAACGCGATGGGGGTCGCCAGAACCTAGGAAAAAAAAAAACCCAAGAAACCAATTGTGAGATTAAATGAGGGGGGGGCGGGAATTCGTGTAAAGGGATTTAAGAGGGGGAAACAAAGTGGACGATTTGAGTGAACTGGTGATGGGGGAGATAGAAAAGAGTGGAAGAGCGGTTACGGGCGTAAAAGGGGGGGGCGGGGTTGCAAACTTGTGGGAAAGGGGCCTGGGAACCTCAGTGCGACAGGACCACAGAAACCAAGGTTGGTTTGAGCAGTGTGCCAGGTGTGGAAGTCAACTGAGGGGGAGGTCGTGCGGAAGGAAAGTCTTGGGAAAACCGAGGGATCACCTTGTGTTTGGAAGATAAACACAGACGGGGAAGTTTTCGTGTGGTATGCCAGAATTTTGGCAGGGGGTTGACGGCGTCACCGCGTAGCAGTGAGAAAGAAAAAAGTTGCGACGTCGGAGAATGGACGGGAACGAATGAAAACACTGGATAAAGATAAATCGAGGGCGTTGAAAAAACAATGCTCCAAAAATAACCACGATATGAGGAGGGTAAATGAAGGGGGATGGGTTGAAAGGTGCCCGCGAGGAAGGGGCAAAGGGGGGGCGGGGCAGGGACGGCGGTAGACGAAGGGCCCCAGCATTGGACACCAGCGGGTTCTTGGGACTGTAAATAGAAGTACTATCTAATTATTTTGGGAAAAAGAGCGGGGAAGGAGCGCAGGGTTTGGGACAATATATGGGGAAAAAAAAACAGGAGCATTCTGAGCCGCAACTGGGCCCATAGCGTAGATGCCAAAGGACGATGGGCTGGTTTGAGGAAATGGAACTAAAACCGGAAGATGGGGACAAGGCAAAATACATAAGGATGATATTAGGGGGTGGAATGCATGTGCTAGCTGTAGGGTCAAAAGGGCCGAGGACCGTACCCTTGCGCGAAGAAAGCATTTTACAAACAAAGGCAGAATCGGAAAACGAGGAGGGTAAAACGAGTCTATTAAACAACGAGTGGGGGGCTGAAATTGTGAGTCCGGGGGGGTTTAGCGCAGTGTGGGTGCTGAAATAGTCAAAGGGATACGTTGAGCGGGGACGCAGGGGTCCTTCAGTCGGGGGACGAGGAATATGGGCGTGGTCGGGTGGCTTACGAATAAAACAGGCCGAAACGGGAACACCCGGTTGACTAAATGTCTAGAAACGCAAGGACCCGCCGATGAGTCATTAAAAATCGAAAAAAACTACTCCGTCGAGAGAGGGGGGGCGAACGACGTCGACTTACGAATAGCGGGCAAGCTGCGGCGCATATGAGAGGGATCGAATTCCCCATATCGCAAAGACAAGAAAATACGTGGGCGAGGAAAAATAAAAGGGGGGTAATGCGGGGGGGAGATTATTTTTTCCCCAAGCGCAGGCAAAAGATCCTGGCAGGGGGCAACTCGAAATAAAGAGTAAAGTGGGGGCTAGCAACGGAAAATGTAAGAAACGGAGAAACTTGGTCAAGTTGGACGGAGTGTGCGTGAGGCCTTTCTCGATTCAGAAAATCAGGGAGGGGGGCCTTTAAGGAGAAGGCCGACTTAGGGGAAATCACAGCAAAAGGGAGTGAGTCGGGGGAAACTCGTGCCATCACGCCTATATTAAGTTACAGAGTGCACGCTGTTTTGATGGACTTAAATAGTCAAAAGGGAGAGGTAATCAGTGGGAAGATAAAAATCAGCTAGTGATAACCGGGGAGGGTGGAACGATTTTCCAGGGGGTGGGGATGGTCACCGAGCTAAATCGAGGTCGGGACGAAACGCAGCAAAATGTCTGAAAAAAGCAAAAGGAATTCGGAAAAACTTCGCAGAGGGCGAAATTGCAGAGTTAAAAAATTTCGAAGGGGAACAGAACCGGACTTTTTCGAACTGCGGAGGGGAGTGGAAGGGGAGCGGGGAGAGGCAAACTGGTATACCCGACTATAGAGAATAATCTGGACCCAAAGGACATGCGCGCGACTAGGATTGCTCCGAGAAGGGAGGGCAAGTCAGGATGGATCAAGGAGAAGCTTCGCGCAAAGGAGGAAAAAGCTAAAGCCCAAAGTTAACTGTGGTTTGCGGGACTTATAAAGAGTGTGGGTTGGTGAAAAAAAAAAGGGGGACAGAGTCAAGAGGCAGGATCGGGCGGCCAAGATATCATACAAAGTACGACATAAAGGAACGGGAAAAACAACAAGAGAAGATGGACTAGGAGGAATGAAATTGACAAATGAAAATGCTCCTATCACGACTCAAACGTCAAACAACAACGCGAGGAAAAGGACCTAATAAAAAAGCGTTAAGGAAAATAAAGCACATCAGAGGAAAAAAAAGGGATGAGCGTCTGCACGCAAACAAAAAAAGCCGAGACTTGATGACGTAACTAGAGGGGGGCGCGCAACAACAAAAGAACTGTACCAACGAAACAGCGAGGAGGCGTGCGACAAACTCTGGGGTATCCCAAAAAACAGCGGAGATCGCAGGGTGCAATCACACTCAGGGCGGATTCGCAGAGTTCATGAACAAGGACCATGAGAGACGAAAATCACTGAATACGAGAACAAGCAAAAGATGAATCCCGGGGGGATGGCAGACGGCGCGGAACTTTCGGAAAGAGGTTCGTGAGAAAAGGGGAGATAGAGGTGCTTGGAAAAAGTGAAATAAACAGAAAAGGCACGTGGCAATGAAGATGATCGAAAGGGCAAGGAGAAGGTTCAGCTCGACTCTTTGGGGGGGGGCGGAACGACAAGGATGCGTTCTGCGGAAGAACAGGAGTGAGAGGCGCAAAAGAAAAACACCTCGCGGGTCCCCAGGTAGCAGCAAAGAGGGAGCAAATGTTGTTGATATAAGGGGAAAAAAAATCTAAAAAATGTCCGGATGCTCAGTGATAATTTTGGGGAAAGAAAAGGAACTATTCTAGGCTCGGGGACAAGAACATGCAAGAGGAGCGCGGTACTAACTGTCCTTCCATCAACCTGACTGAGTTCAAAAGAGACCCGCTCGGAGAACGGAAAACGGCTATCTCTGAAAAGGGCGCCCACGCTTGAAAAAAAGACGCCGAAAACCAGGGAAAAAGCGCACTAAACACTCGACAGGAGGCCCGTCGAGTCAAATCAGAAATGAGCGGTTGCTAATAATGCGCGAAAGGCGGGGGGGACCCGTGCCGATGAAAAGAAGATGGAACACTAATACACGAACAAAGGGGCGGGGGGGGGGACGGTAACCGCCAAGGGGTGAGGGCTCTGGGATGGGAATAAACGTCACTGAGAAACCATAGCTCATGCAAACTTTGAACCCGGAATGTACTCATTGCGATCACGAAGAGGGGGAGAATATATTAAGCAGTTTTTTAAGACTTAGGCGGGGGAAAGAAAAATGGGGGGCGAAAAGGCCGTTGGTCGGCAAGTGATGGTCAAACCAAGAAAAAGAATCCCGCCTCCTTTAACATCGCGACAGCTGCGAAAATATACTGCTATGCAACACAAACACCTAAATTCAAAGAGCGAAACGCTTGGGAAAAAAGTGGGAAAGGGCAAGGGAGAGGAACTGGAAGGGGGCTAAGTTCGAACGACAGTGGGCTGGTCTGAACAGTCTGCGGACTTCCTGTACAATCGGAAAAACCACACGGATAAAAGGGGAAGAGTGAAAGGGTAAATACGTAGGCGTCTAAGGGAATAAGGTCTTCAGCGGAAGGAACCAGCTTCTAGGGGAACAGAAGGATAGAAAATTGTGAGGTCTACAAGGGGAGAACAGGGGACACCCAACCATGAAGGAATTATTAGAACTGGAATAAAAAATGCGGACAACTTATTGAACAACGAGGGGGGTAAGTTTGGCACATACATCATCCTGGAGAAATGGACAGAACCGTCGGTCCCACGCGAAGTCTGAAACCAACAAAGAAGTGACTCATTGACGAAAAAAATCTAATCAAAGGTCTGGGCCAAATCAGAGTCCTCGTGTTTGCAAAAGCACGTTCAGATAGATACAATCGTCCCGAAAAGCGTAGTGACAACTGTACCAAGGTTTGAAAAAAGGTCTTCTCACTGAGCAGCTTCGTGTCCGACCGTCGAAACAAATTCGACATCCAATCCCCTCTGTTTGGGGGAAATCAAGGAAGACGGATCCCTTGGTCAAGGGCAAGCAAACCGACGTTTCTTAGTCCAAAGGCACACAAGGTGGCCGAAACAAAGGAGGGGGTGTAAGGGGGCGTCCGCTGACAGACCAAACAATAGGCAACGGGAAAAGCAACAAACCGCACATGGGCAGCAAGAACACAGGAAACCTTAAATATAAAACCAAACGGGGGGAGAAACAAGAAACATAACGAAAGAACGCAGTAAAGGGGGCAGGAACTCCTTTAAATCCCAGAATGGAAAGGAAAATCCACCCCCGTTGGGGAAGACGCTTTAGGGGAGAGGAAGGACGAAAAAACCCTGGGCTGGGGGGGGCTTGACATCACGATGACCCGCCTTTCGCATGAGATCGGGATGAGCCGCCTATGACTGGCTGGATGAAAAAAAACATTGGAAAAGAAGGGGCAAGGGAAAAGGTCTCTTAAAAGACACAGCCGGAGCTCGGGTCCAGAGGTCTTCGACAATACCTTTGGGGAATGAATTCGGACAGAAGGAGGAGGGGGAAAAGCAAGAAGAACGGTTTTTCGTGTAGTACATCATTGGTTTTCAAAAGGGCCTAAAATCACGCAAGGGGAAGGCGGGGTTCGCGACAAGCATGGGGGGGGGGAAGACATGTATGCGCAGCAGCAGATAAAGTGAAAAAATACGCATGAAGATATAACAGACTCGACTTTTGCGAGCTCAAGTGGACATGCGGAAACAGTTGGGGAAACAGTGGAAGGACACGAAAAACAAAATCGGACACAGCTGCAAGACCTCGAGTGTGGTGGTGAAACCGCGGGGATCGGAAGCAACCTAAAGACAAGAACAATAGAGGGGTGGGTGGGACTCACGCGTCATAGGCAGCCAAAATGAAAACTGGAACACAAAAAAAAAAACAATGAAGTGGAACAAAGTCGAAGAGGCGGACTGTTAAAGGGAGGAAACGTGTGGGGGGGGCAGGAAGGATCAAAAGGATCGCGAGCACGAGGATTCTTGAGCGGGGGCAAACCAGAGGGCACTTCGTGGGAAGCTGTTTCTTGGAGGGGGGGTGGGGGGGCAGATCATGTATCAACGGAGTTTCCGTGCGCAGGAAAAAAAGCCAGAGTAAGGATTTTGCCCGGTGCAAGGTGTCGGGGGGGCGCAGGAGGAGTTACTTAAAAATCAGCGGCGGAAGAGGTGGCCGGGGCTCACCGTCCGTTGCCAAAGTAAGAAAGTACACGGGAGCAGGAGGGACGGAGACTGGCGGTCAACAACAAACGAAAAAAACAAACTGTGTTTGCGGACAGGGCTGCAGGCGGCCGCCTTAGAAAAACCAACAACGAGGGGAAATTCAAGCCAGCAAGGTTATGGGGGATGGGGAATATTGAAATCTGGCGGGGCAGGCCGATAATCAATACCCAAAATTGGAGGGGTCTTATCTCAACAAAAAAAACAAAAGGCGAGTAGAAAACGGAAACTTTTTGGGGGGGGAGGGATTCTGTAAGGAGTAGCCAAATACGTTCGCTGAGAAAAAATCGCCCGAAGAAAAGGGAAAACGGGGTGTGTGGCGACTCCGGCAGAGGCGCGGGGTATTGAAAAGCAAATCAAAATGGGCGGCGTTCAGGATCAACGAGGTACTTGGGCACCAGCGCGCATCGCAGCCAAATGCCCAGAAGCTATAAGAAAAAAGGAGGGAAAAAGGGGGTACCGATCGAGGAAAATTGACGACCACGGTGAATTCTCCGGCTGCTAAAACTAAAGGACATCAGCCAAAGATACGTCCTTCCGACAAAAAGAGCAGCTAGCAGAAGGTGGCCATGAGGAAAGTCAAAAGGCAAAATTGGTGGAAAAAGCACGGAAACCAGGCATCTAACGGTAACCGCGGGGGCATCTAGGAAGGTACTTTCGGGGTTGCCAGGCTTGGGTCAGAAAAAGGTCAAAGCGCCCAACGAGGCCCTTCTGGTTCAAGAAAATCGCAGGGTCCGTAAAAAGCCGGTGGGAAAACGACGAGGGGGAGGGGCCGTAACGAGAGAGGGGGGTGGGAGAGCACCTTTTAAAAAAGACCTATCTGGATCCAACTGCCAGGGGTGAACATGGAGAAGGATAAACGAGTCTGGATAACGGGAATGAAAAATCAAATTCTGGTGATCCTAACGACTAATGCCACCGATGTCTCTTCAAAAATGGAGAGTCAAGCCGGTAAACATGGCCCGAAACGACTAAGGACCTGGGACCTAATGATGATCCCGGGCACTAATACACCGCCTTCATGACTATCCAAATTCCTATATGATCAGAAAAGGGGGGGACGGAGCCTCTTTGAAGAATCAGGGGAGGATGGAAGCGCGGCTCGGGTTATCAATTTATCCCGGGGGCTAGCGCTCAACATAGCATCGATCAGTAGAACGGCGGGCCAGGTCCTCCTTTAAAGGAAGCGAGAAAAACCAGCATTTCGTAATATACAGAGCAAGAAAGACTGACGGGGGCAGGCGGTATTGGGTAAGAGGTGGAAGTAAAGGCACTATAGGGAACGGGAAAACGAGAGTCGTGCTAGGGGGTGAGGAGGAAGAGGGAAAGTGGGTGCACTCTTGAGGAACAAATTTTCGGGCAGTCGGGGGGGGTGAGAGGGTGAAAAAAATAGGACTGCCACCATGGGGGAGCAAGATGAAGACACCAAGGGTTGGGGGGGAAAGGCCTGTGGGCCGACCGAAAGAAATATAAAAGGCTATTGTGCAGATGTGACGGGGCTTGGTGATAAAAAGGGGGCAGGGGGGGGGGGGGGAATTGAGGGGGGAAACCAGAAAGACATGGTCCTTGATTACAGGGAGAGCCTAGGGGAAAGTCCAGGGAGGTGGATGGCTAAGGAGACAAACGGGATATCAAAGTGCACAAGAGGTTGGGCACGGCAGGAATGGCCGGGAGTGAGTAAACCGGGGGGGAAAAAAGGGGAGCAGAAAACAAGGGAGAAGGGGGGGAAAAGGAAGGATGTTTTTTTCGACGTATACAGAACCGTGGAGTGTGGAGGTTGCGAGAAGGACAGGCCGAGCGTCGAAGAAGGTCACAGTCCTGAAACACAAAAGACTGTTGCTGCTGGAAAAAGAAGTAGATAAGATGGTTCAAAAACGGGAAAGATTTTTTGGTCCACATAAGGAGGGAATGGGGGCGAACAGAGCAAGGGGACAACTGGAAAGCTCGCGTAGAAGTGGCAAGCCGATGTACTGAGAAGAGTGGGGAGAAAGGTGGGGAAGACTAGGTACAAATCTGCACTGGTAAAGCAGTGTATTGCACATATGGTGTGCAAAAAAAAGGTGAAAGTTCCAAGTGTTCCCAGAAAGCCGCCGGCGAGAAATTTGTAAAAAAAAACTTTAAGGAAAGAACAAAGGGAATCAAAAGGGAGAATGCAAAGGCTGGGGGAAAATTAAGTGGTTGGTTTAAGTAGAGATAGGGGTTGTCGCTCGAAATACGCGTACTGCGGGCTATTGTGCTGGGGGGGAGTGTGCGAAAGTCCCACGGAGATTTAACGAACATGTGATCGGGTCCACCCGCGAGGCTTAAACTAGACTGAATGTTCTCGACTAGATGCCACAAAGACAGGGTATGAGGAAAAAAGGAATTGTACTAGCGTGAACCTAATGAAAGTTGTGAGGATATTCTATTCCCAAGGTCTTCCAAATAACAGCAATATGACGTATGGAGGGGAGGACACAACGGGTTCGGAGCTCGGTGCCAGGGGCGGCAGACGGGGCAAAGAGTTGCAACGCTCAAAATAGAAGGTTGGGCTTAAGAACGTGATGGTAGGCAGCGACTCAGAGAAAAAGCGTCGAGAGTGGGGTTCAAGGGGTGGCGAAGGGTAGTTCAAAGGTAAGGGGGTATCAAAAGCATCGTGGGGCCGTGTCGCTAGACGTCCAGTACATTGCGAAATGCAAAGTTCCGGAGGTGAAAAGTAGACAAATGCATAGAGAGGTTGCCAAGGACTGGAAAAGAGAGGGAGATAAGACGGCAATTTTTACTGGGAGAGAAATCGCGGAAGGCATTTACTGAGAGGGGTCAACAAGTATTGTGTGACAGCAGTGCAACAGTTGGGGGATAGGGACAACAAGGAGGCGGGGGGGGGTTGGGAAGAAAGAACAGAGCAAATAAAAGAAAGAGGAGAAGAAGACACTCAGCCACGTAGTAGGAGCAATAAGACCGCAAGCGTCGGGGACGCTGCTGCTTGATCCAGCGCTAGCGAGTTTCAGAGTGGGCTACGGGAAACGGGGGAACTTGGGTAAACTGGTGCAAAACAAAATAGTATCGCAGACTGTGTAGAAAAACTGAGAGATAAAGAAGCAGGGTCAGAACCGGGGAGTTAACAGCGGAGAGTGGAGGGAGTGAGAAGGAAGTGACACAAAGTGCGGAGTTCGGACTAAATAATGTGTGGCAGGACGATTGAGACAGGAGCGAAAGGAGGTAAACCCGCCCCGACCGCAAGGAGGGGGTTTTGACCTTGAGAAAAGTCGGGGCCGAAAATGAACGTCAGAAAAAATCTGCGGCGAAACATATGCCGCCAGTACAACACAACGGCCAAGGGGAACGAAAACCGGGGAGGGGGGCAAGGGAACTAATAGTGAACAAACTTAACAGGAACAGGGTCGCAACCAAAACAAAAAAACGACATCGGAAGGGAGAGATTCGGGAGGCCTCAGTCATAGCAATGACAAAGTCAGGTCGGACGGATTGAAAGCTACAGGGCGGCACGGTTCTCTGCACGAAGATGTGGGATGCTCTAGTTGGACCGACACGCAACTGGGGGAAGAAAAAGGGGTTAACGACCAAAAACAGCGGCCAAAAAGGGGGGAAGACGGACCCAGGGGGGGGAAGCAAACACGTTTCTCTACAAACTTCCCGAAGAATCGACCGTACCCGCAACACACCTAGTGCGGACTGTGACACATAAAGCGAAGGAAGCAATGAAAAGGAAAATTGATGAATAGTTCGAGGGTAAAGCGGGCTAATCAGATTTGTGGAGAAAGGGAAGAACAGAAAAGTCAAAGGATAGAACTCTGAAGGCCGGCAAAGGGAAGAGCAGCAGGGGCGCTATGGAGGCCTGCTAGACGGCTACAGGATACATGTGCAGGCAACGTGGGCGAGTAAAATGGGTCAGGCCAAAGAGATCGGTGAAACAACAAGGACAAACCAATTGGCCCAGAGACAAGAAGCGAGGTCGCGAAAAAGGTTGAAAAGCAGGTAAAATGAAAAGCCGAATGTCCTCATTGAAAAAAAAGGTATGCAGATGGCGTCCAAGCGTTCAAGAAAAGGGGGCTGAAAAGGTCCTATCCAGCCCTAACTTGTCAATAAAAGGCCCCCGGGTAAAAAAGAACGAAATGAATCGAGGACTTAACTCAAGCAGGACCACCTCTTGGACGAAAGCGACAAGTACTCACTAACTTCACAAGGGGTCCTATAGAAAAAAGATCAATCTTTGAGAGGTTGGCAAAAAGGAGGAAAAGAGTGATGCCAGTGCCGGAAACAGAGCGGACCAAAAAGCCGAAAAGGGTTTGCTTCTCAAAAAAATTCACTAGGTGGCGCGGTCTCGGAAAGTAACAGTGGACTGTCATGATACCGGGCATAGAGGGGGGCATGGGAAAGGCACGGCACCGCAGAGCAAGGGATAAAATCACAGGATAGGCGGGATCAAGGGGAGGGATGAAACGTCGTGAGTATATAGTACTAGCGTGGGAAAAGAAAAAGACGGAGAATCGTCCGAATGCGTCGAAAAAGCTCTCCGTATTAAGGGGTCGAGGGAAATCAGGGACCAAGGCAAGCATATGCAAATGAAAGAAACCGCCAAAATTCGCGATAAAAGAATAGCATAACGGAGCTATTTCAACAAACGAAATAAAGCATATACACGCGTGTCACTGCGGTCACAAAAAAAAGGGGAGGCTAACGTGTTTTGGGGAAAAAGTCGAGAAGGGCTTTAAAGCGAGACCTGATAGAGAGGGGGCGGGCGGGGAAAGGGGGAGAAAAAGTATTAAACGAACAACAACAAGGAACACGGCTAATTCAATGGTGAAAATTGGGATAAGGTAGACAATGTTACGAGTCACTCAAAATAAAGATTTGGGGGGACCGATGTCTACCAGAGGGCAAAGGTGGGGGTAAAATGAAAGCAGTATGGTGGGAAAAAAATCCCCGAACTAAAAGGAAAGAACCAAAAAAATGATATAGTACTGGAGACTACAGAAGCCTCCTGTGCTACATGACTGGAGAGATCAACTGGCGCCGGTCATGAGTGACTAACCAAATAAAACAAACGGAATTTGATGACTAAAAAACATCAGGACTTTCAAATCATCGTGTCAGGTGGTAGTCAAGGCCCAAAAAGGGGGAAAAAGTCACCAAATAGTTCGCCAACTCGTTTCTTGGGTCCAAAAAAAAGCACGAGTCTACCAAGAAAACAAAAAGTCGATCCAAAAAAGCAATTTTGTGGGTTTACAAGACACTTCCAAACACAACAGGGAATCACGCAGCTAAAGAGAAGCCTCATCACTATTGCGTTAAAGTCAGGCCAAAAGTGCTCAAAACAAGGCTTGTGAATGGCAGAAAGAGGGCAGGCCTAAAAGGGGGGGCCGGGAGAAACCAACCTCAGCAAAAATCTAAAGGAAAAGGGAAAACGCGGAAAACGGGTGGGGGAGACGAAATCACCAGGCCAGAATCTAATTAAAATTTCGTAACTGGTAAAGAAAAATAAAGTGCCAGAATAAGAAAAAAAGATAAGACTTGGCTTATCGAAAAACTGGTGTAAGGCACCGGGAAAAGACAGGGGGAACCAGACAGGGAAGCGTGCTATGCTGAGCAAGACAAATTGTCAAAGAACTGTTGAACTCAACAACCAAGCGATCAGCGTGGAGAAGAAAGCCCCGGATGAAAACAAGGGGATTCAGCGGACACAAATACTGTTGGGGGGTGGCAGGGTAAGTGATCATTGAATCGCAAGGGCGAGCATCAGGCGGGGGGGGAAACTTAGGGAAGGAAAAGAAGGGGGCGGGGGCGGAATCTATGAAGGTGGGCCGAACAATGTGGAGGTGATATATTGGGGGGGGGACAGATCATCGTTGCCGACGTAAAGAGCGGCCCAATGCCTAAACAGGTGAAAGGTATGCAATCAGAACCGCGGTGAGGAGAGAATGTGAAACATAACAAGTGGGACCATAAGTGCTTGGAAGGTCAGGCTACTAAACCGCCAGACGAAAAACACGAAAAGACGACTCGAGGGGGGGGAAAACCGCTGGATGGGAAAGGACTTAAGAAGGAGTGGGGGGGAGAGGGGGGGGAACGGGGGAAAAAAGACGGAAAAGCAGGCCAGGGGGGGGGAGACCAAGTTGGTGGGGGGACATTGCTGGAAAAATATGTACCAGAGCAGCGGGGAAAGGGCCAGAAAAGGCAACCAGGCGTCTTCGAGAGCTTGTTGTTGGCAGGAAGAGGAAGGACGGGGTCCCCAGCGCCTGAACTGGGCCCAAAAATTGCTAGACGGTTAGACTACATTAAAAAGTTTTGGGACCGGCGGCGGCAGAAAATCACAGGAGGGAGAAGCTAGCGAAAAAGGGGAAAGCCTTGCGGCCATGCGCTAGGTCGGTTGAAGCAGAGGGAAAAGTGCAATTGAATCTCGACAGCAGTCAAGGGAGGAAGGGGTCGTCCCTCGGAGACACAAACTGAGAAAGTCGAAAGGATTTTGGGTTGCTAAGCGGAAAAGTCTGCTAGCAAAAAATCACAAAGGTTTTGACAAGGGTGATAGGAGAAACAAGGGTATGGAGAGAGCACTTAAACGGGGGTGGTTTCGTAGGCGTAAGGGCAAGACTCGTCAATTCTCAACACAAGAAGTGTAGGGGCATCCCTGCAAAGTTTCCGAGACGAGGGGAGGCACCGAACGAAACGGACGACGATGGGGCTCAAGGCAGATACTCAGGTAAAAAGGGGCAGGGCTAATACTCTGCGGTCTAACCACAAGAAGCACGAAGGAGGCCTCGAGAAAAAGGTCAAACAGCCCCGAAAACTCATTGCGAAACGGTAAGTACGAAAAAGACTGGGAAAGGGGACGAAACGAGGTAACTCGCGCTCGAGAGGTGAAAAGTAAAGGCCAACAAAAAAGATCAGGCTAATAAGCCTGCCCAGGGAAGGCTGCGGACGAAATAGGTTGGCAACAGAACGTAAACACTTTTACAGACGAAAAAGAAGCTCTGGGAAAGACTGCAATTGATGGAGGTTAGTCTTGGGGGGCAAATAACGCGTTCCAAAAAAAAAAACTCGGCGGGAAAAGGGTTTCAGTAATTAGAAGTCCCGGTGGACAAAAGAGGGGGAAGTAGGAAGGAAAGAATATGTTGTGGATATTAGCAGTAGAAAACGTTGCAAAGACTGTCTCAAAAAGTTCCTGCGTAACTGAGATCGAGCGTATGGATAATTTTCCGAGAAAAGGTGTGCAAGAAATTAGAGAAACCGATGGAGGCAAAGGAGGCTAAAGAACATAGGGTGCACACGGCACCGGCGGGGAGGAATCCGTAACAACGGGGGGAGGGGATCTCGAAACAAAGACAAAAGACGGAGATAAAGCACACTAAACCGAATAAAGGATCAAAACAACGATGGGGGGAAAAAACTCTGGGAAAACTAACAAGTCTCAGAGGGGTAGTAAGTAGTACGGGGGGGGGGGGGGGGGGGGGGGGGGTCGGGGCGCTAGGGGGGCAAGGTGATCGGCGTTTAAAGCAAAAAGCATGATGAAATAGGGGGACTGGGGGGGGATACGTGGAAATCCCATAACACCCTCGATCTCCGGAGAGCAGAGGATATGAAAGGATGAAGGGGGGCGGCCGGATTCGGGTCGAAGAGGTGGAGTGGGGGTACGGACTGAGATGAATGGGGGATTGGCTGGTGACAGAGCGGGGGGAGGGGCAGGTGTTTTCGGCGATGTTGACTTTCGGAGGCGAGGGGATAAGGGGAAAGAAGACAGAGGGGGGAAAGAACACGAACCGGTGTTTGGGTGAAAGAAAGAATGGGAAGAAAGAACGTATAGGCGTCTTACGCAAATTGGAAGTCTGGGGAGGACACTGTGGGGTGTCGGAAGGGTTGAAAACGGGATTTGAGCGAAGTTGGGGGGAGGAACAAGAAGGGCTGTGGACGTAACTTAAGAAGAGAGATAGCGAGTGGCTTTCGAGTGAAAAGGGGGGTGGGGAAGGGAAAAGAACAAAGGAAGATTTTGAAGAAGGGTTCGAAGGAGGGGGGGGAGAAAAGGAATTCGGCGGGGGGAAGGAATCCGTCACTACAGGGGTCTCGAAGTGCAACTATTGTCATAAGAGGTGGGGCACAGCGGGTGGCTGTACGTGTCAAATACAGACCAATACATACGTGGATCTATGGTTCCTATGGCAAGGGGGAAGGTCCGAAGGTGGCGGTGGAAAAGTTCAATGGGGCGTGCAATAGAGATTGAAAAATGTTCAAAAGAGCGAGAAGGAAAAAGGAGAAAAGCTTGGGCGAAAGATTGGAAGAATTGCAAACATAAAAGGAAGATGCTTGACAACGGCGAGGAGGTGACGTATATTGCTTAGTTCCGGAAGAATTGGGGTCAATTTCCCAGAAACCAGGCGCTCCCCTCGCCAGATAGTTAAGAAGCATGTAAGAGAAACGGGAATCAAAAAAAGGGGCGATTCTGATCCGGACGAAGTATGGGGCCTTTGGCACTGGCTGCGCGAATGGTGGGGTGAAATCGGGCAAAGGAGAAATACGGTAGGAAGCGGCGGCAAAATGCCGGAGGTTTGGGGGGGGAAACACAACAGGGGGGGCGGCCAAAAAAAGACGTATCCAAGTAAAAATTAACTGATCAACAACTGGAGAGACACGTGAGTGTAAGCCCAGGGCTAGTGACGTGTGAACACAAGATAGAACGATATATCGGGAAGCCCTTAGTATCCAGAGAATCCGTCAAGGACATCAGGAAAAAAATAAGAAAGAGAGGGGTGCACGCCAATTTAAACGCGAAGTAGAGTAAGTGTGGATCGTCCGGGGTCAGAAGGTAAGGGGCCGACACTATGACGTTGGCGGAGCAAAAGAAAAAAAAAGGGGGGAGTCAATTTATGTGTACAGAAAGAAGAGAGGTGCACCTCAATCGGGGGGGTTGGCTAGAAAGGGGACCGGGACTTAGTGAGCAGTACGGAGTGCGTGCAACAGCGGGGGGAAGGGAGGGAGCTGGGAGGACGAGTTCAGGCGAAACTGTCGATTGGAAAGAAACAAAGCGGGGGCCGGGCCCGGGAAGCCGCTACTTTTATTGAAGACAGGAGGGGATGTGGAGGACAGGGAACCAAGTAGTCACATCTTTAGCGGACCCACCTGCGGCAGTTGCAGACTAAGAAAGATCGGAAGGAATTATTGGGACGAAAAGAAAACGGGTAAGGGAAGTGTCACGAGACGGCGTGGCGCTAGGGTAACAAAGAGATGTGGTCTGGGGTCAATAGGACAAAAGAGATAACGAAAGCGGATCTAAGAGGGAAACGAAAGACAGAAATGAAGGAAATAAGCCGCAAAGCGTCGCGCTGACCGCGGAGGTAGGGAGCGAGCAAGTAGTGACAAAGAAATCGAAAAGTACTGGTGCAGGTATGGAGGGGGGGTGACACGGTGGGGACAGTGGAACAGAAGATAGACTGGCGAGTGCGAAGGAGACACGGTCTAACAGATAAGGAAAAGTAAATCCGCGTACTCCAGGGGGAAAAGTCGGGTGCGGATGAAAAACAGATTCGGGGAAGTGAGGGAGTAGGTCGATGAAGTGCCCCGAGCGAGCGCAAGTGGGGAGGACCAAACAGACAGCCTGTTTTTGAACTAGAGTTATGGTCGCAAGCGACACAGTACTAGGTTCGGCAGCATCATGTGACAAGTCTGCGGCGAGTTGAAACGGCCAATAAGACGATGCACTACAATACAATCAAGAACGTAGAAGTCAAGAGGACAGCGGACTACAAAAAAACCACAAATGTTCTGAAACTGAAAGCTGTAATGGCTGAGAACAGGTCACG
>Ga0179593_1574938_pt1 | contig 16284 bp, 25 predicted proteins | sample CZODoug2_1_08_16_FD_185931 | JGI IMG/M metagenome (GOLD analysis project Ga0179593, IMG submission 185931) | Vadose zone soil fungal communities from Angelo Coast Range Reserve, California, USA - CZODoug2_1_08_16fungal (PacBio error correction) | ecosystem: Environmental > Terrestrial > Soil >...
CTAAAAAGGATGGGGGGACATTTTCTCGGGCAATGGACCTTTGGCAGAAGGGAAAAAGCCAAACTTGGGGCTTAAAAAAACGGGTGAGAGAGACAAGCCAGGTTTGCAAAAGGAACTGCGAATTGTGGGAGCCGATATGGGGGACGAGGAACCAACCCGGAGGATTTGGTAAAGCAATGCGTCACGCGCCTTGGTCAAGAGGCAGGGGTGGGGATAAACAAACCACGGTCGGACAACAAGTCAGCAGAAAACGTAGGTGCAAAAACCGTTGAACGGACTGGATAACCCTAGATAGGTGGTCGTCAGGGACCTACATCGCAGGGTGGAATTTCGGAGGGGGGGGGTGGTGGGACCCTGCTGACTGAAAAAAAAAAGGGGAAAAGGGATGCGGGACTGCAACACAACTCCAACAAAGAACCCCAGGCTTAGGGGAAAAAAGAATTAGGAAAAAAAAGTCGAAGAGCAAACACGGGAAGAGGCCAGGCCTCTTGTATGAGAGGCGCAGCGCCCAACGGAGGGGGGGAAAAGGCAGGTGGAGGAAGTATTTGGATTCCAGGGCCGAGTGGAAGAAAATGTTAATGCGCCAGGGGGAAAGACAGGGAGCGAAAGACCCTCATTAATCCGGGGCACCAAGAGGGAAACAAAAACATAATGAAAAATCCTATGGAGTCTGGACATTAAAAAAAAAAGCGGGTTTCTCGCGGGGGGGGGTGGGGGGGGGGGGGGGGGGGGGGGGGGGGGGGGGGGGGGGGGGGGGGGGGTTGGTTGGTTGTGGGTGGAGGGGCGGTGGATGGGGGGCGGGAGGGGGGGGGTTTGTTGGGTTGATGGTGGTTGAACCCCATGGACTTATTAAACCGTTTCAAACGCCAGACCGGGGGGGTTTAAACGGCAAAGGGGGCGGCCTATGTTCCGACACTTTTCTCATAACGCGGTTTCAAAAACCCTCAAAACATTCTCCAATGAACTGGGGTTCAGAGAGAAGAGGAGGGCCCTTTCAGCGAAACAATCCCGAAAGAGGCTGGGCAACAAGGAAAACCCACAGGTTTGTTTCAAAGGTGGATCGAAGAAAAAAAGCTTCAAGGGAAAAATTCTGGGAGAAAGAATGGAGACACGGTGGGACAAAAAGGGGAAGACACCCTGGGGGAAGCAAAAGAAAAGAAGGGGGGCAACCGGAGGAGACCAAGTTCAATCTCATCCACAAGAACTTTCGGGAAAAAGGTGCCCCGAAATATGACTTAAAAGGGAGGGGAGAAAACCAACGGGGGCCGGGGAAATACCCCGCCACGGAAGAGACACGCGTATTTTAAGGAAACTAGGGGGACTTCACAAAAAAAAAGAGTGGGGGTTCGAAATACCCAGAGGGCACACCCATTTCTGGTAAAAGGCCTCGAAAAAACGCGTACGACAAAAAAAAGGGAAAGGAAAAAGAGCACCAGAAAAAACAGGATGAAACGGAAAACGGGGGCAAGGACAAAAAAAAAAAAAAGAAAGCGACGTCAGCCCATGAATGTCAAGTTTTTTGCGAAGAAAGCAGAAGCCGATGGAAAGGTCTCACAAAAAAATTGGATGGGGGGGGGGGAGGTATGGGGGGTGTAAGAGGGGGGGAAGGAACAACAAAAACAGCAGTGGGGACGCAAAAAACGGAACAAGAATTAAAAGACAATCGAGGAGGGGGAATGACGATGGGGAGGAAAGCGTTCCATTGTGGTCGGGCACATTGGAGGTGGGAAGTGGGAGGGGCGGGGGGGGGGGCGGTTAGTGACAAACAGGTAAATGTGATCTTCTCTGAAAGGCATTAAAAAAGTAAGAGAACGGGTTTCCGGGGGGGGGGGACCTGTCTGGGAAAACGAGGCCCAAAAAAGGTGAAGGTGAACCATGGAAGAAAACGATGATTTGATGCCTTGACCAAGAGGGATGGGCGCAGGAACAAAGGAGTACGCCGGGGAAATCAAAGAGGAAGGGAACGGGACAGACGACATGGTCCATCCTGGGGTCTTGTTTCCGGTAAGCTTGGAAGAATCATTAAAAGAAGACGTGGGGAAGGGTTGGGTACGGCTTGACAGGAGTCAAACCGAAGCAACAAAGAGAAGAAAAAGCCAAAAAGTTGTTGGCGCCGAGGCACGGCCCTTTCGCGGGACACAATGAAAAACAAAGGATAGTAAAGGAAAGGGGACAGAAAGGTTGCAGGGAAACAATATGCAACTGATAAGGAAAGTGTGACCTGGGGGAAGAGGGGGATGGGACATTAGCTCCAAACCTCTTCATGGAAAGAAAAGTGTCACACGAAGACCACCCGATTAACTGAAAAGGAAAAGAAAAGGTTGGGCGAACGGTCAATGACCTGGGAAGCGCATGGGGGTTGGAAGGTTCCAGACGAAGGAGAAACAATCAAGATTCAACGGGCAAGGAAACTAGGGAAAAACTTTTCCAAAAAACCCTTGTCAAGAAAAAGAAACGGGGGAAAAGGAGGGAGCGAACCTGGTCGGAAGGGGGGAACCCAAGTACTTTCAGAGGCGGGCGACGGAGATATTTGTGACCGGGGTGAAGCCTAACCACCTTGTCGGTTCACCGTACAAGAATGGGAAGAAAATCGGGGGGATGGAAGGAAAAACTGGCCAGGCGCCTTAATAAATGGCGGGCATGGGCGTTGGTAAGGTCCTTGTTGGCGGACAAGGTTTACTAGAGAACGGTCTGGTAACGCGGAAAAGGCAGAATGGGTGTCGGGGGGGGAAAAAGGAGGTTTTCTCCTGCGTTCGCAAAAAAAAAAAGCGAAGAAGATGAGAGGGGGGAACGTCACGAACTGAAAAACATTCGCAGGGCAACGTGGATAAGAAATTCCTGAAAAAAAGGAAAGAGGAAAAGAGAAAAAATGGGAAGAAAAGGGGGAGGGAACCGCTTATTCAAACCACCACCCTCACGAGAGCCGGAAAGGGCCTGGACGAAACCGCAATATTCAAACAGACTTTTAAAGAAGGTCAACAAGAACGAAAGCATGGGGACCGAAAAAAAAAAGGCGCAAGGATAAAGTCGCGGAAAAAAAAACTCCGGGGTTTGCCAGGCGCGCGGCGAATCAAGTTCCAAGAAATCCTCCGCAAAGGAAAAAATAGATCTCGAATAAAAGAAAAGGGAAAGGAAAACCAGGGGGAAAAAAAGCGAAAAACTAGGGGCAGGAATTCACACTAGCGTATTCGCGCACGCCGGCAAAGTTAGTCTAAGAGTTGAAAAAATCACAAAAGGACCAAAAAAAAAAAAGACCCAAAGCGGGCAAGCGCCCAGCGGGGGGGAAGAGGGTTCAGAAGGGACCAGTGGCCACAGCAAAGTGTTTGTAGCCATGTGAACCAGTAGAATAAGGTGGGGCAGGAGAAAAAAAACAAAAGGACGCGGTCAAACTGTATGTAAAAATCAAAACACGTGCAGGAAAGAAAAAATAGTGGGGGGGTAAAGGGCACCAACAGAAAACTGTTCGGACAGTTTTAAACGAACGTAAGGGAAAAAACAAAAGGCCTGAAAAAAAAAAAAATGTTTTCCAAAACGGTAGATCCCTTGGGAGGGCCAAGAAAAAAGAGGATGTGGGCCGCCAAAAACCTAGGCCTGCCAATCATATAACTAGTTCTTGGATCTCGGAAATTAGCGTGAAAGAAAGAGGGGGAGCGGTGCGATCCAGTAGCCGTTTTGCAACACCGGCAGGGGAGAGCGGGGGAAGGAAAAGAGGATTAAAGGACCGTCGTATCAGAAACATCAAAAACTCCCACATGGATTTTTGGCCGCGGAAGGAGGCAACTGACGGAAAAAAAAAAAAAAACGACGTTTTCATCGCAAAAAGAGAGGAACTGGAAGGGGGGAGGGGAGGAGAACAGGGTGTGGAAGTGACACGAAGCGAGTGCCGGGCCAACAAAGAAGAGAACCTTGGACTATCTGAAGTCACGCCCGGGGTGGAGAAATGGGGAAGAAAGTCCTTGGGAAAAACAAAGGGCGAACAGGGGCATCGGCTCAACCAAAAATGACGGCTGGAGGTATGAGAATGACGATTGGACCAGGACGAACTCAAAACAAGGGACAAAGAGTTTACGCGCCAGACGGACGGTCCGTGGGGATAGGAGAGACTGAATAAGGTTGAGAATGGGGAGTTGGAAGGAGTCGGAAAGGATGCCGAGTCGTGAATACAATTTCATAAAAAACCCTTGTATACATGGGGTCTTCGGCACGGGGAAAGGGGAAGAGGAAGTCAAACAAGGGGGGGTTTCCCATTTGCCGAGAGGGCCGCCTGGAAAAAAGGTAACTGACAGGACGCGTCGTATGAACCAGAAAAAAGTTCCATAACCGACGAAGGTGCCACGACCATCATAACGATAAGGCTGTTGTTTCAACGGCAAGACCTGCAAAAAAAAGAAACCAGAACGACCAAGGGGAAAGGAAAGGGGGGAAAGATTTTCACCGCGAATCCCGGTAAACTAAAAAAAAGGAGAATTAAAACATGGACCCTGTGGTGGAAAGATCAAGGGGGTGGTTGGGGGTGAGCACAACTCCAACAAGGATCGAAAAGAAAACCACGAAGAATGTTGTGGGGAGAATGGCTCTTTGGGTCATTTCGGTCAGCATCAGGGGAAAGGAACAAAGCGCCCAGTCTGGATGAAAGGATGGGAGGTGGTTTCTAAAACAAGCGTGGGAAACGGACGCCCCAACAGAGGGGATGAAGTAACGCAAGGTCAAAGGACATGAAAGAGAAAGACTTTTGGGGGGCAAACGACCGAAACTGAGTCCCCCCAAAGACTTCAGGGCCAGTGGGGGCTGTTCCCAGGTATTTTGGGAGATAAGCTTGAGTGGATCCAAGATAGAAAAAGGGACAACGCTTGGCTGCGAAATTCGCAGTGAATTTGAATTTCACAGGATTGTTTGCAGGGAGGCAACTGGATGGGGGAGATGAAAGAGATTGTATAGAAAGAACTTGACGGAGGAAGCGGGGACGCCAAGGTGTGTGTAATTGCCGCAGGACGGAGGCACCAAAAGACGGGCGGAGAGGGAACAAGAAAAGGGGAGAAAAAAAGCTGCCCCCGGCGGAAAAAAGGGAGGTGGGAAAAAAAGGATTCGGTTCCTTGAAAAAAGTAACAAACATGTCGGGAAGTTGAAAAAGGGGGGGGGTGAAATGCCACCCCATGGGGGCACAAGAGGGAGCGAGGGGGAAGGGGGAAAACGGGGGGTGGGGAATAACTCAGGACAAGATCTGAAACACGGGGTTTTCACACGAGGGGAAAAAAAAGAACTGGGAACTTGCAAAAATCCACGGCATCAGGCCAAGGAAATGGGGAAGGAAGGAGAACCAAGGAGAAGCGCCAGGACTGCCTGTTCGAAAGAAAAAGGGGGGAAACCCATGTTCCAAACAGCATGACATGGGGGGAAAAAGGATAAGGGGGAGGAAGCCCACCGTTTGAAAGAGAAAAAACAGGAAAAAAAAAACCAGTAAAAAGGGGGGGGAAGAAAACAACGAAAAGAAGCGCAGCAAGAGAAAAGCCGAAAGAAAACCACAGTTTTGGAGAACCCGAATATCGCGGGGCAAACAATCGGGTGAAAAGGTGTGACGACACAAGGGGGGGAAAACAGAAAATGAGTCAAGGGGCGGTCGTTTGTCAGGGAAAGACACATTCCCGGGGGGAAAAAAAAGTCAGGTGGCAAAGTAACGACAGCAGCGCAAAGGGAAAAACCACACCTTGGGTGTTAAAATCGCCAGAAGAGGGGGGGGGAAAAAAGAACATGTGGAAGGGAAAAAAAAGGGCAAAGTGGGATCTGAAGTCTGTCGCCTTTTAAACTGGACCGCTGGGGACCTGGAAAAAAAAACGAAACACCCAAGCAGGAGTTGGGGTTCAAGGGGGGGGGAAACCAGGGAACCAAGAACCAAAAAGCCTCAATTCGGGAGGCAATGGTGGAAAACGCGATCGTGAAGTTTCTGAGTAACCCACTCAGGAACCCCCTTAGACTGTGTTCTGGGCAAGACCAAAGGGTGGGTCACAACCGGTAAAAGTGGAAGGACTCAGGTGCAGTGTGAAAAAGCAATTTGCGAAAATGTCTTTCAAGGGGGGGGGGTCAAAAACCACAACATCCTGGGGAAGTTTATCGAAAAAAAATCCCTTCGGCGAAAAAACACAACAAGGGGGGGGGGGGGGGGGGAGTTGACCAAACCAAGTCAGGGAGTAACGAATAGTGAAGAAAGAGCCAAACCACGTCCCACGAAAGGGGGGTGTAAGGGGGGTGGGGTGGGGGAGAAAAAATTGGATAATGCCCAGATAATACGCGGGAATCCCGCGGTGGGAAACCATCGAGGGGAACTAAAAAATTTTGATCGGAATGGTGGACCAGAATTGAGAAAACACAAAAACATGGGCCACGGTCCCCCGTTGCCGGGAAAAAATAAGTACCTGTCGACCGGCAAACTGCAATATCCAAAAATCGTTCCCGCTGTACAGGGTGAAAACCGAATTTGTGGAGTCACGAAGAAAGAAAGCGAAAAGGAACGACGAGAGGAGAAGGTTAAGACCAAGCCGTCGAATGGAACCCATGAACAGCCGAAAGACTGGAACCGGGGGTTGGTAAGTCAAAAAAGGGGAGTCCAAACAGGCCCCCCCAATCAAATGGAACCGACTCTCGAAAACCATTCGAACTGAAAAAAATACTTGGGGACGACAAAGTGCTGCTACAAAACAATCAGTCAGAAACACTGGTGGGGCTTTGAACCCGGGGAGGAATGTTACAGCACCAAACTTCCAAGGTCCAGGCATACAATACAAGAAAAAAAAACCCGGCCCAGAAAAAAACATAACCAAGAGAAAGAGCGCGATTCGCAAAACCGTTTTAAAGGTAAATTTGGGGGGGGCAGAGAGAGGGAGAGGGTGGGGGGGTTTGCAACTGCAAAGCTCCCACCCTCCTGGGGAAACCCTGAGGACTGGGGCATTTCCTTTCCGCACTTTGGGAAGGAAGGTGACTATTAGAACGGGTAGAAACCATCGGCAGGAATAAAATCCGGAGTCCGACTTTAACGAAAGGGGCGAGCCACCGGAGGACGGATGTGGACGGCCAAAAAGGGGTTTAAAAACCCTCAATCAAGGGAAAAAAATGCGACTGTAAAAGAAGAAAGGGTTGAACAAGGCCATGCAAACCCAACGCGCGCATTCCAAGCGCCGGGAAGCAGGAAGTCACCTTTGAGGGGAGGGGTTAAGCGGCGTAGAGCAAGGGGCCAAAGGGAGGGGACAAAAAAAAACACGCCCTACAAGGGAAATGGGGGGGGCCACTCCCCAGCATGGGGACCGTCAGGACCGTTAAGAGAAAACTTCACTTGGCCACACGCAAAAAGGGCCAAAAACTCACGTACAGTCCATTCCCAAAAGCGTTCGGAGGAAGGCGCCGAACGGACACTCCGAGCGAGAAACCACGGTCCGTACCACACGCAAGGAAATTAAGGGCTTGGAGGAAGGGATTGACCAGCAATCGAATATAGCAGATTCTGTTGGGAGGGGGCGGAAAGAAAAAAAATAGGGGACCATTGAACGGAAAAACTGTCTTTGAGAAACTGGCGGGGGCAATCAGTCCAGTGGAATCCGCGGTTCAAAAAACAAATATCACCAGCCGCCAGGCATGCCGCCAGAGGTAACGAAAGAACGTTCACCTGTGCCTCATCCGCCGGTAGAGTGAATTACCCACTATGGTCAATTAAAACGGGAAGGGTGGAGAGGGAAGAGACCGCGTCCCGCCGAGGTCCAAACTATCCGCTACGCGAAAGAAAGGCCCATGTCGCGCTAGAAAAAACACTACGGAAAACACTACCAACTAAAAGTAACCACGGTACTCAACCGTGATAAAACTTCGCCACCACCAGAAGAGCCGCTTGTTACACTGTGTTGGGGGGGGGGGAAGAACAGGGTCCGAAGACAATGCACAGAACGGGGAAAGATGTTTCTCGATCGGACTCGTTCCTTGTTGGCAGGTCCGAGCTGGACTCTAGCATATCCAAGGGGGGGTCAGCAGAAAGATTGCCAGTAAAAAAAGGTGAAAACCATAAATATGAACGGACCCACCAGGCAACCACCAGGGGGGCTACCCCCTGAAATAAAGCTGAATTTGAGAACTGTCCTGGGGGGGGAACCGCTTATAATAATAAAGGACGGGCTAGAACCCAATCTAGCATTGGGGACAGGAATACTGCCCCACCCGAGAGGGACCCGCTGTGAGAGGGCTAAAAACAAAGAAACAAGGATGGGGGACAGGAAACAACAAAACACCAAGAGGGGGAAAAATGCCTCTTTTCCTGTCTGAAATGCCAATCGCCCTCCACTCATTCGAGAAAATCCGCCAAGGTCCAGGGGTACGGGCATCCCGGGCCACCAATTGAAAAGGAAGTGTCCCGCCCGTCCCCGGGGCCAAAATTGACCCATAACCCGGAGGTATCGTCCGGGCTGGTTGGGAGTGTACATGCGAAACAAAACGTCCCGATTCTAGACGTTGATGATACCAAAGAACGAAAAACGGGGAAGACGAAAGACTGGTGGGAACCTTGTTCAAGGGAAAAAAAATCTTGGAGGCTTCTCAATCCACCGGAAGGAATAGAACCAAACTCCAAAAAAAAACGCTAGGCCCAGAAAGAATGTCAATCGCGGCCGGCGAGGGCCAAGTAAGCCCAGCAGGATAGGACGTCGGGGATGAGCGGTGGCGCGGCAGCCAAAGGGGGGGCCCGGTGGATTAATTCGATAGGCAGGAGGTAATGGTGACCGTCACCACAATCGGGGGGATGCGAACAAGCCCACGCGTTACCTGGGGATGCAGGGGACCACGCAGCCGCCACAAAAAACTCCACGACACCCATTCCATTTGTCCATGTCAGGAGGTTGTGGATCGGTGCCCAGCAAGTGTTTTTTTCAAGCTTTGGGTCGAAGAGAAAGGAATCTTCCCTCGGGAAGGGAGGGGATGCAAGAATAGTGTCCGCCTCATGGGACCCCAGGCCGCGGACCAACACCTGCTAAAATCCAAAGTTGTGGCCGGAGATCCGGTGGTTTTTTTGTGGTTTTTTTGGGACCTGTACAAGGTTGGGAATTCAGGCAAGCCAGCGAAAAAGTGGGAAGGGACGGGAGAAAAGGTTCAAGCCGCAGAAAACCTTAAAGTTCCAAAGGGCACACAAAAGCGTGGGGCGGCGGGGGGGACAGCCTGAGCCCGCGGCAAGGGGCCTGCACCATCAGAACCACGCAGGTTCAGGGGGGAAAGGGAAGTGGACCACTTCAGGAACCGGTGGAAAAACAAAACCAAGACATGCGCCCGAAAGTTGGACGCAAAACCAAAGTGAAGGAACCGGGGGGGACCACCAGGTCCATCAGGCAAAGGAAGGGCGGGTTCCAGGTGGTTGACCAAATGGAGGAAGAAAAGCACGCGAGTCGTCGAATTGGGAAAAAAAAAAGACAGAACTGAAAAGGGGAACTTGACGCCGAACGAAGAAAAACGCCGCCCGGCCCTCCCGCACGGCCGTAGGTTGCGCCAACCATATAGATGTCCACGCCCGTTGGCAGTAAGAAGGGGTATCGAAAATCACCCCGCCAAAGGTCTCCCACGGGGAAGAAGATGTGAAAAGGGGGCGACGCCCTTGCACGGAAGTGTCGATAGCAGTGGAGAGGGAACCGGTCCCCATCACACGTTAATGGATCAACAAAACTAGGGAGCCCACCCCCTTCCCTTGGCCATGGGAAGGGAGGGTGGTGAAACCGGCCGGCGGAGGGAAAAGGTCGATCAAAACCGTCAGGGAGCAGTGGGCCTATTGGCGATCATTGGGACATGGGAGTTCCGGGCGCGGGGTAGCTGCCGGGCCAGGCGCATCACCCGCAAAAAAGGCAATTGGAAGCGCCTTTCGCAGTGGGGGGGGTGCCAATGCCAGGGGATCGAGGGCCCGATATACAAAACGACGAAATGACCCAACCTGACTCCATCCTATTAAAAAAAGGGCAGAGCCGGAACGGTCTTGGTTCGCACGAGCCGATACACAGTCTGGGGTCGATATCTGAACACGTGGGGGGGGAGGGGCATCAAAAAAATAGAAAGAACCAACCAAAAGGAACTACCTTGGTCGGGCGGAAAGGGGCCTCATTTGGGTCAGGGGGGGACAACCAGAAAAATCTGTGCACAGCACGATGGCGGGCGGTCGTTGACTGGGACTCAACCCTTCAACCGAAAGCGAGGAATACCCAGCGCTTCAACCTGGTGGGGAACGGTCCAAGACGGGACAGTGCTCTATCCTTCTCTAAAAAAAAAAACAAAAAGGCTGATTGGGGAACATAAGAAATAAGGAACCAGAGAAACCGGCCGAAAAAAAAACGCCCATGGAATCCCGGCGTCCTCGCCTGTCCTTTGGAGCAGGTGAGAGTGACGAATCCCCGCCTAGGGCAGGTCCCATACGTACGTCTTCATGACATTAACTACGGGCGCTGTGTGCAGGGAGAACCCCACTTAAAGAGTGGAATTAACTGATCGGAAAGTGGGGGGATCGGCGGGGCGTGCGTACTAGCCCCTAACAGTCCCATCGCAGGTGGGGGCCAAGGAAAACTGGGGGGGCTCGGACCAAGCGATCAGTGGAAGCCACCAAAAGACGCCAGCGATGGGAAATGCAGCGCGGTGGATGCGATCGAAGAAAGGACCAGACTAAACGCGCCAACTTATATGGACAAGATAAAAATCGTAAAAAAAACTAACCTTAACGGGCTGAGAGGGACCGGGGGACGACGCGCAGGGGCGAAAAAAATGGCATGGCCCCAATGCCAAAGGGGGGCGCCCGCAGTAGATTATCCCTTTGTTAGGGGAAAACTTAAGGAGGCCCGCTACCTGGGGAATAAAAAAAAAAAAAAAGGCCCCGGCGCCAAGGGAACATCTGAAGAAAGGGAAGCGGGATTGGGGCGGGGGGGGGGGGATAAGACAAAGGGTACGCAACCTGAAATAGTAGACATCCCCGGCAGGCGCCACCAAACCCTAACAAAAAAAAAAGGCGGAGGGCGGAAGGCCAGGGACTGAGGGCGCCGATAGGAAAAGTCTGGGTTGTTACAATGAGACGAACTGGACATCCGAAAAGGGGAAGGTGACCATGAAGACCCGAAAAATACGGCACCGGAGGACCTGGGGGGAAGGGGACTAAAGGTGTTCGAGGCGACGCGGTCACCGACGGCGCCATCTGACGCGGTTGCCAAAAAGGGAAGGCAATTTTTCAACCACCGAAAGCGGGGGGTGATGAAAATACAGTAAAAGACAAATTTGCCTGGGGAGTAGCCGTGAAACCGCGAAGAAAAGGGGGGAAACCTGGGAAAGGTGAAGGGGTTGCGGCGGGTCGAAGTGCCTCTGGAAGGGGGAACTGGCAGAGAAAAAAAGACGTGGAGTCCAAAAGAGCGAAAACGTAAGAAAAAGAATTTCCAAACGGGGTGGGACAGGGGGCGGCCGGCCGGCGCAGAATCCGGAAGGTCCTATTTCCGTCAAAAAAGAGGAAAATCTACAAAAAAGAAGCCTGAAAACCTGATGGGAAACCCCACATCCCACTCCATTGAAACAAAACTTTCGGGCGCAGTGTTGCGGGCCGGGCGCTGTCGCGGGGGGCCAAGGAATGGCGGTGTCTGTCTTTCGATGTGGGATCGACCCGAACCCCGCGAGTGCTGAAAAGCGAAAGTCAGGGCACTCCGTTGGGAGCCGGCGCCCCGCGGGAGGGGGCCCCACCCGCAGGAAAAGAAGGCTGCATCGCGCCCACTGGCTATGACGCCCGCGTAAAATGACCAGGGCTACGGGCCTTGTGAGAGACGGGGAAAGGTCCAAGGAGGAGGCCTCCTTTAACCAGAAAGAGCGCTGGTCCAGGACTGGTGGTGTGAGGGGTGATCACACACGGTCGAGCTTGACGAAGCCTTACGTTGGGGACCTTGTCAAATCCAAAGCCCCGGGCATCCTCCGGCAGGGTTTGTGGAAAAGGGGGATCGGGACTTCCCACGGGGGGTCACCAAGGGGTGGCGCGGAACCCACAAAATTGCGGACAACCGGGCGATAAGCTAGAGCCGGGTGCCGAAACCCTACTGCGCCTGTTCCCGATCGGGGGTGGCTTAAAAACATCTGGCATGTGGGTGCCGGGGGGACCTGAAGGGCCGGGGGTAAACCGCGACCTGTCCGCTTCACTGTGGCAAGAAGTCAGGAGGCCCTCGCGCCCCGGGTCTAAAAAAAAAAAGGGTCCGGTATGCAAGTCAAAAGGCCGGTGAAACGCTAAATGAGCTTTTGTGTCTGGACTCGGATCAAGGCGGGGGGACGGGGTTGGGCACGTTCCTCGAAGGGGGGGGGGGGGTGAAGGAGGACTGAAAAAAACTGAGGGCCCTGACAAAGGCCGGGCCAAGGAAGGGAGCCCAAAAAACGAACCTGACACAAAAGGGAAAGACCAGGCGATGAGAAACAGTCCTCAGTGAAGACGAAGGACAAACGCCAAAAAAAGGGGGTAAAAGCGAAACTGGGTTGCCTGCAGGGGGGGACGGGCGAAGGCGGGATTACCGCCGCAGTCCACCATCAAAGGGGGGACAGGACGGCTGAACGGGACTCCCCATGCAAAAGGGGGTTTCCTACGGCTTCCGAAGGGGGCAGGGACATGGACGCGGCAAAAGAAAACGCCACTCAAAAAGTGCAAAAGGGCCCAATTGAAAGAGGCGTGGCATCAAGAAGGAGGGGCAACCGAAGTCCAGTGGTAGTAACCCAAAAAAAAGTAAAATGGACCCATTGCGTCGTGTTTTCTCGAGGGAAATCTGCGCACTTAAGACTTTGCCGCGTTGGATCGAAAGAAAGGGTCAGAAAATTTTAAAAAGAGGGAACGGGGGACCACTCGGCCGCCGCAAAAAAGGACTTTAATCTCACGATCCTCAGCCAAGTGAGACCAATGTTGTGACGGGTGCAGGGAGAAGTCGCATTCAGGCGGGGACGGGTCAGCGCAGGGCAATTCAACCCGAAACCGAGGCGGAACTGACGGACGTTGGGGTGGGCTGTTGAAGAAGTTGGGAAAAGCCAGTCGAGGCCTGTCCAGAGGGGACGAACGGGGCACCATGCAGGGAACGCCCAAGGAACTTTGCGGCGGTGGCACAGAAAACTGGGGGCGACGGCCTGCGGACTCCTCTTCAGAGAAAAAGAAGGTGGTGCCGTCCCCCTGACAGGGATTGGAAAGGGGCAGGGAGTTCAAAAGGGGCAGCCTGAAAATTGGGATGCCAGGGACTGGCATCGCAGATTGGAGTTGCAAAACAATGGGTGTTGGCGCAGGTAAAATCCAAAGCCAGGCCGGCCAAGCACCGACGTCTGTCATACTGTTGGAAAACGACAGGGTTTTCATACCTCAAGAAGGGGGGACTACTTAACAGGACGCACATTAGTTCTGTCAACCACAAAGATCAAAAGCGAGGGGCAGGGAAAAAGGAAAACGACCCGCCCGAGAAAGGAAGCATTGGGGCGGGGGACGAGGAAGTGCAAAAAGCAAGGGATAAGCCGCCAAGGGTCAATTCCACTTTAAAGGACATCCCGCACCGCTTAGATGGGTAGGGGGGGTGCAATTCGGGCTTGCTGGGGTGGTTTTGTATCTGGAAGCCAAGACCGCGTGGGGACCTCCGGAACCTAAAGGACCGGTGGAAAAGAAGGGGGGGGACCGAAAAGGGGGAAAATGCGATGGAAAAGAAAGATGCAAGTTCGGAAATTGGGTGGCCGGGACATTAGGCAATGGGGAATTGGAGCGGGTCCCGGGGGAGACGGCGTACTTAAAACAGGGCGAGTTGGCGAGTTCTGGACCACAATGGGAAGGGCCGGCACTTGGGGGGGGGGACGGAGAATCTCGGCGGATGGGAACGCATTTAGGAAGGGGCGTAAAGGAAAAAATTTGAAGTTCACATGATCACCGGTAAGACCGGAACCGATGGATGGAGACAGGGGAAAAAAAAAGTCCAAAAAGACACATGCCTTTAGTTTGACGACCCGAAGGGGGAGGGGACCAATGTGTGGGGTAAAATCAAATCAATTGGCGCTACAACAAGGAAGGTGGGCATCTGCGGGAGGAAATAATAATCTTTGCTATCAATGTCCCCCCAGAAAATGATTCAGAAGTTTGGAAGTGACTGAATTCAAAAAAAAAGCCAGCGAGAAAGCCAAAACCCTGGGTTGGGGGACTTGGGGGAAGGGGAGGGGAGTAACGTCCAAGCTTTGGGCGAGGGCAATTGAAAGACGCAGAAGCTCTCCAAACCCACATCCAGGTCAAAAGAGGGCACCGAAGGACGGGGGTACCGGTGTGGAAATCTGGGGGCAAGTAGCGCAAAGCTCGAATGCAGAAAAGGAAAAAGTTTCAAGAGAAGGAAGCAAAGATCAGAGGGGTCAAAGACCGACAGAGTGCGGTGCCATGGGAAGGAATGGAACGAAGGTGACAGCCTCTGGATTTTTGAAGTGAAAGTGTAAAGGGAACGGGAAAGATCAAGAAGCAACGGAGTCCTCGGGGAAAAATGTGCAGGGGTCACGGATGGAAAGACTGGGGAACAATACAAAGGAGGCGACGCAGAAGGTAAGTAACCAGGGGTCCAAAAAGACGGGGGCAGTGCCCAATCCAGATGCTGATCTCACGACTAATCATTTTCTGTTTCCTCCAACTTGGGTGAGAAAAAAAGGGAACGATGGGGGCAAAAACTCAAGCCATAGTCCGAACAGGATCGGAAACGGGGGGCGTCGGCCTTAAAGATGCGCGATTGGTCCGGTTTAGATTTCCCTGTGTTGGGACAAGGGGGGGGTTGGACCGGCGAGAACGGTCGGGGGGAGCTATTGAGCGTCCAAAAACAGCAAACGAATTTTGGGGTCCCGGTGTGCCCAACCACACCCCCCCCACATGAGGGTATACATGCGGCGAAACAAGCACCGGCGGAGGGACCAGAGCAAAACGCACGTGGGCCCGCATCGAACAATAAGGGAAAGGTGCCGGGGAGAAAGGAGGCGTGGTCCTGAAAAACACGTGACCGCCTGAACGACCTACGACAGGGGTACCCCGGAGGGTGGTCACGAGGAGGAAACCAGACCGCGGACGAGGAAAATGCAGAATGGGGGCGCAAAAAAAAATACGAGACCGCAAAAATAGGACTTGGAATCAAAATGGTCACCCAACCGACCAGAACCGAAATGGAACTCCACACACCGACAAAGGGGAGCGGACCAGGGATAAACGGCGAGCCAACGCTTTTGGGCCCCAAAGACCTGCGGGAAAAACGCTGCGGCGCATGCAAGGGACGCAAAGGGCAACCTCCCGAAAGTGTCGCTGAGGCCAATCGAGGCGCGCGGCTCGAAGCAAACCCTTTAGCGAATCGAACCCGAAGGGATGAAAAAAATTCAAGTAGTGCAAGATCGCAGCAAGCGCAAGTGGGTCTTGAGCGGCGTCACGAAAGCGTTGGGGGGGAAGAGCAAATCAGCGAAATAACAAAAGTCAGCTCCGGCAGCACGGCCGTGGGAGCAGGACCATTTTTGAAAAGGGTGTTCCAAAGTCAGCGTGTTTGCTCGTATGTCCAGTGAACTGGAAAGGCTGCAAAATGCACACGGGTGGGGTGACGCGCGCAACCGACGAGTGGAATGGTCGAGGAAAAAACAATCCAGCAACTTCATGGAATGAAAAAGAGGTTGTTTGTTTGGCGGAGCCGTGGTCACCAGGCCACGAAATCTGAAGGGGAAAAAAGTACTGTTGGACACAAAAGCGGCACAAAATCAAAATCCACCAAATTGCCGCGTGGTGGCAACGGTTGATGTCCGGGGGGGGGGCCGGGCGAAAAACTCCGGATTGCCGCAAACGAGCTGCCGCTTCTGTATAGAAACTGCCAGGTCCATCGACGGAATCGGTCCTCAAACGAAGTCAGGGGAGGGTGAAAGAGAAAGGGAGCCCGGGTTGCAGACACACAGCCGGTGAGAGCGGGACGATGCGACAATCGTTCGGTATACGGTCGTAGGTCACGAACATAAGGGCTCGACCCGCGCCGCCGTGAGGCGCCGCGTAGTTAGACCAAGGGGGGGGGGCAAGGGGAAAAACAAAAAGGACTCAGGGAAACGAGGGTTTCGCGGAAAGACGAAAGGACACCTCTCCATGATGAGGGCCAACTCACGGGTGGAATGGAAATGATCAAACGGAAAAAATTGCAAGCGCGACTTCCAAGAAACGAAGACGTATCCAGTCTCCAGCCAGAAAAAAAAAGGGGGACCTCATTCCTTGGTAAAGATTCAGGCTGGAGCGCCAGGGGCCCGCACCGAGGT
>Ga0179593_1759482_pt1 | contig 16284 bp, 24 predicted proteins | sample CZODoug2_1_08_16_FD_185931 | JGI IMG/M metagenome (GOLD analysis project Ga0179593, IMG submission 185931) | Vadose zone soil fungal communities from Angelo Coast Range Reserve, California, USA - CZODoug2_1_08_16fungal (PacBio error correction) | ecosystem: Environmental > Terrestrial > Soil >...
TGTTCCCCAGGGTGATCTTTTTGTTCCCGGGGGGAAAGGGGGTATCAGAAGGGGAGAACAGAAAAATCGGCCAAAAAAAAACACCAACTGTTATTGCTCCGGCCAATGCCTGGAAAAGCTGCAGAAAAGTCCGCCTCCTGGGGGGGGGAGAGAAGCACATGAAAAAGGTCGCCAAAAAGAGATGCCGTCCAAATTAGTACAAGGGGGGGAAAATCCGAAAACGCACGGGGGGAAAAGTTTGGGGTAAAGACAAGACGCACGCCCCCGCAATCAACTCGGAAAAAAAAAACCCAACCGTTTCAGAGAACTAGGGGAGCAAACTGACGGGCAGGAAAAAGCGCCCAAAAAAACATGGAACACGAGGGCCAAAAAGGCGGCGATGACAAACACAATCTTGGAAAAGACTTTCATTAAAGGAAAATGAATCCAAAAAGGAAAGGAAATGGGCTTTTCAGGGAGAAAACCGAAACACCCTAATGGTGCCAGGGCTAGGTGACCAGAAAAAAAAAAGGTGTGCCCCCGAAGGCAGGGGTACGCGAAAAAAGACCTAACAAAAACAAGTGGTGGAAGGGGGAATCAAATTCCCTGTCAAACACTAGGGGGGAAATCAACTCGCAGCAAAAGTAACAGCCAAAAAAAAAAGCCATCCATAGTGACATGCCGCCTAAAAGAACCACGGGGGGGTTTGGGGGGGGGGGCGCTGCTCCAAAACACCACTGCTTTCAAGGGGGAAAGAGTCCCACAAACGAAGTGAAGGCCCCAATCTAAATAGAGGGGGAATTCTTCCGAAAGGAAAAAGCTAATAAAGGGAACCAAAAAATGAAAAGGGGGTCATCAAGGGAGTTCCAAAAAGGGAACGTCCAGAGGGCAAACAGGAGAAGAAGAGGCCCACAATGAACACCCTGCTCAAGAAGATTCCCAGCCGTAAGCCCGGGGGGGGGGTAGAAGGGTCTAAGGCCCACGCAAAGGAAAAACCTCTTAAAAAATCTTCCACCAAACGAGGAAACCCCCCCACCATGAAAAACAAAAAAAAAGCTCTCACCGCAAGGTCACCCGTTTGCAACTCCCTTACTGATGCCGGGGCAGGGTGGGGGGCACGTTTTTACAACAAAGTTCTTCCCATCCAAAAAAGAAAAAAGGGACGCCAGCCACACAGGGGAAAGAACTCCGGAAGGGTATCTTCGGTTGAATTCTATGAATGGAGTCCTGGGTAGAGACTCTAGAAAAAGTGCTCTTGGGTCACCGTTGAGAGAGAAAAAAGGCCTAATCGGGTCGTTAAGGAAAAAAAGGTTGAGTGAAACGCGTTCAACGGCGGGGATCCGTCCGCAACAGGGGCTGGGAACCCAATAGAAAAGAAAAAAAATCTACTTGAAATCCCTGGCGCCGGTAAAAAACTCGGAACCCGGGGAAAGAAATTTGGTCCGCATTGGCTGGTTTTTGTTGGGACCCAGCGGAGCTCCAAAAAAAAAAAAATTTCGGGCAAAAACGGGCAAGAACCAAGAAGGCAGAATCCAAAGGGTTTGTGTTTTCCATGGCCAGGAACTCGGGTCCGTCCCATCAAAAAAAAAAAAAAAAAAAAGCCCGGAGGGGGGGGGGTAGAGTAGCAAAGGGTAACCATAAAAGGCAGAAAAAAACGTCCCAAAGCTTTGAAATGGGAAAAAGGACCGAACAGAAAGAACTTTTTTGTTAGGAAGAAAGTCCCCAGAAAAGGGGGGGCTCTCCACGTCTGAAGGGGAAATCCCACCTTAGTGGGTGGGAGGGAGAGGGTTTTGGTTATTGGGGACTACCTGATTGAAAAAAATGTTAGTTGTAGGGGGGGAAAGGGGGGTTTTAACGGGGAGAAGCGTTTGATTCACGTAATTTCTCTAGGTAGGGAAAGGAGGAAGTCGAAAAAAAGGGGGGATCTCCTTCAAAAGGAGGAGGAAAAAGAGATGAAAGGGTTGAGACGAATGTGGCCTGAAAAAAAAAGGTCCCCCGAGTGCTTTCCACTCCAAGAAAAATTTCAATCAAGGGGGAGAAACCTCAAAAAAAAAAATCCTACGGTGGACTCAAACGGGGAGGGAAAACCGCCGTGGAAGAAGGAGGGAGGGGAAAAGAAGTTGTTCAAGGGTTCTGATCATGGAAAGGGGAGAAACCATGTGAAGCTGAAAGGAGGCAGGGGGGAGGGGGGGGGTTAGCAAAAAGGGGCCCGTGTACTAAAGAAAATTGAAAGAGCCAGGAAAAGGGGGGGGAACTTCCCAGGCGGGATATTCTCGAGGGGGGGGGTTTAGGTCCGGGAAGAACTGAGGGTTTCAGGGGTGGCCACGGAAAAGAGAAAAAGCCAATGGCTGAAAGGCTATTGAAAAAAGGTAAGGTCTAAGGATACGGCAGAGAGGTAAGAGGGGGGGGCCCCATCAAAAGACTTCGGACCAAGGAAAAAAAAAAGTTAGGGGGGAAGACCCCCAAAAAAAAAAAGGGGCAAAAAGCCGCGGTAGCGAAAAGTTCTGCCTTATTGATTGCAAGAAAGAAAAGGGCAAAAAAAGTCCAAGGGGACGCCCTTGATTTCCTTGTCGCGGAGAAGGTTATTGCGAGAGAAGGGCCGGGTCCCAAAAAGGAAAAAAAAGGGGACATCTCAGGGGGATTTCTCATTGGAAAGGGGAAAAGGTCTTGAAGGGGGGGGGGGGGTTACGGGGGGGAATGTGCTGTTAGGGGGAAGATCTGCCTCGGGATCCCCTTAAAAAAAGGAACGTGAGGGGGGAAAAGGAAGGGTTTTCAAGGGAAAAGGGCGCAGATGTAAAGAAGTGGAGAGTTGACAGGGAGAAGGACTGGGAGGGGGAGTCCGAAGGGGGGTGGTGTTTGTGCTACGGGGGGAAGATCCACGATGAATAGGGGGGAGGGGGGGGAATCTCGGATGGAAGAAGGGGTGGAACTTGGGGGGGGAAAAAAATCCTTGATAAAATGGAGAAAGAAGAACGTTCACCCAATGGGGGGGGGGGAAGTCTTCGGAAGGAAAGGCCCTTTCGCAATGGGGGAATTTTGCTGCTATGGAAATTGAGGGAAGACAGGAAGGGAATTTTGAGGAAAGAAGGTTTGGGAGGGAAAAGGGAAAAGATCTAGAAAGGAAAAAAACAATTTGTTTGATTTGGAAGTGGAGGGGGTGCCCAAGGTACGAAAAAGGTCCGGCCACTGGGGCTTACAGCCGGACAAAGCAAAAGTCCCAGGGGGGGGAACTGCTTATCACTCACGCAGTAAACTATGGGGGGGGGGGAAGGTCGTCATTACACACAGAGGTTTCATTTCAGAAAATGGCATGTCGTCTGGGTGAGAGGGCAAAAGTGACTCCCTTCCAAGGGAGAAAGGGGTGTTCGAAAGGGGGGCTTTCCTCGGGGGGGAAAAGGCGGCTTTCCGGTTGGTGGGAAAAGGGGGGGGGCACAAAAAGGGATTACACTTCTAACATCGAAAAAAGAATCGTCGCGTGTGGGGAAGAAGGGTTTCGAAAAGTCGAGGGACAAAAAACCAAGTGACTCGCTTGCATGAGAAAAGGCAACCTATTGGAGGACCAGTGGAAGGAGGAAGTGAGGGGGGGACACTTGCGCTTAAGGGGGGGTGAAAAAAACTTTTCAAATGGGGGAGTTACACTCGATAAAAGTGGAAAAATCTACAACTTCATAAGGGGGTTTTGTGGGAAAAAAAAAAGTCGTCCTGGAAAAGTGGGGGACACTCACAGAAAAAAAACCAAAAGGTTTGGGGGGGAAAAGGTAACAGATTAAAAGGCCCGGCAAAAAAAAAAGCAGTACGCAGGGAAAAAAAAAAAAATCCGAGAAGAAATAAAGATCTTAAGGTTCTATGAAAGGGGTGATCAACCGGGGGGAAAAACGAAACCAAAAAAGAAGTCCTTCTCATTCTAAAGAAAAGGGGGGGTGACTCGGCACATTTCCACCCACCAGGAACACACTACACTCTTTCCTGCATAAAGGACGCAAACGGTTGTCAGGCGACCGAAAAAGGGAAAAAAATCGCAGAGGAGCGTTTCCTGGAAAGGGGGGAAAAGTGAATTACTACATAAAAGAGCCCGAAAAAAAATGTTGAAACTCCGCGGGGAACGGGAGAGGGGGGGGGACCCTTTTGAAAAAGAAGGGAAAAGGGCGTGAACTCTCACACACAAAAACTTATTATTGATTAAAAAAATATGAGAGGAAAGAAACCCTCGCGAGACACGGGAGCAAATCACCGACACAAAGTGTTTCAACTAAAGAGTTGGTCTTCCATGAGTAATCACGTTAATGGGGTGTCCAGAAATTGGGGGAAAAAAGGGAAACGAAAGCGGAGAAACTTGAAATCTGAGCGGAATGCACCGAAGAGAGGGGAGTGCAGGGACGAAGGCCCCTTCCAGACGGGGAAAAAAAGCACAACACCAGCCCTGTTTGAAAAAAAAAAAAACTCTGTCAAGGCCAGGCCGAACAAAAAGAGTTCGGTAAGGCTGGAAACACACGCGTGGGGTGGTACACTGGGGGGTCCCCCCTGGAAAAGAAAGGGGGGAAAAAGAAAAAGGCACTTCCGAGATCATTAATTGTGTGGGGGGGGGGGGGGAACTGGTCGCAAAGAAGGTTGGCGACCGCAAACCCACACCACCTCCGAAAAAAACACGCGGCCAAAAAAAAAGAAAATGTTTGTTTAAAAAGAAAACCCCAAAATGGAGAATGTGCGCAATTCTGTTTTCACACCCAAAAACCTTCCGTGGGGAAAAGAGGTTTGGGGAAGAGGGGGGGAAGAAGTCAGGGGAAGGGAAGAGGGGGCCAAACAAAAAGAGCTTGATTGGTCACCACCAAGTTGTTTGGGGGCCGCGGGGAGACAAAAAAATAGTGCCGAAACCAAACTTTTTGAAGTAAACAAACAAAAAGACCAAAATGGTATTGAAGTTTCCTCAAAACGCAGGGCACAGGTGAAGTAACGGGGGGGTTAAGGGGGGTTCTCCGAAGGGAAAAACCGTCTAAAAAAAAAAAAAACAAAAAACCGCGGCCAAAACAGAGCAACAAAAAGAGATTGGGAAGTTTTTAAAAGAAGGTATCGCTGGAAGTTATCAGAAAAAAGAAAGGGTCCCGGGGGGGGGTTCCTCCCCCCAGGGAGACGAGTGGGTAGTGCCCGCAAGATGCGTCCTGGTTGACGCTCAGAGAGAAATCGGTAGGGAAACTCTAAAAGAAAAGAAAGTCAGCTAACGAGGGCCATGAGTGTCGGTCAATATGGACCCTCCTCACACCGCCAAATTTGGGGGGGGGGGTTTGCAAAAGACAAACTAATGTGACAATAATCTCTAATGGAAAATAAAACGAAAGGGTTTTGACACGCCAGGGCGACCTGTAAAAGGAGATATCCGCCGCCCTGCAGGGGGCCTCCCTGCCGGGTCCCCTAAGCTGTGAAAACAGAATGTCCCACCAAGGGGGAAAAAAAAAGGTTCCCCTAAGGGAAAAATCAAAAAAAAATAAAAAAAAAAAAAAAAAAAAAGTGGCCATAACCATGAAACTAAGAAAACTACAAGGAAAAAAGCTATTGGGGGCATTCCATGAGTGACCCAAATGTCCCTGCCTCCTCCCAACAACCGGGGGTCCACTTTTAAGAGTGGGCCTTTGAACAGGGGCAATGAGGGGTTCCAATCGAAAAGAAAAAACCATCAAAAAAGGGCCTGTCTGTAGGGAATTGGAAAAAGCATTCAAATGGGGCACGTGGGGATCCGGCCAGCATGGACTCCAGCGGAAAAAAGGGAAAAAAAACAAAGCGTGCTGGGGAACCGAAAAAAAATACGTACTCGGAAGCTATTTTCCAAGGAATACGAATAAAATCATAGGGGGAAAAGTAAACCAAAAGACGGCCACTAAAAAAAACACCACAATGCTGGCGGGAGGGAAAATCAAAGAAGTGCTTTCCAAACGCAGTCAAGAAATCAACACAGCGGCAAAAAGGGCGCCCGAAAAAATTGAGGAGGAACAGCACTTAGAAAAAAAAGATGAGTATCCGACAAACGACGGACAGAACCTCCAAAAACACTGCTAGAATTCCACCAACCGTGGGGATCAGAAAAAAACTCAACGGTTCCCATTAACGAAGGCTAAAATAACTGGGGGGTTGAAAAAAGGGTGTGGAAAAACTTTTAGCCAGCCCATCGGAAAAAAAGGGGACCAGCATGGTTTCTGGGGGTCTCCCAAGCGGTCCAGAAAAAAACCAGGGGGTTATCCGGGAAGGCAATTTTGGCCGTAACCTGTAGAAAAGGAATTCTCTTAGAGCACTCACAAGCGAATCTTCTAAAAAAAAAAGGAAAAATTTGGTTCTGGGAAAATGGTTACATATGGGAAACCACACTGTTGGTGACTTGCCAACCAATATCAAGGCGGCCGTAAAAAGCATACTTCAAAAAAAATACTCAAACCTGTAATCTAATTGGGAAATCCGGGGTGGGGGAGCTTAAAAGGGAAAACCTGAAAAAAAGAAAAAAACACCAAAATTGCAGAGAAAAGACATCCAACACCAAAGCCCCAAAATCCATTTTGGAAAAGGGGCCCATGACATTGCCTCGGGAAAAAAAGGTAAACCTGAAACAAAAAACCTGCGGGTGGGGTATTAGTGAAACTTTCCAGTAAAACCCGAAAACCATCATCGAAGGGGGGAAAATCAGCTTTTCGGGGTTTCAAAGCCGTACTCGGAAGTAGGAAAAACTTTTTTGGAAAATTTGGGGAAAAGGCTTTTAAAAAGCATGAAGAGTCCTCCGTTTAAAAACCTTAGAAGTTCCACTAAAGGGCGTGACCTTGGGGGAGGGGGGAGTGAAAAAACGTGTTTTTTGGGGGGGCTTTGGGTCAGACCTCGGGGGGAGAGGGTTGTCATGGAGGGGAGCAACATGGGGGAAACGGCGGGGATAGTCGTTTTGCAAGGAAATGTCTTGCATGGTTCTTACGTCACTGGAAAGGCAACAACTCTCAAAAAGATCAACAAACAACGGGGGTCACACGAATAGGGCAAGGGGAAACGTTAAGACTGAGCGACTTATCAAAAAAAAAGTAAATGGGGGGGAAACTCACACAAAAAAAACCCCTCGGTGTTTCAAAAGAAAAAGAAAAAACAACCGTACGAGGGTTTGGCACGAAAGGACGTGGCAATTGGGAAAGGGGGAGAACTATGCGGAAGAATGCTTGGGAGTTCTGAGAGGAGGAACGATTGCGGAAAGGGGAAGGTTTACACCTTAGAAAAAAGTGTGAGCAAAGAGGGTTATGGGAAGGGGGGGGACCTCAAAAGAAAAAGGCTGTGTAGAGTCCGAAACTGCAAAAAAGGAAATTCTGTGGAGACGGGGGGAGGGAGCTAAATGGGTATTTTTGCCGGAAAAGAAAATGAGGGAAGGGAAAAAAGGGCGTAAGGAAATGATTCGTGGACGTCTAAGAGAGCACCTCGGGGCCCCAGCACCAGAGGGGAAACTTGAGGGGGAGCCTTTAAAGGGAATAAAGGAAAAAAGGAGCTGTACGGAAAAAAGGGAGGCCTGGAGGGATATTCAAAAAAAAGAGCAAAGTGAGAAAAAAGAAGAATTCCAATGGAACGCCGGAAGGAATTTAAAGGTTCGAAAGGGTGGGAGGAAGGGCCTGGCTTCCCACCGGAAAAAACAGTATTTCTATGGGGACATTGGACGGAGAGGATTTGCTGGGAAAAAGGGGTGTTGAAGTGGGGAGGTTGAAAAGTGGCCCGAAGAAGCTGGACGGGGATGGGGTTAAAAAAAAAGGAAACGGCCTACTTTGCTTGGGGGGGAAAAAATTTTCGCGGCAGGGGGTTCCTCTGGATTGATGGGACGTTGTAAAGAGGAAACCGGACTTTAAATGTGGGGCCGAGGGGGGGGGTTGTGAGGGGGGAGGGTCTTGCAGAAAGGGGGAAAAGAAGGGGGGGGATATTGAGGAGGGAAAGGGCCTGACTACATTTTGGTTGATATTCGGGGGGGACTATATCTTCTGGGGAAAACGTAAAACCTTGACCCAAGCGTGGGAAAATTCTACGGAAGAAAGCTTGTCCTCCTGGGTAATTTGCGTCAGGGGGGGGGGGATCCGTTGACCGGTTAAGGAAAGTAAATTTTTTGGGAGGCAAGTTAATGGGGAGAAGAAGGGGGATTAGCACAAGTGGTGGGATGAAAGGGCTTCTGAGCGGGTCAATGGGACCAAAATGCTGGGGGTTTGAAGCCGCCGGAAAAGGTCGGCAGAACAAAGTCACAGAAGACAACGGAAACTATGTGGTTGAAAGGGAGGCCGATCGGAAGATTCTTGATGGTCGGGGGGGGGGGGGAGGCTTGCAAAAGGTGAAGGAAAACCGCCCTTCCATGGAAAAAAATGGACCCGAAGGGAGGCTGGCCGCGGGGGGAAAAGCGTTGCCGGAATTGGGCAAAAACGGGGGAAGGGTGTGGTGCGGCTACATCTAAAAGATTTGAAAGCCGGTGGGGAGGGGGGGTTCTAAGGATTAGAAACCATGAAGCGAAAGAAGGGCAGCAACGGGCGAAAACGGAAAGGGAGCAAACCAGGTGGGAAAAGCCGAGTGGGCCCAAACGGACAATGGGGGAAAACGGGGGATCTTTTCAACGTGGAAAAGGACTCGGGGAAAGAAGAAAAACAACTTTCAGAATGAGCGTAAGAACCAAGAAGAGGGTCTTGGGCTGTAGGTACACAAAAAAGGGGGGCTTTTCCTCAGGGATTCATTGCAGACAAAATCCGCAATGAAAAAGGGGGAAACACGTCCTGAAGCCGTCGAAAGGGTTTCGATGAAGAAGGTCCACAACGGAGGAAGCACATCGCAGAAGGGAAAGGCCGCCTGAAAGGGACAGAAAGGAACTTGCCAACAGAGGCTCCGACACGCCTGGGGAAGCGCCAGACAAAAATTCGTAATGCGGAAAAAAAGGAAGATCATGGCTGTCTATGGACAAATTTAAAGGGTGGGGAAAACGTTATACGTAAGAAACTGAGCAAAAAAGAAGTTGTGACAGAAGGGGTTGAGACGGCTTAGCGAAAGGAAGGCCCATAGGAGAACAAACAAACAACTCCAGTGGAGAATGTCCTGGGATGAACCGACCTCGGGGAAAAACCTCCCATCAGGCGTTTAAAAAAGTTGGAAGTTGATGGAGGGAAGGACCACTTTGAGGGATGGAAGGTTTCCAGGGGGAAGAATCAAAAAGACCTTGAATCGATCTGTGGAGACTGCCAAACAAGAAAAGCCGAGGGGTGCTGCAAAAGAAAGTAAAACATCTTGGAGAAAAAAAAAACAACGGTTTTGAAAAAAGGACGCGTCCATAAGAAAAAACGCCCTCTAGGGGATTCTTCATAGGGTTACTTTCCCTCCGTGGTTGTGAAAAGCCTTCAATCGAAAAGTTAAGCTTCTTGAGACGAGGAATCGAAGTTTTTGTAAGGAAACACCTGGGGGGGAAAGGCGTCCCGACTAGGACGTCGGCAGAAAAAAAAAAAAGGGGGGGAAGGGCACCCCACTAATGGCCTCAGAAAAAAAAGGTTCGTAAAGAGGTTCCGCAGTGGGGATTCTCATGGGGGGGGGGACAGGGTATTCACTAAACAAACGAAAAATCGCCGGGCACCCGACCAACGGGAAAAACACAAATAGCGGGCGCTGCACGGGTTGGGCGCGCAAAAAGAAAGAGGTGGGGAAAACAAGGCTCCGCCACAGTGTCAATCTATTTGAAAAAACGTCTGAAAAGGGGGTTTCCGAACCTTCTAAAAAATTCCTGCCAAAAACCCGCATCTTAAACAATTTCCCGAAAGAGCCGAACCCCAGGAACTCTCGTTGGGGAAACCATCAAAACACACAAAAAAAACCAACCCGTTTGCCATCACACAAGAAGGACCCACAGGTTCAAACCAAGGGAAAAATGCCGGTTACAGTAAAAAAGGGTGCCTCTAAAAAAAAAAACCGCCAGTACTCAACGATGCCCTCATTGCCCATTCAGAATGAAAGCAACCAAAACTTGCTTTAAAACAATCGTAAGAGCAGAAGGCGAAAGCCGAAAGGTTTAAACAGGGAAAATCAAAGATGGCCACGACAGTGGTCGACAAGAAGACCACCCATCCAAGGAAAGGGGGTGGGAAAAAGTCTTGAGCGAAAGGGGGGGGTGGATTTGTGGGGGTACTGAAAAATCATTACAAAAAAAAGCCTCCGAAAAAGGTTCGTGAGACAAAAAAAAAAATTTTCCTGGTAAGAGGGTTTGCGACAAACTTCAATGCCAAATAAAAAGGGGACAAATCGATCAACAAAAAAGGTCCGTCATGCCGCAAGAAGAAAAAACAAAAAAGGGGGGGCAAAAGGTGGAAAAATTTTTCCGTCCAGTTTTCGAAATCCCTCGTCTTGGAAAAAAGGGAAACCTAATTAGTCCCAAAGAGACAGTCAGCCCGGAGGGGACAAAAAAAGAACCACTAAGAAAAAACATCGGGTGGAAGGGGCCCCTTGGAGGACTAAAGCCACAACCCCAGGGAAAGGTCTTCATCAACAATGCCCAAGTCCCTTCCGGGAAAATCAGAACAAGGAGGGGAAGACAATCGATCCGCCAATTGAAGAAATGGAAAAAAAAACACGGTAAGGAAAAAAAAAAGCGTCCAGAGGAGTCACCAAAAAGCTCAACTGGTGGACCTCCTGGGACGTCCAACAAAAAACGCCGTAAAGAAGAAAGCTCAGAAACTCCCGTAAAGAAAAATATTAAGAGAAAAACTGATTTAGTGTTCCAGGGGGCCCCCGAGCCATCGCCAATAAAACAGTTTTCAACCAAAGAAAGTTACCGCGGGTATAAGGAGGGGGGGGATTTTACGGTCGCACACAAGTGCTTGGGGATGGAGAATCGGACCTTCAAAAAAAGGCGTAACCAAGACAGCGTCAAAGGGATTTTAAAGGACCGTTTAACGGGAAGGGGGGGGTCCCTAATAAAGTTCACTCACAAAAGGCTGACACCAAATACAGAAGCGGCGCCTTCGAAACATCCTCCTGATAAAAAAAGTAAAAAACATGGAAAAGAAAAAACCTTCATAGGAAAAATTCGAAGTGGGATTTTGGGGGTTTTCAAGACGAACAAGGGGGAAAACCTAAAAAAGAACGGGTCGCTTCGGGCAGGGAAAACCAAAAAGGTCAGAGAAAAAAAACTCGGGGGGGGGAAAGGTTCCAGGGGAAAGGAAATCTGGGAAAAAAAAACCCCCAAAAAAGTTCTTTTTTAGGCAACGGGGGGGCAAAGGAACTCCTCCGGAAGAAAGGACCTTAAATAAGGACACCTGGGGGAACGTCAAGGAAGGGAAAAAGATCAGAACCATGGGGTGGTTTGGGGGGGTATTCACAGAATGTCCTCAAAAGGGGGGGACCACGTAAGGAAAGAAATTGGAGTCTGCCGGGCCTTAGGGTTTCTATGGTTGTGGTTCTTACACGGGTGGTGGTTTGGATGTGTGGGGGATAATCTAAAAAAGGATAACGGAGCGGGTGTGCATTGTTGGGCAACATTGGAAAAAAAAGGGGATAGTCGTTGGAAGTGCCACTGGGGGTTTTCCTCTACAAAATCTCTCAAACAACAAAAAAAGGGAAGGATGGGACAAGGAGAAAAAGGAGGTTGAGAACGTAAGAAAGTGGCCACGAACGAGAACAAAAAAAAAAGGAAATGTTGCTAAAAAACTAACAAAAAAAGATGGGGGTTTCATACAAGTGAAAAACAAAACACAAGGTAATAAAAAAAAAGTTTGGCCCGCCCTACGTGAAAATTTCCGACGTGGGGGGCGGAGTGAAAATTCCAATGGGGGGGGGGGTTCTTATCGTCAACGGAAACGAGGAGGGAAAAGGGGTTAATCTGGAAAAGGCTCTGTCTGGATGGCCAAGGGGGGGTTTACTGTCACCGGGGGGGGGGAAAAAAAGAACGCCGGCTCTACGTGGGAACTCTGGCAAAGGGGAACTGCCCAGGGGAAAAAGAAACGTGTGTGAGGCAGGAGAAAAAAATGGGGGGGTGGGGGGAAGGGGTTTTGCCGTACTGGAAGCAATGCGGGGGGGGGTAGAATTCAGAAAGGGGGTTTTACGTCCGAGGGGAAAAAAAGAAAAAAAGGAATCGACTAAAGGGGGAAACATCAACCCAGGGGGGAGGCTATAGTGAAAAGTTTCACGCTTGGAGGGACTACGGGAACGCCCCCGCTGGTCGAAAGGAAAGGGGAGAATATCAATTCGGAAATTAAAGAAAAAGGAACAACGAGGGAAGAGATGCTTATCTGGGAAGGGGGAGACGTTCTTCCAACGGAAAGGAAAAAGGGACAGTATTTAGGGGGAGGGGGGAAAGAGCTCTTTGCTTTCCGGGTGTGGTGGAAGATTTTCTGGAAGGGGGGAAAAAGGACGAAGCTGAAAGGGAAAACCTTTACGTGCTGGGAAGAAATTTGCTGGAGGGCGAGGGGGTGCCTCTTGAGTGGATAGTGGGTTGACCGAGGAAAAGAAGGGTTTTTTTTTTTTTTGTTTTTTGAAGTGTTTTGGGTGCTTCGCTGCGAAAAAAAACGCGGGGGGAATCACAGAAAGGAGAGGGAAGGGAAGCGCGGCCTGCGACTAGTTGGAAAGGGATTCGGAGTCTGCTGGAGCGCAAGCGAAGGGAGTTTGAAAAAAATGCTGCGGCAGCGAGGGGGAAGGGGTTGATCAGTAAAGAGGGGGATTGAAGTTTATTCAGACCAATTGAGGATTACACAAAAAAAAACCCCCCCCCCCCCCCCCCCCCCCCCCCAACCCAACACCCAAACACAAAAACAAAAAAAAAAAAAAAAAAAAAAACCCAACCCCCCAAACAACCAAACAAAAAAAACAACCACAGTGGGGTAGTTAGATTTTGTTTTTTTTTTTGGGGGGGTTGTTTTTTTTTGTTTTTTTTGGTTTTTTTTGTGTTTGGGTGGGGGGTTGTTTTGTTTTTGGTGGGGGGGGTTTTGGTGGTTTTTTTTTTGTTTTTTTGGTTTTTTGTGTTGATGTTTTTGTTTGTTATTGTTTATGGTTTTATTTTTTTGTTTTTTTGGTGTTTTGTTTGTTTGGTGATGGGGGGGGTGGGGGGTTTTTTTGTTGGTTGTTTTTTTTTTTTTTGGGTTTTTTGTTTGTGTTTTTAGTTTTTTTTTTTTTTTTTGTGGGTTTTTTTGTTTTTTTGGGTTTGGTGAATTGGTGGGTTTGGGGTGTGTTGGGGAGGGGTGGTTAAGTCAGTAATTGAAAAAAGGGGTTATCACAATTGGTGGGGGAGGGGCTTCGGAAAAAGGGGGGGAAAAAAAGGGGCCGTTGCCCATCGTTTTCTTAAGGAAAAAAAAAAGAAATGCAGGCCAGATCCCGCTTGAAAAAGGGAAACGATTGTTGGGCAGGGGAGGAAATTGGCCAGAACAGACTGGGAATGGCATGCGGAGGAGCAATTCTGACGCCCGTCAGGGGGAAAGGAAAGCTTTCTCTGAACTGCTGGGGATGGAAGGGACGCTTGCTGAGGGAGGGGGAAAAAAGAGTTCGCTACATCCGGAGGTGAATCGAGGAAAAAGGGTCGAAGGCTTCGAAAAAAAGCTGAGCGGAGCATCAAAAGGGGGCGGTGATCAACCAGGGGGGGGGGGGAAGGGGGGATTTGGTCCTTGCGTAGAATGGACCACGACTCTAGGGGAAAAAAAGGAAGACTCGATTCAATTGAAAAAAAAAGGAAACTTCACGAAGGTTTTTGGGGGGCAAGGGCTGCCATGGAAGGGGGGCTCGAACAACAAAAAAGGTGGGCTGGCAAAGGGGAGAATGCAGGCCAAAAATTACGTCAACACGAAGCCGGTCGTAATAGCTTGAAAAGGGGGGGTAAAGTGAATAAGGTGGGGAAACAACAACGGAAAAAAAAAAAGACGCCTGAAAGCAAGCGCGGAAAGCCTCCTGAACAGGGCAAAAAAAAGGGGGGCCGCGACACGAGGGGAAAGGAGCCGCGCCCTTTTCGGTGGGCGGAGAAAAGAAGAAAGAAAAAAAGGAAGGGGGGGAGAAGTCGTTCCCTGGAAATTGAGGAACGTACATCACCAGAGCAAAGGGGACTGGCGTTGAAAAAAGGAAGGAAGCGCGCGCCGGGGAGCAGAAAAATCTCCTCTCCAAAAAAAAAAAAGAGAGAGATTATGGAAGAGCGCCGCCCGAGCCAGGATAGATCGCAGCAAGGGGGGAAAAAAAGGCAAATTGGTGGGAGGCTCGGGGGAGGAAAGGTGAATGATTTCCGAAATGGAAAAGGCGCCGAGCGACTTGAAAAGGACGCGGTGGGGAAAGCCTGGGCCAGAGGAGGGATTGCACGAGGGAAAACAGCGTTGTCGCGAAAAAAAACTTTTGCCCAGGGAGGGACCTCGTCAAAGAAGGACAGCGCAAATGAGTCTCTCGTTGTTGTTGCTTTCAAAGAACCGTAAGCTCGGGGAGTAAACGAACGGCGCTCCGGAGTGGGGTAATTCCCGGGGGGGGGGAAGAAAGGACTTTGTCTCCGGAAAGGGGCCCTCGGCCAGCAAGTGGGGTCGAGCAAACCGAAAGCTTCCATTGGAACGCCTTGGAGCAACAGAAAAAAACCGGAGTGTTTGTCGAGCAATGTACTGGGGAGAAAGGTCCCTACACGTGGTGCAGAGCGGTCTTTTGGTTCCAAAAAAAAAAAAAAAAAGGTCCCGGAAAAAATCTCCTCTCTCGACACCCCTTTGTTTGAAGAGCAATAGGGACAGTGGGGACCTCCTGGCAAAAAGGACGTTCGCAAGGTGCTGTAATCCTTCGAGGACGCAACCGCGCGAAAATGAAAAAAAAACTCGTGGGTAGAGCGGGGAGGGGGAAGAAACCAGCGAACGCACAAAAAAGGGGGGCCCCATCTCCCAACCTCGGACAGAAAAGGGGGGGACAGATAACCTAGTGAAAAAAAAATAATTCACTGCAAAAGGAGGGAAGGAGCTCAATCCGCCATGGAAAACAGATGCTTCATGTACCAAGACGCGATGAAGCAACAATCGTGGGGTTCCGCTGCTTTGTGGATCCGCCCGTGGGGTAGAAAAGGGGGGCCTTTCCGGAGTGGGGGGCGAGAAAAAGGGAGGAAAAAAAAGGACGACGCGTTTCAAGAAGACAGTTGGTGGCTACTCCAAAAAAGGTTTTCATGAAGAAGGAACTTTTCTCAAAACTGTAATCACTCAAAGAAAGAAAAAAAAGTCAAAATCATCGAAAAGGATCACCAGCGCCAGCCGGGGGAAGGAGGGGGGGGAACCGCCAGCATGAAACAAGAAGGGGAAAACAACGTTGTGTGTCGTGATTAAAAATCCAGCATATCAGAGGGGGAAAAGAATAGTCCCAACTACTTGGGGAAGGAAGCCCAAGAACGAATAGAGGTCCCTTCGGCAACGAAAGCCAAAAAATGATTCGGGCACAAATCAAGTCCGGGAGGAAAAAAAAAGCAATATCCAATCAGCAGGGGGAAAGGTCCCCCGCGCCAATGGGGGAACAAGCACAACTGAAAAAAGGAACACCGGCAAAGCTTCGTCACCAAAAAATCCAGCCACCTGAAAAAAAAAACACGGGAACGCAGAAGCAGAGAAACCCTCAGACCACTTGAGAAAAGGAAGAGCAATACTGGAAGGGAGGGGTTTCCCGTTTTGTGAAAGGAAAAGGCCCTAGAAAATCCAGCAGTTTCCCTACAAAAGAATCCGCAGGGGGGGGGAAGGAGGGGAAATCTTCGCTCAGGTTGCAGGGGGGGGATCATCAGTGGAAGAAGTCAGGCCCAACACGGAAGACGGTATCCCGAGAAAAGGCCCCGCCGTGTACCTATCCCGTAAAACCTGTTTGCTGGCAACAAAAAGGAAGCCAGAAATTCCTTTCGAAAAAAACCAGAAAAACCGGAAGAGGGAATTTGAATTGAAAACCAGCCTGGGGGGAGGGGAAAACGGCAAAACCTGAAAAAACCAGGGGGGGTCGCTCCGGAATCACCACGTTTCGAAGCAGCAGAAAAAAAATTGCAATTGGGGAAGTTCCTTCCACAAAAAAAGAAAGGAGACGTTTAGGGAACATGAAAAAAGTAAACCCTCGGAAACTGAATCAGCTTTAAAAAATTGGCCCGGAAGAAGAAAAAGGGAGACTATAAGGGGGGCTGCACAAAACCATGCACGAGGGGGGGTCTCCAACTGCAGACACGTCCCGGCGAAAACTGAGGGGGGGTCTTACGGTTGGTGTTTGGAGGGGGGGGGGTCTAACTGCTGGAAAGGGTTTTTAGTGGCTGAAAGGTTATTTACCGTGAGGGGGGGGGGGGGAAAAAGGGGGGAATCACTTACAGTTTTCAAACAGGGGAGAAAG
>Ga0179593_1615710_pt1 | contig 16282 bp, 21 predicted proteins | sample CZODoug2_1_08_16_FD_185931 | JGI IMG/M metagenome (GOLD analysis project Ga0179593, IMG submission 185931) | Vadose zone soil fungal communities from Angelo Coast Range Reserve, California, USA - CZODoug2_1_08_16fungal (PacBio error correction) | ecosystem: Environmental > Terrestrial > Soil >...
AAAAAAAAAACGGATTGGCGAAAAAAAGGACCTGGGGAGAGGTGGGGGGGAAAAAGGAAGTTGCCTGAAAGATTGGTGGGAAAAAAAAAAGGCTTTTCTGAAAGTCCGTGAAAAAAAGCATGGGAATGGGAGTGGGGGGACCGTAGGTAAGATGCAAAGGAATCGAGGATTGGAGACGCCCCTCCCCGAAGAAAAAAAAACATAAAGGAAAAAAAATAGGAAGAAAAAGCATGAGCCGAAAGAACAAGGGAAAAATGCCAGTGAAAGCTTGCCGGAGGGAAGGCACGAAAGGGGGGAACAGCGGTGGCAGGGCCCTGTGCTGGAAAAAAGACTTTTTCTCCGCGCTGGGGAAAGTCTGGCATTTTTGGGGGGGGAGGGTACTCTTACACAGGGTTTTTCGAAAAGGGCCAGGTGGCACATGTGAAACACACGGCGTGAACTAGGGCGAGGGAGGGATGTTGGGTTCCCGGGATTCGTGTTACGAAGCCTTTGAGTGTGGGGAAAGAGGGAAAGTTTTATCAGAGGGGGGGTATTCCAGGGGGTGAACCCTGGAGGGAGTGTCCACTTGGGAAAAGTAACAGATAAAACCACCTGCCTGGAAAACTTCGCAAAAAAAGAGGGGGGGGTGTTAAACATTATAGCCCAACCGGGGTGAGGGAAAGTTGCAAAAACGGTGGAAAAAACTTGAAAAACAGAAAAAAAAACAGCATTGAATGCTGCCCAGGTTTGTACTGGGGCACGGGCCCTACGGTGGGAACCGTCCCCAAGGGGGGGGGGTTCAGGCACGGGAAAAAAGAGGGACGGGGGAAATACCAGGGGAGCAAGGAGGGGGGGTGATGGGGGGGGGGGGCAGGGGAATTGGAGTTGGGGGAAGCGGGTGAGGGGGGGGTGGGGAAATTTGACCTTAGAGACACCAGTTGACAAAAAGATACATAAAAGCCGAAAAGCCAAAAGACTCGAGCTTTGGGTCTTCGGGGCGCCAGAAAGAGGAAAGGTAAACTCAAGAAGGACACGGGGGGGGGTCGTTTCAGGGCCAGCCCCTGTGTGGGGGGCGGGGGAAAAGATGGAGTATGGGGGACCAGGCCCCATCAAAAGATACACGAATCTCCCGCAGAGACCCACTGAAAAAATTCCTGGCCGAAAAAGAGCCCTCTACCAAGAAAGTCCGGAAAACGCCTAGGGCGGATGGAAGAGGGGATTTGGGAAACTGCCTACAAGAATTTAGAAAAGGGGGATCATCTGTCTTGGCCAAGTTCCTTTTGGGGTTGTGAAAGGGGGGGGGGGGGAAAAAATGGGAGGAAGGGTGCGGTGGCTGTGGGAGAAAAAAAAGGGGTCCGTCAAAAGACCGAAACGTGGGGGGGCTAAAGCGACAGCCGTCCTGGGGGAGGGGGGAAAAAGGTAAAAAAGTTGCGCTCAAAAACTTGTCAAAGGCCCTTCCCACTAGGCCACTTTGCTGTAAAGAGGTAAACTATTGGAAATCGATGGGGGAACGTAACCAGGGAGAAACCAAAATCAAGGGCCCATGACGCAAAAAGGGGAGATTTAATTAAACGGCAACGGCAAGCAAAAAAAAATTTGCCCACCGAAAGGGGAAAACAGGGGCTGGAGCATTGAAAGGGGAGAGAAACAAGGGATTCTAACGGAAAGAGGGGCAAAAACAAAAAAACCACTGGAGGGTCCGGGGGAAGCTGGCGTTCCCTTTGAAGGGAAAAAAGGGGTAAAAAAAACTGGTTGAGGAAACGTGAAAGTTAAGGGGGGTGCGAATTGGCAAAGGGGGGGATGGTAAAAAAAATTAGAAGACTAAACTTGCCCGGGGAAAAGAATAGAGGGTGACTAACTGGTAAGGGGCCCCTTCCGAACTTGGGGGGCTCACATCATCTACCAGGAAAAAATGGAGGTTTTGATTGGAAAAGCCTTGCTAAAAAAACACAAATGGAAGTCGAACAAGCGGGGAAAAAAAAAATGGGAATCCCTGAAAGGAAACCTTTTCTTTCCATAGGGCTCCCAGGAAGTTAGCAGACCATCACACTCAACTCCCCCCCAAAACCCTGCATTCCACAGGACTCGTGGGGACCCTCATTCCAAAGGGTTTAGGGGGGTTTTTTCACAGACAGAGAAGGGGTTTTGTGGTGACCGCTCAGAGGCCTCCGAAACCTTGCGAACCGAGAGGCCATAAAGTTCAATCTAGGATACCTTTAGCCTTATTGGTACCTGGTTCGTCCATCAACAGCAGCTTCATCCCCAAGAGAAAAACCGAACGACAACCCACACGGTGCGACCCCGCAGACAGAGCCGAAGAACAGTTCATTTTCAATTACAAAAACCAGAGAAAAAAAAATATAAACACTAATGGAAATGTAAAACGTGGACTTGAAAAGGTTTGAAACTCCTCTTACGGAACGAATCATTATAGCACCCTTTCCCCCTGGGGACCTCCCCAGAAAAAAGGTCTCGGAATCGAAAGGAATTTTGTTGAAAAGGCCCTATAGGGGGACCGGGGGTTGGGCAAAACCATCTCAAGAAGGACCGTGAAGTTTAAAAGATGTGCAGGCTATACAAAAAAAAAAAAATTAATGGAATGTCGTGGAAAAAAACTGGGCAAAGGGGGGTCTGTGTCTCCGCTCTTTCATTGCCGAGAGGGCATATCATGCCGTTCCCCTTCCCGTTCCCCCCCAAAAAAAAACTGATGGGTGGCACTTATTCCTGGTCGAGCGGGAAGAATGGGGGGGAAAAAAAAAACTCAACCTCAAACCGGTGAGAAAATCCATAAAGACTGGACAAATGGGGGAAGAATTTCAGTGGAACCGTAACAATCGTTTACGTAGGTTGTGGGTCGTCGGGTTGAGTCGAGAAGAAGGAAAAAAAAAACCCTAACGTAGGGGAGGGGGTCAAATGGTTAACCAGCGTGCAAGGCTAAAACTCGCTGATCGGGTTCAGGAGGCGCCGCAACAGAAACCAAATGGGACCTATTGAAAAAAAAGGGGGGTGTTGGGGGGGGTTGTAAGGGGGTTGGGAGTCGGACGTGTGGGTGTGCGGGCTCCCCGCGCCGGAGAGAACATAAAAAAGAGTATGGGGGGTCGTTCGGGGGGCCTAGACCTGGGGGGAAAAAAAGAATAAAGGGGGAAAATTGAATGGGGGGGGGGTCCCCTCTGAACGAAGGGGGTAGCGAGTTTGAAAAACACTCGGGGATTAGTTGGGGGGCCCAAAAAACGAGGACGGGTGAACGTATAGGAGTTAACAGGGGGGTCCCCCTGGAAAAAAAAAAAGAAAAAAGGAAAGGACGGGTGAAAAGTTTCGGCCAAAGCCAAAAGCGGCGGAGGACGCCGGGGGGGATCTTAGTCCAAATCCAACAAAATCCACATCGGGGTTGGGAGAAGAACGGGTACGAGGACTGTGGGAGACTAACGGGGACTATGCAAGGGAAAAAAAAAAAAAAAAAGTTTAAAAAGGGAATAACTGCGAATAAAAAACCAGAAGCTTTCCCCCGTTAGGGGCCAAAAGGTCACTGAAAAATGCGGAAAAAAAAAGCCCGGGTCAAACGGAGTGCCAAGATCTCTGGAAGTTGGAGGGCAACCACAAAAAGAAAATGTCGACCTAGCCAAACACCATAGCCGAAGGACTTTTCAAACTCGGGAGGTTATCGCACACTGTCGCACCAAACCCAAAGAAAACTCCTAAGAATTTCTTTAGGGGGAAGGTTTTCGCGAACCGAATAGGGTCGGCTGCCCGGGGTTATCAAAATCTCCAGCGAAAACAGCCGGGTAAAAATTTTTTGAAAAACAACTCGGGCTCTTACAGAAAGAAAAGACGAGTTCAGGAGTCACCTTCTTTACCGGAAAAGGGACCTAACCACATACCTCAAAATGAAAAAAAACTGACAGTGGGGGCCATGAAAGTCCCAGCGGGCCCGTGGAACTTTACGGGAAAGGATTTGAACCCAAGGGGGGGGTGGGTTTGACGCCTTGCTCGGGAGGGGAACAAAACCTGAGGAAGGAAAGTGTTCGGACCTGGATACGTTGGTGGGAAAAGGCAACAAAAAAAGCGGCCAGGGGGTTTCGGAAAATGAAAAGCGGGGCTTTGGGGGGTCTGAAAAGGGAAAAAGGGGGCCATGCACGGGGTTGCCAACGGGCGTTCGGTTCACAAATGGAAAATCCTGGGGAAAAAAATATTCCTGAGCACTAACTTAGAAAAACACTGGGGGTCTTTGAGCCTAAAAAAAAAGGGGGTACAGGCTGTAAGCAGCCTCGGACATGAACAAAGTGGAACAGCGGTGTTGGCGACTTGAATGGAAGCGGGGGGGGGGAAATGTCCGGGGCCCCTCCGGTAGATCTTCTTGGTCTTTCCCCGGGCTTCAAAAACAAATGACTCATTTTCCTAACTGGGCCGTTCATTCGGCCTTTCTCAGCACAAATCCCTCCGGGATCTGCGTGCGAAAAAAAGGGGGGTAGCGGAAAAGTCCACCTGAAAGAAACACCGGGAGTGGGGACAATGAAATGGCAAAAAGTCCGTTTGGCGGGAGGGTGCCTTGACCGGCAGTGGCAAGGGTGCGGAAAGGTCCCAGGACCGTAGCAAATCCCTGGGGGGGAAAAAAGAAGATACGCAAAGGGATGAACAACGGGAAGCTCATCTTTCAAAGGTTGGAGGGGAAAGACCTCCAAAACACGGAGGGACGCCGGGGGGAAAGAGAATCTCCCCGAAAACCAAAAGGGGAAAGATGAGCTGACTACGAAAGAACGCGGGGAGAAAAAGGAGCGGGGGGGTACCCTGCATGAAAGGGGAAAACAAAGGACCAAAGCACATCCCAATAGGGAATTCGAAGAAACATCACTGCAGCACGTTGGAAAAAAAACGGTGGACGGCTACGAAACTCGCCAGCAAAAAAGGGGGAAAGAAAACGTGTGCCGCAAAAAAGTCCCAATCTGGGAGGGAAGCACATCCGGCAAAAAAAAAAAAACCATAGCGAGAACCCACCAGCCGACAACAAGCCCAGTCTCCCAAAAAAGGGTTCAAAGGGGCGACAAAACGGGAAAAAAAAAGTACCCATCGGGTAGCCAAAAGAGTAAAAGTTGGGGTAGTTTCCCCTGTGGGGAAAAAAAAAATTTGGAAAGCATAGGCCCAACCGGAAAAACTGGTCAAGGAACACAAGACAAGTCCTGGCAATGCCCTGGGAGGTGAAAAAAAACCAAAGATCCCACGTGGTATTTCCGGGGAATCGGGAATCCGGCGGAAAAAGGAAGGGTAACCAAACCAACAGGGCTGGAGGAAAACCACCGTATTTCAGACCGGCAATTCAAGGGGAAAAAGGACTAATGAAAAAGGGGGGGCCCAACCCCCAAAGGGCTCACAAAGATGCCAGCCAGGTCCTCAAACGTCCAAGCCGGAAAAAATCTTCCAAAAGCGGAAGGGGAAAATTTGCGTTGATGAGTGAACCTGCCGAAGACGCGGAAAAAGGGGAAAAAAATCGCGAGCGGGAACCGGCGAGGAAAAAAGTGAGAGGGGGGCGAATTGATAAGGGGCAGCGAAACAGAGGGTCAGAAGAAACTGCAAAAGAAAAATCAAAGGTCACAGGGGGTTGTGCCGAACGTGAAAATCTGCAGCCGGGGGCGATGGAGTTGAAAAGGAGGGGGACTGGTGTGGAGGGGGGGGCCTCGGGGGGGGGGGGGGCACAAATCAAAGCCGAGATTGACTGGTCGTTACAAGGGGCGTATCGAAAAAAGTGTCGCACTTGTCCAGAAAAAAAAAAACCAAAAAAGCTGCGGTGGCCGGGATATTCCTGTGGGTTACCAAAAGTTGCAGCAAGCGACATAAAAGCTATAGCACAAAACAGTGAAACGATGTGGAGTTCAGACTGAAGAAGAAAAAAAGCTTTCAGCGGGGGCATGCAGTCTGAAAAAAACAAGGGAGACAATACTTTAAAAAAAGCCAGAAAAAAAACACTAAAAACTCGGTGGCGGTTCGTCTAAAAATCCGGGAAGACGAAGCGAGTGAGGGGGGGTCGCGAAAAAGGGAGAGCCAGAAAGCCACACGCCAGTAAATTCCATCGGGGAACCTAGCAAAAGGCAGAAGAAAATACCAGGAAAAGCTGGGAGATCCATTGCCCAGGTGACTAAAGGGGGGGCGCACACGAAAGAAAAGCCAAAAAAAAGTGGAACTGGGGGGGGTCGTCGAAAATCGAAAATTGATGAACCCGCTATTGTAGAAAGGAAGAAAACAACCTGCCGAGGAAAGGGCGTAACATAAGAGGACTGGGAAAAACTCAACGAATGAGACGTGAACTATGAGGGTTTCAAGGAAAGAAGAACATTGATCTGCGTCGAAAAACAGGAACAGGAGGTCACATTCTGCAGAACGCTCGACAGAATAATAAGGGGGGTAAAACCAATCAGGGGCTTGGGGTTCACAGGGTTCATCGGAAGAAGCTTGCACCGCATCCGGGATTTTCGGAAGCCATTTTCAAGGAAAAGGGGTGGAATAGCCTTGGAAACACAAGCGGCACTGAAAAGGGAAACGAGTTGAAAAAAAAAATTGTCAAACAGGGGGATAGTGGGGAAAACCAAAAAAAGAGGTATAGCTTTTCCGAGCAGAACATGAGGGGAATAAAAAGAAAATTCTTCTTTCACAGAAGAAGTGTCCACAGGAAACCTTGGGTACCATTCTGGACCCGTGAAAAAAGGCGGGGAAAAAAACGAACCCACTCGCAGTGTTCTTGATCAATGTCAGGGGACACTTTGGTTTAAAAAACCTGGCTGCTCGGGGGGTTGCAACGGGGCGGGCTGATGGGGGAAAAAACTGAACTCGAGGTAACCCAATAAACCGGGGAGCATGGCAGCTCTATGAGTCCTCGGGGAATGGGGGGTAATGTGTTCATGGTTCGGGGTTTGGTGGCCCCCTATTGGGTCGCCGACCAAGGTTAAGGAATTGAAAAAAGGGGTTGCCAACCCCCACCCAGGGGATCCCCCGTCCCGGCAAGAAAAAAAGGAAAACTCCAAACTGAGCCGTAAAAAAAGGAGAAAGCCCCCGAAACCTTGGAGTGGCCTTATTACCAGGGGGCAAGAGGATCAGGAACATTTCACCATTGTACGAAAAAAGGCGCATTCAATTGAAAAGCCCCTCAAAGGGACCCCTTAGAAAGAGGGGAAAGGAACCGCCCTCAGGAATCCGGGGGGGGGGAAAAGGGCGCATCCATTGGGAAAATTTTTTGGTAGCCATGATGGGGAATCCACTGGGGGCTAGCAAAGGGGGGGGTGCAAAAATTGTTGGATAGGCCGATTGTAACACCTTGCAATCCTGTCAAAAGAAGGGGGGGGGGGAGCTATGAACTACAAAATCTAAAGACGATAAGAGTCCAAAAGCACAAAGCAATGGGGGGGGTCTTGAATACCATGCCTCTTTTGAAAAGGGGTGGGGTAGTCGCCCAACCCGCTTCTGGACCGCGAAAAAAAAAAAAGCGCAGCTAACGCGTCCGATGTGTTTATGTGCATGCTAGGGAAAAACTTTCTTCCAAAAACCCACAAAGGCAAAGGAAAAGCCGAGGGGCCCATAGGAGTTAGAGATTTAGAAAAAAAAATTGCACGGCTCGGGGCCATCGAAAGGGGGAGATTTAGTCGTTGGGTTCGAAGTTAATAGGAAATGACCCCACTGAGAAGACAATTCGAAGATGTCCCAAAATCAAAAGGGGCCTTACGATTGGGGGCTTCGAAAGATGCTAAAAACGAGAAGCGCTTCATTTTAAAAGGAAGAAGGGTATTGGAGGTTCAGCCAGGTCTCAAAGGACCTGAACCTCAAAGCATAACTTTAAAACAAAAAAAGAACCATCCGGGCCAATCAATCAAAACACCTATAAAAAAAGGAGGACACATAGGGAATGTGAATTAACCACCTGGGGGACTAAGCAGAACAGTTGCCCCAAAAAAGACAAAGAAAAGCATCTTCTTTAACGCAAAAGAGGGGGGGTTGCCCACAGGGTAAAAGGGTGAAAAAGGCCCCCTCAGAAAGGCCGGTTTTGGGCCGTGAAAAAATCGGCAAAAAGCGCCGCAGAGGGTCAGGGGGGGAGGAGGAGATCGGGGTAAGCGGAGTTCCACCCAGAGGAAAAATCCAAGAGGATAAACGGGAAAAAAACGCCTGCAAAAAAATGGGGAAAAAATAAACTCCGCGGAAACCCAACATCATAAATTACAGGGAAAAAAAAAGAACCTTCGCGAGTTCCTGGTTCCGAAAGGTCCCAGGGGCTTGCAATAGGGCCGAATCCAAAACCGAAGGGGGTCCGAAAGTAAACGTCCCACAAAAGGGGGAGTCAAAGAAGACAGCACACATTTGGGGAACTTAAGCAAGGAGGAAAAAAGAAGGTCGCCCGGGCCCACAGGGGAAAGGGGAACTGGAAAGGGCGCAACTGGCATTGGCCACTTACGGTTCCGAAATGTACCTGCTCAAGGGGGACCATCGTGAGTCTCGGGGGATTCTGGAGGGGGTTTAATTGCAAGGAAACGAGAGAGTGTACCAATGTGGGGGGGAATCCGTTAAAACTAAGATACAAAAGGGAGAACTGGGGGGGGGGAATCTCACTGCAAGAAAGGGGGGGGGGAAAACCAGAATACCGCTTTGGTGGTCGAAGAAAAAGAAAATGCAACCCAAGGCAGGTAATGTTTTTGGAAAGGTTGGCGTATCTTGTAAAAAACACAAAGGGGAAAAAGAAGAAAAGGGAAAAAACAGCCCCAAACGTAACCTGTATAGGGGGTGTTGAATTGGCCCGGGGGGGCCGAACAAAGAGGGGATACACCCAGTGCTTGGTTTTTTAAAAACCAAACCAGATGGGGGAAAGGTTTCTTGCAGTGGGTGAAACAAAAGAACCGGGGGATTTAGGGGGGGCGTACCGGGGGTATCCAAAGGTGGTGGGAAGGGAGCGGATCGAGAGGGACAAACGCCAGAGAAGGAAATGGAGAGCCAAATAATCGATAGCCAAAGAAGAGGGGGTACCGACATGGGGCCAGAAAGTACGACCGGTCCTGAAAAGCCTTGGAAGGACTTCGCAACAAAGAGGCCTCCGCCCCGCACCCGCCCTGCCAGGACTGGTAAACGCTTGGGTAGAAGGTTGGCCACATACGGCATTGAAGGGGTGAATGTTTTTACGCGGACAAATCGGTTAGGTATAGGAAAAGAAGCGGTGGGGGGGGGGGACGCCGGGAGCCCAGGGAGAAGGCTCACAGCAAAAAGGGAAGGAAAATGGTGGCCCGTAAAAAAAGTTTTTCGGGGGGGGAAGTGAAATCTGCCGGGGTTGCAGGGGTGTTTTGTAAAAAGGGACGTTTAAGGGGAACTTGGGGGAGTTTGATGGGGGCTGTGTCCGTGGGAAACCCGCACTACCAAAACTGAAACCGGGAAAAAAAGATCTCCTCCCCCAAGTTAGGGATGCGTCGGCCCTTTACTTTCACGGGTACGCCCAAAAAAGATTCGGGAGGGCGCGTCCCGTTAAACCCGAAAAAGGGGGTTCAACTTGACGCCAGCCGGAAAAAGGACTTCCAAGGGGTTGGGACTTTGGGGGCAATTTTTCCATGACTTTGTGGCTGTCGGGGGAAAAAGGGGTTTTTACAGGGGGCCCAATATCCAATAGTGACTGAGCTCTTTATGCCCCCTATTTGGGGGTATTCGGGGATGGATTTTGGGACAAACCAAACCTTATTTGGAGATTCAAGAAACCGCAAGAGAACCAAAGACCGGGCTTTGAGCGCCCTACCTAAACACGAAAGACATTACCCTACCGAAGGCTAGTTTGGGGTTTTGGGAGTTTTGGTTTTTACAGGGTTTTGGTCGGCCGCAAGGAATTCACCACGCGGCCGGCCGGGGGTGGGGTAGACGGCCAATGACTAATTTGGGAAAGGAGGCGGGCGGTTTTACTATAAAAAAGAAAGAAACCTTCCAAAAACCATTTTCCTTACGCAGGGAACTAACCATCTGGAAGGATCAAAAGGGGAAAGCTTGACCTTGCAATGATCTTACATGCGGGAGGTGGTTGAGCCCCTTGGGGGGGGGAAAAAGTCCCCCAGGACATTGGGGTCCTCCCTTGGGGGGGGGGTAATAAATTTGTCCCGAGCAAAAAAAAAAAAAAAAAAGCGGACGTTGAAGCACAGGAGAAAAATCGCCCCAGGAGTCCTTGGGAGCGGAGAACGAAGACTCTCAAATGGGAAAGGCTAAGAACCAAAACTCCGCATGGAAAAAGATAAATGGATAGGGCGTTTCGGGGAATCTTCGTTACCCGATGTAAGGCGAGGGGGCTAAAAAGCCATTAAGGGGGGGGGGGGGACCAAGCAAGCAGCAAGGCGACGTGGTTAAAAGGGTAAAACCTGCCAGCGGCAGACAAAAAAAAAAATGGAAAGGGGCCCCCCCTCGAAGTGCGAGCATGTCATGGACAGGGGGAAATGGAATTTTCTCCACGAACACCAAAGCTTAGGGAAAAAGGTGCTGCCTGAGATGGACAAATTCCCGGCTTGGTCCAGGTAGGTGTCTTCTCACCTGGTGAATGGTGCGAATTGGGGGGCGGCACCGGGTTAGAGGGAGAAGCTCGGGGTTGTTTCCCTTTTCTTTAACTGAACCACCCCCTTCTCCGGGGGGGACAAACTCGGACAAACGGGGGAGAAAAAGAAGTCTCGGGGCACAATCCAAAGGGATGGGAGGGTGAAAAACGTGGATGAAGGGCCCAAGGTGGGGGGGTCACTCACAACAAAAGGGAAAAAGATTCGCTCACCACCCCTGAAGGCCCGATCGGAGATTCTCACCCCTTAAGCTATTCGGTCCCCAATACACTGGGAGCACCGTACACTCAACGCGAAAACCAAGTACCAAGATGCACCCAGGACTGTTAAATAGACCACGGGTGGGGTGGACAAAAAAAGGGAGTCCCTGTGTTCTTACACAAAAAAAGAACCCGCCGACCAGAACCGGAGAAAAAAAAAGCGATTATCCGCCCTGGAAAAAGAGGGACGGGCCCCCGTGAAAATGCCAAAACTTAAGCAATGGAAAGAAGGGGTCTCCGTGGAAGAAGAAATTGTAAAAATTTTCAGATTTGCCCAAACGCATTGGAGGGCCTCGGCTCGACAAGTCCAAAGTTAAGAGGAACAGTTTGGAAAGACCAAGTGGTTGGCAACCCTCGTAGGGAATCGTCGAAAATGTGCCAGATGTGCAGAAAACTATCACGTCAGGGGGGAAAAGGGGAAAATGGCGCCGAGTGCAGGGTGCGGGGCTAAAGCTTCACCAAGGAAGGAATGAACACGAGGCCACCCTTAAAGTCCCAAAAACCGAAACAAAAAACGGGAGGTTTAATTCACCTTTAACGGCCGAGAAAAAAAAGTCGGGGGAAAAGGGCAAGAAGCCAGGGTGGAAAAGAAGCCACGGCAAAAAAAAATCGTACAAAATAGGGGGATTTCGGGGGGAAAAAGGAACCCGGTCGGGGCCCATTAGGGAAAAAGGTAAATGTTCATGCGTGGGGAGTCTAGAGACGCATGGGGGCTAAAAAGATCTTTCCGACGAACGACTCCAGACAGCGAAAGGGAAAGGCTAAAAACTCAGGGATATCAATTGGGGGCCGCGCCCAAAAGAAAAAAATGGTATGCTGGTTTGTTGGATTGGGTAGTCCTTGGAAAACCCTAAGTTGAAAAACTGAGAGGAAGGCTGAGATAAAAGAAGAGTGGTGTTGTTTCCATGGTGTCGGGTCGGCAGAAAAAAAAAATAAGACGGTGGAGAGCACATAATGGGAGGGGTTGATTGGACACAAAGTACCAGCCAGTGGGCTGTTAATGACACTAAAGTTTCGATAAACGAGACAAAACGAGAAGGAAATTTTAGTGACAAAGTGTGGGGTCCTGATGGACAGGGTCAGGTGCCACTGACGCTAAAAACCTCGTAGGTTTGGGTCAAACGGGGGTCGGGCTTCCCCTCCCCCAAATCCATCCGGGGGGGCTCGCGGGAAAAAAGACAAAACGGTCCGCACAGACTGGGGACACCTTGGTCTGGTAAAACGGGAAATACGAAAAACCACCGGCCACAGCGGGGAAAAAAACACTGGGAAAAACGCACAAGGTCAAAGACGGGGATAAGGACGGTGGGGGGAAAAACCCCCATACAAAGCATTCCCGAAAATGTAAAAGGGGGCAGGAACCAAAATAACCAAAACCAAAAACACTCCTGACGGGGGGAAAAAAAAAGCCTCCGCCGGTACTCGACCGGAAAGGCAGTCATCCTGAGTCGGAACAAAAAACACGAAAGCAGACGGTTTTTTGCCGGAACTTAAGTTTGGCAGGGGAGGGAGGGTGTTTTTCGCGGAAGTTAGAAGGGTATCACAGTCTGGGGGTATCTCAAGATCCCCTCTAAACGACACTATAGAGGATGGAGCAGACGTGCCGGGAGTGAGTGTATCCTCTTCTACAAGATGTTGCAAGCCTTCCCGGAAGGGGGCTTCGGACGGCAAGGGGTCACATACGAGAAAGCAAAGAGACGTAGGATGGGGGTGAAGGAGGGTGTGACCGGGAAATGAAAGGGGCCGAAGAGGGGGCCAAAGTGGGTGGGAAAGAGGGAGCAGGGTCGGGTTGTCCGGGAATAGGGGGGGTTCAAGGGGGGCAATGAAAAATCAGTTGTGGTGGGGGAAAGTCCCCACGAAATGAAGAGAAATTTATGGGGGGTGATAAAAGACCAAAGCTTTGGGGGACACTTTTTTTCGGGCAAAAAGAGTGGCCAGCCTTGTTGAGGGAAAAAGGCGAAAAACGTGGGTGCACGAAGTGGGGGGGCCCTATGCAGAAAAAAAAAAAAGGACCTCCCCACACTGTTCCTTTTTAAAAGCTACGGGGGTACAGGCTGAACCCCTGCGGAATGGGGAAAAGTGGAAAGGCCCGTGTTGGCAGAATTGCTTGGAATGCGGCTGGGGGGGTCCCAAATACGGGGAGTCTCTCTGCGCCCCTGGGGGAAGAAAACAAAGCAAAAATGTGGACTGAACTGCGGAAAAGAAACCCGTCAAGTCCGGTTTCTTTGCGGGAGAGAAAAGAATCCGGGTAGGGCGTGGGGTCAAACCATGGGGAGTTCCACCGGGTGCAGTTGGAAAAAAAAAGGCCGGAAAGGGGGGAGTTGGTCGCCGGGGGGCCGGCACTGTTTGCCGAAGTCCAGGGTAACGATCAAATCAAAAGATCCATTTGAAATAGAATAGCTAGGGGTGGGGTATTACAAAAAAAAAAAACATGTTACCTTGAACGGAAAAACAAGCTCTGTCTTCCGGATTGTTGGGATTGGTCGGAGATACCAAAAACAAACCAAAACGAGGAGGAGGAAAAAAAGGGGAAAAGATATAAAAGAAAAATAGAAAGAGTGAATAAAGTGGTTCAAAAAACACTCTTATCTCCATCAAAGGGAGTACGGTTTAAACAGTTTTGAGCACATTGGGGAGGAAGGAGCCACAGGCGAGCAATCGGGAAAAACGAACACATGGGCAAATGAGGTGGCACGACTGGGTGACTCTCTCTTTCTCGAAAGCATCAAATGGGTGATACAAGTTGGGGGACTCAAGAAGGACCCAGTGCCAAGGTTGGGGACGAAACCAAGAAACCAGAAGCGGAGAAGCAACGACCCCCAAAAACACAAGGAAAAAAAACAAAACACCGAGTTCACACAGGGGGGAAAAAAGACCGAACGGAAAAACAAAGGGGACCAGCATGTACCATCGTAGCATCAAAGAGGAACCTGTGGAGTAGTTGCGAGTTGGGATCAAAGCCAATAGCAAAAGCCGGCAGACGTGGCAAAAAGCATGGAAAAACCTGCGGGGTTACAATGAAAAAAAAAAAAGATCCCACGGGGGGTCCAGACCGCAAAAAATTTCAAAAAGAAGGAGGGGGGAAAATTGAAAACCAACAAACCACTGAAAATGCTGAACCCAATTTCACTCAAAAAATCCGAAGGAACCAATAGTCAACAAAAAACCAAACACAAGGGGGGGGGGGGGGGGATGCAAAGAGGCCCGAATTCCACGTAAAACGCACAGCGGACTAGGACAAAAAACAAATGGGCCCAATACGGGAAAAAGTTCTTTGAGGGGGTTCAAGTGAAGGGAAGGGGGAAGGGGAGACAACCCGCGCGAGCGGGTACGCGGCGGGGGGGGGAAACTGCGCTGAATCTTGAGAAAAAAGGGAATAAGTGGACGAAAAGAGGGGGGGGAAAAAAGGAAAAACGCGCACTGAAAAATAAGAAAAAAAAGGGGGATTACATTGGTGTTTGGGGGGGGGACGACAGGGGGGACCGGATACGACAGCGGGCGGGGGAAAAGAGGAAGTTTTGAAAAAAAAATGCAGCGGGGTTGTAAGGCTCGACAGTGGGGGGGGGGGTGGGCAATGAAAACGAGCCAGAGACTTGGGGAAAAAGGTCCGTGAAGGGGGGGTCCGGGGGTCGCTTGAAAGTGAAGGGGGGCCCCTTAAAGAGGGGGTTGTCGCAGAAGGCAGGGGTGTAAAAAAGCAGGTGCGACGGGATGAAGAACAAACGAATATATTGTCCCCCCCAATGGGAACGATTTGGACAAAACCAACAAGACGAAAAGCATATTAAAAAAAAAAGGAATGCCCGAAACCGGGAAACGGTCATAAAGACACATAAAAGGAGTCCTACTTAAAGAGAATAGGGCTCGGGGCGTTCGGGCCCTCGTGAGAGAAAAACTAAGGGGGGGAATGGAACATCGCAATAACTGAGTGCGCGGGCGACAATCCCCCAAAGCAAGAAAATTAAAAATTCCATCTTCCACGCCGGGCCGGAAACCATCACAAAGAAAAAGATCTCAGGGGGAAAAAACGGTGCGGGGTTGGGCAAAACCTAAAAAAATAACAAAAACAGCAGGGGGAAAAAGGGGGGGATTGGCAAGGGTCGAATTGGGCGATACCGCGGGGTTTTTCTAGCAAAAACTGCTGCCGGTAGGCGGAGGGGTTAAAAAAGGCATCTCGAAAAAAGAAGGGAACCTACATGAAATGAAAAGGGGTTCAAAGGGGGCAAAACGTTCTCGACCATTGGGGGGGAAGAGTTCGGGGGCAAGCAACCGGGATTCTGGTCACCAGGTGCTTTACGAAACGCTCACGGGGGGAAAAAGGGAGGTGAATCAAAGCAATCGCGGGGTTGGGGAAGTTGGAAGGGTCATCAAAGAGCTTAGCACCCACAGACTGGACCCGGAATTTTGGAGGGGGCCAAAAAGGGAAGACAATGACTTGATGGGGAAGAACCAGACGGTAGAGGCAATGGGGGGGGCCACCCACTTGGGGCAAAAGGTGGGGGAAAGGATAACTTTGACAAAGATGATAAACGCCAGCACGACAGGGCAAAGGTTTGCGGCAAAAGAAAATTCAGTTGATTTCTGTCAAGGGGAACGGGGGACAACCCGAGGGGGACATGCTTGTTCAAGGAAAAACGGAAGTCATCCAAAGCAGAAAAGCTATAATCGGAGAAAGTGGAGGCTGAAGACGTTCGACCGGTGGGGGGCTCGGCCTGGGAAAAGGGACTCGGGGGAAAAAGGGGCCACAAAACCTTGGTCCAAGGCAGCGAGAAAAGGGAAGTGAAACAGTTGGGGGGAGTTGTTGAGGGAAAAGACCGATGGAGAAGAACCGGCAAGAAACGGTTCAGTTAAGGAAAGAAATTCCCGAAAAAATGGTTTGCAGGAAAACCAAAGGGGGAGCCCGGCGAAAAGAAACGGAAAACTCCAAAGGGAAAAGGGGAGGAAAAAGGGCCGAAAGCCAAGCCCCCGTGGAAAAGAAGAATTCGCAGGGAGAAAGCATAAGGAGTCCTCTAACAAAAAAGAAAAGGGTTGGGATTGGGACGGCCAAAAACCCCCCAAAAGGAAAAGGGCTGCAAGAACCCTGAAAAGGGACCGAGGGTCTTCAGGGGAAGCCGAAGGGACATGAAAACAAAGGTGGGGGGGGAGGTGGTCCGCAAAAAGATGGAAAAGGAGATACCAAAGGGGGCCTGTGGCATGCCCCTAAAAAACGTTCTAGCCCCCTGTAAGGAAAAAAAAAAAAAAATTTCGTGGGGAGCGAACCGGAGAGGACCGGTACCAGTGAGGGGAGGGGTAAAGAACAGATTGAACTCCATCACGATTAAATCTTACCAGGAAAAAAAAAAAAAAAAAAAAAAAAGAAAGAAGGTGGGCTGGCTTTTCATGAAAAAGTTAGCCCTCGGTATGAAAGGAGGGGAAGGGGATTTCTTTAAAAGCGCACAAAAAAGGCCGCCAAAAAAAGGCCGGAGAGAAACACAGAAAAAAAGCTGTCCGATTGTGGAGGGC
>Ga0179593_1330147_pt1 | contig 16281 bp, 18 predicted proteins | sample CZODoug2_1_08_16_FD_185931 | JGI IMG/M metagenome (GOLD analysis project Ga0179593, IMG submission 185931) | Vadose zone soil fungal communities from Angelo Coast Range Reserve, California, USA - CZODoug2_1_08_16fungal (PacBio error correction) | ecosystem: Environmental > Terrestrial > Soil >...
TGTGCGGGAGGGTCTGAAAAAACCAATGCAACACCGGAATCGCGCTGGCCTACGGCAGGACGGAGCCGCTTCTACAGAAGGAGAACAATGCAGGAAAAGAGGCCAAGGTCGTAGAGCACTGGCTAGAAAATGGGGGGGGGACCCCGGGCCGACGTCAAGAAGGTGCGATCGGGAACAATGGAATAATAACTGTTCAGGGGCCGCAGAAGCCCATAAATATAGGAAAATGAAGCAGTTAAAGAAGAAGAAAAAGAACATGATAAAAGATAATACCAACAAAATAATTGGGATGATAAAGACGGCAAGTGGAATGGGAAGCAGCGTGCGGAAGAAACAGCTTGACACGGGGGAGTATCGAGGTACATCAAATCAAAAACAACCAAAGACAGAAGATATTTAACTTTTAGTGGTAACCTACCGCCATCTCCGGTCAGAGAAAACAAACGCGTTGCCACGAGTCCGTGGAAAAAGGACGCAGACCGCCATTCAAGGCATGAGAGGATCATTCCCTAAAATCTGGATAAAGTAAGGGTCTATCGAGTCGAGCAAGTGGCCCCAAAGGAAGACATCGCAGGGCGATCCGCTTTTCGAGCGATGAAGACTTTCGAAAAGACTCGTGCGGAGGAAACGGCGAGACAGCCGCGGTAGCTCGGCGCAAAAAATCCGGGAAGAAATTCCACCCAAGGGGGGGATTGGGAGGGGGAAAAAAAAAAAAAACCTTCGAGACGCTACAGTGTCGAGATGGGTCTACGTACTGTTCTAAAGGGAGAAGAAGAGCATAGAAAATTAAGAAACGCATGAACGAAAAAACGGCCGCAAAGGTCAATACTGTCAGAAAAACGAAAGGCACGCAGAGGAAAGGAAACGGCAGTTGCTCGGCGAAGCTGTCGGTATTAGCGCGCAGACCAGGCTCATACTAACTGCAAAATTCTCGCGGAGATCGGTAGAGAAATGAGGGAGGTGGAAGGAGGGGATTGAAACGGATAAATACGTGCAGATTTGAAAATTCCGGCAACTTGATCAAGGGAGGATAAAATGGGGCAGCGTAAAAAAGGCCAATCGAGCCGAAATTGAGGCAGTGTACTTGATAGGTCCAGAGAAGCAGTGCGCCTGAATTACTCAAAATGCTGAACTCTTAGCAAGAATTCTGAAAGAGGGTTGGCTAAAGCAAGCTCCGCGGGGGGTGGAATTACGAACTGCCAAGGAGATGGCAGAAGTACGCGGATCCACTCTGATCTTAATATGGGTTAAATAAGGAGTACTCCTATCCAGCGTGCTCCAGTAGGGAAAGTGGAGACTGTCAAAAAGGACACCGTGGGCGTGCCATGATTTGGGCCACGCTCAGAATGAAAAGGAAGAGGGGCAAGTCACAACATCCTGCTAATTCATCCGGCGCAATCAGCGCCGGCAGGGGGGATAGGAAACGTGAAAAAAGGCAGGGTTTGATATTAGCCACACATCGGAATGGCGTCAATAGTTACCATTGGCGTCAAAGGGGGGGGGGAGCGAGTCAAAAGTCAGAGCCCTCGGCAGATCAATTGAGGCCAAAAGCTGAAAAATCACGACGGTGTAGAGCGGCTAGTAATGTAAAGAAAAAGAAAAACTGTGCTGGGCGCCAAGGGTGGGAAGGACAGCGCAAATCTTGGCGGAGATTGAGGTACGAAAAGTGTGCCGAAACTCGAGAGTCTCAGTGAAAAGAAGGGAAGCGGAGTGAAAGGGATGAACGGCTCTGGGGATACACAACGGAAGAGGAGTTTATCGTACAGGGGAGTTCCATGCCTCACACTAAAGAACGGGCTCCGCTTCTACACAGTAGAGGTGAAGAAGCGGAAAGTTAAAAGACCGAAAGGATTAAGAGAGTAAGAAAAACAAAACTGAGGTAAAATATATAGGGAAAAGCAGCGGGTTGTCAAGGAGAGGCCTCGAAACGGAGTACAGGAAGAGCAATCCAGGGGGGGTTTGAGAAAATTGAAATAAATGTCGAAATATCTGACTTCGGGGAATCAGGGAAAGCGGGACTAGCGCTGAAGAAAAGGCATGGGGAATTAGTTCAGTTAAAAAACGCGCGGAGTCACAGGTCTACGGCCAGCCGAAATAAACATCCTGTTAAGGGGGAAAGAAAAAAACGTTGCAAAAACAGCACTGTTGCATTGGCGTACAGATCGAGCCGCTCTAACCTTATGAGGGCCGCGTGTGGTTTACTCTTAGGTGGAAAGGGAAATCCCCCGCACAGAGAAAACTCTCCCAATGTTACTAAACGGGGGAGAGGGACGCAATGCCGCCATTGGGGTCTCGCCGATAAAAAAAAGCATTTGAGTGATAAGGGGAGAAAAAGGAGTCTCCACAAGCGCAAAAAAAGGTTCGCGTCGGTCTTTAGGGAAAACATTAATGAACAGGCTCCATCATCGACTCCCATGTAGAAGTGCAGAAATTCGAAAACAATGACCGCGAACACGCCCGATGGCGGAATTAGGGAAGAAGATTCAGAGCACGCTGGGAGCTCCGTAAAAGCCGCCTGCATAAGGGAATCCGCGAATCTCACGGGGAAGAGGGAAACAAAAAATCTCTGGAAAGAGTTTCTCAAGAAGTCGAGAGTAGACAGGAGAAACCGGGTCGGCCGTAACAGACAAGGCAATCAAGGTCGCGAGAGAAAGCAGGCGGCACCAGGAAAGAGCCATTAGATACATTCTACACCATGGGACTGAAGACAAATAAGGAAGAGTAGCACAAATCGAGCACTCGAATCCAGGATCATATACTAAGACTAAGCGACGGGGCCAGATAGGGCTTGGGAAGCGCGCGCCGAGAAGAAAAAAGAATTCTTCCTATCCACTCTCCGGATACTGACTTGCCTTCTTTGGTCGAACATGAGGGGGGGGGGAGAGTTCAGGAGCCTTAGGACAGCCTGCCAGAAGACTCGACGGACTTCGACAAGTAAGGCTAACAAAAATCCCGAGTGCGCTTCGAAAAGGGAGCAGAAGGAAAAAAAAACCCAATTTTCTTTCCTGGGTCTATGGAAAGTTGAAAAACCAACGCACCGCGGAAAAGATAAAGAAATCACGAATTCCCTCCAGGAAACCCGAATCGTCAGAAAAACTTTCCGTCTAATTTCGAGGCTTCCGAGGGGGGGGCAAACACTGAAAAAAAGGGACGATAAAATTGGAGGAAAAACCCGACTAAAGCAAGTGAAGATTTGAATTATCATCCGCGCCGAACGTCTGGAGGACCTATAGGGAGGGGGCCACCGCAAATTCACTATCGGAGGAGAGGGGGGGGGGGGAATTTAAATGACCGGTCAGCCGTGCATACGTTGCCCACTCCTGGACGAAAAAAAAGAAGAAAAATGGACGTCAGGTCAATCCGCAAATTTCCGCCAGGGTGTCGTAGAGGGAAGGAGTGGGGAGGTACTGTCAAAAGCTAAATCAGAATATATCTTCTTGGTGGGAAGAGAGAAGGGAACAGAGGAGAGGGAGAAGCCACCAAACAAAAAAACGCCGGGGTCAAAAAGCGCCAAGTGGAAGACGAAGTTGAGAAGAGAAGGGGAAGGGGTCAAAAACGCATGGCTTCACGCAGACTAGCCCGAGAGGCAACGCGCCTGGTGTTTCATGGGGGTCTACGATCGAGAGTCTCAACAACTTTTAGAAAAGAAGTAGGGAGAGTGAGACCAAAAAAAAAAAACCGGCATCGGATGGAAGAGAGGACGGGAAGCCGATACGGCATGCTACTCACCAGACGGAAAAAAAAACCAATGTAGCGGCGCAAGTTCTCTCTGAAAACTGGGGGGGCAGAAAGTTTTTTTTTACCACTTTCCAATAGAGATCGCAAAGCAACTGGCAAACAGATCCCAAGAAGTAGTTAGTGAAAAAGTTGAAAATCCCGAAAAATCAAGGAGAACACGAGAAAAGCCAAGGAATTTGGGAGGAAAAAGTTTGGGGGTTGAAGGGGTAAGGTTCGTCGAGAGGGGAACATCTAAGGAGGGAAAGAGGAGCGGTATCCAAACGCAATGGTGGCCGTGGCGGTGGAAAGGAAGACAAACGGCATTAACCAAGAACGCGTCCGGCGATAAGTACGCGAAAAGGGACAGGCATCTGTTCGCTTGAGTAATCACATCTGGTATATGCCCGTCTATCTGGGTCACTGAGAAGTGAACAAAGGGAAGGCCATCGCCATGGACGCAACGCTGGCGAGAGTGATGAGGGGAAGAAGTCGGTCGAGAAAGGCAAGGAACGGCGAAGGACGGCCGCGGTCGTCAAAGGTCGAAAATCCGCCGAAAGGGGAAAGACCAGGGTTTTGATTCGGTCCGGTGAATTCTAGCGGCTACGTAAAAACGTGTGTTCAAAGGACTCGAAGAAAGAAAAAATGAGGAGGGACACTAATTAATCAATGGAAAAGGACACGGCCAAAGGGACAACCAGAGCAAGGAGAAAAAGGGGGGCTCGGCACTATTGGGGGAGTCGCGCTCCAGAGCGAAAGAGAGTGCCGTCGCGCGGCGATCGTCGAGATAAGGATTCTGGGAGCGTTTGAAAGGGGTACAAGAAAGAGGCCGAGTGGATTTGAAGGACCTCCGGAATAGGCAAGGACTCTCCTTTTCAAACACGGAGCGGAGGAAAAGGGACATTGTCTGTGCTACGTCCGACTAGGAGAAAAAAAAGGGGTCACCTGGGAATCAGGTGAGAAGCGCCGGCGAACGGCTGTCGGAAACTTTTTGAGGAGAGGGGAAAGGAAATTAAGGAAGGTCTCCTATAAGTGAAGGCTTTCGAAGTCTGAAGAGAAGAGGACGCGTGGAGGGGGAGCCGAAGGAAGACTATCCGGGCAAGTTCAGCAGTGAGAGGGAGAGAGCAAACTTTAAGACCTTGTAGTTAAAGAGGATGGGATCTCATCAGGGACTGTCAATGACCAAAAAAGTCTAGCCATGGGAGAGGGAAAAAAAAAATACTCTCAGCCCTTTTTTAAAACGGAAGAAAAGTCGTGGGGGAGACGGAGATACACTCACCAGAGGGGAGATGGACGTCAAGATTTCACCAGGAAATTGGCGGAGATAGCGGGAGCATGGATGGGAAAAAGATTGACACTGTCATGAGGGATGCACATTCTCCAAAAATGAGCGGCTCGAAGCCTGTACGAAAAAGTGTTTGATGGGAGGGGCCAGAGACAATGTGGTGGGCAGGAAGAACGCGTCATCATGAGGGCTGAGGTAGGTACTTAATATCAAGGAAAGAGAAGATCTATCAACTTTAAAAAGGAAATGCGCATGATACGACGAGATGCAAACCCGACTCGAGGGTTTGAAAAGGTTATTTCGAGGACTCACAACGGAAAAGGCGTCGATTGCGAAACAGAAGGGGGATCATCGCATTGAAAGAAAAGGATCTCTCTCAAAAACCTTATTATATGAAGGAGAGTTATAGGCGTATTGGTGGTCCTTCGATCACTAGAAAGGGGGGGAAAAGAAACCGTCAAGTGGGGGGGTGGGGCATGGAAATACTAATGGGAAAAAAAAGAATCCGAGGGAAAGAAGCATCTAATCTCTTCAGAGCACGCACGCATTGTAGTTCTTTCAAAAGTAGCCAACCAGCGAAGCGCACACCTGGCGCCAATGACCTAAGGGAAGAGGAGAAAAAAAAAACCGTGGACGCCGAAAAGGTGTGCAAGTGAACAGTCGAAGCCGAGAGAAAAGGTCGTATGTGAGGGTTGCCGCAGAAATGTGCAAAGCGTGCCGCCAAGAAAGGAAAAAAAAAGTGACGAATGTAAGTCTTGAAAATAGGGAAGGCGGGGAAGTGGTCAGCGAGAAACACAGCTTTGAGTGAGCGGGCAAAAGGCGCGCCCGGGGATTTTAAGAAAATCCAAGGAAAGGAAAAGGCTCATCTGGATGGGGAATGCGCACTTCAGAAAGCGCGGAACAGCAGAGGAAAGAACCTGTCGTACAGTTGGCATAAATACAATAAAACGATTTACAGAAACCCGATTAGAAAGATAGTTGAAGAAAAAAGGCATCTCCATCTGCCGTAGAAGCCGCCTGGAAAGCTCGGATAAAAGAGAACAAGTATCTAGCGCAACTCCTCAAAAGAGAGAACCGACCCTCGTGATCAAGCTGCGCAGCTGCGCCGAGCGAAAAACCACCGTTTCGACTACTAGGAGGAAGGAGAAACGAAAAGGCAAAGAAACAGGGCGCCGCTCGAGCTGCGGACAGGGAAAAAAAAGTGGGAAAAGTAACAAGTTGAAAAAAAACAAGAGACTTCCGGCCGGGTGGAAAGGTAATCAAAGACACACTCAAAGGATCGAAAACGAATAGAAGCGGAGGAGAAGCCATATATGCTGCGGAGGGAAAATCTCGACGGGCAGAGAAGCAAAAGATACTTGAAGACTAGCCGGGAAAGGGAGACATAGTATCGTGGGCGAGAATGTGAGGCCGGGGCGAAAAGGCCTTGAGGGAAAGAAGGCAGATAGAGAACGGGGAAAAGAACATCAAGAACGAACAAGAACCAGACAGAGTAAAAATCGCCGCATCCAGGGAAGAAAGAAAACAAGGGTCTTCCTTTGAGCCTGAATTGTGGCGAACGAAGAACCCGATGGAATCCTAGCCAGAAAAAGAAGGAAAGAAAGGGAGAAACTCAATCTCTCGCAAAAAGGAAAGCGTGGCGGCCTAAGGGTGATGGAGAGGAAGGAGGAGAGGGAACAGGGACATATAGGATCCCGCGACGATGCTTGACTCTTGTAAAGCTTCAGAAGGCACTAAACGAAGAAAGAGGGAATGACACTGAGAGGAGGGAGGGGGAGCAACACGGTAAGATCTTCTGCAGACGGATTTGATGGAAAGGAGAGAAGAGCAGGGTAATAAGGCAAGGTTCCAAACCTTACGAAAGGGATTGCCCGTCGGTATCAACTCAATTGTAGGAAGGGGGGGGGGGACTTTCAAAAGGATTGCAGGATTTTACGGAGTCATCGAAGATAATGGATGGGGGGGAGGGATGGGACCGTCATTTCCGGCAGGATAGAAGAGGGCAAAAACTTCAGGCAACAGGTCAAGCCAGGGTCAAAAAAAACAATGTAAACCAAAGGCGAATCTACAGGGGAGGGGGTCGCGGGCCTGGCAAGACCAGACGCCAGCGGCGGCAAAAGTCTATGAAGGGGGGAAAGGTTCGACTATTCGAAAATCTCTGAACTAAACCAAAAACGTATGAGGAGATATGGCGGTAGGAAAAGAAACAAAACGCAACACCGAAGCAACGCTGGCCGCGCACTGCCGCGAAACCGAAGGATGAGGAATCAACAGTCAAGGAAAGGAAAAGGGGGGCGTCGCAGGTCTGAAAAAGGGAAAAGTCGAATGTTTGACCAAGTGAACGATGCGAAGGGTTGCGTAGCAAAAGCAGAGGGGGAAAAAAATAAGACAAAGGATAATATTCTTTTATTGAAATCCCGGCCACCAGGCTAAAAAAGGAAAAACCAATTCCCGGGGGAAGGGGGGGGGGGAAGAAGACTGCAAGGATAGGGGGAAAGGCGGTTGCAACGCGGCACGCTGAACCAGGCCGTTCGCAGTACAAAAAAAACAAAACAAAAAGAGTAACAAGATCCAAAGCGCCGGACATTACCAAAAAACGTTCGGCGAGCCGTGAAAAAGTACGCCGTCAAAGATCAAAGAACGGAGCGGGTGATGCAATTCATCAAATCGGATATGGGTGACCTGGAAGAAGAGAGCAGTCCAACCATCGCCATGGCGCGCCATTGGCGAGCGATGAGAATCCTGAGGGACTCCTTGCTAGCGTCGCAATCCTTGGTGCATCGGAGCAAAATCCCGCAAGGCCAAAGGAAAAAGGGGGTGTCTGGAAACACGGATGCCGGCGAAGAGGACTTGTAGGGCTGGAGGGGGGGGAAGGGGAAGGTCGAAGAAGTGTAACAGAATATGCAGATCTTTCCCTACGTAAAAACGACATGCTGCAAATCAAACGGGAGGGGGAAAACTAATCGGCACTCGAGCAAAGGAAGAAAAAAAAAGGGGAGGGTCTCATAGGAACGGGGGAAAGAGCTCCTCCGCACTTAGAAAGCAATACACCTTCTCTCGAGTGCGATCATTCGAAACTTTAGTGAGGGAAACGGGGGTTTATTAAAAAAAAAGTCCGGCAGTTAAAATTGGGTAGTCGAGCAATGTGGAGGAGGAAGGGGGGACCGAATCATAAAGGGGGTCTTTTATACTAGATCGCGAAAACGGTTGGGGGAGGGAAAGGAAAATTCGTTCCAATGCAAAAAGAAAGCCACTAATGAGGAGATCTTTGGGGAGGCGCTAAGGAAGAAAAATCAGCTTTGCAGCTGAGTAATTCTTCATTATAGGCGAGAAAAAAGCGCTGGGAAGGAGGGGGAGTCTGAGACGGAAGGAGGCTCGGGGCTAGCGAATCTCGCATGAAGGGAACATGGCGGAAGGATAGAGAAAGAACGAAATGACTGAAGGGAGCATTCCAGACAAGTCTGCGACATTCATCAGGCAGAAAAAAAGAGGCGAAGAGGGGAGGTATCAACGATCAGCCACCGGCGTGGATCAACGGAAACACTCACAGAGAGGGGGAGACAAGGAAAAAGGCTTTCAAAGTGAAAACTATTTCGACCCGGGGGGGGGGGGGGGGGGGGGGGGGGGGGTGGGGGGGTTGTTTGTGGGGTTTGGTTGTGTGGGTTTTTGGGGTTGTGGGTTGTGTTGGGGTGTTGGTTTGGGGTGGTGGGGGGTTTGGGGTGGTGTTTGTGGTGTGTGTTGTTTGGGGGTCGCTTTCTGGTGTTTTGATACAACGTGCCCATCCTCGCTTCCCCCCTCCCACCCGCACCGCTGCATCACCCTGCCCCCCTTTTCTTCACACTGTGTGCGCGTGGAAAAAATGCTTCCTTAGCGGACTTTCTCTCTCCTTTTTCGACGAAATCACGAGTCTCCTTTCCCAAAAACAGGAACGAGCGGATGACTCTCACGTCTCTAAAACCAACGAGTAGATTTTTCGGAACTTTAGTATAACCATCCTCAACCAAAACGTCCTGGAAAAGGGATCTCTCCCCAGGAACATTTGAGAAATCAGCATGACCGAAAAACTCCAACAAAAAAAACAGGAAAAAATATCTCGGTAAGGGGTCCCCTTTCTTCCGCAAAGGCCTTCGAAAATTCAATGAGTGTGGGGGAGAAGGGAAATACTACTGGTCTAGCAGGAGGGCGAAACGAAAACGTGGGGGTGGGTGGTGTGGGGGGGGGGGGGGGGTACTCGCTGAAACGCGACATGTCGTTACTTTCAAAGATAATCGCGAGCGCGTCCACATGCTTCAGAGAATAACCGCCCATTCAGCTTGAAGAAAACCTGTTGGAGAAACAAGGAGGGCGTACAGGACGACGCCTCAACCCGTGAGGGGGAGGGATTTGGGGGACGAAAGTTGGCGAAATTGGGGATCACCTCGGCAGTCGCGCGCTGCCCAAGTAAACAAGGGAGAGCTAAACTCCAGGTGTAGGGAAGCCTATCACAGCGGAAATGATCGGAAAAAGGAGAGCCGGATTTTCCGAAGGAGGACAAAGGTCGCCATCGGTCTTGATGCGCCCATCGTCAGGAAGCTCCCTCATCGCCAGGTCGTACATTGCATGCGAATTACGATCAACCGACAGGACACGCCAATATATATAGAATGGGGGGATCCAGAAGTTAAAAAAAGACAGCGGGATCGAAGGTCGGAAAAGAGGTCACTTGATAGGAAAGGCAACAGTGCGGATCTCTCACGCAAAGAAAAAAGAGAGAAAAAATCTCTGCCAAGGGGCGCGCATTAACGAAACGAATGGAAAAAACAGCTCCAAAGGGTTCGCGACTAAAAGCGGCCTAGCACAGACCCAATGATACAATTAACACGAGCTTCGGCACGCCGCTGGAAAAAGGGGAAGAGACGGAGGAGAAAGGGAAGGAAAGTCACAAACCCGGAAGAGTGCAAAGATCAAATAGAAGCCGGACCCAGGATATCAGACAGAGCGGGGGAAATGAGATCGAACGGGCAATATTGCTCGAAAGAAAAAAAGAGAGGCCATCCCCAAATAGCGGCGAGCAACTCGCCGAAGGAGAGAGTGAAGGCGGGGGAAAAAAAGGTTGATGCAATTGTCGGGAGAGAAAAAAGGGTGACCTCGGCGACTTCTTCTAACAGAAGGGAAAAGGAAAAAATGCTCGGGGAGAAAGAACAAAAAAATCACCACAATGGTGATTGGTCACCTTGGCCGGGATTTTCGCCTAGAGACAAAGGGGGAGGCTGTCACGATAGCAACCCAAGGAAAAAAAGGATCCCCTCAGAACCCAGCGTCGCAAACCATGAGAAAGGGATGAAAGGGGGAACTTAGAAGCGGAAAGACAAGGGACAAGAGCCAGATTGGGAGTAACAGCAGATTCCCTTGAATCTTGCGCATCGGCGTCAAGGGCCTAAGAGAACGAAGGGGTCAAAAAAAGAGAAGTCGGTTCCACGAAAAAGCTTTCGTGCCGCTGGTGTTATGTAAACGCGACTAAAAGGGGGAGCGGGCAATCCTGCAAACCAGAATCCCCTTGCGTCGGGTATCATCCCAAAATTTCCTGGGAAGGGGGTATGAGAATGCATGTTGGCAGGAGTGAAAAAAAATGAGTTCATCCGAATATATTTCTGCGGCCGCAAGGGTCCGGCTTTTGCGAGACTTCTGAAACCGGAAAAGTTCAAAACCGGGAGCAACATTGCAGAACGACAAAGGAAAAAAAAAAAAAACCATGTCCATGGTCACCTCAAGACGGGAACAGCAATTCAAAAAGGAGGCAAGAGAGATGGAAGGGGGCCGCTGGTACTGAATCGGGGCAATATCAGCTCACAAAACCGACGGAGGGAAAGAGAGGGAAGGCGTAGGGAAAAAAAGAGGAAAAACACCGGCATCAACCCGACAGAAAAAACGCGCAATCTGCGTGCTCACCATGCAGGAAAAGAAAGGGAAGTTAGGAAAGTCGGCGAGGTATGGGTCGCGAAAGTGGGGACCACCGGCGCGAGGCATGAAGCGATTACAAAAGCCGAATACGGACTGAAGGGGGGAATAAAGAAGGAAGGAGAGCAGTGTTTGTCAAAAATCCAGGCCATCAAGAAGACAACGGGAAAAAGGGGGGCTGAACGAAAAGGTTGTGCGTCAGCAAAAGGAGACAACTCAAGAGGCGTTCGCGGTAAATCAAAACAAATCAGGAAGAAGAGAGGAAGTTGCTTGGGAACCGACCAAGTCGGGTCAAAAATACGATGCGGGCCGTCGAGGCCGTGACGACCTACGCGCACACGATTCAGGAACGCTGGGGGAAGAAAAAAAGATGTAGAGAAAATCGAGATCTAGACGACCCAACGGGAAGCATCGCGACCGATTGGCGGCGTAGAGGGGGGGGGAAGGGAGGACTCTTTACGGGACACGGCGATGAAAGCCGCTTTGCGTCTGGCGCAAAATCCCATCCAAGAAAGACCATGTGGTCGAGTTCTATGGAAAAAAGTAAGAGATAGAATTGTGAGGGCACTTTTTGTCCTGGGGCGAGAATATGTCAGAGGGGAAAAAAGGGGGACAGCTCAAGAATAAAGAACAAGGCCTCAAGAACGGTAGGGAGGACCTCGGATCAATTCGCGGCGAGTGTGCCCAGCTATCTTGTTTGTAAGCGAGCCTCGTGGACGAAACTATCTGAAGTGAAAAGGAAAGAAAGAGACAGGGAGACCGGTCATGAACGGTAACGATTTGATGGTACAAAGGAGTAGAGGAAAGGCGATTGAATGCCCTCAACTGAGTCAGGGGTAAGGAAAGGGGGGGGGCAGGAGGTGACAGGGTGCAAGCTCGAAGCGCGGGACATCTTTGCGGAAGTCCGCGGAGCAAAGCCGAAAACGGTGGCTCCGAGTGAGACGCGGTACTAACATCTGGCGGAGATCTTTGTAAACTGAGGGACAGGGAAAGAAATCGGCTTTGCGATTGGCAGTCGGAGGTAGGGGGGGGAAAGGAAAGAGAAAAGCGCGCTGAATCTGATGAAATCATTCTCGCCGTCCAGGGCATCTCGCGTCAGCGTCTCAATGCGCGCATTCCTTGGGAAAAGGGGCGTGAAAGGACGCGAAAGGATGGGCTCGGAAAGAAGGGGATTGCGACATTCATCCCGGGCGCAAAAGGGACGCACCGAACTTTTTAATCGCGCAAAATTTTAAGAGGATCAGAAACCAATCTGCAAGGAAAAATCCCGGTCAATGGGTGAGGCGAGGGAGGAGGAATCGGTATGAAAGGGAAAACAGCATTCGCTGGGCAAAGCAAAAAAAAACCGGTGGAGAGCGGCCAAACGCCCCACAAATGAAAAGGATACGCCGGCAACGCGAAAAAAACGGTCAAACGTGAAAAAGTCTGTAAGAGAGAGGAAGAAAGGGTCTTACAGAAGGGGGCACGAACCGGGGAGCATTACTCCTTGAAAGAACTGAAGGGGAAGAGGCTGAGAAAAGCGAGAGGCGGCCCAAGAGAAGGGTGGGGGAGGGCATTTAGTATTTCCATGCCTCACCAAGACGGCTCTCGGAAGAAACGTAGCATTGCGAAAGAGTTCGCAGGAATCATGGAGAGAGAGAAACACAACAACGTTAGGATTGGAAATTAAAACGTGTTGCCCTGGGAGAGAGGAAAAATGGTCATATGGGAGAGCGAGCCATCCGTGAGTTGTTTGATAGGGCCCAAAGATGTCCGAAATCGCTCGGGGACTAACAACGAAGGGAGAGGCTTCAAAACCGTTACCAGTTCTTGGGTTAACTAAGAGAGAGAGGGAAACATGCGCGTCAGAAATAAAAAAGGGCCGGGCCGAGACGCCTACCGCGACACCACCGTTTTGAAGGGAAGACTGGTTGCATTGGCTACAAAAAGCTCTACCAACCGAAGGCGCTGGTGGGAAGACGAAGGGAGCGACCTCGGGGCAGCCCGCAAAACACTACGCGCTCAAAGTTTCCTGAATGTTAAATCGGAAAAAAAATAGCCAATGTTAGTTTGAGCAGCAGATCACCAAGGTGGAGAAAAGGGCACTCCTCAAAGGGCACATTTAAAAGTATTTTTCACTTTGAAAACGAAAAATTAAAAGGCGACCAGTGCTAAAAAGTGTTGTTAAGAGCGAAGAACAATGTGAAAAACGGAAAAACATGTTGTGGAAGGTGGTTGTGTGGGAGAAGTGAAAAAAAATATTTAGGCAAACGTAAGAGTTTCTCTGCCAAGGGATGTCCCGAATCCGGAAGAGAGAAAGTCAGGAATGATGCTCGCCCGAACGGAAAAAAAAAACTTAAAGGGAATGACGCGATTCGTAGGGACAAGGAAAAGAGGAAGGAAAAACCCTATAGGAAAATTATTTCATCCATATTCAAGACCCGATTTTCGCCGTTCGAAATGCCGCAAAACCCCTCCACCCAAGAGAGGGGATCAAACAATTCCCGATAGAACGGCAAGAAAAAAAAACAAAAAGAAGCACTAGTGCAACAAGAGAAAAAGTAGAAGAATGCAAGGCGCAACCGTGTCAAGGGCGCTCAAAAAACTGTAATCAGACATAAGCTCATTCGAATCTCAACTTCGGTACCAGCCAAACAGGGGCAGATAAAAGGAGCTCAATCCGCATGGGACAAATCCTAAGATAACGGGGAACTGGGACTAAAAAAAGCATCCAGGGAATACCATATCAGACGATCGATCGCGAAAAAGCAGAATGTGAGGTAAGAAATGCACGCAGCGATCATCCCCAAAGGAGTAAGACCTAGTAAAAATAACCAGCACTGGAAAAGTCGTTGCTGACAATTGTTAAAAGCAGGGGGAGAAGAGAGGCAAAGTACCCTCATCTTTCTCGACTTCTGAAAGAGACACTTCGCACTACGACCCCACAAGTAGAGCTACGCGTCAATCAAGAAAACAAAAGTAGGGCACCTTGGCGGCGTGGGGCAAAAAGAAACCTCGGCTGTAGACTCGCCGCACTCAGTGCCAAAAAAAAAAGGGGGAACCCCTCAGAAACAAAGCCGCGCGCCAGGCGATGGCTTACTCGTGTTAAAAGCCAGACTACGCTATCAGACCGACATATCTCATATTGTGGATACTCCACGCTCCTAAATCAGTTGACGGAGCGGGGGAGGGTCAATCCTCTCGGCACGAAGTCAAAAAATTACCGAGAGGGTCGGTTCCACTAACGGGACGGAAAAAGGGAGGAATGAGTGTGGGTACCGCGATAAGAAAGGAAAAAGAGGCCACTAACTTAACGAAATATCACCTTGACGTAGGGGAGCATACCAATTTCAGTAAAGACTGAAGATGTGGAGAGGAGGGCGGGATGTGTTCAACTGAAGAAATCAGAATATATTGAAATCTAAAAAAAAAATTGGTCGGAGAGGGGAGGGATGAGGGGGGGGTCACCATCAAACTCGCGCCCGGGGCAAAACAATTTCGCGCCAGTGCCGAAGAGCGACCTTGAAAAGTTGACGGCATGGGGCAAGAGCCGTAGAATAAAAAAAGTAGGACATCGCAGAAGGGGGTGGCCGCTGTTTACTTGAAAGCAAGGAAAGAAACGGAGGAGGAATAGCTGAAGGCAAAAGAAAAATTCTCGAGTCTGGCCTACGCTGCCGCCGCGAGGCTACGCTGCGGGCTCAACCAAAAAAAAACGTAAACCGGACCGCATCAGAGATGACTGAAGGAAAAAAGGGGGGGGTTGGTGGACCAAAGGGAAAGGGGGCGATATCCAAAAAAAAGCGGAATCCGATCCCAGAAGATATTCTGAATGAGAGTTTTAAAAGCAAAAAAAATCCAGGCATCCACGAAAAACACTGCCCTTACAGGTTGGGAGGAATAAGACGGCGGGATTTCGTCAATCAGGCGGCAAGAGGGAAGAGACATTCTTCTGCGGTAAAAAAAACAACCAGCGGAAAGAAGATATTTAACGGGCGGTACTACCAAAGAGCCGGTCTTAAAAAAAAATCGAGGGATGTACCCTACTCCATGAAAGAAAAAATGAAGGGAGAGAGCGGAGGAGTCAAAAAATCTGGATCGCCCGAATCGAGTCAGCAGTTACAACGAGGAAGCAAATTTGCGCGCCTCTTGACTGGGAGGGAAAGACATTTCGAATTATAGTGAGAAACCTAGAGCCTCTTGGGGCGGAGGAAAAAGAAAGAAGTCCAGGAGTGGGGATTCGGCAGCCTTCGAGCAGCGAATCGGTCTTCATTGTTCAAAATTCTGTTATCTAATCATGGCAGAAAATAGGCGGTAACTTAATTATCGCATAAAAAAACGGCAGAAAGGACGCCTAACGGAGAAAGGAAAGAGGAATTGCCGGACGAGTTCTCGGCACCTAGAGTGGGGGGGGACAAACGCGCCTAATTTCAGCCAAAAAATAGAAGAGCGGAGCTCTAGGAAGATAGATGCCGAAGTTAGCTAGTGGAAAAGGAAAGCAAAGACGACCGGCGATTGGAATGCAAGGCAAAGTGGAATCACATGTCGAAAAATGGGGCACGCGGAAAATTGCAGATCACGACAGAGGAAAGAAGGAATGGTTTGGGGTCAGACGGCCGACTATGAGAAAAAGGGGGGGAGGGAACTTAAGGGAACGGCGATTCGCTCCGCGTGCAACAGGAGTTAGCGTTTTTGAGAGATTGACGTACTCGTTACTGGTTGGTTATAAGAGAATTTTCAGGCGGGGGAAGGCGTCAAAGGCGCCGGAAGAGGGGGAATGGAGTATCAAATAGTGCCCGGGCGTGCTCAGCGTAAAAGAAGAGAATCTCAAGTTCAAATGGTCGACATGAGGTCCTATTATTTCTCTCAAAGGAAGGAAATGGGGCTCAGGGAAACGACCGAGGGAATAAAGGCTCTAAATTGAGAAGGGGGGGAAGGGGTTTTAGAGCAAAGACCACCTGCGGGTGGGGGGAGGGAGAAAGAAAAAACCATCACTGGCGTCAGATTACATCTTTCAACAGGGGAGCTTCAAGTCCAAAGGTGCCAGGGGCAACAGTCGAAAAACAAAAACGCCATAAAACGTTTGGAGAGACACAAACTGTTACGGAAAAGGAAAAACCGGGAGGGTTCGGTACAAAAAGTTTGGTGTTACGCGGACAAGAGGAAGAAGGACTATCGGATTTACTACCTAGAAAGGTCAGGGACTTCTATCGAAGACGAAGAATAACCTGACCTTGCGCGGGGCGAACGGAGAGGGACTGCGTATCCCTACGAGGAGGGTAGGAAATTTATTGGAAACATCAAACCTCCAACCAACTCACGACGGCTCGATGAGACAAGGGAAGCTAAAGGGAATGGGCATAACTCCG
>Ga0179593_1591329_pt1 | contig 16281 bp, 19 predicted proteins | sample CZODoug2_1_08_16_FD_185931 | JGI IMG/M metagenome (GOLD analysis project Ga0179593, IMG submission 185931) | Vadose zone soil fungal communities from Angelo Coast Range Reserve, California, USA - CZODoug2_1_08_16fungal (PacBio error correction) | ecosystem: Environmental > Terrestrial > Soil >...
TAGTTTCAGCACGCCCAGCAAAGTGGGGATTCCCGGAAACCAACGGAAATAAAACAAACGCGAAGGCACCATACGCATAGCAAGATGCTGGAAAAAGACAAACGAACCATCTGGGTGAAAAAAGGAAGCAAACATGGGGGGGATGGGGGAGGGCATCGAAAAAGTGAAGACGGAATAGTCTACCAGAACGCTTACAAACCATACACTGCGAACAAACAAGTCGCCAAGGGAAATCGGGGCGCCAAAAAGGAAATGACAATCAAATGGCACCGTATCCAACACCATGATTCAACAAGGACCCAATGCCCAACTTCTACGACTAAGACGCCATCAAAAAAAAAAGGCCGGGACACAAAAAAATGAGTTCGTCCGGGTCATGGCCAGGGGCCCCTCAAAACCTCGAAAAAAAAAATTCACAGGCCTGAAAACAAATCCCAGGGAAGGTTAGAAAAAAAGGTCAAAAAAAATGACGAATATGAACTTCCATCGGAGGTATGCGAATGAACTTGAAAAAAGCCCTGCCGGTTGGCCTCTGGCAGAGAAGGAAGTTTTGAGAGGGGGGCACTTTTATATAAACCCCCATGCGCGATACGGCCTGAATGAAAGCTGCAAAGGACGGGCTCAAAAAGGTTTGCACCATCTGCCCAAAAAAACAGTATCTGCTCGGAAACGGTTCGGGGGACCGGAGGTTTTCCGTCAAGGGTGATGGAGCTTTCTTGAGCTGGCCACCAAGGCACATGGAGGCACAACGTTAACGCCTTACCAATCGGCCCAGGCCTGAGGACAGCGGCCCCAACTTGGTGAACTGGCTATGTCAGGACAGAGGAAAATTGTCCTTGTACCAATTCAATCCGGGTTCCCGTAAAAGCATGAGCATCGGGAATGCTGAGAAGGTCAACTGTGTGAATGACCTTCCACGCGCTTTTCAAACAGCCCATGGAACCAGCCCTCCACCTTTGGGGGGTGAAGAAAGACCCGAAGTGGGGCAAACTCAGACCGGATTTGAATAACAAAATGGGGCCAGGTGCGCAAAGTAGTTGAAAAAGGCAGTCAGTCATGAACTCATAAAAAAACGGAGAAAAAGCATCCCAAGGGGAAGGGAAAACAAAAAAGCAGCAGTTCCCAGAAATATCAAAAAAGGAACCTGTCTAAAAACTTAAAAAATAAAAGGCCAAGCTGAAACGCCCCTGCCACTTGTTATTTGGGATTAGACGTGGGTCCATTTTCCAGCGCGAAAGTGGGTGTGCTCAGGAGAAAAAAAGCCTCCGCCATCGGGGATCGTCACGGGACATCAAAGAGGGGGGGAATGAAACCCCCGCACCGGAGTAAAGGTCTGGTTGAGCGAGAACGGGCAATCCGGAGGTAATCCTTTTGCCGGGGGGATAGCGACTTATAGAGGCATCCTAAAAGGGAAAAAAAAAACCAGAAAAATGGGGTCTCATCGCCGGGTCAGCTCCAGCACACCGCTGCAACTCTGCCACCGCGTTCCGCGTTGGGGGCAAAGGGGTGGAGCAGCGCAACGAGCTTTTGCGCGTACCGGGTTCAAACCCCGCCAGGGGATAGCAAGGGGAAAAAACCAAGGGGGGTGGTGATGCAACACTGCTGCCCCGACCAGCCCCATGGGCCGTCTCTTCTTGGCAGGGGCAGGAAGGAAGAGGGGAGGGAATAATCCTTCTTCAAAATTCCAAATCGCACTCAATTAGAGACGACCTCGGAATGAAAAGTAGGATCTAGAAACAGAAAAAAAACAGATCGGGGCGCAAAAAAAACAAGACAAAACCAATAGAACCGGGTGGAACCGCACTTTGAAGAGGAACTTTGGTGAAAACGCTTTCGTCAGGAATTGGAAAAAGTCAAGGGAAGCCAAACTTTTCTTGCCCCCGGTCGGAAAAAATAGTCGCAGAAAAGGGGGCAACCGGGTCTGAAAGCCGACAAGGCTAAGACCAGTCGGACAGGTGTCCCATCAACAAGGGGTGAGAACTCCTCTGAAGGCCAGGAATTTTTTCCATTAGTGGGCCGAAGGGGTACCTTGGTCTGCAATTTTAAAACAGTTCCACAAAGCACCTGAAAACAAGGGGGGTTTTTAGTGGAAACGGAAGCCAAATTCAATGTCACCCGGGGAAAAAGAAGAAAGGAAGATCGCCAAGAAAACTGCCACCGGGAAAAGTCGGAAAAGAAACGGATTCGGGCATCGCGGAAACATACACAAAAAACAAAATACCATCGGAAATCCTGGAGAAAGGGAAAAAACAAAAAATAAGGAGGGGGTCACCTTAGGGAGGTTTCTGCGGACAACTATGGTTTAGGCGGCTGCTTGCAATTGATCCATCCTTCAAATCTTAAACCGCGACAATCGAAGACAGGGCCGAATCGGAAGGCGAGGCAATTCTTAGCGAACGATGTGGGCGATTGGTCGAAGTTCCCAGCCGTTTCAGCAGCTAAAGGAACTTCGGTGCGCATGGAGGGGAAAGCGGCGGATTCAGTCACCGTAGTTCCCAAGTGGACCGGGAAAACCAGCAGGATTCGGCGCAAACATTCAGCAAACAACTTCAACAAGTGAAGCCAAATGGGTCCCGAAAGTAAAAAAAGAGAACCAGGGGGTAAGAGTCACAGGTTTTTAAAAAACTCCGCCAGCCCCAGACGAAAACCCAACTCACCTCGGTGCCAATTTGAAACAAAAGTTTCCGCGCTTTTCTGTATGCTCCTCGCGTTGGGCGTTAAGTCTCCCCTTGGGAGGAAATCGGGGGGGGGAAGAAAAAACCACCGCGGTGAAATCCGCCCGGGCAGGGTTATCGACAAGTTTAGACGCAATTCTGCGACATTGTCAGCCAGCGACAAGACGGATCCGCAAATCAGATCTTTTTACCGCTGAAAAAAAAAAAAAACCTGCAAAAAAGGCCCCCAGCGCCGCCGCCCAAACGGCAGGCCAAAATACGCGGAGCTCCCTGGAAAAGTGGGGGGCCGCGGTCTCAAGAACGGAAAGGGCAAAAAACAAAAGACCTCGCCAAGCTTTCCCAAGGGGGAAAAAAAACGCGAACACCAATCGGCACGCGAGGGAAAAGGTTTATTCTCTAACTGCGCGGGGAGAGATTCTCACTGAAAGTAAACCGCCAATCTCGATCGCTTGTCAAAGACCAGGCAGGAAAAAGTTGAAAGCTCAAAAAAAAACTACCGGCACCAGCCTAGCTTTGGAAACGTTTTTCACCATTTCATAAACTGGGGAGGAGGATAAAATGGTTGGGCGAAGTCCCGTGAGTTTGAGGGGGCCGCCGGGGGGGGGGGGAAAGCTGAAGTTGGGGGAAAGTCAAACAGCCCATCGAGGTACGAACAAAACCAACTACCCAAGAAAAAAAAGGATAGAACTTTTGTCCGCTATGGAGGATGGACCGAAGTGTTTGAGAAAACACGGGGGATTCAGAGAAAATTTTGCGTTGCGTCCAACCAACTGTCCGCGGGGGGCGGGGGGCGCGCAATTAAAAGGGAATCTCAGTTCTTCTTCATTCCCGCAGCATTCAAACGGGCAAACGCGCCCTAAACTAAGTCACGCGTTCCGGACAAAAGGGGAAAAAAAAAAAAAAGGGCCGGAAAAAAACACCCGTGGGAGCGTTAATGCGGTCCCTCAGTTAACCACCTACTTCACATGCTAAAAAAGAATCGAGGCACGACATCATTGGGAAGTAAGAAGACAAACGTCCATTCGCAGGGGTGCCCTCTGTTTTGGTACTTCAGTTAGAAAAATTCAAAAAGCTTTGCCGTCCCAGAATGGCCGATTACCCCGAAAAACTTGGAGGGACCGCCCAAGTCCCAAAAGGGAAGGGTCGGCGTTCCCATTTGCGGTACCAGGGGGGAAGAAGGCACTGCTGCTCCGCTCCGACAAATGAGGGGGGTAAACGCTTCGGGTCCATCATTGAATCACCAACAACAAAAAGGAAGGAGAGAGAAAAATGACCCCGAGGAAGGTTGAAAAGTTGAGGGAAGGGAAAATGCCGGTAAATATTGTAATGGGACATGATGGGACGCCGATTCACAGGTGGAATAGCCACGGAAAAGGGGGGGGGGGGAGGGAACCTGGGAAAGAGTGGCGGAAAGCAATTTGGGGAAACCTGGAAGTGAGGAACGAGAAACGTTGTGCACACCCCGCCTTGCTCCAGAAGGGAAGTTGGAAAAATGGCCGTTTATTCCCGCATCGTTGGCCAGTAACCATAGGATTGTGAAAACTAAAAAAAGGGAAAAACGTCGGGGGGGTAACGAAAAGCGGGGGCCGGCGTTTGGTTGGTGGGGTTTTTTTACGAACGGCGGCAACGCGGAAGTATCGGGGAGAACGTATGGGAGGAGAAATGGGGGGGGGGGGAAAAAAAACCGAGGAAATTGGAAGAAGAAAACGACGGTCCGCGGAAAGCCGAAGGTTTGCAACCCGCGGGTGACAAGGGGGGGAGCAAGAAGAAAAACAACAAAACCTCCAACACTGTCGGACAATTCAGCCCTTGCGTAAAAAGATCAGGGGGCAAGGACTTAGAGATCGGGCGAAATTGCGTGAACTAAAGGCGACTCAAGGTGCCAAATCAAACCACGGACTTCAAAAATGGAAAACAAAGAAACAAAAGGCCCGGGGTGGTTATGAAAGTTGAAACACGCGGAGCGCAGACTCCCGCCGGGAGTAAAAAAAAAATCGTGGGCCCCTGTTCCCGAAAAAGGAGGATCGAAGGCCGAAAGGACTTAGTTTTGGTGGAGAAAGGGGAAATCTCACTCCCGCAGGGGAGGCACTGAAAAGAAAAAAAGCAAAGGCCAGGTGATCGGTGTGCCGATGAATTCCAAAGGATGGAAGCTTGGGGGAGGCTACGAACCCGTTCCGTGGGGGGGGAGGGGGGGAGTCAAAAAGGGCACTCAAGGAGTAAGCTGTTTCGCACCCAGAGGCGTTGGCGGGGGGGAATGGTGTGCATGGGTTTCGCGAAAATAAAAATCCCGGGAAATTGGGTGAGATTTTGCGTTTCGCTGGTTAAAAAGGGGAAAAAGGGAAGGGCGGACAACTTGTCTAGGCCCCCCATATCTAGACCGTGCCATGACGGGGGGATGATGGCCGCGGTTGTCACTGGGAAAAATGAGAGAAACGCAGCACGATAGTAGACCAGAGACAGACCAAAAAAAACGTTTCGATGCCGGAGGGTGCTGAGCAAAGGGGGGAGGGGGCACAAGAGAGGAAAACTGGATGGTAGCCTAAGCCAATGTCAGAAAGAAGTTGGCGCAAAAAATTGATGGGGAATAAAAAAAGCGAGACACGGAGCTTTTGTTCCAACGTATTATAACCCTTCGCTGGAAAACGCAGCGTACTTGGTCAATGGATGCGCGCAGATTGCACAGAGCTTTCCCTGGGGAACATAAAAGGAAATGAGATCGCCAAAACTTAGACTATTGTTGGGTCCGGAAAAATTCCATCAAAAAATTTACGTGGTATCTTTTTAAGGCTTGAACTGATCAAAAACGGCAGAAAAGAATGCAAAACAAAGGATCATCCTTTATCAAACATGGCTACCGCTTTTAGGTCCTGGGGGGGCTGTTCCGCAGAAAGCGCTGTCCCGGAGGGGGCTTGGGGGGGGGGGTGGCTATTTCCTTGCTTGGCCAGGAAAGCCGTGCGGCGTCGGGAAAGGGCGCAATCATCTCCTTTCAAAAAAGGTACGGTGAAGGGACAATTACGCTTACCTCAAAAAAAGGCAGGAAACTGAAAGGTTTTTCAACAGCAGAAAACTCCCCTGCAAAGGGGCTTCAAGCATTGGGGAATAAAAAAAGGTGCTTCACAGTAGTTGTAAATCCCATAGGAATGTGAATCGCTGGAAAAGCGGGAAATGACGAGGAAATACCCGATTCAAAGTCGGTGTTCAGACGGTAAGAAAAGGTGGCTGGTCATTTAACGTAAAATCCGGTTCGGGGGGGTCAAATAAAGTAAAAAAAAACTTCCTAAACTGGTCAAGGGGGGGGAGAATGAGGACACTCTTAACTGAAAATCTTTTCACGAACGCCGAAAAAGTCGGTTTTATTACTGTTGGTGTCGAAAAAAAAGAAACCGCTTGCGTGGGTCCATCGATGGGGCCCAAAAATGAACCGATGGGGGGGGAGGGTAATAAGGGACTATGCGCAACACTAGGGAGGGAAAAACCCCAGGGGGACAACGAAGCAAATTTCCAGCTGGGGGGTGGTCTGGAAGTGGAGCCCGCCCCTACACCAAGTTGAAATAGGCAGCAACGGCATCAAAAAACTGTAGCTGGGAACAGTTTTTCCCGAGCGGGGAAGCAAACTAGACGCGCGGGGGCAAATCACCGAATTTAAGTCATCCCACGATCTGTCATCGGCACCCAACGATAAAATTTTTCCAAGGGGTGCGGGGGATCCCGACCGAAAGATGCAAACCTAGGGCCCCAGATTGTTTGGGAAATCAGATTTCCTCGATAGGTAGCGCTAAGCATGCAAAGGAATACGGAGCTGGCGAGAAGAACCCCGCCAAGCCAAGGGTTGTACTCCGGGTGACCGGGTCGGGAGAGGTCAAGGAAAGTTAGAGTCAGATGAAACCATCCAAACAAAGTCGCTGAAAATGGTAAGTTTAAACGAAAAAAATCTGAGAAAAAAGCAAAGCCAGAGAATGGCGTGGCCTTTGGGGGGCTAAGGAGGGAAAAAAGAGGAAAATTTGGGGTTAGAAGGGTTCCTGGATCTATACCGGGCCGGGGTGGGCAGCGGTGACACTTCGGAAAAAGGGGAAAAAGAAGTTTTCATAAAACTGACGCGAAAATGCGGCAAAAAAGAGGGGAACGTGAAACAATGTTGTGAGGCCAAAGCGGCGATTTTGTGTCGAAGGCCAACCGAGGGGGGGAGTAGGGGGGGGGACAATGGGGAGCGAACTTCCATTCGGGGGAAAGGTGAGTTGGATCCGAAGAATAAAAAGCTTCCGTCATAACAGAGCGTTCGAGGAAACGATGGGAGGCGATTGGCAAAATGGCAGAAGGGCAAAAAGGGGGGGTTATCCGAGTGCCAAGCACACACCGTTCGGGAAACCACGAAGGGCCCCGCAAGCCCCCATCACCAAAATAGGCGGCTCCTGAACAAGTCGGAAAGGGACTCAAGGGGGACGCATTTTTGTCCCAAAAAAACACAAACGCTTCGACAACCAGGGCAATAGAATAAGGGAAAAAAAAGAAAAGGCAAGAAAGGTGGGCCCCTTGCAGATGGGGGCAGTGACTGCGGGGGCCCAGCGGTAAGCAAGTCGGCTGACACAGACTGCTTTGTTGGAGTTGGCAGGCCCCATCCCTTCCAAACTTACTGAGCAAATGGGACTGCAAGGGTCAGATGAATTGAAGAAAATATTGAAAAACTATTCACGCCCTTTTCGCCGGGGGTTCAATTCACAAGGGTAGCATGCGGGTTGAATCGAAGTTTGGGGGGGGGACAGGGAGGTGTGAGCGACGTCATCCTTGACGAATACAGAATACGGTGGGTCCGTTAAGGTCCCCCGTAGGGTTGGGCCGGCTGGGGGAGGCCGGTTGGGAAAAAAATGCCGGGGGGAAAGCTGCATTTTGCTGAGGCATTCCGTGGATTCGGCGAAACAGGGGAACAGTCAGGCGATTTTGTTGGGTGTTGGGGGTCTAGATTTTTAGGTTTCGCAAGTTGAGGTCGGGGGGAGGGGGGGTTTCAAGCGGTGTCTGGTAATAATATTAAAACTAAAAAAAAAGGCTCACGCCACACAGTTCGATCAAAATGTGTTGGGGGAAAAAAACCAATTGGACCAGAATGTGGGTGAGGTGCAGCGTCATACTGGGTTGACTCTGCGTTGGTGTGGGGGGGGGGGCGCCTGTGGGGAAATTCCTTTTGCGAGAACCCAACTGACCATGGGGGGGGGGGGAAATAAAAAAAGTGGAATCGCAATCACTCTCTCAAACAAACCAAGGGAAAAAGGGAGAGAGGGCGGATTCCAATTTCTGTCCAACGCCAAAGTCCAGGGGGGTCACAAAACAACCCAACCAAGCAACCGTCACCAACTCAAAAAAAAAAAAAAGAGAAAGCAACATCAACATCTTGGGTGTCAAAGGGGGGTGTAAGCCAACCAGTGATCGACATGAAGCCAAAGATGGGGTGACTACCAACCGCTGACACCTCGCCGAGCGGAAGCACTGAGAAAAAGGGCAACAAGGAGGGCACGGGAGTCGTGGGCTCCTGAGAGAACCGCCAAGGGCTCATCAAGTGGGGGGGGACACCTGAATCCAGGGGGAAGTTCAAAAATGACCTAAACCAAAAACGGCAAGCAAGTGGGACACGCAATACTCGGGAACGTCGACGGGAAGGGAAAAGGGGTCAAGTTAAATGCAGCTCGCGAAGCCCCCCCGGAACCAACTACTAGGAGGAAAACGCGGCGTACAAATCCAAATTGAACCGACCGATCCCGGGGATAGAGGTGCACGGAAAAGAAAGGATGCTCCCTTGGCCTTCGCCTGTGGGGACCTTAAGCTCGTTGAGAATGGCCATTGTAAATGCCATTACAAAAAAAAAAATTGCAAAAACAAAGAGCCAACAATGACGGGCCTGGGCCCGGCACCTGCCGAAAGATACTCAAAAGAGAAAAAACAAACTTCGTCCCAGGACTCTGACGCTTCTATGCCCGGATGGGGACGAAGTGTGAGGGTGCGTGAAACCAGCAACCTGGGGGGGGGAAAGGGAAAAAAAGACAAACGTTTGGATTGTTCAGCGATGAGATGCGAAAGGCCATTTGGCGGCCTGAGGTGGGTCCTCCTAACAGGGGGGGGGGGGGGGTCGCTGCTCCTAAATAAACCACATTCCCTCACATAAGGGGGTCATATGATGCCGTCGCAAGCTTTGGAGCATAAACTGCGCAGCTGAAATTGAAGAACCGTTCACCCGGGAAATGTTGGCAAACCAAAACGCATTTAAGCGCCACCCATTGGTTGTGAGACTCCACCTGCCTCAAAATCGCAGGAAGGGAAAGCACTTGCGGCACTATCCAATCCGTGGTTCGAAAAACAGAATCCGCGGAAATAGACCTGAACAGGAAGGATCGTGGGAAAAACCCTGAAACATAATCACCCTGAATATCGATGCACGGACCATTAAAACCTAAAAGTAAACTCAAAAGGAAAAAGAAAAAAATTGCCCCAAAACAGGGAACGGAGACTATTCCTAAATGGGTTTCGGAAACGTTACAAGGGGAAACCGGAAGGGAAATGGTTTTTCCGGACATAGCGCCAAGACAGCGTCACTCCATGTAACATCCCTGAGGCTCCCCGGTCAACCAACGCCCGAGTAACTGGAGGGCTGTCGCCAATCCCGGAGTTAAGGGGGCGATTTGATATCGCTAAGTGATGAAGCCAGGGAAAACAAAAAGCTGTGCAACCTATGGAAAAAAAGTCGCACTTCGGGTACTAGACCGAAGAGAACTTCCAGTCGTATTCCCGCGGGAGAAAATACGTTGAAAATCAGTATGGCATCCCCGAAAGAAAAAGCAACAAAAATTCGGAAACTGTTTCAGCCGCAACAGTTGCTGCACCATTGACAAACGTGGGGGGGCGGGGGGAAACACCACATACACAAAAGCCATTACGCTGTACGGTGAAAATCAGGGGAGGCCACTGCTGGCCGCAGAAAGAAAAAAAAGGAAAAGGGTCAAAAATCGGAGTGCAACATCCTTTGAGAGGGAGGGCTCGATGAAAAAACACGGGTGGAAAACCAGGAGAAAAAGAAGAAAATCTAGGGGTTCCCCACGTCTGAACCAGTTCCTACACAAAGTAAAGCGCGCGCCCCCTGTGAAAGAAGTTTTGGATGGAAGCCCAGGTTCCTTCATAAAACCAGGGGGGGAAAGAAAGAACCAAAAAAAAAAAAAAAAAACGAATTTCACCTCTGTCCTGGCCCCCAACCCCCTTTTTCTCTTTACCCTGTAGGGAAAAATCAGACCCCTTCGGGCGTTGCCGCATTTCCGAAACCTCCCCCAAGAGAGTGGAAGAAAACGGATAATTGGGATTGGGATCACACGTTACACTGAAACTGAAGACAGAAGTCTTGCAGCAGGTGACACAGTACATCTGTTGGAGGAAAATTTGGGGGGAAAAATTGCGGACGGACGCCTTTGTTCGAACGAACGCAAACACCGGGGGGGGGAACAAGCTGAATATTCCGCCAACCAGGAAAGAAAGCACGCCGGCTTTCGGCAGGGAGACCAAAAAACAATAAGCCCACCAAAAATACAAGCAGGCAAAAAGGGACTTTTTGAAAAAACGGACAGCCCCACCCCTGACCTCATAAAAAAAAAAAAGAGTTGATTGTTACGGTGTCTGCTTCAAGGCGCCTCCTTTGTGAAAGAAGCAACACGGTATTTTTTCCGCCAATCATGGAAGGAAAACGCGGGGACCGTCCTTGGGCCTGATCGAGGGAACGAGATGCCCTATCGGAAAACTTGTTAAGCGTTGAACACGTTTCCAAGCGATCAGAAAAACAATACGTGCGCAGTGAAACGCAGAACGGAGGCAAAACTTTGCGTCCGTTGAAACTTGTGTCAAAGGACAAGAGACCAGGTTGGGCCCCCAACGAGAGCTCGAGAGGAGGCGGCCAAAATCCAATATCGCCCAACTTGCAGTCTGAACAATGGTTGGGAAGGCGACGAAAAGAAAAAGTTTTGGTGGAACCGATGAGGGGGGGAGGACGAACAGAAGCCCAACTGGGAAAGTAACAGCCTTTTTGGTGGTGGAAGGAAAGGGAGGGTAAACGCTAGTGTCCTCTGGGGGGCGTTTCCCCTAGTGAAGGAATAAAATTTTGAGCGGGGCCATACCCGTTCCAACAGCCGAGGGTGGAAAAGTTTTTGTAAGAAAAAAGAAAAATGGGCACATTTCCAGCCAACCAATGAAAGGCTGAAGCCAATCCCCTAAAAAAGCTGTCGTTGGTTACAAACCGAACAAACAAAAGCTACACCCCAGCGCCCGAAAGCCAACGGCAGACCAGGCAAAAGACTTGGGATCCTCCTGGGAGTGGGGGGACTCAGGGTGGGAGAGAAAAAAAGAAACAGGCCAGCGCCAGAGGAGCCAGCGGTTCGAACAGACCAGAGGAACACTAATCAATCACCGGAGTGGGTGTGTTATTATTCCTCGAAAAGAAACTGCCGCAAGGGGGAGAAAAAAAAAAAAAAGGGGAAGCCCGCCAAAATCGAGAGACCGGGGGAGGGAAAATGGGACCGTAAACGATGTGTCGCGTTCCTAAAAAAACGCCCAGCGCAACGGCTTCGCGTTTGTCAAACATTCCACAAAAAACAAGTAAGAAGCAAGGGGGCAAAGGCGTATGGGGCTTGGGATAAGAGGTTGGGTGGGAAACCACCTTCCCGACGGTTTGCGCCTGGCAGTTCCACGAGATTAGGAGCCGCAAATCCACAGAGAAAACCGGAAGCCGCTGAGTTTTGTGAGGGGATTTTTCCGAGTGGGGGGTGGAGGCGAGTCATAAAGGTTTTGCCCCACACTTGCCATCCTGGTTGTGGGCAAAGGGAAAAAAAACGGTTCGCGACGTCCCGGAGGAAAAAACTGTCTTATAATTAACCGAGTCTCAACCAGCAAAAAATGAGCGCCCTCACCGTGACAATATACTGGCAAACCGGAGGCAGGCGGTCAAAAAAACACCGGTAATCAGGAAAGCTTTTTCAGATTTCGTACCCACGTGGCACAAAGCCAAACCATCCTGGTTGGTCGACCAAAGGCCACAATTTTCATTCAACGAAAAGAACGTACGCCACCTCTGGGGATGTTCCCAACTTGCAAGGTCAAGGACCCATCACCCACTCCAAATTCATGTCTGTGGACCCGGGGGTGTTGGAACAGAATGGCAGACTGTCAAAGAAAAAAAAAACAGACAAAAAAAGACTTTAGCCAACGCCAGCGTGGATGAACAGGGTGGGGTAGGAGTTCCAGTTACTGCGGAAAAAATTGAAAAAACGCGGGAAAAGGATTGCTCAAATCTCTCCAACAAGGTGGACATCACCTCCGGTCTAGAACACAACAACAGATGATTGAAAGGAAAAAAAAATAGAAAAAGGGGGAAAACGCGCCATTGTTCGGAGCGTGAAAAAGCATCCAAGGGGAGTGAAAATAGGGAATGGACGCAGGGGGAAACCAAAGCTGGGGGTAAAGCTGGGCGTGCAGACTTGAAGAAAAAAAGAACCATTCCAAACCGGCAAAGCAGGGGAAAGTGGGGATAGCCTGAACGAAAAACGAGAAAAAAGCAAAAAATGCTTTAGGCAAAGGTAAAGGGCGGGAAGTATTTGTCCCAAATGTCGTGAACCAATCTGTGGGACGCCTTCCCGGGTTGGGGTTTACCTTAGAAAGTATACCTGTCCCGGGTTTGTTTTAACGAAGCTCTAAACGCGGCCCGGATGAATCGAAACGTGATTATGGTCAGTTTGGGAAAAAAAAGTTGGGGGGGGCGAGATTGGAGAAAACCACGTCTTGACACAGCAGGAGAAGCCGGAAGGTGGACTGAAATGCGCGTAAGGAAGACGTGTACTCACCGCAACAGTGAGGCTTCTAAAACAGTAACAGGACAAAGGGGGAAAGGACAGAGAGTATCGCTGGGAGAAAGGGAGAGGGAAAAGAAAGGAAAATGTCCGGGGTTGCAACGATACGATAGTCAGAAACGCAGGCGATTAGAAAAAAAAAGGGGAGGCTAAGAAAAAAAAAGAAAAAGTCACAAGTGAACCAAAAATGAAAAAAGGGGCCAAACGTTATAACCCAAATCAAAAAGACCAAGAAACTTCTAAAAACCAGGGGGGCACCGAGTGTAAATGAAAAAAAGGGTTAAAAAAGGCCGGGCAGGAGCGGCTACATGTAGGGGACTGTGACCCGGTAAAGCGGAAATCGTCTTTAGGTTCCCGAAAAAAAGTCATCTAAGCGGCGGAAAAGGTTGCACCAAGAGAGAAAAAAACGAAAAGCTCCCAAACAGGGGGGGGGCGAAAAAAAATAGCGGAGCAATTTGAGCGGTGGGCCTATTCGCCAAGGGTGCAGTAAAGGGCAGACTCAAAGTTCTGAGGGGGAAGCCCCCCGCGGGGGCCAAAAAAACAGAGGAAACGTTTGTCGGCGCCACCCTGAGTTTTGGGGCGGGCTGGGGGGGCAGATGGTGGCATGGCAAGGTCGGAAAAAAAATCGCAAAGGGAGGGAAGGGTCAATTTAATTGGGCATGAAAAGCAAGAAAAAAGGTGAAAAAGAAACCTTGCAGAAAGAAGATCACGCGTCAAGAATGATCGGTGAATACGACCGTCAGTATCTAAAGACCGCGAAAAAACTAGAAAAAAAGAAATAAGCCGACAAAATTCACTAGGAAAAAGGGGACCGTGGCAGGGTGGCTGGCACTTTCCTATCATTTCCGACCGGAAAACGAACAACTGTAGAAATGCTGTCCGAAGACATGCGTACTTTGCAAATTTAGGCATGATGCCTAGGGGCAGTGGGCGGAAAAAAAAAAAAAAAGCCGGAGCGTTGGGGGAACAACAGAGAGAGCTTACTGGGAGGGACGAAGTACGTCTCGTCAAAAATTGGGCAGAGCACTGGAAGGGGATTGCAAAAGAGCTGCGGGAACGGATGGGACGGCTCCAAAAACGTCCCCGCGATAAAAACAGCGAGACTATGGTTGGCAGGGAAGTCAAAAAACGGAGAAAGGGGGCCGGGAAAGGAGGGGGGGAAAACGTTGTAAACATGAAGGATAGGAAAAATCTTACCAGCAAGCACGCACCAAAGAAAAATAAACTGAACAACGGCATGTGGGGGAAAGAAGTCGGGATGGGGGGGGGTTCAGGGGTCCTCCACATACGCAGGGGCAGGAAATGGTTTGGGCTATTTGGAGGGAAATGGGCCAGGAAGCCGTACGCCCAGGGAACTATGTGGGGGCCCGCGGAATGGTCAGGGGGTTCCCCACGGAAAGGGGAATTTTGCCGGGCAGAAGGAAAAAGGCGCGGCCAGCCAAGCGTGTAAAGTTGTTTAAAAAAACAAATGAAAGGAACGAAATGCGGAAGCTTAAGGGGCAATCGAAAAAAAATCAGGGATGAACAGGGGGGGATCTTGAGTTTGATTAACGCGCACTAGTATGAAGGGAAGAACGAGAACTGGCCAGAAAAAGGTAGGTCGAACAGGGAAAGGCCACGCCTCGGGGGACAGAATGGTTCAGACGGAAGCGCTTCAAAAAATTAGGGAAAAAGGGGGCGTTTTTACAGCGCACTGAAAAAGGCTTGGGTAAAAGGGTTCAGGAAACTAACGGGGGGGTCTTCTTTTGGGGGCCATATATTGAATACCTCGGAGGGTTTTTGTAATACGAGACGTCCTCGAAAAAGATGAGGAAGGGACGAAGGTGAAAAAATGAGGTTTACCGTGCGACCACGAAGCCTGTGAAGGGAAAGGAATGGGCATCGGGGGGTGGAATACCCTTCAACCCTAACACAGTAAGATGAAAAGCAAGGCCTTGAAGGGGGGGAAAACAGTGAAAAGAATCTGAAAAAAAGTGAAGTCGCTCGTCGCGCGGGGAATTAAGACAATAAAAATTCCACGTGGACCAAAAAGTCAAGCGGACGGAAAGTTGAACCGAAGCGTTGTTTGGGGACGTGAGAAAAAAAAGAATTCGAACACGCTAGGTCAAGGGGTGGAGCCTGGCCACCTAAGGGGGGGCGCTATAATCGAAAAAAAAAAGGAAAAAAAAAAGGATAATCCGAAGATGTGAAGGAGTCTGAGATCAAAGAAAAAAGTGAGCGGGGACAGGTAAACGGAAGGGTGAAAGGAAAGGATCAGATTGGGGGAGGGGAAATGCGTATAAAAACACTTTAGCCGACAAAAAAAAAAAAATTTGTAACTTTTCCAAAAAAAAGGTTTCTTGAAAAATAGTGAAGCGGAGGGGGAAGGGACCAAGGTTCTGGGCGGGACCGGGGGGGGTGTTTTTTTGGCAGTGAATCTGGTATGGAACGGGACGAAATGGGTGGGACAGGGACGAGGGAAACGCTTTCTTCCCGTAATTTTCCTTTGGCCAGCAATGATTATCTACTTTGGAAAAGGAGGGGAAAGGTCTTAACTGAACGGGAGGGAAAGGCCGGCATTGTTTGATGCAAGGAAGCGAAAAGGGTAGGAAAACCGGGTGGAAAGTGGAAAAAACGGGGGGATATCCGCGAATTCTTTCCCGCAGTTGAAAAAGCGCATTGGTAAAAAGACAAAAACCAGGGGATGAGATACACGTTGAATTCGACGGACAGGACTTGAAAAGAGGGGGGACAGGCGTGATTGAGTTGGACGACGACGGCCACGGCCTACGGAGGCACGAAACAGAGGGGACGGGTATAGGACAAAAGCCGGCACAAAGAGGGAAAAAAGCCGAGCACCGGGAGGAATCGAAAAACGGAACCTTTGTGTGTTCCTCAAGGTGCAAGGATTGGTGTTCCAGAGAAAAAAAGACTCAGGAAGGGGGGCGCAACCTGTGTCCATAGTAAAAAACGAATTCAGAGAGACGAAAAAAGGGGGGGCTGGTAAAAAAACCTTTTGAACTGGTTGGGGAAGGGAAGGTTGAAGAGGTGAAGCGGGTGCCCGTCGAATCTCAGTGAATTGAAAATGGGGGGGGGCTTTTCAGGGGCCCCCCTGAAAGAGTTAAAGCAATGAGAAGGCCATTCATGGCGTCAAGTAGCATACAGAAGGGGAAGGGGTACCCGAGATTCGGCCCAATGGAAAGGGAATAAGTGGTTTTGTTGTCAAAGTACTGGGATTGCACGGCATGAGGTGAAAGGGAAGGCGGGGGGTGTTTCAAGGAAAAGGTTTTGAGAAGGAAGAAACCTTGAACGACGACCTCAAGTCCCAATTGGTTGGGGAGGGAAAGGGGAAGTTGGGCACGGGGTCCCGGTTGGAAAGGGGGGAAAAAAAGGGTGGGGGTTCATCGTTTGGGGAAAGAAAACGGTGGAAAAAAAGTTAGGAAAGTCATAAAAAATTGCGGCGGGATTCTTAGACCAGGTCCGTGTACGGGTCTGTCCCAGCGGGGCGTGTAATGGCGAAATTCGGCAGAGTTTTGGTGGTCAAAAAGTGTAAAGGAAATATCCGAAGGCGGAAAAAACAAAAAATGTGCGAAGCAATGGTGGGCCCAACAAATTTTGGAAAACAAAATGTGAGGTTGAATAAAAAAGGGGGGGAAGGGTCATCTTAGGAGAGGGGGGGAAAAATGGGGGACGGTCGCGTTGGATCCAAGTGGGGGTGGGAAAAAACCCCACAGAACGCAGAGACGTTAAGAAAAAGGAAA
>Ga0179593_1655825_pt1 | contig 16281 bp, 15 predicted proteins | sample CZODoug2_1_08_16_FD_185931 | JGI IMG/M metagenome (GOLD analysis project Ga0179593, IMG submission 185931) | Vadose zone soil fungal communities from Angelo Coast Range Reserve, California, USA - CZODoug2_1_08_16fungal (PacBio error correction) | ecosystem: Environmental > Terrestrial > Soil >...
GAGGGGAGGGGAACTTTCAGTCGGAAAAAAGAGTGGGTTGGGGGGGGGGGGAGAGGGAGTTCGGAAAAGGGTTGGCGAACAGAGGACGGAAATCAAGGCAGCATTACACCGAAAGAGATACTGGCGCGCGTTAAGAGTCCGGAGAAACTGAGAAGAAACAGGATGGAAGACAGGAAATTGCAAACCCAGCAAAAAGAAACTGGAAAACTGAGGTCAAAAGAGAAGAGTTGAACAAGGGCCTCAGGGGTATCAGGAAAAAAAAAGGTTACAAGGAGAGGGGATGAGGAAACTTTGTGTGTTACCTCGCTCAATCTCCGAGACACGTAGTAGGAAATAATAATCTTATTGAGGAGCTCATGATAAAAGGAAAGGAATCCAGGATTGGGGAAAAGATGCCGATGGGAAGAACTTCCATGAGGGGAAAAGTTGAGGAAATTCGGCTCGACGAATGGGGAAGGAATTCCAGGAATCAAGCCATTATGAACTCGGTTAGTGGGGGATAACTGCCCGAAAAGAAATTACCGGCCGGTCGAGCTTGGAAAGAATGCGGCTGTCATGGACTATGCCAAGGAAATGGCACTTTGGAGTCAAGGAGGAATCTCATCCTGACGAAAAAGCAATCTGGAAAGAGGGTGTGCAGATTGGGATCTATCGCCAGCTCGCCGAGGGGAAGCGGGAAATCTGACTCTGTCCAATCCGACCTTCCGAAAACTGCATTGAAAAAATCTGGTGAAGCGCTGAAAGATCCGCGGCAGGCCCTGAGCTGCGATCGACGGGGGGATATGTCTTTGGTAAATATGTCGGGGAAGATTTCAGGCAGGGTAGGCCCGGAAGAGGGGGGAAGGAGAAGAGGGGCCAGAGAAGAAAAAAAGAATATAGCGCCAGATGGACAAACTTTTTTCTGCCGCGGCTCCGAAGTGGAACTAAGCCGGGGGGATCCGGAGGGGGTGCCTAACAAGACTCGATGACCACCCTCTTAATGCAGAGAGGATGCCGCTGGCCGTAAGAGTTACCAGGAGGGTTTCAAACGGAGAGGCCGGAAGATCCAGTCAAAAGGCGAAGATAAATAGTGTCGTGGAAAGGGGCTCTTTCCAAAGGGGGGGTACGGGGGGGGGGAGTGGGAGGAAGGGGGCTAGGACGTAAAAAGGGTTCAATCTCCTGGAATAGGGAAGGGGAAAAATAAGAATATCTTCACTGAAGAGGAAAGGACGAAAGGAGACCAACGTTGGAAGGTGTCACCTGGAGAGGGGCCGAAACGGGCAGAAATGGTCGCTGGTTACTGTAAAAAAAAAAGGAACCACTTCAAAAGAAAAAAAAGTATTTGAGACACGGAGAGAGGGAACAGACCTAATAACCGGAAAAGAAAAGCGCGGAGATTCCGCTACCGACCAGTTGGGCGAGCTACTAGTCTCTCCGAAAGATAAGGGAGGGTCAAAAGACTAGCGAAGGAAAAAGGGAATCTCAAGTCGAAAGACTTGAATAAGAAAACTTCAAACTCTCATTTCTCGGGGCGCCAGTCAATCGTTTTGGCAGGAGGGGGGCTTAACTGGGGGGCTTATACCGCAGGCTCAGACAAAGGAGGGGAACGACAAGGAGTGGAAGTAAGGGGGGCGGCAGGCTCAGAAGCTTGTTTCGATATAGAGCAGCGAACTCGCATTAGAAATTCATTAAGGAAGTTACTCTGGGGGGTCGGGGGCATCCCATCAAGCGCCTCGTCAGAAAAGAAGAGAATTCTCATCAGTGACTTGAAGGGGGGTGCTTCCAGAAGAAAGTGATAAGGGAAAAGAAGCCGTTGGGAAATGGGGACAGGAGAGTTTGAAGGTCCCTTCCAGGAAGAGCGGGGATTTCCAACTCTGGGGGATCCAGAATACCATCGGGACGGGGGACAAAAGGAAGAACTTCAAGAATCAGGGAGGGAAAGTCTAAAATTCGCATCTCGAAAAAAATGGGAAGAAGCCTGGGGATTGGAAAAAAAAAAAAAACTTGCGCAGTAAAACTGGGAAAAAGAGAAATTTCGTTCGGGGGTGTTGGGTGGGGGGGGGGGGGGGTGGGGGGTCGGAGATCAACGCTTTGGGAAAAAAATGTTTGACCCCGTCCGTCCGGGGAGGTGTAAGGAAGAAGGTCTTGAACAAGGAAAAGGGAAGTCGTGGGAAAGGAGAGGGAAAAGGGAAAAACGTTCAAGAAATAGGAATAGGGAAAAAAAAAAAAAATGAGGTTGCCGTCATGAAGGGCGGGATGGCGGCTCCTCTACAGGAAAAAGGTTTGCCGGGGAGTTGGAAAAGAAAAAAAGGGATGGCAGACAAAGGGGTTCAAGCTGTGGGTGGACTTAGACCTTCATGGGGGCGAATGGACGAAAATGATAAGCCTAGGGGGAAAAAAAGCGGGGGTTCTAGGGGGGCGATAAAACGACTTTCGACAGGGAGCCAAGGGCCGTGCGTGAAAAATAGAAAGAAAACACAAAAAAGAACTAAAGAGGGGAAACGGCCTTGCGGTCAGAAGCAGATGTGTGAGAAAAAGACAATCAAAGATTAAAAAAGAAGGCTTCTCGATGGAGAGGAAAACTCAAGGGGGGAAAAAACCATGAAGTAAAAAGGCGGGCGCCAAAGTGATTAAATGTCCTTACCTAGTCGCCATCAAATTTTGAAAAAAAGAAAAACCACTTTAAATTCACGAAAGCTTACGAACGACACTACATAAGGGAAACGACAAGTCACGAATTTCAGGAAAAGGAAATGAAACGGATTGGGGGAATTCAGGGGAAAAGGGAAGCCTCATTTAGAAATCCTCGGACGGAATTCGGGGGGAAACCCGAACACCCGTGTGTACAAAAAAGGCGAAAGAGGGGGGCTGTTGAAAGCACGACGGTGTGCAATACAAAAGGGTACCAAAAGTCAATACAAGGGAGCGATGAGGAAATGTCGTAAAGGGGTATATATTTGATAGTCGCAACTTTAGGTAGGGACCGATGGGGGGGGGTTTGGCGGAGGAAAGGGGAAAAGAATCGGAAATCGGAAGACCGCCGTAGGGATTGGAAGTGACCCTTAAAATCGCAGAGGCCGGATGGGGAAAACCATTTGTGACGGAAAAAAAAACTTCGGGGAGGATAGAGAGGGTCTTCCTAGACTCAAAAAGGAAGTGGGGGGGGTTAGGGGGTGCTCGACGAACCCAGTAACGACTGTCGAGGGTACCTATTGCTAGAATTTCTTGGGGGAGGAGAGTAATCTAAAAGGGAGAAGATAAAACGACAAAACGTCGTCGTGGAGGGAGGGGAAAAAGTCAAAAGCGTGGCTGTATCCGATTCCCTCAACCTGAGGAAAGCGCAAAAGAGGATTGCCGGTAGGCCAAAAAAAAGAGAGAAATCGGTCAGATGTAAGGAGGGAGGGGAATTTCGCCAATAGACATGGCGAAGGGAGGAAGGGAAGATAACCGAGCTGGCTCAACGGGGAGGAAGATTCTTAAGCTCCTCTCGGGGTGGTTCCTAGGGAGCGGGGAGAGGGCACCTCTTATTGAAAGAGGTTCGCCTTCTAGGTATTTAAAGTGACCGGCGCCAGGAATCCCGCCCTTGGGGCAACTATTCTCTCCGTCCAAAAAGCGCATGAAATTACCACGCAAGTAAAAGATATGCCGTAGGATATCTGACAAGAGGATATTCGAGTCTGCAGGGACCGGAGTGGAAAATATTCTCCAGTATGCGGCTAGAATCTCAGGATCCGCTAATTGGACAAGGGGGGAGGAAGCCACCTCAAAAGTAGGGGGGGGGGGCGATACCCACAGGACGAGGTGTCTTGAGACCTCCATGACGTCACGCGGAGTACTTCGCCTTATCGGTCTTTGAGAGGGGAGGGGGAAACATCCAGTGTCAACTCGCGGCACGGCCAAGAAAACTCGGCCAGAAAGCTGGGGGAGGTTCAAGAGCGATAAGGTCCGAAAAAAAACGGCTGGGGGAAGCGGAGTCAGTGAATTGCGGGAGTGAGGAAAACCGCAAAAACAACAAAACCACAAGAACACGAACCCCCGAACGCACACGGTAAGAGGAAGGGGGGAGGGGGAGGATGCGCTGGACGGGAAAGAGGCGTCATTTACATCGATACAGAGAGGTCTAGCCCTTAGGAAGCTGACCCCTCCATCGGAAGGGGAAAAAGCTGCCCAAAGGAAAGAAGGCGCTCGGGTCCTCGGAATCAAAAAAAACTAGGGGAGAACCGTCAAAGTTCAAGTTGCCTAGCTTGGCGATTCCGACGGGCGAATTAAGGATAGGCAGGGGAGAGATATGGGGGGAATAAAAAAGGTTGGAAAAGGATACCTCGCGGCTTCGTCATTCATGCGATCGGGGGAAGAAAGGGTCAGCCACAGAGACAAAGTGAAGCCTTACGCACAGAATACCGTAAAGCCTCGATCACAAAAAGGGTCTGACGGCGGGGGCGGTAGAGGGAACACAAGGTTTACAGGTTCAAAAAAGAAAGGAGGGAGTGGCGGGGAGGACCGCCTCCATGCGACACCAGTGAGTCGATCCGAGTCTTCTAAATCAGACAAGCATGGGGGGGGAGTCTGACTTGGACCGGCTGAAGAGACCAGGGCCAGTCCCGAAAGGGCTGAGAAAGAAAACCATAAATACAAAGCTATTTGCGGGGAAGGGACAATAGAGTCAGCAGGAACGGCCTAGAGAAGGAGGGGCTTAACCGTGTCAAAGGGAAGACGTGAGAGGGAAGGCCTCCGAATTTACAAGAAAGCAAGCATGGCGGGGGCTCGTCCTCGAAGGGAATCATTTCTGACAGGTCTAACGGAAAACGCACGTGAAGAAAGGGAAGTCTCAGGGGGAAAGGTTTGAGGGGGTGCTCGGAGGGGGGAGGCGGTGGAGCAACATTCTATAGGAAAATAATGAACAGCGCGCACTGAATAAGGTAAAAAAAAAAAGAAGGAAAAGCTAAGGACTAAACAAAGAGAGGAAATAAAGAGAGAGGAGGGAAGGCTTTTCTACGGGAAAGGAGCAGTTGAGATTCGAAATCTCGAGGTCTGCAAACAAACGTTTCCGCAGAAGTAGACATCATTAACACGTAAGCGATAAGGGGGGGAGATTTGCGAGGTACGTTCGAACTTGCATAAAGCGGCAGGAAAAAACGCGGGGGATTGGGAACACGAGATCTTCAAGTGACAGCCTCACGATATCAGGGCAACGTTACGAAGAAAATTTGAGCTGACGAGGAGACCTTTGTCGGAAGCAAAAAGAAAGATAAAAACAGCGGAAGCGGCTCTCAGGCAGGAGTATCCGATCCGGGAGGGAGGAAAAGGAAACTGCGGGTGAGAAAGATATTCCGAAAACGGCCGAAGAAAAATGATGTAAGAAACTACGAATGAATGAAGAGGCCGATACCAAAATGTATTGACTTGGGATGGGAGGACTGCACAGCAACAGAAAGGAGGTAAGGTACCGAGAGGGAGCAAATCAGGGCGGGAGGGGGTTGCGATGCCACTTAAGAATTGGGTGAGGTTTAGGCAAATGGAAAGAGTAGAGAAATTACCAAGCAAGGGATAAGATATCGGGGAAAAATAGGGTTACGGGTACGCCAAGGCCGGACCGAATGGCACTGATCAGAGGGCCTCGCCATCCGAACCCTAAAATCACAAGTGGAAAAAGTGCCGGGGAGAGGGAACTTAGGTAAGGGGGAGGCCCCGCAAAAAAAACTATAAAGAAAAAGCTATAAAAGACTAAAGAGAGCATATCGAGAGAGGGTCCGTTAACGATTAGTGTCGGACGGGGGAAAAGGTTGAAGAAGGAAGGAATCTATGGATAAAAATTCTGGGCGCGTCAGAGCCTTAAATAGCGCGGAAAACACAAGGTGAGCTTCTGGAATACTCAAGCATGAAACCAACCGAAAGAAGTGGAAAGAGGGTTGTTTCCATGGAAGACCCAGGGATGAAAACCTCTTAAGGGGTCTAGAGTTCCCTTGGACGAGGGGGAAAAGTCGATTGAAAGGTGGTTTAAATCAGAAAGAAGTAAACCAAGGCGTAAATAGGTCAAGTGAGGCTAGGATCACCGAAATCGGGGTGAGTGAGACCGATGGGAAAAAAAAAAAGAGGTGTCAGGGGCATGCGCCCTGGCAATTCGGTAGGATGCAGCGAGGCCAGGACGGGAAACTTCAAACCTGGAATCAAGGCAGAAAAAAAGAATAAAGAGAGAGGAAACTGTGCCACACAGGACATATCCTGACTGTCATGAGGTTTGGCCGGTTGAATGGTCGTGGAGAGGGGGGCCTGAGACGGGCAAAAGGAACATTTTAGCTCCGTAAGAAAAAAAAAAGTCTGGCAGGGGAGGATCTTTGCGGCGAAAAAACAGCGGCAGCGAAAAAAGAATCTTCCAAAAGGGAGGAGGGAAAGTCTCTAAGAAAAGGAACCGACAAGGGGGATCGGGAAAGCTGGCGTGAAGGGAAAACAAAGGGTCTTATCAGCGGGGAAAGCCTCGGGAAGGGAGGGGTGGAATTGAGGAAACTCTGAAAAAGAGCATAGAGAGATTTTTTAGGGCCGCGGTTGCGGGGAGGGGGGGTGATGAAGAAATAGACAATGAACCGCGCAGCCTTGAAACTACACGTTTAAGAGTGGAACGAGGGACGCGGCTTCAGAGATTGAAATAGGGAAGGAAGAAAAGAGGTACTTATGGTGTCGGGAGGACAGTCCCATCATAACAGAAAACACCGAATTCACATCCTGTCAGGGTGCGGTCCAGAGGAGGGGAAATGTTCTATCCGCGAAAGTGTCGAGTAAGGAAAAAAAAGGGGGGGGTTCAAGAAAAAAGGGATCGTCCCCAAGAAAGGGGCTAAGTCGAAGAAAGAGGGACGGTGAAACCATGAAGAGGGGAGAGACGACGGGCGCGATAGATATCTAAAAAAGACGAAGGGGAAATCTAGAACAGGAGAAAAAACGCGGAGGGGAAAAAACCCCATACGGTTGCCTTTCAAAAAAAACCGCGCTCTAGAGGGGTGTACAAAGCCCGGTGGGGGGGGAGGGTCGCCTAAAAGGGAAAATGTCGTCGGGGACGGATCGAAAATGCCATGAGTCGTTAGGGGGCGAAAAAATTTCAACGGACGGGGGGAAGGGGCATTCAGTTCTAATAAGGAGTAAAATGGTTCGTTCTCATAAATGTCGTCGTAGGTGCCGGGGGGAGGAAGTCAGTATGGGGGCACCAGTGGGGGGCGGGTGTTCTGGGATCGCAAGGACAAAGAAAGGAAAAGGGGTGGAGAGGGGGGAAGGCGTTGGGGATTCACGAGAAAAGGAAGGGTGATGGGGGGAAAGACGTCCCGGATGGGAAAGCTGATGGAGGGGCGGATCATAGAAAATGCGCAGGAATTTGCGGGAAACTCAGACTCACCATAAAAAAAAGAGGGGGGAAAATGAGAGGGGGAGGGGGGGGGGGGCGCGGGAAACCAAAAAAACCCAAAAGAAGGAAAAAAGCAGGACCCAAGGCATAGAAAAAATTAGGTTGGGCATGAACGAAAAGAAGAAGAATCAGTTCTTCTGGTCCAGGGGAAGGGGGAGGGGCCATGTAATTTGGGGGGAAAAAAAGCCTCAACACGATATCAAAAAGCTCCTCGAAGACGACATGATTGGAAAGCTGAAGCCCTTTCGGACAGGGGAAGTGGGACACGTGGGAAGGGAAGCGGGCATACTGAGAAAAACTCCTTTTGTGAGAAAGGGAGAAAGGGAGACACGAAAAGCACTTTAGCCCACGGAAGAGAGGGGTGAAGCAACCAAGGGAGTCATCAAAGGGGGTACATCTACGCAGGGGGAAAAAAAGCCGTCTGAGTGGAAAAAAAAAATTGTAAAAGGGGGGAGGGGGGGCTATTTAAAACTTTAGGGAGCCGAATTGATGGTTGTGACCTTCCTCGATCGCTTAAAGGAAAAGGAGCCAATTCGGAAGACTTGAATGGGGAAACTATCAAAGGGAAGAATCTTCGCAGGGAGTATTGAGGGTAGAAGAGGGGCTCTAACATTCTCAGAGATTTACTCACTCAAATGGATTCAGGAAGGAAGGAGAATTTCAGTGCTGGGCGAAAGGAGGAATTGGAAAGGAAAAAACATTGTTAATTGACGGCGCGATGACGATGCCGATATCAGGGGGGGGGGGGGGGGGGGGGGGGGTGGGGGGGGGGGGGGGGGGGGGGTGGGGGGGGGGGGGGGGGGGGGGGGGGTTGGGGGGGGGGGGGGGGGGTGGGGGGGGGGGGGGGGTGGGGGGGTGGGGGGGTGTTGGGGGGGGGGGGGTTTGGGGGGGGGGGGGTGAGGGGGGGGGGGGTGGGGGGGGGTTGTTGTTTTGGGGGGGGGGGGGTTTGGGGGGTGGGGGGGGGGGGGTTGGGGGTTGGGGGGTGGGGGGGTGGTTGGGGTGGGTTCAGTGGGGGGGGGGGGGGGGGGGGGGGGTGGGGGTGGGGGGGGGGGGGGGGGGGGGGGGTGGGGGGGGGGGGTGGGTTGGAGGGTTGGGGTGGGGGGGTTGGGGGTTTGCAGGGTTGTGTTTTGGGGGGGGGTTTTTTTATGGGTTTTGGGTTTTTGGGGGGGGGGGTGGGGGGTGTGGTTGTGGTGGGGGGGTTTGGGTTTTGGGTGGGTGTGGAGGGGGGTGTTTTGTGTTTATGTTGGTTGGGGGGGGTGAGGGGGGGTGGGTTTTGGGGGGGGGGGGTGGGGGGGGGGGGGGGGGTGTTGTTGGGTGTGTTTGGTGTTTTTGTGGGGGGGGGTTATGTGGTGTTGGTGGGGGGGGGGTTTTTTGGGGGTTTGGGGTGTGTGGTGGGGTTTTTAGGGGGTTTGGTGGGTGTGGTGTTGTTCCGGGTTTTTTGGGGGGGGGGTTTTGTTTTTTCGGGGGGGTTTTTTTGGTGGTGGGTTTGGGGGGGGGGGGGGGGGGGGGGGGGGTTTGGGGGTGGTTTGTGGGGGTGTGGTCAGGGGGATTTTTGGGTGGGGGTGGGTTTTGGTTTGTCCTCGGGTGGGTTTGGGGTTTTTGGGGGTTTTGTTGTTGGGGGTTTTGTTGTTTGGTGGGTGGTGTGGGGGGGTTGGTGTGGGGGTTGTGTGGGGGGGGGGGGGGTGTGGGGGGGTTTGGTTTTTTTGGGTTGGGTGTGTTTTGGGGTGGGTGGGGTTGGGGGTGTGTGGGGGGTGGTTTTTTGTGGGGGGTTGGTTTGGGGGGGGGGGGGGGTTTTTTTGGGTGTTGTTGGTGGGGTCTGGAAAACCCGGACCACGAGGACAAACTTCTTCTTTTGAGGTCGCGCAGGGCGCTTGGAAGCTTTGCTTGCAAAGCCTCGAGAACCGCAACAGGAGGGAAAAAAAACATCTAGGGCAACTTAATTTAACAATAAAGGATTTCGCCCGGCGAGCCATTGCGAGGAGAAAAAGGGGGGGGGTGGTCGTTATCTGGGGGGAACTGTCGCTCGAGAAAAAAAAATCTCGGCGAAAGGGAGCGGAAGAGAAAAGAGCGGTGGATCTCATCAGCTTTGTGATCCGTTCGAGGATACCGACAGACAGGGAGAGGGGGGGTCTAGGGGGGGGGGAACTGAGGGATTACCCGACACGGATCAAAGACCCCGCGGGGGCGGAACCTAAAAACAGGAAAAAAAAAGAAAAGAATAAGCTGGACCAAGAGGCGAAAATCCGATATTCGGAGCCGCGGCGGTCACAAAGGGATGGTAAAAACGTGAAGACTGCTGAGAAGGACATCCGAAACGTAAGTCCGGAAATGAAAAAGCAATGCCACGGCAGAAGGGGAGGAGAAAGTACCAGGAAGGTTACTACAATTAGGAAGAAAAGTCCATTACGGGAAGTGTGAAGCGGCGGTGGAAGAAAAGAGGCTGCCAAAAAAACTCGCTTCACGTCGGAAGAGGCCAAGTCAATCTTTTGGCCCGAGGGGGTCGGGGGGGAGGGGAAGGAACCATCGGAAAGGGGGGGAAGCTTTCAGAAAAAAAAAGGGAGGGCGCTCGGTGCATGAAGCAACCCAAATCTCTCAGTGGGAAGTCTTTGGGACGACGAGCTGTCAGGGGGAATCTCCAGCGGGGAGGAATTATGGAAATCTAGAACCACCAGATCGGACTCCAGGATCGATCGCGAGTTAAGCTCTGCCAGGGACCGAGGGATTGCAATCCTAGCAGGGGAGGGGCGGAAGAATGGGGAGGTCAGGGAGTGAAGAGGATTGGCGAGTAGAGATTATGTCCAGTAAAGGGGAATTGGAGTATAGATCTTGCCAGGAACTGGAAACATGGTGGGCGGTAGGAGGAGGCTTGAGTATGGGGGGGGGGAAACTTTGAGACTATCATAACTAGAACCCCTTGGGGGAAAATGCAGCGAAGCACGAAAAATGACCCGTTCCTGAGAGACTTTTCATAAAGAGGAGGGCGGTAAGTAATCGAAAGGCATGGAACCATTCGGTCCACCGAAGTATCGCGACCGCCTCCGGCAATGAAAAACAAAAGTTTCGTCAGGGTAGACCAGGGGTGCCGTCGGAACATCAGAGAGAATTTTTCAGGAAGGAAGGGGGTATGTCTTAGAGAGGGAAAGTCTGAGAATGCGACCATCCAAAAAAACGACCACGAGCGCCGCCTCATAAGATGTCGCCGAATACGGAAGGAGGGGGGATTGCGGCGACGAAAATGGAGGGAAAAAAGGCCATATAAAGGAACGTTTGAAACCGGGCAAGCTCGATGACAGACCGTGGAAAGAAGCCATTGGGGAAATCATTGGGGGTGGGGGGAAAAAAAAAAAATCTTCGGGGAATAGGAAGGGGAGGGGTTGGGAAAACGAAGCAAAAAACCGGGGGGGCCGGCCCGGAGTCTTAAAAAAGGGGGAGCGGGCTCGGTATGTTCCTCCACAAGGGGGGGAGAAGGCTGTCTCGATATCGAAAGCAAGAACTTACGAGACGAAATACCGAGGCAAAGAGAATAAACACAACTTTTGGAGGGAAAAAAGGAGATGTCCTGAGGAGACACGGAAGAAAAGGGAAAGAAATAGAGCTGAAGGGTTGGGGAAACAGAACGGCGCCGGTTGACCAAAGAAGAATTCGCATGACAATGGAAAAGGGAACTTTCGGGCGTCGTGAAGAGGTCTTGAAAAGGAGGGAAAATCGGCGGATGTACGAAAAAACCGCCATGGAATGTTGAGTAAAAAGGATCGAGGCCGAAAAAAAAAAAAAGTAAAAGGGGGGGGAGACCCAGCCTTCTGACAGCCATAAGGCCGTATGGAAGCGGACGGGATCGGCGGATGCTGAGGGGGAAGAAAAAGGGGGATCTACCTATGATCCGATGATGTCTCGGAGGGGGAAAAGGGCCGATTGTAGGGGGAGATACCATGATAGTTAAGGGGTCTCAGAAAACATTAGGGAGGGGAGGACGTATCTGAAAGGGTTTACTAGAAGGATTTGGGAGGGGGGGGGGAAAAAGCCCTTAACCAACTTCGCCAGATCGAATAAATCGTTGCGGAAGGGGAGGCAGGAGGAGTGGGCAGGGCAGATGACAAGGGGAGGAGTCTGGGTAGAAAGGGGGTAGGTCACATGGGAGTCGCAAACTGTCAAGCAGCCGCGTGAAACGGTCCCGCATGGTGAATTTTACCCATATCTATCGCCAAGACCTCTCGACGTGTCAAAAAAAAAAAGCTGAAGAAAAAAAAAAGGCTCGATTAAAGACGAAAGGCCGCACGGAGCTTGGGCCCGCGCCCGGCACTGAAACGATCCTCTGCATGCGCTCTCAAGGTCGGAAGAGGAGGGGAACATATGTCTGGGAGACGGGGGGGGAGAGGCCTGGGGGGAAGCTGGAGTATCGACCTCTTCGGGGAAGGTCGCGCCGACTCCTGGGTAGGAGCGAAGGAAAATGGGGTTCTCAGTGAGGGTCATAAAAAAGGGGCCACTGGACTCCGGATCCAAAGGAAGTAAGGAAACTTCAAAAGGATCAGGTTTAATCCAGCCACGCCTCGAGAAAGCTTTCCTGTTCTTTAGACTGGCAGGGGGACTATTTGACACCAGAAAATGGGCAAGCCGGAGGGGCGACAAAAAGTTAAGTCATGGCGTCTGCGTCCGCGGGACATCAGGGGATTCCTGATTTAAAATTGGCAGGACGTTGGTCATGGAAAAAAAAGGCAATTCGAACGAAGGCAAGCAAGGGCGACGGCGAAGAAGGACTCCGAATATGGCAAAGCTGGCAGGGGAGGGCATATACAGCACCCAGAGGAAGGCCCGATCTGTCAAGGAGGGGAAGAAGTTCTTGGGCAGGGGGGGGCAGGCACGCAGAAAGTGAAAACGCAAGCAAGCAACACTCCTCCACATCGGAAAAAGAGGGGGAAATATTTCGGTGGGAAAAGAGAGAAAAGCGAAACAAAGCGCGGGCAAGCGTAGATTCAAAAGCACGACCAGAAAAAAAAATCGGTTTCTCGAGAAAGTCGCTGTTCCCCGATAAGAAAAGGGGGGAAAACGGTCTGAGAGAGAGCTCTAGAGTGGGAAAGGGAACTACTTGTGATGTTTTTGAAGGGCAGCGGTTTCCGGAATCGGTGGGCTGAGAAAGAATCAATCTCCAGGGGGAAAAAGGATTGAACAACAGGGCATCGGGGGGGGAGCAAAGCATGGGCGATTTCTCGAGGGGGAATAACTAAGTCAAGAGGGGGGAAGGGTTCAGAAAAAGGGTTAGGAATTCGCGCACACCGCGGCCGACAAACCGCATCTGATTCATACCTGCAAGGGGGGGGGGGGGGGTGCGTCAACAATTCGAGAAGGTGTCGGACCACTTGGGGAATCGCCTGCTAGCGAGGGATAGGGACCTTTTCTTCCTCCACGGGATGAGACTTGGGGATAAAAAACGGTCCAGGGAGAAAAATAGTAAAGAAAACAATCCATCGAAAACGAAGACGACACAAGGGGGATGTATCGTAAATAGAGAAAAGAACGAAAAAAAGGGGAAAAGAGAGGTCTGGACCGGCGGAGTGCAAAAAAAAAGGAGAAGGGAACCCAGAGGGGAAAGAGGGGTTCTTCAAAAAAGAGGGGGAGAGGAAGAGCTGTTTGTCAAAAAAAGTGGGGAGTCCAAACCGTAGTCCGGAACGTGAGGTGTCAGAATGAGCGGTGCGGAGAGGGGACCAAAGGTTGAAGGACTGAATTGGACGTGCCGGGCATTCCAGTTAAAGGGAGGGGCGTCACTTTGAACGGTTGTCGGAAGTAGAGGGGCTGTCTTGGGGGTGGGTTGGCTAACACAATGGAAATGCCGTGGGTTTCTGTTTAGGTTGACAAAAGAAGGGGGAAAATATCTGGGAAACGCACCGGGGAGATGAAGATGTTTGGGGGTCGCATTCATGGCGCTTACTATGGAAAATGGGAAGGTATCATAAAAAAAAAGCGGGGAGGGGGAGGGCATTGAGGGGGTCCACATGACGGAACCGGGATGTCCAAGGAGGAGGACACAACAACTTAGTAGAAAAGGGGGAAAAGAGGAAAGCTTGGACAAGAGAAAAGGACTTGGGGGGCGACTAATCGAAGGAACGTAAGGGGGGATATGATCAGGAGCGGGACGTAGTCAAACGCCTGAAGGAGGAGGACTCACCATCGTTCAGAAAGAAGTCTCTTGGGGAAGGGGCTAGCGCCAAAAAAAAAGGGACTGAGCACACGTTCTGGGGGACAGGTGGGAAGGAAACATAAACCGAAGAAGCAGCGCGTGGGAAAACCTAAGAAACCCAAACCCGAACTGGCATGGGACACTTTTGAAATGGAGAGTTCTATGGGGGGGGGAAAAAAAAAAAAAAAAAAAGGTGTACACCCACAAAAACCGAAAACCAGTGGGAACAAAAAACCAAAAGGCTGGCAACCGGGTCGATAAGACCTATCAAAGCTGGATTACCACTCACAGGAAAGAATTCCCAGGGGGAAAAAAAAATCCCCGGGGAGAAACTCTCTCGCGGAAAAACCGGAGAGTAACGGGGGAAGGGCGGTTGGTCAATAAAAAGAAAGGCAGGGTATTTCTAATGCAAGCAAGATTGGGGGAAAATGTCGTTAGGTTTGGAGAGTTAAAGGGCCAGAAAAATCGTAGCTAAGGGAGGTGGAAAGGAACAGACCAGTCTTAAGGGGGGGGAAAAAGGTATCCGAGGGGGAAAAGAACAGTCAGAAGGGGGGACTCATAAAAGGAGCGCTCAAGAGGAAAATTGCCTTAAGAAAAAAAAAAAATAGCGATCGAACAGGGAAGAGGATGTAAGGGAAGAAACGCCCTAATAAGTCGAAGGAGGGGGGAAAAAGGAGATGTCTCTTTGATGGGACTGTCGAAACACAACCGAAAAGAAGACGGTCTGAAGGCTAAGAGAGTTTGACGGAAGAAAGCGCCGCGGAAGGGGACGACTACACTAAGCGAAAAAATTGGAAAAGGAGTCTTGTCAAGAGCGCAGGGAAAAAGGGTCTACCCCGAAGCAAAACAAAAAAATAGAGGGGCCGGGTTGCCCACATCTGGAGGGGAATGATTCATCTACGGAAATTCAAAACACCATGAAAGCGAGAAAGGCTTATTATAAGAAAGGGTGTCGGGGAAATCTGGGAAAAAAAATCTCTTCGAGAAGTCGTCTGCGTCAAAAAGAGAATATCACCTAGGGGACGAGGATCACATTGCGTCTAGGAATCTTATGTGGAGCCGGGCTCACGGGAAGGAAGGACCAATTGCCGGCAGGACGCTTCGACCATCTCAATTGTTGCCCTCCCGTTTCGGGAAAAAGATCAGGAGAAAAGTCAACTAACCTTAATTAACAGCCCGTGAAAGGGAGGGGGTCGGGGGGGGGATCCCACGAGGGAGATATTAGCTTCTTACAGGCTGCCCTTAGTGCGGGATAAGGAGGAGGCTGTCTTCAGAAGGGAAATCTAATTGTCACGGTTAGGTATCTTAAAAAACCACGAAAAAAAGCGATGACGGGATATTCTCCTAAGGCCAGTACCTGCACTACTGGTGACATTACATTAGACTATAGGAGGACGGCTGGGGAAAACAGTAGAAAAGGAAATCTTGGTCAGAGGGCTGGCTTAAGGAAATCTGTAATAGTCATGGGGGGGGGGGTACAAAAAAAAAAAAAATTCAGTGAAAAAATTCGCTAGAGAGTGCATAAGAACGAACCATATAGCCTCAGAGGAGCGTTCGGCGACGCGGGGGGACGAACGCCATCTGTAGGAACCTTCAAGAGAAGAGATTAGTTAAAAAAAAGGGGATGAAGAAAAAACACGCCACGGAAGACCCGGGATGGATACGATGCTGGAGGCGCGGCCCTTCGCTTGGGGGGGACAGCGGCCTCTTCTCTTGGATTCCCACCTCTCCGGCAAGTAAATTTCATTTCCTTCGAATGTCGGCTTGGGGTCCTTGAGGGGGAAGAAGGGAAAAAGTAGGGGAAAGATGTTGGAAAGGTGTGGAAAGGGACTGCACGATCCGGCCTCTTCTGGTTTTGAGATTTCAGATCGGGGGATCATGGGTCATCCAAAGGGATAGAACAGTCCCGGGCACCGCAGAACGATGCAAAATCCTTATGGAAGGGGGGGGCGAACCATCTCTTTCAGGCTAAGGGGAAGCCGTTTATGGCAAATGTGAATCCAGAGGAAAAAAGCGCATACAAGAAACCGCCGGACGAACAATTGGGAAGGACCGAATTCTTCTGATTAGAACAAGGGGAAACTCGGAACTTTTTCATGATCGAGATCGAAAGGGTGGAATCTGACAGAAAATAAGGAATAGACTCTAGAGAAAAAAAAGCCATCAGAAAGGTCGCCGGAAAGGTCGTCGAGAAGGGCGGCCGACAAAGAGTGAACACCTTCCCTAAGCAGGGGGGGTGGGGTACAAAGGGAAGGAATAATCCTTAAGGGAGGGTAAAAGTTCCGAGAGGGGAGGTCACAGGAAAAAAATTGTGCAACGCATAACAGGACGGCAAGTGGGAAAAAAGAAAGAATTCAACTACAGGGGCCTTCCGTACTCTTGGAAAAAGGGGGGGTTATGCGGACCCGCGACTGAAAACGTCAAAGAAGTTTCCGTCCGAGGGAGAAAGTACTATAAAAACCGAATATTGAAAAAAATGGAGGAAACTATAGAGCTGGCCGGGGTTCAAGGGGGGACTACTGGTCGTCTCGTGCAGGGGGGGGAGAGGAGTCAGAATAAGAGTTTGGAACCGGGGGAGCCTTTGAAGATTAACACAACGACCTAAAGACGTGCATTGCAGGGAGTTCTAACACGGGGACGGAAAATGCTCGCTATGAAAGAAGGAAAAGCTCCGCCATGCTGGGAAGGGCCAAGCATCGGGGAAAAACATCAAGGGGAATCAGGGAAAAAGGAAAGCTTT
>Ga0179593_1364569_pt1 | contig 16280 bp, 17 predicted proteins | sample CZODoug2_1_08_16_FD_185931 | JGI IMG/M metagenome (GOLD analysis project Ga0179593, IMG submission 185931) | Vadose zone soil fungal communities from Angelo Coast Range Reserve, California, USA - CZODoug2_1_08_16fungal (PacBio error correction) | ecosystem: Environmental > Terrestrial > Soil >...
AAGCCCTTCGGGGTTCGCAGGCTAGAATTACAGAAGCCCCGCAAAGGAATCTAATCCTGACGACGAAAGGAAGAAAAAGGCCCGCACTCGTTTTCTGGTAAAGTCCGTGCCGGAAAAACGATCCGGACGATCAGAGGTGAGGCGGAAAAAAGTATCAGGGAAAAGGGACAAATCTGGGCGCCATCCCCTCCTCGCACAAAAAAAAACAGAAACCTCCTCGTAAAAAAAAAGGTCGGCAGTTGTGTTAAACGCGACACGTCCACATTATACCGGCGAGTAGGGAGGGCAAGGACACTTTGTTTACGACGGAGGGAAACGGGGGAAATTCCAAAAAAAACAGGGTAAGTCATGAAAACCGCAACAACTCGCACCTGGTCTGGGACTTATCAACGGCCATCCGGCGCATGGGAGCGCCTAGCTCAGACCGCGAAGAGCAAGGAGGCCGAACGCAAAAAAAAGAGGGGTCAGGGAATCCGAAAATCCAGGTTTTCGTCACACGGGAAGGCTTCTGAGGGGGCAGCAGACAGATTAGGAAGCACACCCACAAATCCAGCGGCAAAAAACGTGCGTGATGGTGAGGCAACAGGATTCGGCCAATTCCACCCTCAGGGCGTACTCAACTTCGGCAGAAAGGAGGGCAGAGAATCGGAGGTAGGAAATAAACATTACCCCAGAACTACATTTGCCGGAGATCGGGATATTGGGAAAAGGGAAGGGAAATCCGAGCATCTGGGGGGGTTATCAAACGGTGGGAAGGGAACGGCTGGAAAAAACACCCTGTTTCTAAAGGTCGGACGACGCCGATTTCGGAGGGCCGGGAACAAGTGGCAAATCAGACGCACGGGGGGGGGAATGTAATACCCTTCTTCGCATGGTGTCGCACTGTAGCGGAAGGGCAGTTCTTTTTCATAAATGTCTCCAAAAACAAGTCTGGAAGCCGATGGCAAGAAAAAAGTGGACGAAGAACGTCCTTCGACCCCCTACGCAAGAAAAAAAGGGGGCTAACACCAAATAAATTGGTCGAGGCTACTGAACATCAAGGTCACCCAATAAAGGTAAGGGCGAAAAAAAGGGAACGTCATCCAGAAAACGCCTGGGAAGTGAGCGGGGAACGGGACGTACTCACGTGGGAAAGGGTCCAGGTGTTGGGGGTCAAGCAACAGCTTCTTGTTTGTCTAGTTTTCGAGATTTAACGAACCCGACGCTGGCTCGGGTGGCACACGCGTTCTTGGGGGAGCAAAAAGCCTCGTCAAAAAATTTGCCTTGGGGTCAGAAGGCGATAGCACAGCGGAAGAGTGTTTATATATCTTATATTCAGACAAGCATAGTGGTGACACTTTCTACCAAAAAAACTACATTCTCCATAGTCGGAACGAAAACACTCAAAAAGGAGGCCCGGCACCTACGAAAAAAACTGAAACGAAAAAGTTGTGTCGAAACGAGGGGAAGCGTCGGCAACTTCCTCGGAGTAGGGCCGCCTTCAGGAGGGGCGTGGAGAAATAATATTTTAGCAACTAAGCAGCCTCATGAAGGAGAGTATGTTAGGGGGAGCACTGGCTACCGGGCGGAGGAAAAGCTGCAGGGTTCGCTGACCGTTGAATATGACGGGCACAGAGGAGGAGGGAGCCAGACCGGACGACTGTAATGTTAAGTTCGTCAAGGAGAAAAGAAGGTGGGGGATCACAGAAAGGACAAGACAGGCTGACCTTTGCCCACAACACCAAGTTGGAAATCGCATACTGGGGGGATAAAAGAAAAAAGGATCCCATCGCCATCGTTAGCGGCAACAAACCCGACAGATCCCTCTCAAAGAAAATAAACGCGACTTCAGGGCCTGAAAAGAAAAAGTCAGTAAATGTGTCACCGCTAAGTGGGGGTACAACGATAGAGGAGAAAAGACTAATCGGGGGGGCAGAAGGCGCCGATTTGCTCACCGCCAGGGGCCAAGGGAAGAAACTCTGAAGGAGGGGATGAAGAGAGAAAGAGACAGAACCTAGCCCCTTCAAAACAGCTAAGCAAAAACACAACGGGAAAAAGAGAGAGTGTGTGGGTGGGGTTTTGGATTGTTGGTGTGCGCAGGTTGGGGGAGGGCGGCGTGTGGCCCGGCGGGGGGGTTCTGTGTGTGGGGGGTAAACAGGAGGAAGGCCCACTGCCGAGTTTCGGTGGGAAAATCGGCGGCTTGAGGGCGTACTAAAAGCGTTTAAGGTGGAGGGGAAAGCAATTTAAAAGGTGCAAGACGGCGGGTTAAAGGTTAGTGAGAGGAAGACGGCAGGCGCGGCTGGTGATGAAGACGGTTCGGCGAGAGAAGATCAAAATGACTAGCGAACCCCTTGGGAAGGGTGGAACGAAAATCCAGCTGACGGGGGGGACAAAAAAGGAGAAGAAGGGGACACGACGATCACCCATAGGCGGGTTTGGGCGGCGACGCAAAAGGCCAGCAGATCAAATCGTGGTCGTAGGCGGGAACCGGATACATGTCGCGCAGCACCCTCAGAAGCCAGCGGAACGGCTCGCGGAGGCGCGATTGAACGAAAAATATTTTAAACGTTTAAGGAGGCATCGAAAGGACCATGAAAAACGAAGTGGCACACTCAATTCGTGCAGCAACTGGAAGCGAGCCCTCTTGCGAAAGGGGCAGGAACGGAAGCGAGTGGTGATTGGGTAAATCGAAATGTGGCCTGGAGGTGAGGGGGACAGACGAATCACCACTATCGGGTCGAAAAGTGATAATCAAAGGCGCCAGACGAGAGGCCGGAGAGAATTTCGAAGTACAGAAGGCTTCGAGGGACCATAAGCTCGCCAACCTCCAAGACGATTTACCAGAAACATGAACTATCAAAACCCTCGACCTCAAAGAAGGATCGGCTGGAACCACAAGTAAAGGTAAAGAGGATCGGAACTCGCCGGAGTAAGCTTCAGAACAATTGGGGGAGTCGTAGCAAAGTTGACCGTGCGACGCCTTACTAATGGGCAAGAAACTGCATGGGGGTTCGTTCCCCAAGGGTGAGAAACTGGGGTAGAAACATCTAGATGAAGGTTGAAAGTGCTTAGAAATATAAGGTCTGAGGGAATGAGAGGCCAGCCGTGCTACTGATCGCCATTTCAGGTAAAATCATGGAAGTACGCGAGACACCAAAGGGACGGAAGAAGGGTAAAAATTCCGCTAAGGGTCCGTCACGTTTGCTTCCAGACTCAAGGCCAAAAGGGACGTAAACCTGAACAAACACGGGGGGGGGGGTCATCCTTCCTAGAAAACGGCCCTGGGAGGAAAGAGGGAGCGGACTATGGACTGCGGAAAGAAATCCCCGGAGCAAGAACTGGAGGGTGATCGCTCATGGATCAGAGACGAAGCGACATAGTTCCTACGCATCGTCCGCCCAGTGCCGGGGGTTGAAAGGAATAACGTGAAGAAAAAATACCTAACGGGGAGAGCGGAAAGCGGATTTTCGTGGGGAAGCGGAGTGCAAAAGCGAAGCCTTCCTACTTGTTGAAAATCCACAAGGAAAAAAAGGTGCACGGGCGTGCGCGGTGCCTCGCCGGAAGAAGCGAAAGAAGCTTGGGGGGGGCCCTAAGAAGGTGTCACAACCCCGAGTGTGGAGTTTGTGGGAAAAAAGAGACCCCTTGGGGGGGGGTGGAAGTCACGCGTGCGTGAATTTAAAATGGGTGTCAAAGCAGAAGTTGCGGGAATGAAAAATCTTACGCTCCGGTAAGAAAAATGTCCGGAAGAAAAGCCAAGCCGCGTAAAGGAGAGTTGGAAAAAGGAACATGTTGAAGTTTAAACTCTAAAGGTCTCAAGGAAATGGGAGCGAGGCACGCCCACGGGGGTATCGCCAGCAAAAAAGGGGGCGAATGATAGGGCACCGCACTTCGGAAAGACACATCAAACGAAAACATTACGTGACGGGAGGATGTTATCCAGTCTATGATAAAGATGAGATCTGTAAGGAAGAGCTTTCTCAAAAGGGCTTCGGACTCCAAGGGGGAAAGGACTCTCAACAAAGTATGGTGAGGAAAAGTAGAGGGGGAAGGAAGCGAAAAAAGGGAAGAAAAGGGAGGTTTTACATACTGCCAGACAATGAGGGGATCTCTCTCCATATCCCGCCGAGTAATATCACCTCGTTTGATGGGTATGTCCCAGTTGAGGACTCACGGCAAGAAAAGCCGGACGAGACAGAGAAAACCCGTCAAATGGGCGATCGGTGCCAACCGCGACTTCACAGACCTGCGACCTAGAGGAAAAGCCTCGCCTGTAGGGTTTTTAAAAACGACGACAGGAAAGGGGGAAAAGTATTGCCCGGATAAAAATTCCCTTCGCTTTCTTGTGCATTCGCATTTGCTTTGCTTGGAAAAAACTGAGGAAGGTACGCAAAACAAACAGGTTATTCATAAAGAAAACGGAGGCACACAAAAAAAAGAGGGAATTCGGGACGGTTCGGCAGAATCAACGGCAGACGGGCACAAGCTTAAGACGATACGCAAGACAGACAAATCGACAAAAGGCCCGAAATAGTTCGGAGCTACGATTCATTGGGAGTCAACAAAGTGAGAGAAGGCTGCGCTCGTTCTTTCAGGAGGATATAACAGATCAGAGAGGCACCAGGCAAAGGGCAACCTTTGTGATGTCTTCACCGGGGTCAGGGCAAAAAAAACCCCAGGCCAGGTCTTAAAGCTGAGGAGTGAAAAAGAAACGGGAGTCTTCGTCATAACATTCACAGCAAGAGGAAAAAACAGGAAAAAAGGGGTCCGGTGCGATGGTCCTCAAGGAGGCAAGATCGCAGGACATTGGGACGGAGAAAAAGGGTGACGTTCCTTCCAAAAAAACACGAATTAAAAGAAAGCACTTGGAGAAGGCGTTTAAGGCCATGGGAGAACAACGGAAGTTACTTAAAGAAATCGTAAATGTCTACCCGTCAGGCGAAAAGGTGCGACATTGCCTAGGTGGGAGTGTTAACTAGAGAAACCATCAGAAAGGGAAGCATGATGCAGCATAAAACTTTAGCAGGGTGAAGCTTAGCCCAAGAAGACCCCGAAGGAATCCTGAGAGGACTAACCCCCGCTGATCACTTGGGCTCTATCCGAAGGAAGGAAAACGGTTAAAAATTTCCGCGAAGGAAAAAGTTCGAAAGGTCAGCTTCAAATCCACCTGAAACGAGAAAAATTGGGAAACGAGGGTTAATCGGTCCCGTCGAAACGAAAAACATTCGAAATCCGTGGTTCAGCCAGGAACAGCCCTTCGGGGATGCAAAAGATCGCAGCAGGCGAACCTAAAGCTGGAGGGGGGGGAAACCGGGGCTGGGCTCCAGCCGGAACTGACCAGAATCGTCGAATCTAACAGAAATAGCGGCCGAGAAGTGATTAGGAGGGAAGAGGAGTTAGAGCAGTTTTTCTCCTCAGTCGAAAAAAACCAACCAAATTTCAACATATTCTTAAAAAAACAGCACCAAGGAACGTCCGGTCCCTAAAACGCTAGCAAGAGGGTCATGCGATACGAAATCACCAGGGGGTAGAAAGAAGGATCTTCGTGAAACAAACGGCAGGTCGCTGGCCGTCCGACAGGAAAATTGAACGGAAGCAAAGAACTCAGCACCTCTCAGAGACGAAACAGTGAGGCTGACTGGCGCTGAAATCCCTCGAAGGAGGAAAGGTGAAAACAACAAGAAGGGGACGATGGCACCTAAGAGGAACGCCAAAACATCCCGAAGGGTGGGAGTTCGAGAAAAGGCACTTGTAGGGCCTATGACGTGCTGGTCGAATACAATCAGCTTGAACGTGGTGACAAAAAAAATGCAAAACATTGGGCTAGCGAATGGGGAATTGAACGAGCCCAAAATCACCGACAGCTTAGCATCACCGGACAGCGGCCAATGCACGCCTAATCCGAAGATAAAGAACGAAAGAGAGCACGGTAAAGGGGACAACGCAGTACTTGGGGAAAAGGAAGATAAGAAGAAAGATGTTTCTAGGGAGGGATGCAGCAAAAAAGGTAAGGAAAAATGGGACCAAACCAGCAATGACCAAGGGACAGCGGAGGTGGACAGCCGTCCAGCGCCCTACTCGCTCCGAAAGTCAAAACACTCCCAACAATCTCGAAAAAAAAAAACACGGAGGGGTGTGGAAGGAGGAGGGAGGGGAGCTCCTGAGCGAATCCACGCGCTGCAACGTGGCGGCATTGCCTGAAAATTGCCAAGGGGGAGAAAAAAAATCGGAGGCGAAACATGTGGGAAGAGGCTTCTAAAGTTCCTTTAAAGGTGTGCAGGGGGGTGGAGGAACAGTTAGATGCGAGTGAACGCTCAAAGTCGGAAAGGGGGGTGGTTTCGGATGAGGACGCAAGCGGGGATTCGAAGGGCAAGATGTGAGGTGATGGGCGAAAGCCGACTTCAATGCCCATCGAGCCCAATATTGCAGGGGGGGGGGTGTAAAGAACCAAAGGAAAACTACGTGTTTATCAGAAAAAAACGAAGAGGAAAAACAGGAATTTTTCAAAACCGTACCTAAGTCGGGGGGCGCAGGAAACGCCGAAGTGCAAAAAGAGTACACAATAGGAGTGAGCGCGACGGGCAGCATAGGCGAAAGGAAACGAAGAAGAATCACTCTGTGGCGAGGAGCTGATTGGCCGGGGAAAATCTGAGGGAAAAAGAAAGCCCTTGACAGGTACATCGAAGAGGGACCAGCCGAGGGGGGACCAAAAAAGAAGATGTTGAGAAAAAAACGGGTCTAGGAACTCCACCTCTTTCGAGGGACCGTACGGACTTAAGGGTAGTGTGGGGGAAGGTAAAAAACGAATATGGGTAAAATGGGAGAAAAGAAAGTCAAGAGGGAAAAAGTGATGGTAGAACACTCTCTCGATCACATCTCTCGCGCCGCTATCGCCTGGCTGAAAAGTTCTCACTTTGAAAAGGGTAGCCCTGTGAGCCCAAACGATCGGTCGCCACACAAAAGACCAATGTCGGGGTCTTAACTCATCAAAACCCGGAAGCAGCACAAGGAGGGTAACTACCTCCAAAAAACGTAGCGAAAGATACGAAAACACGCTAGTAATCGAGGGGGGACAAGGACAGGGGGATCAAACCATTTTGCGGTGACACGAAGTTCTCACCGTCGCCCTCAGTGTCAAGCTCTGGAGTCGCGCTAAACCCATGGAGGAAAGAGGTGGTGTAACAGTAACTGTTAGCGGCGTAGTGGGGGGGGACCTGGCAAAGTTAGCGCCTATTTGATGAGGTCCCAGTCGGAGAGAGAGGGGAGGGGGCGGGAAGAATGTCTAGTAAAATCCTACTACGCTCGGAGAAAAAAAGTGAGAAAAGGTCGGTTCGGTTCCGTCAGGGAGGGGGGAGTCACCTGCTCAATGGCCCGTCGAGAGACAAGTGAAAAGACGGGAATAGGGTGTGGCATCCGTCAAGGACCGAGGGAAGGTCAAAACAAGGCCCTACTCCTTGCCGCCCAAATAAAAAAATCGCACGAAAAGGGCTGTCTAAGCTGTGGTCAAATTTTAGCAAATAAAGATATCGAAAGAGGTAGCAATAAAAGCAGAAATTTTCCTTAGGTTGGCCTTAAAGACGGTGATAGGGACCCTGCCGTTCCGGTCGAAACATCATGTGGAGGGGGATAATCGGAATACATAACAGGCAGACCTTACTCAGAGGGGGAAGGAAATTCGGAAGAGGGGTGCGCAAAAAAGTCGCGAGGGAAGTCTGATTCTGAGCCTGAAACCGAAGCTTGGGGAAACCGATGCCGTGATAAGGGCAAGACAATCCGAAGAAGTGTAGAAGGTGGTTGGGAATGCTATCCCTCTGGGGTGGGAAAAAAGTTGATGAAGGGGAAAGTAGTCAAGTGACGTAATTCACAAACGCCCGCCGCGAAGGTAACGAAATGTAAGGGCAATACGTCGCCCTGGAAAACGCGTCAACAAATTGGGGAAACCAGAGGGGCTCTTGGCCGAGAGGGATCAGGGTCGCGGCGGCCCTACGCCAGGTTCAAGAGTGAGACCTCAAAAGGAAAGAAAGGGGCTAACCTTAAATACATCAACGAGGAAAGACGCGGAGGGAGACACGCCCTGTCAGAGTATTTAGTATTCAGTATTGAGGGAAGGGAACTTTAAGAAATTCGAAAAGGAAAAAACTACAACCCGTGATAGGGAAAGAGAAGACGAGGATAAAATGCTCTGATGGCATAGCAACTCTCAATCAATGCTCAATAATGCCGAAGAAGAATAGAAGAACGAGGTGGTGTCTTTCTTTAAAAGAAATTCTTACTCGGGAAAAAAAAAGACGATCAGTGATGGCGAGCACCCCATTAAAAGCGTCGGGCCCAACCGAAGCTGACAGTCCAAGAAGCTCCCGGGAAAAAATGTTAAAAAGGTGGGAACGACGCGAGGGGTGAGGCCGTGTGAAAAAAAAAACAACATTCCGATATCGCGCGGGCGGGAATGAGTAAAAAAGGGGGGGGGCTTGGAGGGACGGGCGTCAGAACTGTGGAATACACTTCACAAAAAAAAAAGGGGAGGGGATCAAAACTTCTACAAAAAAAAATAAGGAAAAAAGGAGGGGAGACATTATCACGGCATCGTTGCACAATGAAAAAAGACAAAGATCTCTATCTCGAGCGGAGTAGAAAGCAAACGATTAAGGCAGAAGTGTCGTAAAAAACCACGAAGTAGAGAAAAGGCTGCAAAGAAAGGGCAGGACGGAAGTCACAACTCGACAGTGCCGACAGGAGGAAAAGGGCTTATGGGCTCAAAGGATGACTTCAAAAAACCGCAGGCCAGGACGTAGAAGCTTAGTGCTAAAGGGCGATAGAGGAGTCAAAAACCATAGCCCAACTCAGGCCTGGCATGTGGATGGGGACCTCTTAAAGGGCAAAAAGATCGGAGGATTGAAAGTCCAGAAGTTCGAAGCTCCACATCCAAATAAGATTTAAGAGTGTACACTACAGGGAAAGGCCAAGGTTAAGAAAAAGCGGAAAGGGAAAGAGTCCAAGCGGGAGGTCCTCGAAATTGGGGGAGACTGAGCGTAAGCAAGATGGGGGTAAATGACCCATAAGGCAAGGCAGAAGAACACTAAAAACGGAGGGCGGAGGCCAAAAAAGGAAACTGCAAGAGCGGGGTGCTAAACCCCTCATACAAATTGTTGAGGGATGGCCAGCAGATGACCACGGAGCCCAGCGCTTAAGTGACGACTCTGAACTAAAGCTCCTGAAAGAATAAAAAGGGGGAGCGTCGGCGGGGTCCGTCAGCGCCGTGCCGAATACAGTTATAACTGTCCGCAAAACCAGGCCCCCTTCTTGGATGAGGGACGATGGGGTTGGAAAAGAGCATCGAAACAAAGGGGCTTGAGAACCATTTTATCAACACGACCATCCCCCGGTCTGAGACATAAGTTCGATGCGGCGAACAGGGTATTAGCTGGAATGTACCCATATTTGTCTCCGCCGGCGGTACGGAAACGAAAGGGTGCGGTCAGACCCATATTGGAAAAAAAAACAAATAAACCAAGGAAAACGACCAGGAGAAAGAAAGAGAGAGAAATCGATGACCATCAATTATGGGACGCCCGCAATGTGGGATCTCCTTGGAAAAGCAGTACGGTGTACGACTTCAAGGAGGGGAGTTGATGGGAAAGCAGAAATCTCCTCTACTGAGGAGTGCTGATGAAGGAGGTCCAAAGTTATCTGACAAGGTGCAAAAGGAAACGCAACCAAATATTGTTATGGCCTGCAAAAAACCAGGGCCCAATACGAAGTTGGGTGGAAATTGCGTCCGAGACACCAGCCTTGGGCCGGCAAGGGAATAGTTAAAAAAAATCAGCTGGAGGGTTTTCCCGAACTCACTGCCGGGGAAAGAGAATAAGGGGGACATTGAGAAGGCGAGCCCTTCCACCTACATTGGGGAGAGAAAAAGGGGGGGGGGGGGGGAAGAGCGCCCTTCCTCATGAAAAAAAAGAGGACATAAAAACGCAGAAAAGTGAGCGGAAACTCAAATCCTATGCATCCCGAGAAGGAAAAGGAAAAGCATCGCGTGCAAGTCACTCAAGGGTTGAGGGGAGAAAAAAGACAATGGGGGGCCACCGGCATGACTCAAAGCGTTTACAGCTAGTGGCTGCCGAGCACTAACCGAGAAGACCTTCAAACCAGAGAAAGAAAAACAAAACAACAACTGAGAAAAAGGAGATGGGGGTTGGAAGGGAGAGCGGGGGAGGGCGCTGGGGACGCGAGGACAAATCAATTTTCATTCCGTTGCCCACTTGGCCGAGTGGTATTCAATGGAAAGTGAATTAGTCTTTATCTGAGGGAAAAGCGTTTTACCGGGAAAGGTAGGCGGGAGGGACGACATTACCAGAACGGGAGTCAAGGGGCCCGGGTGGGCCGGAGAAAGGGAAGTTGCTTTCTCGGGAAGTGTGTGGAGCTAACTATTTCGGACGGTCGTAGAACCATGGGGGCTAATCCCCAAAGAGAAGAAGGGGAGTGTTGGGGAAAACCGGGCAATCTAAGACTTTTTATTGAGTATAGTGGTTCAAGAATGGCTCAGGACGAAAGGAGAACCGATCGGCGCGGACCGGGCGGTGCCCGCATCGTAAAATCTCGTCGAGGACAATGCATAGGAAGTCGGGGCTCAGCGAAAGCATCAGAAACCTTCGATTAGAGAAAGGGAGTTTCACAAGGTGGGGAAACGGCCACCTTTAGGGATCTAACGACCCCCGCGGTTGAAACAAAACGACGATCAAATGCGGAGAGGAATAGGGGTTCAAGTCATCGCACGCCCCTCGGTAGCGTTCATGACCAAGGTCATTGAGGGGGGGGGAAGTCAGGGAGTTTTAAACCATTATGGGCGTTGAAAAGAAGAACAAAAGAAGGGCGGGACTAACGAGAGGATAATCAAGAACATCACACTATCGCCGGATTGGAAAAGAAAAACGAACGCGGCGGGGGGAGCGGAAGTTAAGAAAGCGGTATCCAGCTTTCGGGGTCGGAAAAGTCAGGGAATCAAACCGTCCTCATAATAAGTCGCTGCTGGAAAAAAAAAACTTCCAGAGTATCTGAGCAACGAAAGAAAACTCCGATGAAAGTCGCAGTTTCAAAGTTTGTCTGGTCAGAGGATGGTGACGGCTAAAAGCTTCTAATTAAAAAGAGCTGCTCAGGGGGAAAAAAATTATGGAGTCGAAGAAAAAAAATGAGACAGAGTGTGTCCCCCCGAAGATCACCTTAGAGGCGTAGGACTTAAAGGACGAATGGGGTTCGTCGCTCTAGTCTGCAGACGGCGACGCTGGGGGTGCGGGGAAGAGGCAAGTTCAGAGGAAAAAAGGGAAGGACGCAGTTAGACAAAACCATTTCGAAGAAGGTAGAAATTGGAAAGGAGAGCGTCCGCTTGTTTGGTGCTAACCTGTTAGAATTGCCTCGAACGAAGAAGCCAATTATACATCGTGGGGGGGGTTGGCAGCCGCCTCAGAAACCGGATATCAGGCCCAATGAAAAACTCGACGATGCCGGAAGACGCGGAAAGCCACGTCGCACTACCTCGTCAGAGGGTCAATGGTATGAAGAGGGGAAAATGACATCTGTAAGCAATACGAAGCCACCACGTGGCAGGTTTGGTAAAGGGAAGACGTGAAGAAGACAAACGGGGAACTCGATTTTGCAGGGGAGGCCTCAATAACGATCGTCCTTTAATCGACCTGTGCGAACAAAAATGATCGTGAAGGCCGAACGAGGAAAGGGGAAAAAAACCTCGTCAAAAATGAATGGAGTCCGGAAGAGAGGAAGATGCCGTGATAAAGAAAGCACCGGCAAAAGGGAGATTGTGTGACAAGGGTTTCAATCAAGGGTGGGGGATTCACGCTTGAGGGAACTGAAAAAAGCAGGCGTCAAAGAAAGCAAATTGAGGGAAAATGACAACCTGGGAAAAAAAAGACGGCTAATTTCGGTCAAATACGCGACCCACCCACGTCGTAGATTGGACACCGGGAACGAACAGTAGGCAAAGATTGGTCCGCTAAGGAGAAGGAAGGGAAGGCCAGTGTCGCAAAGTTAAAAAAAAGGGCTAGAACAAGGACGTAAAGAACGAACCGGGATGGATACACAAAAAACTAGGGACGTCAATCAAGATTGAATAATTTATCCCTGGTCTGATGAGAAAGCAAAATCAAAAAAAAAAACAGAGGAAGTACATCACCGAGAAACTTTCTCATGGGAGAAAGGGCTTCAGCCTACAACTCTAGACAACAACAGAAGATGAAGGAAAAGCGCGAAAAGAGTCTCGGTTCATACTGCCTAAGGACAATGAATGGCTCAAAAGCAGAGAGGGAAGACCCCGTAATGCGGTTTGATGTGGGTAGGTAAAATGCGGTAAGGACTCAAAAACAGGGGGGGGACCACGATAGTACTATCAGCTAGGTGAGGGGGCAGAAAAGTCGCGAACCGAGAGTCATTGCCGCCAGAGACTTAGAAAGGCTCCGACAAAGAACCTCCGCGGAAAAAGGAGGGAGGTGTGGGAAACGAAACGAAAGAGACCGGGACCGTATTGCCAGGACCTGGGGAGATGAGGTGACATCGAAACTTTGAGTTCGTTGAGAGGGCATTCCCGCAACGGGGCAAGAATCCAAAAAAAACAGAAGATAGGAGGAAAAACATTTCACACTCAGAAGGGGAGGTAGAGGCGAAAGGAAAAGCATCGAGACGCAGGCTCATACGCTAGAAAATCGAGAACGATGAAAAACCGCAAGAAAAGTTTCATCGATCAGGTGTTGCGGGAAAAAAAAGAAGGAAAAAAAAGAGGCACTGAGAGAAGTCTACCACAATCCTCTCGGGAAGGGGACCGGCAAGCGTGGAATTACGCCGGAGGATTCAGGACAACCAGTAAGGAAAAGGGTTTCTTACCTATTAGCGACCGATGTCTAAGAGACTTATTTAGAAAGAAAAAATGCTACCACACGAGAACGAAAGTGTTGCCGTGCTCTTTTATCTCACGCTTCAATTGAGGAAAAAGAGCGAGCATTGGACGTATGCCAGCCGTGCTGTAACTGCTGCAAAAACTACAATGTCTAAAAGTGTCTGCTGGAACTCCATTAAAGTTTACAGCACAAAAAGCACGTAAAGAAGAGGGGAAAGGGAGAACTCTCTAATAAACTGGAGAGGAGGGTACGAAAAATCCCAGCAAGGAAAAGGAAGGAATCGAACTGATAAAGAGCCTAACTTCGCTTAAGCCACTACCAGAGAAGGATTCCTAGCGGGAAGAACCAAAGCTAAGACACATTTGAGAACGCCAAAGGCAATGAAAAAAAACACCAAAACCGTAAGTCGAAAAGGTCAGCCGTGCAAAATCATAACGGGCGAAGCCAAAAGGTCCGAAAGTCATGTGAACCCGGGCGGAGAGGTCGAGAAAAAGCTTTCTGGTGGGGGGTTCAAAGCAAAAAACGAGAGGGTTGGAGGAAAGTCAGGTTACGGAAATCCTACCAAGGCTGGGTTATCTTCTGTGGCTCACAGACGCCTCAAACAGGTAAAATTCCTATCTAGAAAAGCGCGACGAGGGATAGCGAGCGAGGAGTTGACAAAATAGGTTTATTGGGCTGCACGAAGGACGGAAAAGAAATCAAAGTTCATCCCATATCTAACTAAAGAAACAATGAAAAACCGCCAGGAGTGGCGTGCGATAAGACCAGGAGGGGGGGGGATCAAAACAGAAGGGGAGACGTAGTTTAAACGCCTCATGTCGCTTCTGTCCGAAGTACAAGCAGCGTGTGAGATAAGCTGTGATCAACAAATCAGCAAATCCGAGAAAAACAGACTTGTTCGAGGGGAAAGAAAGGGAGACCTCGACGTTATAAACAAGGTGTCTAAACAACAATTTGGGACGAGGAACGGAAAATCGCAGTCAAGCCGATACGACGTAGGGGTGAGGGACGGCAAAAAACCTGCTGTAGGCAGCAAAGGAAGGATCGGAAAAGAAACCTTCACAGCACTGTGTGCCCGGAACCAAAGAAAAAATTGGGAGTTAGTGGGTCATAGACGGCTCCTCACCGAGGGGTAAGGAAACAAACACGACGGGAAACAGCGGACCGTTGGGGGTCAAGGCAAGAAAATAAAACGCCCCAGAAAGAGCAGGTCAAACCCAAACTCAAGTCGGGGAGAAAGGCATCCCCAAACCTAAGGTTCCACCTATTAATACTAAGCCCCTAATCGGGAGGAGGACGATTTGGGAAAAAAAACACCTAGGATGCAAGAAAAGAGACGCAAAACCAGCTGTTACAAGTCGGACAGAGAGTCCAGCGCCTACAGAGAGATCAAGTAGACATATCTCAATCACAACCAAAAAGTAGTTTCTTAATGGTTTTGTGGGGGGGGAGAAAGGGAGACGACGCTGCCACCGCGCGTCACGGTCGGTCTAATGGGAAACCAAGGCCGGGGAGTTGAGATCAAAATCGTGGGAACGAGGGATCTTGCTGAAAGAAATTTGTACCTTTACTTAACGGGGGGGAAAGGGAGCAGAAGGTTGACGCCAATCGTGTTCGGGCGATAAGAAAGAAAGAGAAGGTCGGTTAGGGGGGGACCGCTAACTATGGATGAGTGGGCCCAGGACCAAATTAGGCAAGCCCCAAGAGGGGAGGTGGGTGGGGAAGGCAAACAGGCTGAGGGGATTTCGATAACGGAAGCAAATAAAACGTTTTCAGCAAAGGGAACTTCTCAAAAGAAAGGAGTCTTGGAAACGACGAACTCATGGAAGTCAAAAGAGGGGGGTCGGGGCTAGAGCAGCAAACACCACCAAAAAAAAGATTCAAGAGACAAGGAAACAGGATCAGCGCCCTCAAGACAAAGAGACAGGAGGGAGAGAGAGTCTGAGTTTATGAGGTCAGGAATAAGGGAAGGCGGACAGCGGAAGACCAAGACGGGAGGGGGAAAAAATCAAATGCGGGGATACAATACTTTTTAATTTAGGTATACGCAAAAGGGCAGGAAATGTCAGACGTGAACGAAGATGGGTAGAACTTGTGGCCAAAGGGTTCTTTACCGAAGCGGAAACCACTTCTGAATCACTCAATAGCATACAAAGACGCGCTGCCGATCGCCTTCGGGGGTTGAGCGGGTCAGGAAATGTGCCAACGAGCAGGGGGGGGGCGGGAAACAACAAAAGAAAAGCTGTAAGGGGTGTCGAAATGAAAAAAAACCAAAGAAGCTCACAATGGGGCGGAAGGATGGAACAAGGAGATGGTCACTAGAAGAGCAACGGAGACGTCAAAAATTTTGGAACGTCCAGAAGGAGGGTACTGGGAGTACCCTCTTTCACTGAAGTGAGCACCTTACCTGGAGTCGAGAACCCAGGGGTGAGGCAGCGGGGTGTCATATTTCAGTCAGAGGCGGAGGGGGCCCAACCGTCCGCAAGTCTGAGGACCCTTAGTCCTCCTTTGAAAGGGGACAGTAAAAGAGTACTGGAAGAGCAGTGTCGAAAAACACAGGGAGAAGAAGTCAACATTGATTTCTTTTGCCGTCCGCAGGTATTCAACGTGCTCATGGCCGCGAATGGGTAAGCCAAGTGAAGCTCTTAATTTTGTGGGCAGCAGGTCTCAAGAAATAACGTCCACTCTGCCCACCCAAGAAGGAAGCCTTGGGAGAGAAATAAAAGGAGCGCACGGACCAGGGATAGGAGCTGGTTGTACGAATCGGAAAAAGAGGGGAGCACTAACGTACGCCCCTTTTTCTGGGGGGGGCATTGGAAATCCACCGAAATTCACGATGGCTGGTAAGGCGGGGGAGAGCGGAGTTTGTGTCTGGATATACTCAAGCTTCAAGCGCTCGACCTCGGTAAGAACAAGGAAAGAGAGAAAAGGGCAAATAACAGAGGGTTTGCGGTAGCTTTCTCTATGTAGACGTCTAAAAGAGCTGAAAAGAACTTGTGCCCGATGCAGGGGAAGCAAAAAACAACAAACGGCGAGTTGGGGGAAGAAGTTGGTCGAACTTTGTGAAAAGCGCCGCGTGCGGAGACGCAGTAGCAAACAGAAAGCAAAGGTATGCACCTTCTCACTCCCCTTTAATGTAGGAACGGCACGGAAGGTCAGGTGTGAACACCGCCGACGGGGGAACGAGAAGGATTCGGGGAAGCTTCGCGGAGAAGGTGGAACGGAAAAGCCCGAGCCAGGGGAGGAGGGGAATGGGTGCTCAGCCCTCACCTGAAACGTCCTTATCGGGGCAACCGATCAAAAGGGACAAGAAATAAAATGAAAAGAGGCTTTAGGGCGATGAAAACGTATGGGGGAGAGATGCAGTATGTAATCAAGTTCCTTTACATCGCTCAAAAGAAC
>Ga0179593_1551452_pt1 | contig 16279 bp, 14 predicted proteins | sample CZODoug2_1_08_16_FD_185931 | JGI IMG/M metagenome (GOLD analysis project Ga0179593, IMG submission 185931) | Vadose zone soil fungal communities from Angelo Coast Range Reserve, California, USA - CZODoug2_1_08_16fungal (PacBio error correction) | ecosystem: Environmental > Terrestrial > Soil >...
TTTTGGGAACTGGCAAAACTGGTTCGGAGCAACTCCATGCTCAGGAGGAGCCGTACCACGGAAAACTTGAAAGGGGGGTAGAATCAGGTTCACCTTCTGGGTCTGAAAGAGAAAGTGGTTGTGTGCGCCAGCTAAGGGGAGAAGGACAGCAACTGACTTGATAGCGGAAACCGACGATGATCGGGAAAACGTTGGAAGGAGTCCAGACTAATCGCAGGAGGAATATTAACTGCAGTGATTGGGGGGGAGAAAACCATACGAAGGGCAAGTCTTACTACTATTTAGAGGATCTGGGGGGGGGGGAATCTCCGAAGGTGTCCGAGCTTGATCTGAGAGAGAGGGAAAAGAAGGGTTGTACAGTCTAGCGACGTGAGATTAGGAAGATGAAAACCTCGCCTTTTCCCTCCGATATGGGAAAAAAAAAAGTCGTCTTAGCGATGCGGTGAAATTTTATGGGGATGCCCCGGGAAAAGGAGATGCCCCGTGGATCCAAGATCAACCGGGCTGAAAAAGCAGCACACAGAGGGTTCCCTCAATTTCAGGAGGGAAAACCTTCCTTCAGTTGGGAGACTTAGGCGATGTCGGACAGGGAAACCACGTTGAAAAGAAGGATCCGGCACTTAAAACAATTTGAAGTGAAATTTCGTTGGAGAGACATGACAGGTTACACGGCAAAAGTGTGGAAAAACGGGAGCGCCATATCCGGACAACCTTGATGGAAGAAAGAGGAAAAAATCGCGAAGCAAAAAATTCCGATGAAAATGGACTTTAACGGCACGCCAAGGTTGTCGAATTCCTCGCGAAGGAAAGGATGAGGGGGATAGACGGGTTGTGACAAGGAGGTCGTGACAAGAAGTGTTGGAGTTGGGTAACAACGGGGGCTGAAGGAAAGAGGAGGAATGGAAAAGACTTGCATACAAGGGAGCGTTAACGATGCGCACGGGGGATGTTTAGCAGCGTTGAAGAGATTCCACCACGGCACAAGGAGCGACCATACTCACTCTGAAGCAACAATTCGGGACCCGTGACAAAGAACGTAACTTTCCTTTTCAAATGGGGACGGTTCAAGAAAGGTATCCTTCAAAGGTAAATAAATCAGTGAATCATCACATCGTCCGAGACAAGGGCTGATACTGTGGTCGAAAACAATTACGAAAAGTCCCGGAATAGGATAAGGAGGGGTCCCCAAAAAACTAAAAACTGCGGCGCTTCCAAGAACGGCCAGTAGACTGAAAAAAAGACACTGAAAGAAAAGGGCAAGAGCACAAAAGAAGCTGATGAGAATGGGGGTTCAAGGACAAGTCTAACTCCATTCTTGAAGGGGGGGGGAAAAAGTCAAACCGCAAAACGGAGAAGACACGTGGACTGGGGAAACTGCCGGGATGGAATGGTCGGGGGGGACACGAAAGAGGCGACGTGTCAACCAGAGGGACGCGGAAGGGAAGACAGCCTGGTGCCAAAACCAAAAAAACAAGACCTTCTCCCTGGCGCGGGTCTGAAGTTCGAAGGAAAAAAGAGGCGCGAGAAGACAAGGGATGATAAACTTCTTTTCAAAAGGCATACTGTCTCGAGGACCGCATGGGGCACCGGGTAACATGGAAACCCCTCGACCCCGGAAAAGCGCAGAGAGAGCGCATTGAAAAGAAAAGTGGGAGTCGTCGAGGGGTCTTCTCGAGGTTAGGCAGCAGGGATACGAACGGGACGTCGCAAAGGACCGAGGTTGCACCATAAAGAAAAGGAAGAGTCTCCAAAGGCGAAGGGCTGTGGCTGTTCAATTGTAACAATGAGACGGCCTGACGTAAAAAGATCCCAGTCAGAATCATGTCGCTGCATCCCAGGAGAAAAGTCCTGCTATGCCCTCCATCGATGAGATCAAAGAAAAAAAGTAGGTAGGAAGAGCGAACATTTGTGGGCTTCAGGTGAGTTATAAAAGGGTATTAATAAAGGGGACACAGAAACCCCAACCATTCTCGGGAAATAGGTGTCAAAAATTAACGACTAAAAAAGGGGGGCCCCACACACCGGGGCCCAGGTCCGAACCTAAGAAGAAACGAAAAGAAGAGGACGTGTTTTCGAAGGTTAAAAGCGCGGGATAGGAACGAAAGGGCAATTAGGTCGAAAAAAGTGTAAGAGGAAGAAGTCCGTGGGATGTCATGCAGGCCTCGAACACCTGAAGGAATCAACAGGGATAAGAAAAGGTCTTCCCGGGGGCCGGCTTCGGGGAGGTCATCGGCTCCATCAAAAAGGATAAGACCGCAAAACAAGGAAAGACAGACGATCCTATCCAGAAAGCCAGGGTAGGGGGGGGGGATAGGAGTCCCTCTACCTCAAAGCCTGCTTGAAAAACTGACCGTCCAGCACTTGAATTCCAACATGGAGTGATCTATGAAAGAAGAAGATACTCATGAGAATTTAGGAGCGGTTGACGAGTCAGAGCCCTCTATTCCCACATAAGGAAAAAAGGGATAAGAGTTCATTTGGAAGAAAATCAGGCCTAGCAAAGTACATTAGAACCCAAAAGAGATGGTACGCACCCCGTCTTTCGCGAACATAACTTAAAGATGACCGACTCTCTCAAAAAAAAGTGAGGGAGATCCATCGCTCAATCCTGAAACGTCAGAACTGCCGTCGTTCGTTCCAAAATCGGGGGCGAATGAAGGTCGGCTGAATGTCGCCGGCATGAAGGGGATTAAAGGGGGCGTCCGGCCTGAGAAAGGGGCGATGTGGTCGGGAGACTCCTAAAAAAACGGGTTCGCTCGGTATCCGGTCCTGTCATCGCCGTACTTGCCACGCAAAGGGGGGAAAAACCACGTTGGGATAAAAAACAGGCTCCCGAAATAGACCTTTTATACCGGATAAGGGAAAAAGGAGGTCGTACTGAAAAAATCGTCTCATGCGGTAAGAGCTTATTCCTTTCGTGGAACTGGGCTGAACAGGTGAGGCGAGACGACGAAAACGAAGACCCCACCGGAACACGGGAAGGACCAAAAGAAAAACGAGGCAATCGGCCGGAGGGGGATGCCCTCGTAGGGCTTAAAGGGAAAAAAAAACCACAACCATGCATATACTCACAACGGAACGTCCGGAGGAGTCCGATAAATAAAGAGCGACAAACGACCTGCCAGTCAGCAATAGGGGCCGGACTGGCTGTATTTTTGAAAGAGAAAAAAAAGGGGAAGGGGTCAGAACCCTCTGGGGGGTCGTTCAAAGATTCTGTCATGGGCCGGGGGGAGAGACCACGTCTCACAAAAAAGTTGGGACACGTCTTCTACCTGTGCCACTGGGGGAAAAAAACGAGAGAGGCCTCGACGTTAGGTGAAAGTCCAGACGAAAGAATGCAGCTCGAACATGTTCTTAGGAGTCCCCTCGCACTTCATCAAGCTCCCAAGATAACGAAAAGGAAAACAAGAAGACGTGTTTTCGAAAGATTGGTACGGGCCAAAAAAGGGAATCGCGACGACTCAGCCCTGCTGGGCGGCACCTCGCTAACCGGAGCAGAAAAACAAACTCAGATCTGAGCGAAGGGGGAAACTGAGGCTCAATAGGTCGGAGATCAAGTGTCACGAGTTGGCGGCGAAAACCTTCGTACTGGCATACCAGCAGCTGGAGGAGAGGAATTTCTTGGAATCTGCCAGCCGGCGCATCATGTGTGATGATAAGAACAGATTCCCGGTCGCCAAAGGGGGAAATTGGGAAAGCCGGGACCGGCGCCGGGTTTTCCTCCTCTTCCCGAAGGGAAGGGAGGAACAATCCTAGCCGGAGAGTTCCCCGTCCATCATGGATAAAATAAAAACACTTAGTAACGTGCTTGCTCGGTAGTTGGACGCTTTAGGAAAGAAGGATCTCTGGGAAGGAATGGCAACCACCGAAAAGGGGGTTCACCTGGGGGTATGGCCCCTTAATGGTGCGTTCCGGCGCTACGAGAATGCAGGAAAAGGTACTCGTCGGGGTGGTATCGATATTATCGCGTGACAGTCTTGACCAGATCGCGGGGTTTCAAGATATTTTAGCGATTGAGGGAAAAGTAGCGGTTTTAAGGGATTCAAACTCAGGACGGTTCAGGGGGGAACATGTAAATGACTGGGGCAAACGAAACTAAAAGGGGTACCACCCATCCATCGCCGATCGTCTAGGAGAACTGTCGCTGTGCCTTGTGGGGGGACAAAATGCCGGCAGGAGCCCAAACAAAGCTGCTCAGGGGATAAAATCCGGAGTCAGGCATGCCGAATCCAGCCAAGAGAGTCCTCACTTGGTTCAAGAAACAAAAAATGAAATAATCTTTGTCAAACAACGCATAGGGCACAAGCCGATCATTTGGGGCGGGGGAAGCGACAATATCTTGAAAAAGGAAAAGTTGTTTGAAAGAAAGGGGGGGCTAGCCTGGTCATCGCAGAGAAGAATCTTCAAAGTTGTAGAAAGACAGCCATGTGTGGAGGGGAGGCCTCTGTGAAACATGTAAAACAGCTGCTGCCATACAAAGGAACTGGTCCACAAAATCAAGTTGGGGTCGCCTTTCGACTTACCTTTGGGGAGCTTTCATTTTCAATACTAGATGCTCTCTAAGAACAAAGGGGATCGTCCTGCCCAAGGGCAGTGATAGGCGTAAGGTGGCTCTTCTTGCAAGCCCGTATGCACGCTGGGATAAATGGGAATCCAAAACGTCATCATCTAAATCGGGTGCATCCGCTCCTCCTGCCGTAGGACGTAGGGGGAACCACTTCGTCAGGAGGCAGATGTTGTGCAAGAGGCCTCATCTGGAAGGCTTCGCGTGAAACAACCTGCATCATCCCTAAGCGACCTCGGAGCAACTGCAAAAAAGTAAAAAAAAAACGCGCCGGACGAGGCCAATCAGCGCCTCGACCAAGAGGAGGAAGCCGCGAGGCCCGGCCCGTCCCCGAAGAGTGAAAACGGGCGACACCGTAATCTAAAATAATTTGCGTGGGAAAAAGAAAAGCGTCCTTAACAAGGGAGGAAGTAGACCCGCTGGGGCCAAGCTGTCCCGGCAGTGCGTCCGAGGAAGCTGGCGCCACACCACAAAGGCTGAAATAGCAAAAACGAAAAACACTCGGAAGAAGAGTCGTCCGTGACGGAAGAATGCCTGCAGAGGGGAGAATGACCAGATACGAGGGCCGAATCGACTTACCAACAACGGGGATTACACGAAAGGTAAAACGTCCAAACGGCCCCAGGAGGGGTTGCCGCTCCTTACGGGAGGACGCAGGGGAACACTTATACTTCTGGGCTGGTGATAGAGCATAAGGGCTTGGTGGTGGTCGCCGCGAGGGGCTCGAAAAGGATGGCAGCTTGCCCAGCCGGGGCGAGCTTTTCAGAAGAGTGGCTTCCTCATCCTCGCTAGAAGGGGAATTAAAGAGGGAAGAATTGTTTTTGTTCGACCCATAAAAGGAGGAACGAAAGAACTCAAAAACCAGGGGAACACGACAGGGTGAGTATGTGACCTCTTCCGAGAAGATGGGGACTCTGCTGTTTGGGCGGGGAAGCGGAAGGATGTGAGTCAACACTGACCTGCGTGAAGCTGCGAATGGTAGAAAATTCACTCGTTAAGAAGAAAAAAAGGAAGACAAGCTGAGACGAAGGAGTGACCACCGATTTATATTATAAAACCGTGTCACTTAAATCGTCCATCAAGCAAGCGAAACCAACACGCCCAATTGGAAAATAAAACCGACCAGGGAAGGATTCCTTATCGTCGGAGAGAGCCGTCTTGCAAAAAGTGTGGACAGTGTTAAAGTCGGCACCAGGCGAAACAACTCCTATCAATTTGAAACGGTGCGAGGACTGGCTCAAGGTTTCCAATGGACATTTAGACAGCCAGTGAAAATCATGCTGTGGGTGGCTTTAAGAGTGACGATGCGGAAAGCCCAGAAGAGGAGATGACTGCTGAAGCAAAAATTCATTGGTAAATCAATAAAAAAAATAGATGGGCGAATTACTCGACTTCAACGTTTCCTCGCTGTGGGATGATTCAAATGATTGGGAAGAGCGGTTGCCGAGGGGGGGGGGTGTTTGCAGCACAAGCGTGAAGGGAACGCGCTCTGTCTTACTACGGCCAGGGAAAGACCGCAGGCTTTCTGAAAACTCACGGTTTGACGGGGCTTAGGAAAAGCGTTGGAGGTAAGTTAAAAAAACCGGCGACTCACAGAGAGGCGAGTATTCCCCGGGGGGGGCATAATAAACGTTCTTGCACAAGGATGACCGGTTCACCAAGGAACGCGTTCAATGGATCCTCTACCGCATCCAAAAGATCGAGAAAAAAAAAAGACCCACGATAAAGTTCGGACTTCCGAAAGCCAGCAAGAATAAATCAACACTTGCAGAGTCAGGGGAACCTGCGCGGAAATCACCACCAGAACAAGACGAACTCAAAAAAAAACGGGGATTGATGGGGCCTTCCCCACTTCCTCATTCTGGCTGATAAAAGAATCACGAGCAATCACGACGACCGACTCACATTTGCTGGGGAATGGACGTGAAGGGATCAATCCGAAAAGTCCGCCCGACTTCACTCAGGCGGTACCAAAAAGGCACGTCGTCTCGGTGATACCCGCCAGCACTGCCTGGATCCTTTGGTCGCGGGGTACAGCAGCTCAAAAGGGCTCTTCTTATAAAATAACTGGGCCTAGAATGAGTTGAATGAGCAGGGTAAACTCGTTCCCAAAAAAAGTCAAGGAAAAGAACAGGCCCGCATAGGTCATAGAGAGAAGTCGGAAAACTTGACTCCTCTAGGTACGGCAGCAGGGCGACCGACGCATGTCTTAAAAGATCAAAACCTGAGAAAAACACCTTCCTTCCCCCGCGCCGGGTGCACGGCTGAAAACTTTCGCCGGGGCAAGATTAGAAAGAAATACAAAGGGCAGGCCGGCAGTTCCGACGTATGCCGCAGGACTGAGGGATTGACCTGCTCGGCATCCTGCTCCGGCTCCCGGGCACCTGAATTCAAATTCGCGGAGCGAGGGTACAATCAGGGAGAAGGCCAGGGGGTCAGTCAATTATCATCGAAAAAACACGGTTAGTCTTGCATATCCACCTCGGGGGGAACTAAAAACTCTGGGGAAACATTGGGACATTCTTAAACTTCACACTCAACAATTAAGACGATTCGGGATCCCCAAATCTTCTTATGTGCGGAGCCGCACTTGCGGATCCATAAGCATGAAAACTAAATCGGAAAGTGGGGTGAGCGTATCTGATGTTTGCTCCATGAAAGGATCAGCAACTGCCGTCCGCAGGGAGGGATTAGGCGGTAAGGAAAGTTAGCTTCTTCGGCTATAGACCAGCACCCGTGACGTAACAGACACGGAAAGACTAAAACGATCCCACCAACGGGGTCATGAAAGACTGCTCCAGCAAAAAAGAAAAGTCATTTCCTTACGCGGGGAAAAAAGGTACTTGGACCGGTCCTTTGGGCCTGACACCGGGGTCCAGGGTGAAAAAATGTTGGGGGGAGACGTACCGTGAACCGACGCCTGAACGTAACACACATCAGAATAAGAGTTCCTTCAATTGGCACTCTGAGGCCCACAACGGGGATAAGGCACGAAGGCTTTAGTCAAATCCCTGAGCGTCAATAGCACAGAACGTCCATTGAGATATTTTCAAAAAACGCTTTTCGAAAAAGTAAGAATGCCGCGCGGGGAAACAGGGAGGATGAGTTAAGAGAATTGCATCCTGGCAAAGTCATGGAAAAAGCGACGAATGGATTTCGGGAAGCAAGGAGTCTTGCTACTCGCTCTCTCTGGCCTGTAGAAAGACCGAGAAAGAAAAGGTCATCTTTGGGAACCGAGGCAATTATTACTCCTTCAACTCTAGTGAATGGAGGGGGGGGGGCACTCGGTATACGGAGTCAGGGGTCTCCTTAAGGACTGATCACATGTGAGACCACGTGTCGGACCAAGTCGCAAGGGGGGAACCGTGAGATTGGATTAAGGAAAATCTCGGGACAATTCGAAACGAGGTCATCGGCGGAGCTCAATTCTTCTTCCTGTCTTCCTGTAGCGAAGAAGGGGGCTTTATGCCCCAGATGAAGAAAAAAGGAAGAGCCAGGGCACCTTCTGAGGGGACGCCCAGAGAAAGACGCTGAAGGTTGCCCAACTGAATGAAATGAACACCGATAGAAAAACACCACGGCATACTGGCGCAGTACTCCCCAGAATGGGAAAGGGAACGAAACGACAATGGGCAGCGCAGCCTCAGGTAAGAGGAAGAGGGGGACGGCGACACCGTACTGTCCTGTTTCACAGGTGACAACTTTTCAGGTCTTCCCCGCGAAGAGTCATGCATAACTCCCCTTCCTGAAAAGAGCCACAACCGAGCCTTCGCAGATTTCTAACTCTATGAAAAAAAGGACGCGAAATCAAATCAGGAGGGCTCCCGGGAGGGGGGGTAACCTATTGAATCCAGTCGACTGGAATGGAGGATACAGCAGACACACCGAGTCAAAATCGACGCTGGGCAAAAAAACTAAGAGATTCGCCTCAAAAAGGTTCCAAACTTGGTAGACTGCTGCCAAAGTTCGGCCGACCGACTGACCGGCAAGTGTGGAACCCATTCGCTCAACCAGAGAAAAATGAAAAGCGAAGAGCTCAGGGGGAGAGAACCTCTGCTCATACGGTCTGTGATCTGATGCCAAGCTAGGCCCACGGCGACCCTAGCAATGGTCGAATTCACAAGACTTTTTACACAGAGGTGAGTGATCGAAGGTATGGAGAATCAAAGGGTAGCTGCTGACGCGGAAAAACTGTAAAAACAAAATTCTACCATTTGATCCTTCAGTGGGGTCCAATAGGAAATGGACCGGAGCCGCAAACAACCCCCGGTTTTAAGACCAGTCCAGGAGAGCTATATCTTAGTAAAAGTTCCAGAGGAGTCCGGGAAAGTCAACAAGGTGAAGGCAGAAAAAGAAGTAAGATCCCGTTTTTCGCGGTATTGGAAGAAAGGATACCTGAATGAGGGGGAGAGGGGAAAGTGTCAACCAACCAGGAGGCCAGATGTACTGCGAGGATGGATTCGGACTGTCGGGGGGTGGGGGGGGTAAACGGGAAGTCGCTAAGGCAGTGGATGGAGCGAAAGATATCAACGGATTCATTGGGGAAGAAGGCACGTCGGCCAGTTGACGTAATTTTTACAAGCCACAGGGGTCAGCTTTTTGTCATTTCGATGGGGGCCTTACAAGAGTAGCGGAGAAAATCCGTCTCCTTGAAAGAATGTAAACATCCAGACAATCAAAAAACGTCGCAGGAAGGGGTCACGGGCATCGGCATCAACGGATGATTCCGAGAAGGCGCTCCGTGGTTCAACGACGCTGCTAAGGACCAGTAAACAAGCGGCAAATCGACAAAGCGGCGTGACCTGTACGTAGTACTCCAACAAGAGCAGCACTTTTCAAACAACCACGTTCGGCAAACTCGAACACGGTCAAAAACGCAAGGCGTGAAGCTTACAAGTCCATCAGTTGGTGTAGATTATTTCCGGGGGGGAAAGTCCTGGCTGCAATGAAGCCGGGACATTCATCCTACATCGACTCCCCACAGGACAAGGGATGCCGGGAGTTGCGCATACCCAAGAAGAAGACTCTCCAAAGTGTTGCAGTGGAACCTTGAAAGACTGTGAAAAGGAACGGGTCACCGTACCCCCAGAATTTTCACGACAAGTGGGCCGGGCCGAACGGAGCTTTTAAAAAACGTGTGAAACTGGGAGACACAAAGGAGTCAAAAGACCTGGACACGGGTGGTTAACACAAATAAATTTGCTATTGCGCTGACTGGTCTCCCTGGCCTCGCTGGGGACAAAGGGGAAAAAGTCCGGGACCAGGGGAGACATCTTAACTATGTGACGAATCGCTAACCTGCTCTTCCGGAGGGACCTTCGGGGAAAAAGTGGGAGAATCCCCATTTCACTGGGTCCGCGAAGGACACCGCCCACCATCAACAGCCCTCTCTAGCAGAAAAACGACGAGTACAGCGAGAAGAGGAATAGAATCCAAAAGAGAGTCGGCGATTCCTTCCAGTTGAAATTAAAAGCGACTTCCGGGGAAGAGAAACTAAGTCGAGGATGGGGCGTGGAAAAGAGAATCGCATAACTTAACACGATCGATCCTCGAGGAACCTGATTGGAAGGGGCCCCGTTCAGTTTTGCTGCTTCACCTTGGGTGAGCCATAAAACAAACGGAGTCGTTAACCAGAAGGACCACACTCTATGAACCTACTAATCGAAAGTAGTCAATGAATCAGAACGTCGCCACAGGAGCCGCCAAGCGTCGGGCTATTTTCGAAGAAAAAAAACGGATGGAGGAAGGGGAAAGAGGTTTAAGTTTCCAAAGGGTCGGAGCTTCCACTCTTAACGTAAGATTCAACCAGGAAAAGGGAGGCAGCTGATTGCATCGAGTGTTGTGAGCTTCTTGCCCGAAGCTAGGTCGGGGGGGTTTTCCAGCGCCCTGGAGAGAAAAAACAGGGAAGGTACAAGAGCCAAGACGAGGATCGACGTTTTTAAGCAGGATTCTTTCTTACTCAACTAAAAGACCAGGCAGTCCGCCGGGTTTTGGAGACCATCATCTAGGGGGGAAGTAAGGACAGAAAGAAATCCTTCACAGGTCGCTCTGAAGGGCCTCGTCCGAGAGCGGTTCATCGCGGTTGTTTCTTCTGCAGGGGAAGAGGGTGTGAACAACGCCCTAGCAGGGAAGAGCTTATATGAAAAAAAAGAACGTCCAAATACTGAAAAAAGGAAGCGCAAGCTGAGCGAATTCAGGTGGCGGTATTATTCAAGGGGGGCAGAGGTTTAGCCCCGACCATCGCATCATCCTTTCTACACAGGAAAGTAACTCCAATGTGAGGTTGGGCAAACAACACAAAGCCTGGGACGGTCGTAGCGGTCTAGATCTCTCGATTCCCCGCCAAGAATTGACGTCGGCAAAGGGGGACACTGACCGGATCTGTATTGGAACCAACTTGCTAGAAAATGGGATAAAGGGTTCCCGCAGGAATACGTAGGCTACAGACACGGCACATAGTTAGCTGTACGGGGGGGAATGCCGGAACAATCGGCAGAGAAGACGGCTTGCATTCAAGTAATGTAAGGAAATGTCCTGTACAAGTGGAGTCGAAGATTAACATCGGAAAAGATACGCGGAGTTTTTAACCTTTGCAAGGGGAGAGTGTTGAAAAAGGGGGAATTCCTCTGGCTGACTGCACTGTGACCGAAGATCGAGGACGGAGCAAAGGTTTGGAAAGGGAACGAATTTGACCACCACGCATCAACCCCAACCCGGGCTCGACTCATAAAGGAACCCGTGCCAGCTGCTCTGAAAGGAGACGTTCCCTTCAGGGTCAGACCCTCCGCTCTTTAGGAGAGAAGCCCTCTCAGCATCGGAACATCGCTCCATCTCCTGACCGCGATACAAGGTTCAAACTAACTCAAAAAAACGAGCGCTCACACTGAGAGGACTTCGGCGAAATGAAGGCGTACACGAAGAAAAAAAAGGACGAAGCCGTAAGAGGGGGGGAATGACGAAATCAGTTGGTTTCCATACTAAGCTGACGATCTTGCTACGCACAAGACAAGGGCAACCGGCACCTGGGAGATCAGTTGAAGGCCTTACAGAGTGCGGGCACTCACGGAAGGGTTGCTCCGCTAATCTCGGAGGAAAATGAGGGACGCCGGGGAAAGGACCCAGAAGTCACTGATGGACTCCACCGGGTCTTCTTGAGGTCCGAAAGAAGCTCAAAAGGCTGCGGCTCCGTCAGGATAAAGAAACTAGGGGTTCCTCTAAAGACGGAGTAATGAAAAAAGGACCAAAAGGCAATCCTTTTATGCCAAACTGCATCGTTGAAGAAACGACACTTCCGCTGGATTGTCTCGCAAAAGTCCGAGAAAGCTCAGGTTAGGAGAGGTGAAGAAGTAGAACGTCCGCCGAAATGTGGCATAAGACTACATTGACTTAGTCAAAAAGAAGGGGTAAGGTCTTGAGGGCGCCGGTGCCCAGCGCCAGTGGCTACACTTCGCGGGGTGAAGAGGGGGGAAGCCGAACAGGATGAAGTGAAGGAGAGAGAACATGGCTCAACCCTGCTTCAAAGATAATCTTGCGAGTACGAGACCAGGTAAGGCAAACTCTTGTTGTTGACTTAAAAACGGGAGGAGGGGACATGAACATCTGGTACGACTAAAACGGGGCATTCCAAGGTTGAACAAAAGGGGGGGACGCCGGAACAAACAAATGGTCGTCCGATGGCGGCGCGGGTCCCCACTCTGCAGGCATAATGGAATCCGGCTGGAACCCGAATAGACTCGCTGCCTTTTGAGCAGGGGGATCCGGGGCAGGGGCTCGGCATACAGACTGAACTCGGAGTTGCGCAGGTGGAAAAATCTGCGGATCCGACGACACAGATTTTTTCGCAAAAACAGCACCAGACGAAAACAGAAGAAGCCGATCCGTCAAAAGGCAGTGACGACGGGGTAGAACGACACCGGGAAATCCCGGAAAACGCATGTGAAAGGGAGGGCGTATCAAAAACGCGCCCCCCAACCACACACCAAACCCCACGCCCCCCCAACCAACCCCAAATACGAAAAGGGGGTGTTCCAGAAAATGTCACGGAGTGAAAGCCAAGTACGGCGCAAACTGGGGAGGCAACAACGAAGCCGTATCGCAAAAAGTCGGGGACTTGTGACGTAGTCCACAGAACTCGTATTCCCACAGCGAAAGGGAAGAATCCGCGGGTCAAGAAAAAAGAAATGGAAGATTCCTGAGATAAGAAAATGTCCGCGGACCGACAATTGTAATCAACCAGTTCTTAGGCCGCCGGGAGGAAGAAAAAAGAGAGTAGTAAAAAGAAGTCTCGTCTCCCTGCACGAAGTGGAAAGCCGACTCCTGTCTTCTTTTACCAAGTGTCGTCCGACGAAGGGGGGAACGTTCTGGCTAATGACGTGACTCCACGGTATTTTAGCGGACTCGTGGGCATGAATCCAGGGGGTCAGCTGTGGATCAAGTCCCCGTGGGATGGACGACGTAACCGAACGCTCTTGGTGCAAGTGAGGGGGACTGGAGACGTACGGATCACGCAGTGTTAACAGGCCGAACTTTTCCCACCGAAGCAGTGAGACTGGTTTTGGAGAACTGCTTTCTCGGAAGGGACTGAGAGGCAAACTCGTCCAGGGGGGAGGGGCAGTATCAAAATTCCTGGAGGAAAGGTGCTGGCGGTCCTGCCAAAGGGTGTGTCCTTATGAAATAGCGGAAAACTAAGATGCCACCCTGCAAGGGAGCAGCCTAGATCGCAGTTTATGCCCGCGATGCATGCAAGGAATGCAAAAATAACTCTGAACAACAAACTTGCCGGGGAAAAAGCCAAAGGCAAAATTGAATGCAACTAACTCCTCAAATCGGAGGACAGGGGCCGTACCTTGGGGAAACTAAGGGTAACCAGGGGCACTGGTGAAACATGTGGAACCACAACACGCGTTGAGGGGAGAACTCGATCATGGACCCCTCCTACCCTGGGGGGGGTTTTCGAGTCAGGGGAAAAAAGAAAAAAACATTCAGGAGACGAGGGACTAATCGATTCCCTGACGCGACCTCATAATCAATGGCCGATGGGGACCCGCATAAGGAATCCGCTCGACAGGGGGTCAAACTTCTGCAGAACCGAAAGGGACGCGCGGGTCGCAAAAACTGCTAAAAAACAAAGAACCGCTTCGCCGGCGCGGGAATTTTTGTTATTGGGGGGAGAAAAAGCGGTACGGCCGACGGAGGGGCTGAACAATGGCGTCGGGGGAACACGGCTAAGTCGAAGGAAAAGGAGCAAGCCGGAAAATCCAGAACAAAGAAGAAAAAAATCTAAAGACAGGGTTCCGGTTAATAGTCTTGAAAAGGACCAAAGGGACCGGTAACATTCACATCTCTGACCGCGTAAAAAGGGGGGAAAGGGTAGGTTAGAAACGCCAGCATGGGTATGCGTAATCAAACTGCACGACGCCAGGGGGGAAACATTGACTGGCGGGTAAGCCTGGAACAGTCGCCGACGGGGGGAAGCCAGATCCAGACGTACAGGAAAAGGGAGAACCGTACATCGCCGCATCACGGGCAAGAGCCATGGGAAGAGAGAGGGTAACGAGGATCGCCGGTTTAGTGAAATGTCGGGAAAAAAAAGGATATCTAACAGGCAACCAACCGATCGCATCTGCTGGGAAGCTGCTTATTGGCGGATCTGGTGGTGATTTCGACTGGGGATGGGAAGGAAGCCGAAGGGAAGCGGTGTTTCTCAGAAGAGTAAGCGGCGAGGTGTCTTGGATTTTTGTGAAAAAACAAAAGGGTTTTTTCAAATTTCAGAGAATTCATTCGAGCTCTATCTGGGTTCTGGCTGAGCCGTCATCTCAAGTCTAATCTGGGAGGACAAGGTCATGACCCTGGGCGGGGTTTTTGGGGTGGGGGGGGGGGGGGTAACTCCTCCATGGAAACCAGGGGCTCGATCCAAGCTCGATTCGGTAATCTGAGGGGGGGGGGGGTAAAATGAGAGGCACTTAAATTAAACCTTTAAGAAAGGGCAAGAAGTCCTTGCAGAAGGGAGGTTCCTACTCATGCGCGGAGATCAAACCAACAAACGAGTCAAACTTATCAATCCTGTTCACGGGAAGGGGAGTGATGTTCACAAGCCGATCATTGGTACCTATGGGGTGAGAAATCTTCGAGTAAATGACCTTTTGCTGAAAGAAAAGAAGTAGCGTTTGTGCCGAAGTCTCAAGTTCTCTTCAGCAAACAGCAGGATGGAGGGGGATTATAGAACCGGAGCCCACCAGACATTTTGCAAGCTTGCCCTGTCCAATTAAAAAGGGAACAGATCACGGAAAAGGGGTTAGCGTGTAGGAGGGGGGACGACACGGTATCATTTCCAACGGGTATCGAGGGGAAGAGAAAGGAGGCTAACAATGTCCGCACGCCCGTTTGGAAAAAAAGAAGAAAAGGGGCGGTCCCTTTTAGGGGCTGCTGGTCGCCCGGAGAACGTCTGTATCAAAATCAGAACCTCCTGCAAATGTGGTCATCAAATATAAAAGGTAAAGAGAGTATCCAAGAGGAAGGAGGGGATTCCGGAAGTAGCCGAACAAAAGGGGTGTTTGGGGGCCATTCTTCACGGAGGATCGACGTCTCGGAAAAAAAATCAAAGACTGACCCAATCAGACGCACCCGCCGAGTACAAGATCGAGACATTCACTGCGACCAAGAGGCAGGGGGACGGGGTACGAGGTCCGAAAGAAAAGATCTATGGTTCTAACCTGAGTCCAGGGTTCCGAGACTCGGGCTATGAGTTGCCTGGGGGACATAGAACCTACAAGAGAATCGTCAGAGGAGGGTTTCCACTGAAAAACAGGGGCGTCGAGAGGCCGCTTAAGGGCAAGCCCAAGCCACAAAAAAGAAGGAGAGGCTGGGCAAGAAACTCGCTCACCCACTATGCAAGGAAAATCTGAAGTCCTTGAAAGGGAGAAAGGACCTTTCACAGACGACCAGGGGCCTATTTAAAGAATTTCCAATCACCAACACCAACGGAGGGGGAGGAGAGTTCTTTACCTCTTCCCTAAGAAATTTTCGGAGCGGTGGGGGAAAGACCTCAAGAGATCCTCACATCAATGTTGGTGAGAGCCGGTGGGTATCCGACACTGGGAAATTGTGTCCTCGGAGGTGGGGAGGGACCGAGATAAGGGGCAGGTGGGGGTGCGCCAAGCCAGAAGACAAAGGACGGGACCAAAGAGTGGGAAAAAGAAAATGGTCAAAAGGGGGAAGGATGCGATTCTGATTGCGACACTGCCTAGCGTAGAAGCGGGATACCGGAAGAGGGACTGAGGCCTCGCCTACCTGTCAAGGAAAGACGGAGATTTTCATGGTTAAGAGAAGCTCGGCGGGTTTAATCGGGAGGAATCGGGAAGATGGTATGTGGGCAATCTATCGTTGACGACGTAAGAAAGGGGGAGAGTGAAAAAAGACGGGACTCTCGTAGTGGTCCCCCAGAGACGAGGAAGATTCGGGGGTCACCTGGGGGGTTATGAAAAAACCCCGTTGGCAGTGGTTCATGAAACTTATCCAAGCATCAACGGGCTTAAAAGCATCGCCAGAAGTCGGAAGGAGGGGGGGCAACCGAAAGGAGAAAGTTGCTCAAAGAAGCTCCTCGCTAATGGCGAAAACGTTGAAACTAAGGTCCGTAAGACACAAATGTTGAAGGAAACTTGCCTGTGACCCTGAGCGGACAGCTCAATGGGGAAATGGGGTCAAACGGAGGAAAAA
>Ga0179593_1575059_pt1 | contig 16279 bp, 16 predicted proteins | sample CZODoug2_1_08_16_FD_185931 | JGI IMG/M metagenome (GOLD analysis project Ga0179593, IMG submission 185931) | Vadose zone soil fungal communities from Angelo Coast Range Reserve, California, USA - CZODoug2_1_08_16fungal (PacBio error correction) | ecosystem: Environmental > Terrestrial > Soil >...
CTATCACTCAATAGGAAAAGTTTAAGGGGGCTCGCTTAGCTGGGCGAAGAGGGGGAAGCCTCGTATTTTCCTCTAAGGAAGGTTTCACCTAGGGAAAAGGGGCCTATGTAAGGAACTCTCAGAAGCTGTTCAAGCGTAGTTTAGGGAAAGACGGCGTCTTCCACGGCAGAAACGCTTTAAAGTCGTTGAAGTACTTAAAATCCGAGGGAAGGGGAAGGATAAGCTAGAAGAAAAAAAAAACACATAGAGGGGGAAAGTAAAAAAAGAAATCGGAAAAAAACGATCAAATCGCCGCTCAGCAATTCTCACACGCTTACAAGGAGGGAGTGAAGGGGACGAATCGGGGGAGAATAAACCCGAAGGCATCGACGTTCTCTCGGCCGCAATTTTCGCCGCCAAGTTGCCGAAGAAAAATATATAAAGGAGGAAGTAGAAAGCCGTGGAGGGGGACGGTCCAAGCTTTTAGTCCTTTGGAGACACTTAGAAAAAAGGGGAGATAAGTGGGGGGGGGGTGGGGAATAAAAGTCAGACTTTCCATCGCTGAGGATCGTTTAGCTCTTGTGGTATCTTAATCGGAAGCGGCGCCTTGTGGAGAAAAAAGATGGTCAACATAAGGGGCACAGGGGATGCGACTCCCAGCAACGGCCAACACTGAACGTATAACGACCGAAGGAGAAACTTTCGTATCCGAGAGGAAAAAACCAGGGGGGGCGCGCGATGCGCCAAGAACCTTGTTCTCGAACGCAAGCTTCTGTGAAGAGGGGACTAAAAAGAGCAAAGCGGGGAGGAAATCGGAAAAAAACAGGTAAAGACAGGGGGCTGCCTCGGGTCCAGGAGGGTTAGCAAGAAAGAGAAAAAGAAAGAGGAAGGGGGAATACTGTCAAGTCTCTCTGGCTTCTCAGGTGATGTTGAAAGAATTTTGAGAGGCCAGTGGGGAGGCAATTCTCCTTAATCCGAATTAAGACAAATGAAGAGGTGGAGGGTTAGGAGAAAGGAGCCAGGGGGTGGGGCCAATCAATCTTAAAGTTTGATTCTTATTGAACGGCGGGGAACATAAAGGATGGAACAAAAGACCCAAAAGCAGATCTACGGGAACCCGTCTGCGAACACAAGTTAGGCTGACGAGAATACTTAAAATAGGAAAGGATATGTCCCCGTGACACACGGGCGCGTTTTTCCCCTTCTCCAGCAAGGGTCATCGAGACGGAGGGGCTGTGAGAAAAAAGGTCACAAAGAGGTTTCAGGTACAAGACACGTCAGGGACCATAACAACGCGGTACCAATCAGTTACCATAAAAAGGCTGAAAAAAATGATGTTGGAAAAAGACACCGGCGGAGAAGTTGAGAAAACAAAGCCGGAAAATCACTCCTTTACACCTCAAGATAAGGGGATGAAAAGAAAAAAAATGTGCCGAAAAAACAGATCTAGGCGTCTAGACCCGAAAGGGGAATTTGTCTGAAATGGTCGTGAAGTACCTCTAATTAAAGGGGTCAAGGAGGGCCGTGGGTATTAAGATCTCGCACACGTAAGGGAAAAAAAGGGACGTCCGGGAGATCGCAAAAAGTCGCATATGGGAATGGGAAAGAGTCCCAGAAACCGCTTAGAGGGGGTGTTTGTAGGTTCGAGGGCATTGACCGAAGCTTCCCAAAGACTGCTTAGAGTGAGAGCCCAAATGGTCTATATATCTTCTCCTACCAAAAAAAATCTCGTTTCACTATACTTAATGGACGGAGGAGGAGAAATCCAGTGAGTTGAGTAGAAGGGGTCTGCTCTTATGTGTTAATCTCAGATAGGATGTTAACGGGGGAAGCTTATGATGAAACTGTGGGGTGAAAAAAAAAAGAATCGGAGACCATCATGCTGGAGGGCTTGGGATTTCTCTCAGTGACTCGACCGACACAAAAGACCAAAAACAAGATTAAACCTTTTATGGGGAAAAAGTGTGCGTGGGAAACAAAATGCGGGTTGCAGAACCATCATCAGCTCTTCACAGGAATTGGGAGGCATGCCCGAACGAAATCTTTGACGCTGTTCGTCGGGAGCCTAGGGTTCAGGGGTTTCGGAAAGGACTAGAGGGGTGGGGAACCTGGGGTTGGGGAAGAACAGGGCGACATTTGACAATAAATGCGACACCTCCAGGGAAAGCATAAAGAGCGGTGAAGTGGCGATCAGGCCGCTGATCCTGCGCCCACTAAGAAAGTAGAACCGGCCAGAGGACTTAAAAGACTCAAGCGCTACATCATAATCCACTGATTCAAACGAGTGGAGGGGACAAAAAAAAAAAGGGAGATGGAAAGCTAGAGGCAATCTTATTGGCTATCCAGGGCTCGACATCAATTAGCAAACCAAGAAATGAAAGAAAAGAGATGCAGGGCACAGCTTTTCGGGGGTCTCTTCAATTTTTGGGGCCAGAGAATTCAGAAAACAAAGCTAACCAAACGAAATGGTCAAAACGTTAAACCATTCCTTGCTTGGATTTGGTTTCGACTCTGGGCCCGCGTTGGAAGAAAAGGGGCAAAAACCTTCTTACATCCTCTGGCCGACTAAGCAGTTACTGGTTTTCTAAAAAGAAAGTGGTACCATCGAAAAGCGATAAAAACGAATCTTCACCATCATCTCCACCAACAAAAACGATTAAAAGGAGTGTCTCTTTTCCATCGCCAGGGTATCGAGAGCCAAGGAACTAGGTCATGCAGATGTTGACCATCTTCCTCTTCTGGTTACTCAATATTTGCAATCGTCCGGAAACAAGAAATAATAAGAGTGCTGCCATTCAAGGAACGACCTTTTACTGAGCGTTTTTTCTGCATAAGAGGGCAAAAGGGAAGGAACCGAAAGAGGAGTTAACATTGGTGGGGAGGGGTTCCTTTTCAACTGGGGTCAAGCATTGGGGTTGATAAGGGACGACATCGCCAAAGAGGGGGGGGGGCCTCCGACTCTCTTCCTGTCGCATGGGTCCTCTTTACAACTGGACAGGATGAGAGGGGGGCGAGGTCGAGTATCCATGCTCCTTGCGGATGAAACACTCCCCCTCCATGAGAGCGGGGGGATCAGGGGAAAGGAGAAGAGGGGGTTCAGGATGAAAAAAAAAAAAGCGGGTAATGTACCTTGGTTCGCATTGTTGGACACCTTACTCGGGGAATTGGTCAGTTTCTCTGAAGGCCTGGGGGAACCGGGGGAGAGTGAAAGAAAAAAAGATAACTAAATTCACTATTGAAACGGATAATGTGTGGCCGGCCAGGCATGTATATCTTGCAAAGGGGAATCGGGGAACGACGCAAGAAAAGGAAGGTGATTTGGGGTGTTCGTTTTGGCAACGGTCAAGATCAAACTGATCGGAAGATAAAAAAAAGCGAAGCGAAACCAGGGTAAAAATAAACGGTACAAATCGATCATTTCACACACTAAACGAGGTTCCGACCGAATGGCAAAAGCAAGTTGGAGGGAAGAAGCTCAACTAAAAGAAATGAAAGGGACCCGAAAAGTGGGGGGGGAAGAAGTATCGATGTGGGAAACCGGTTCGCGAACCCCTTACGGCGTTGAGTCAAAGAATAAAAAAAAAGGAAATACAAACTGCTCTCCTGATGTTTGCGGGGAGTGTCAGGGTGGGTCGCACAAAAGCGCGACAAGAGGTAGCTTCGCTTTTCTATAGAAGGGGACGCTTTCGGTTGGAAATTAAGGGGAAGAGGGAACACCCACGCGCCCTTCATGACCTTGTTTGAGCGGAAGGGACAGCGACCAAGGGGGGGGGGCGGGAGCCTTCAAAAAAAATCCTCTATTGTTGGCCAAGAAAACTTGGTGGAAGGGTTCAATGGGAGGAGGGGGAGGGGGACCAATGTGAGTCAAAACCTCGCCGGAGTGGTCGCAAAGAGGTGCTTGTGTTCACATAATAAAAAAGGAGAACGCATGAAGGGGTACGCGGGGGAGTGGTCTTTGTATAAGAGGCTCTGTTCTCGATTATACTCGAAGAAAAAAGAGTAAAAAGGTGACGGGGGGGGCCAGTCGAGAAAGCGGACTGAAAAATCTCCTATCGGAAGTTCACTCTTTGGAAGAAATCTTCGACGGGGACTGGAAATCCGGGGTGCAGATAAAGCGGGGGGGACCTTGTGTCGACGGGTTACAGGCGATCGGGCAACGTTGGAGGGGCACAACAGCGTAAAAAAAAAAATCAGCACAACTTGCACCGCCTTGAGTGGCAAAAAGGGACAGAAAAAGTCTTATGCATTTGTTGAGAAATTCGGACATAAAAGAAGTGGGAAAACAGAGTAGAGAAAACGGAAACCAATTCCGACAGACGTAGGGCGGAGTTGTTCTAATGGAAAGCTTAGAAATGGTCAGAGAAGGGGTCTGACGGGACTCCTCGAGGTGTCTGGGAAAGAAATACGCGTTGCCAGATCCTGCCTAAATGATGCGCAGTCCGCCCGGAAAAACGAGGTCACTAGAAAAGACGTTGTTATTGAAGCTTCTGGGGCATTGGGGGGGGCACTCTGAAGGATATCTTAGAACTGAAGGTGAAAAGGGAGGGGGAATTGGCTTGAGTCTGTATTCTCAGACTATAGTTACTGTGGCCGCGAGGGAAGAAATCTACCGCGGGGGGGGATGAGCTGAAGACGAGACACCGATACACAGAAAATATCAGGGAAAGCGATCGGGGAAACCTGTTCGACAATCGTTACTGCCACAAAAAGAGAGAAGGGGGCACCCCTGATGTCAACGCGAAAGGCCTCTTAGGCCACTCGATTATGTCTAAATTGGGGGGGGGGGGGGGGGTGGTGTGGGGGGGGGGGGTTGGGGGGGTGTTGGGGTGTGTTTTGGTTTGGGGGGGGGTTGTTTTGTTTGGGGGGGGGGTGGGGGGTGGGTGGGGTTGGGGGGGGGTGGGAGAATGATGCCCTCTCCTCTTCTTTGCCTGACAACTACAGGGGGGCGAAACGGATGAGGAATCAAGTCAGAAGTGCGAGGGGGAGACCGAAAGTACGTCCATAATCCTGACTCCTCTGGGCCGCGTGCGCAGTCTGCGTCGCCGGGGGGGGGGGTGGGGGGGGTGGGGGGGTGTGGGGGGGTTTGTGGGTGGGGGGTGGGTGGCGATTCCTTCTGTAAGGAAAAGACGCGAGCAATCAACAAGGGGGGTTTTATGCGGAAGGGAGAGGATTTATTCATGACATCTTCTGTAATGGATCAACGAGAGAAACCTGCGCATCCGACTTGCAAGAAGCTTAAGGGGCCACGAGAAAAAAGGGGGGGAAAAGATTGAAGCACTGCAGAATCGGCAAGTCCTAGGGACGTATGCCAATTCCTCTTTATCTTTACGGACCCTTGAACGCAGAGGGGCCGGGCACGGCATTGATAGGAAGGCGGCGCGGGGAAAGAAAAGATCTCTCACAAATGTAGGAGAAAGAGAGATATGATTTTCCATAAGGCCGCGTGCAAATATATCTTCTATAAAGGGGGACTTGCCTGAGGAACAAAGAGAAGGGACTATAGCGCGGGGGTGCGCGTCAAGAGGGCCTTTCCGCTCTGCCAGCGAACGGACAAGGGGGAAAGTGGCAGTCAAAGGAGGAATGCAAGGGGAGGGTTCAAGGGTCGTACTTACCGAGATGTTCAGTTCAAGCCCGCCGCGACGGAAGGAAGGAAAACAAACAAAAAAAAAATTTGCTTAAAAAATAACGTCGTATAATAAGAAGGGAAAAGCTCATCATAAGCAACACGCTTCCACGGTTCGGTCGGGGGAAAAGGAAAAAAGAAGGAGACCTCAAGCCGAAAAAGGTGTAGGTCGCAGTGGACGGACCCTCCAGCAGGTTGGCGCATATATAATGGGCAGATGCAGTAAATCATAAAGAAAAAATCCCGGGGGGGGGTCCGGGGAGGATTGTGGGAGGGAACGCAGGATAAAAGTCGAATTACTAGTGTTTGGCGGGGTTTTGTTTGGGGGGGGCATCACAGGGAAGGTTTGTGAGGGGAAATGAGGAAAAAGTGGGGGGGGGTAGGGACTGCGGCTTCTGCTCTTAGGGTCTCATTTAACACCGGACATCGTCGATACCGAAGGAGGCTCGAGGCGATCCAAGTTCCAAGCGAAAGCATAACCGGGGAATACCTCTCATTCTTCTGGAGTAAATCGCCGAAAAACGACGATAAAGGGTCTCGACGGGGGTTGCTCCGACAAATCTTCGTCCAGTTTCCGGGGGAAGGGCTTCAAGAAGATTAAGGGGAGTGCCAGGAAGATGTTACTCAAGCAGCAACAAGGACGTCTTATCGCGAAATCGAAAAAAACCACACCACTGGGCGGAGTTGCAGACAAAAATTACAAAACGAAAAGGAGCGGCGGGGGCAAATTTCTTCAGAAATTCTTTTAACACTGCATTTTTCGGTCTCAAGATCACGAACAGAAGCGTGAGAAGGGAGAAAAGCCTGCCAGCAATCTGGGGGGGAAATTTGCTGAGGAGAACGGGCTTTGGTTGAAAAAACAAAAAAAAGAAGGAAGAAAACGGGATCGACTGTAACCTCTGCGAACAACAAGGGATGCCTCGGAACAAGAAGGAAGATAGGGAGGTCAGGACAGGATGTCCAGAGTGACTACATCTAGGTCCGTGCCTCCTTCTCCAGCGGAGGGAAGGAATGTGGAGGGAAGTCACCAGAAGAAACTGGTGGGTAAGTCTGAGGATCGGACACGCCTCGTCCGCCACGACCATAACGTAACCCCAAGTTTCAGCTGAAAAAGGCTTGGGGGGGGGTACCCCGGAGAGGCATTGCTACCACAACGAACGGCTATGTGGAGGTCGAACAGGGCCAAACCGATTTATAAGGTCAAACTTTCTTGTCGCCAAACAGTCTCTGTAGTTACTTCTAAACCGGGGAACCGAAAAAAAGCCTTGGAATCCGTAAGAAGAAAAAAAGGTACAGGGCAGGGGCGAGGATTTACCCTTCACAGGTCTCCATCAGAAACCTTAATGTGGAGTTAAGATCAAAAGGAGAGGCAATGTAGAAAATGGGGGATCTCTTTTCGGCCATCTATGGCAAGCCCATGTAAGGCTCCAAAAAAAAGGGCTTCGGGGTTTTGAGAAGTTACAAAACCACGGACACTCACCAATCGCCTTCAGGGGGGGATCGCCCAGGGGATCACCTCTCAGCCCCAGCGGGAGGGGGAATGTGCCTGCCTTCGGAATTAGGCTGCCCCTCCAAGAACTTTGGGCACGCCTGGCTTACCAGGGAAGGGGAAGAAGGTGCAAAAGTAGTTACCAACTTGGAAAGTCTAGGGAGATCAGTCGCAGTTTGGGGCTAGTTGTCTTGCAGGGATCGAAAGAAAACCGACAAAAAAAGAAAAAATGTCATGGCGTCGGGTTTTTTGGGGGGGGACCTCCACCCCTGCTGTTCAAAAGGAGAAAAAAGTCAAAGGGAGTCGCCGTAACAAAAATGATTCCTGGACGTTTTCCTACTTTCGCTTCAAAAGAGGACTTTGGCAGAAGAACCTAAGTTGGTGGGAAGAAAAGGCAAAATCAGGTGTCGCAATACCAGAGCCCCTCAGGTCCTTAGGGAAATGAGAAGGATGGGGGAGTGTCTCGGAAGAAAAGGGAAGACCGTATACAGCCTCGGAGCGTCGTGACAGGTTGCAGAAGCACGGGCGGCAGCGCGGCGAGAAGCAAAGGAGAGGCTGAGTACCGTTGCGGTCAAAAGGGCATTGGAAACATTCTTACAGGACGATAGAGCTCGAGGGGTAGGCAGAGGTGGAATCCGAAAGAACCGGCCAGATTAAAACCAGGCCAAAACGCCCAAACCGGGGAAAGGAATTTCAAAGTTGTGCGTGGTTGCCCTCTTCATTACAACCACTTCGCATCCAAATGGTAAAAAAATGGGTCTTAGGAAGAAAACACCGGAAAGGTGGGGGGGGTCAACCAAGGATTTTTCAACAGAATGGGGGGGAATCACGTCCCATCCTCTGCCGTAAAGGTTCTTTGTGCTGGGGGGAAGGGGGAAAGAGAACCGCAGATCGGGTGGCAACGAATCTTCAACCATTCGAGAACAACACAACTTAGGCGGAAAATATAGAGATGGGGAGGAAGGGGTTCGAGGTCGCAAGGGGGGGGGGGGGGGGGGGGGAGTTGGGGTTGTGGTGGTTACTGAGTCACGCCAAAGCGGGACTTTTGGAAAATTCTGTCGGAATCGGAGACGAACCCTGTGTACCCCTGATTCTAACACATCCAAGGCTTACCGGGTGGGTTTGACGCCTTAGTGAGGGGATTCTGGGGTATAACACAAAAAAGACTTACTCCTCACGCGCCGCTCATGTTGGGTTAGGTTTCTTAGGGGGGACTGGGGGGGGGGATTTAAAGGTGTCCTCGGGCATCGGGGTGGAGGCGGCGACAAAGAGGTCACTGGGGAGAGATGGCCAGAATCCGCTTACTTTAGCGGCAACTTTACTTGAGACCGATGAGTCTCGCGGGGCGAGGGCATAAGAAGAAGATAGGCAGGAAGAAAAAATGCAAGATCCGAGCGGGCCGAGGCAGCGGCAAGCTTCGGGGAGAGAATTGATCGAAAGCAAAAGGTAAGAAAAAAGCGAAAAAAGCATGGTATGAAAATGACTCATTTAGTTTCTCTGGCAAAATGGGGATTAAAAGAAAAAAAATCGGGGGCCCCTGAACCAGAACGAGAAGGGTAGGTGGCAACGTTGTAGGATCCATGGTGTCTTTCCAGGAAGGTCCTTGATAAAAGGGGGGGGGGAAAAGAGGCACGAAACGGGTTTGTCAGTCCACAACGAAACCAAGCATGCAATAACGGGAGAAAATGGGGTGGGGGAAATGGGGGAGGAGGGGAAGACCTGAAAAGGACGAGAAACCAACTTGAACATGATTGTCTACTATAACCCACAGTGTTAAAATAAAAGAAAGCCTTCCACCGTCATCGAGAAAGTGTCAAGAAAAGGAGGACGAGCATCCGGTCTCGGAAATGTCTCTCGAAAAGACATGACGTAGGACACTCTATGGGGGGTAGGCCGGATCGGGGGAGGAGTGATCAATAGATGTATTAGGCCTGTTGGAGGTCCCTGGTACCAACCGGAACCGACAGAACGCGGGGGAAATGGAAGAAGCGGAAGAAAAAATCTGAGAATTGTAAGAGAGGGGGAGGCGGCGGCGTGGAGGACGTGGGGGAGATCAGTGAAGGGGAACCGAAGGACAGGAGGGGACGGGCAGACCGGAAAACATGCATTGGGGGACGGTAGCCCCTACTCCGAGAAAGGTTTTGGAGGGAGACCGTGGAAAGGAAGAAAAAAAGTCGGGAATTGAACCTGCGTGAGGACTCCCCCCTGAACGTGTTCGCATCATATTGTGGGGGAGTTTTACCCACAAGGAGAATATCCTTGAAGGGTACTTCAGGTTGGGAAGGGAAGGCTGGCAAAACAAAGGAATACTCAAGAGCATCTTAAATGGATTTTACTTTGGCAATCGCCTCCAGGATGATGAAAGCTGGAGAAGGAGGAAAGCTACGATAGGGGAAAAAAAAGAAAGAAAGTACTATCCTGGCTGCTTAAGTAGGTCGGGCTCGCAGGAAAAGAAACTTTGGGGGTTGGAAGGGAGAGCCTGCAGGCGTTGGGTATGGGGACTCCTCGTTGAGGGGGTGGAAAGGAAGGGGTCAAGAGCGGAAGGGCAGGGGGATGGGCAAAAAGAAACAACGGTGTCGATCCCCAACGAAAGCATGAGGGGGAATGGGGAAAAAGGATAAAATGCGGGGTCATCCACTTTGTCTCCAAGGAAAAAAATCAAGAGTGCGCGAGCAAAGAATGAACAAAAGGGGGGTTCGGTTTCGGGGGGAGGGGCGCGAACACTAGGGACTGGCGCAAGGAGGACTGGGCAAGAGGATAAGAAGGGAGTTTGCAAAGGGGGTTTACGGGGCGCCAGTTTGGAGTCACCAGTCGATACCATGGTGATCATCGGTCGTGTGCAGGGAGCTCAGGGAGATCATTGAAAAAATGAGGAATCCGGTTCTGGTGCGTCCCGGCGGTAGCGCAGCGAAGAGGAAATGTGAAAAGGAGCTGAGGGGGTCGACTAGGGAACGAAGGGAAATGCAAGCTCAGCTGACTCTATCAGATCTCCACGTCCGTTAAGCTACTAGGTAAGATTCTGGGCGGGGGGGGGAACCCACAGAACCAAAGTCAGTCCTCGACCGTGATGCACAAAAAAAAAAAAAAAAAAAAAACCCCTACCGACCAAAAAAGTCTTATGAAAAGGGAAGGAAGGACCACGAGTGCTAAGAGGAGGGGACTACATAGAAAGGGGGAATTCCTTCAATGCTGTCGGCCGAAAATGTCTGCCAATCTCGGACGCTTCTAGGCTACCGAAGATAAAGGGGGAGGAAGGGCGTCTCAAGCGAGCTTTCCTCGTGAAAATTCTCTTCGAGCTATTTAGGGCGGCTCACGCGACTAAACTGGGGGGAGGGGGGGGGGTGTGGGGGGGGGGTGGGGGGGGGGTGGGGTGGGAAAGTTTGGACTATTTTTTTGGAGAAGCGGAACGAGCTGCTGGAGAGCACTACTCGGCGGTAATACTGCAAAGAGGCCTGGCAGGAAGGGAAAAAGCTAAGAAGATACTGAAAGAACCAGCTGGAGCGGAGAGGTCGCTTCATCGGAACGATTGTTGACCGGCGCGACCTCAGCCTTGATCGTTAGGACCGAAGCAGGAAAATTATAGAAAAGAGACATAGAGGTCGAAAAACAACCACAACAACTATGGGAAAGATAGAGATGATTTTAATCTCGCGCGTTGCGCAGAGTCTTCAGAAGGACGGGTGCGGGGCAGGGAAGAAGGGAGAGGGCCCAAAGGCCGTCACCTCTTACTGCCTATTACGCTCCTATAGAAGGAAAGCCAAGATGTAAAGCGGAGTAGGGGGGGAGGAGCAGCCTGAGGGGGACCGTGGGGATTGATCGTGACCACACAGCCTATTTCGTTTCGCTCCCATCATCGAGTTCCTGCGCACAAGAAAAAAAAAAAAATAGGTAACACTTCAAAAATAACCATAAGAAAAAAAAGGGAACCGAAATCCGTCCTCTGCATAATCTCACAAAAAACGATTTCCATCTAAGTCTGAAAAGGTCTGACTCACCGGAAATCGATTCTCTCTGAGTTTTCTCCGAGACCAGGTGCCGGCCCCATAGATATATATCAGGGCAGAAGAGGGAGAAAGAATAAAAAAGGGGCACACCTGGGCCAATGCTTCCTTCATGGAAATCAAGGCGAGGACTATCTTTTGTTCTGTGGGGGTGAGGGAGAAAAGGAAATTTCGAAGGCGATGGGTGGTATAGCTCGGACTCTGCGCGGCTCAGTTCCACAGGTCACGGAGAACCCGATAGGGGGGCCAGAAAAAGAAACGATGAGAAAAAAGCACTGCCAAAGAAAGCTGATCGCCGCAGGGAAAGGTCTTTGAGGTTCAGGCCTCATAGGCGCAAAGGAAAAAAAAAAAAAAGAAATATCATCGTTGGCAACCAGAAAGGTAGCCGAAAAAAGGGAGGATTCAAATGAATCCTTCTTGGGAATATCGAAAGTCTGAGGGGACAGCAAAAGAAGGGCGAATTCTTGAAGAAACCTAAAAAGAGGGCCACTTTTCTGGGGTGCATCTTGTGGAATCTAACAACTTCTCACATGAGGGAGGGCATTTAGGGGGTTGAAATAAATTTGATTAAACAGCATTTCTCCTAATTCCCCCCAATCATCAATTAGAAAGCGTTCTATCCCCCTTTGGTTCATCCATCCGGTCTGCCTATGAGGGAGGTGTTCTCAGCTAGACCAAGCACTCCAACTGGATTCCTATAACTTAACCAAGTCTAAAAAAACAAATTGTTAGTACAGGTGAACAAGAAGGAAAAGCGCAGAAGGCCTGTAAAGGGGCTTTACTAAAAACTCTTCTTCCTCGTGGGTCCTCCTTGAGAAAGAGGGATTAAAAAGGGGCGGCTATCAACACCCAAGCTGGTTTTCAGACAGCATGCAAGAGCGGAGTAAGACGAAAAGAAATAAGAGACCCGGAAAGGCCCCCTGCTTCGGACTTACCGTAATGTGGTACACCAGTCACTCTGCCAGTCACACGCGAAGGGGGAAAAAAGCAGGGAAAAATCCACCGGGGGGAAAAAGTCCCACAGTCTTGGGCGCAAAACCTCTATTTATTAGGCTAAAAATAACAGGGGGTTACAAGAACTACCACCCATGGAAGGTGGTCCTTCTCTGGTGATTCAGGAAAGATGAAAGGCCTTCTATCGAGAAAGGCCGCCATTTGCAGCGCGGTTGTCAGCCCAAGAGTGCAAGAATGTAAAGAAAAAGAGCGTGTAACCGGGGGGACGAAGTGACCGGAAAAAACCGGGGCCCTCCTCCAGCCACCGAAGTAGGGATCAAAATCAGGAGGAGGAACCAAAAAAGCGTGTCATGTGACATTGGCTCCGGCGAGAGCCATGAGGCGCCAAAAACCAAATGTACCATTGCATCGTCAGAGTGTTGGGGGGAGTGGATAAGGGCAGAGGTTTCTTAACTGTTCAGCTAATACGAAAATCATCGAAGTTTGATCTACTGGGGAGACCGACAAACCGACAACAGGAACTCACCTCGTAATTTTGTGCTTAGTGTCTTGTTTGTGGACATCCAAAATCTTCTGACAAGGGAAGCCGTCAAGGAAAACCGAAAAATGAAAAAGAGGGGTTTTCCTACTTTCGCCGAAGCCTCGGTTAGTTGGCGAGAACTCAGAGGTCGGGTAAAAATGCAAAAGGACCAAGGGGGGGGGAGAAAATGAAGGGGTTACAGAACCCGCCAGGGGTATTCATAAATTATTAGGTTGAGGTCTCTGTATTACGTGCGCAAGCGCGGAGCCGAAACGTCCCGTCAGGATCTGTGGCCGGTTTTGAAGTCATAAAAAGACCCTGTCTAAGGAGGAGGAACCATGCTCCCGGCGCTGGGAACAGCCAGTTTCTCTGGAGTCTTCATTCCCTTTGGTTTCTTAAAGTGACTGGGGGGAGAAGAAGAATCGGATTTGGCTATCCTTCTCATCACCTGGACCCACAGACAAAAAAAGGGGGAAACGAAGAAGTTAACCAAGGCGCGTGCGGCGTACAGGAAAAGGGTTTAAAAGGGACCGACTCTCAGAAAGTCCGGAACTGGGTGAGCAAAAACCGGGCCTTAAAATTGGGAGGTGGTTCTAAGAGAAACTCGGAAGGGGGGGGGGAGAGCGGGAAAACGAAAAGGGGCTAAGAAAAAAACAGTGCTGGGGGATTATACCAGGGATCTGCAATCTACAAACGAAAAGGCACCATCTCAGCAGAAAGATGAGGAAAAAAAAGGGGGGTATATTAAATAAAGGGTATCATAAGAACGCACGCCAAAAGACCATGCGGTCGTAAAGAGGGGGAATGCGGGGGAGGGAAGATTTCAGTACTAAACAAACGCCAATTAATGAGTACCTTTGGGGGTTGCAGGAAAGGAAATTGAAAGAACCGGGGGTAGGGGGTATCGGCCCTGCCGGGGGGCCAAACTTACTCACGCCACTCGAGAAAGCACTGGTTACCTTATTTTGGGGGAAGGGTGAGGACTCTGGGGGCAGGGGTCAGTTCGTGATGGGCCAATCCGACGCCTCCCGGGCGATAAGGGTTAAAGACTTATCGGGAAAAGGGGGGGAAGTAGCAAAAAAAAAAACAGGGGACTGTTCATATCCCCTATTATGCTCTGCTTGAGATGGTCGAAAGCAAAAGGGGGTTCAGGCAAAATTGAACCAGGGAGCGGAAGCAGTGTTATCTAGTAGGCTTCCGATATCTTCTCACTGGGGAACTAGATGGGGAAAAAACCATACGAAATAAGCTAGAGGAAGCTCATGATGGAAATCATCTGAGGGGGGGGGAAAGGTGTACTAGTGCAAGGCAACCTAAACCTATTTTACCTCTAAAGACGCGGAGGGAGAAAAATGAGGAAAGATCATGAGGACCGAATATGAGGATGTTTAAAGGGCAACCCTCATCGTTTCTGTAAAAATGTCCCCTACTCGGAACGGGGGGAGAGGAATGGGGTGAAAAACAGGGGGGGGTGGGGTGGGAAGAGAAGTAAGAAATGGAGTATCAGAGGGATGGGCAGAGGTGGGAGAATAGGGGAGTACGGGAAGAATAGGAGGAAATGGAGGAGGGAGACTGGTGGGCGGAGAGGGGGTGGGGGGCGAGAGGAGGAAGCAGCGGGAGGTGGGGGGGGATGGGAATCGGGTGTAGATTGGGAAGGAGGGGAGCCCATGGCATGGAGAGGTCAGAGGGGTTGTAGCGGGAGGAGGAAGGAGGGGGAGAAAGAAGGAAGGCGTTAAGGGTCAAGGCAGGGGGAAGAAGAGGGGAGGGGAGGGAGAGGAAATTATAGTGGCGGGAGGTGAGGTGAGGCAGAGAGCAGGAGACGACGGCTTAGGGGAAAGGAGAAAGGAGAGTGAACAGATGGGGGTGATGGGTTGAGGGGCGAGCGGGGACACGGAGGGGTGCGCACAAAAAACTGGGGTCGGTGGGGAGAAAACGCGATAAAGGACCCTGCGCCTTATGGCGGTATGCTTAACCAAAGGGTTAATGATAAGTGCCACAGTTAATCTATCGCCTTGGAGCCGAGGGGAAGCCGAGAAGGGGGCTAAATCTCAAAGGACGCCTCATTACGTGACACGCGAGGTGGGGTAGGAGCCGATCTTAAAGGGTGTTGGAACCACTCTCAAAAGGCTGGAGGGGGGCGAGGATGGGCACGGTCTTCAATACACCCCGCCCGCGGTGAGCTGGAATGGGGAAAAGTGAAAGAAAACAAAGCATAAGAGGGGAATTAGGAGGACGTGGGAATTACGTGGGGGTCGTGAGTGATGCCCAAGAATCGATGACACGAAATTGTGGGGAGCGTGACAGTCAGGGGGTCAATAAAAAGACTGGCAGTTTTGGCTCAAGAAAAGACGGGGGGGGGACTGTTCATAGAAAAGGTTTTTATGGGGATTAACCTGCGTTTTGGCAAAGAGCAGAGTGGGTCTACGGATGAAAAAAAGAACCGCATGTAGGGGGGGTTATGGTAGACTATGCTCTGTTTCTCGGGGGGATTCGATATCATATAACAGCGTTGCTTTGACGGGGGGGGTAAAATTCTATATGAAAGGAAAGCGGAAAGCAACGAAAGAGGTCACTCTGGAAAAGCTTCGCGGCATTGAGGGGATATCCTTTCGCTTGAGGTGCTTGCTAGGCAAAGGGGTTTCGGAAGGTTTCAGGTTCGAACGTGCAGGAAATTGTGCGTTGCGAAAAGATCAGGGAAGCCGTGAAACCAACAACGGAACCGCCTTATGCTGCAACAACGTGGGGGCAGGCCCGCCTTTCTCAAAAAACCGAAACGGGATTGGGAGGAGAGGAAGGGGGAGAAAGCTTTTCGAAGATCCAAGGACAAGAGGGGCCTAACAGAAACGAAACCGTTGAGGAAGCCATCGGAAAATGAAGTGGTTTTCTTGGAGAAGACTTCTGCTCTATCACTAGATTACGCCGGCGAAAGAGATGGAAGGGAGGTGCGATGAAAGAGAGCGGTTTCAAGGGCTGTCTACCTCAATCCTATTTGGGTTTCTAGCGGAGACAGTCGATACCATGGTTGAGGACTCAGGGGGCATTGGTGGATCTAGAAACGAATACCTGAGCTTTATCCGGGTCGTGTGCAGTGCTGTCCGGAAATATGGAGGAGGAGAATCAGGGGCGCAGAAAATGGTAAACATGAACCGGGGGAACTGATAGCCTCGCAAGAGAAAAAAGCAACTATAAAAGAAAAAAAAGAAAAAAGGTGACTATCCTAAATGTTTGAAGGCAGGGAAGGCCCACACCAACCTCACCAAACAAAGGACTCAAGATATGCAAACCGAAAAGAGGCATGGAGAAGAGGGATTAGTGGCTTAAGAAATATCTTCTGCTTAACCTTCTTCGGCGGACAGGAATCTCTAACGTACTGGCTCTTACGGAGCGTGGGGAGAAGACCGAGGTTAGGCAAGAAAAGAAACTTATTCAGGTCCGCTTCTGCCGAAGGAGGATTTCATTTGGAGCACAACCGGGACTATGTTTTGGGCTTGCGCGTAAGAGAGAGAGAAGGAGAGGAGAATACAGCAGGAAAAACAAAAAGGGCACGCGCTGCGTCAAGACCTTCCACTACAACCTGGGGGACTATGAATCTGGAGAAGAGGAAGCGGAAAAGGACCGGAAAAAAGCAACTGTGAATCGGGGGAAAAAAAGGACGCTAGGGGCAGCGGCACGGAGGATGAGAAGAGAAGGGCGCACGCGTCGAGATGGAAATC